>Ga0334883_1001866_pt1 | contig 28695 bp, 23 predicted proteins | sample GraSluR1_MG_6_FD_207230 | JGI IMG/M metagenome (GOLD analysis project Ga0334883, IMG submission 207230) | Sludge microbial communities from methane-producing bioreactor in Wageningen University, Netherlands - Granular Sludge_09_05-R1 | ecosystem: Engineered > Bioreactor > Anaerobic >...
CATTTACAACCGGTCCGGTAAAAAGTTTAAATGAAATTTCTGCCGGACTGCTCACATTTTTGATGTATGCAAAATTCACATTTCCGGCATCGTGAAAAACCGTTCCTCCACCCGAAATGCGCCGGGCAACGGTAATCCCGTTTTTATGCACAAACGGATAATTAATTTCTGCCAAAGCATTTTGGTGTTTGCCCACAACCACTGTATTTTCGCTTTGCCAGAGCATAAAAATATCTTCCGAAAAATTTTTCATTAAATACTCTTCGGCTGCCAGGCAAAAGTATGCGTCATTATTTTTTAATTGAATGCAGAGCATAATCTTTTTCGTCTAAAACATATTGAATTTCATTCTGCAAAATAACTCGATTTTTTTATTCCAACAGCTATCCTTTGCTTATTGCCGTTGGATTCATCCAACGGTTTAAAGCAAGCTGTATTCAAATAAAGGCTTTAGCCGCATGTGGAAGAATGTGGCTGAAGCCTTCTCATTTTATAGATTATTACTAATCCGTCGGATAAATCCGACGGCAATTCAATTAAAACTCCACAATAATCCCAATTGTAGGAAGAACAGTTCCTGAAGTATTGGCAACCCTGCGAAACTGGTAGCGTGTGCCGTTGTCGGTCAAAATAAAATTGCCGTTTTCGTCGGTGTTCCTTACGATTATATCCTGTTGTTCAGCCTGGAAATTGTAGAGGTTTTGAATATCGATATAAAATTTCATGGTAATTTTATCGAGGTAAAACGTTTTATCCACCCGCACATCCAATTGGTGGAATGCAGAAAATCGTTCCGAGTTTAGCCGCGCAAAATCGAAATACGGGCTTCCCGACAGATTCCATGCTTCTACCAGCGAACTGCGCTCCAAATCGTATGGTGTATAAGGCAAACCGCCCACAAAGCGCCATCGGCCGCCCACACGCCAGTCGTTTTTCAGTTCGGTGGTCGAGGTTACATTCAGCAAATGTTTGGAATCCCAACCTGTTGGAATATATTCATTGGAACCGTTCAGAAATTCGCTGCGCACCCAGGTGTAAGACAAATTCAGGTTAAAACCGCTGGTTGCGTTTACCCGTGCCTGAAATTCGGCGCCATACGCACGGCCTTCCGATTCGGAAACCACTTCTTCATCGCCCAGAACGCCATAATCAGCCCCTTTGTTGGCAAGGCTAATCTGGTCTTTTACTGAAAACGGGTAATCCTTGTATCCTTTCCAAAATCCTTCAACTGTAAAAAGTACAGTCTGCCGTGGCCGGTATTCCAAACCGCCAATCAGGTGGTCAGCCATAATGTATTTCAGGTTATTCTCTTTGTTTACCAAAATGTCGTTTTGCTTAAAGCCCAGCGAAGTAAAGGGTGGCAACTGATAGTATCTGCCGGTATTGAAGTTCAGGCTCCACTGGGGCGTTAAACTGTACGATGCCGAAAACCGCGGAGACAATTGTTCCAGCAGGTTGTTCATGCTCGGGGAATAATTGTTGGCATCGGCTCTGATGCCCAGCGAGAGCGACAACCGTTCGTTAAAAATGCTTTTACTTCCCTGTGCAAAAAGCCCCCATTTCACCAGGTTTAGCGAGGTGTTGTAGTCCACATTTACAATGCCGTCGCCATAAAAACGAAGTTGTTGTGTGGAATTGGTGTAGGTAACCAAATCGACGTTGGCCCCGAAATTCAGCCTGTATCCGTCAAAACGACTTGAATTTTCCAGTCGCAGTTTGTTTTCAATCTCTTCGGAAATATAATCCAGAATCTTGTTTTCTTCAGAGCTGTCGTCGTTGTCAAAATATTTGTAAGCCCCGTTATTCAGGTGACTTCGACTCAAAACCACGGTTTGAAAGCTGTTGTCGCGGAAATGTTTGTAAACAGCTCCCAGCGTATAATTCCATTGTTCATTTACCGGAATGCTGCTTAAAATAAAACTTTGCTGCTCATCCGGTTCTTCAATTCCCAAATTCAGGTCGAACACATCCACCGCTCCGAGTCCAATGAAAGTAATTTCATTTTTTTTGTCGATTCGTGAGCGTACTTTAAACTGGAAGTCGGTAAAATTGGGCAGAAAGGGCAGTTCGAGCACACTGAACAAAAATTGCAGGTAGGAGCGGCGTGCGGAAAACACAAACGTGGTTTTCTCCCCGATGGGCCCGTCGAGTGTGGCTGCCACTTCCGAAGCGCCCAGCGTTCCCTGAAATTTGAGCTTTTCACTGTTCCCGTCAATCTGATTAAACTCAAGAACTCCGCTCAGCGCATTTCCGCGGTTGGCGGGGAAAGCCCCGGAATAATAATTCACTTCACGCAGAAAATCGGCATTGATGATTCCCACCGGTCCGCCCGAAGCGCCTTGTGTGGCAAAATGATTGATAAACGGTACTTCCACCCCGTCGAGGTAAAAGCGGCTTTCGGATGGTCCACCTCCGCGAATTATAACATCATTGCGGTAAGCCGGTGTTGACTGAACTCCCGGGAAGGACTGAATTACCTTGGAAATATCGCGGTTGGCGCCGGGGCTTTTTTCAATTTCGCCAATTCCAATGCTACGCAACGACACCGGGCTTTCTTCGGTTTTGCGAAATGGCGACGCCGTAACGGTTACTTCTTCAATCTGTTCCCGCTGCTCTTCCATCTGTATTTCAACAGAATTCACACGGGCGGTACTCACCTCAACTTCTGAAGAAACAGCCCTGCGGTAACCCACAAAGGATGCTTCCACGCGCACAAAGCCGGGAGTGAGGCCGGTGAGCACAAAATTCCCGTCCATATCGGTAATCGTTCCAATGGCGGTACCGGAAACAATTACATTTACAAAAGGCAGCGGTTCATTATTCACCGCATCCACTATGCGACCTTTCAGGGATGCATTTTGGGCAAAAGCGATGACTGGCAGTGTAAATATGAGCAAGATAATATGAATGATTCTCATGGTTTTCTTTTTTATGAATTGGGATTATATATTATTTCAATCGTACAATTATTTTATGTGCAATCTCTTTGGCTGTGGTCAGGGTTGTCAAATCGGTAAAGAGCACTCCGTTTGCTCCGGTGGGATGACTGTGCCCGATGGGATTCAGGTGGTATTCCGTTTCCGAATCGGTTGGGTCAGCAGTAACGGCGTAAACCAGCGCTGGCTGTAACGAACCGAAGTAGTTTATGTCGCCTTCAAATTTGTTGTTGGTCCAGAACTCGTTGGCATCCCAGGCCTGGTTGATTTCAAGCAGCACCCTGAATTTTTTTCCCTCTGAGTAACTTGTAGCTGTTTCCAATCTGAAATTACTTCGCGGTGTAGCAGATGTAATCGCATCGGGCACTTCGGTTTCAGGTGAAGGAATAAATAAACCGTCGGGCGCCTGTATGTTGCGTTTGTGCGCCCAGTGGGGCAGGGTAGCCGGCCGGCGGGCATCTCCCGGTTCGTTTTTCCATTTTCCAGGTTCAACTTCACTAAATCCGAAGCGTCCTTTGGCAACATAACCGGTCACATATAATGTTTCAATGTAATTCCCTTCCAGGTCTTCGGTCCAAACGGCAAACGACGGATGATTAAACGCCTTGCCTTTTTGGAATTCGATTTCCAGCTCACGAACAGCGTTTTCAGGTGAGGTGCGGATGACAATGGTTTCCGTTTCCATCCCCCGTTGTGATGCACAGCTCATAAGTATAAAGAGCGGAAGCATTCTTAATAAACTTAATTTCATAACAGATAAAAATTGGTTGATATTTTGTTTTAATTTTTTATTTGAAAGATAAACAAAAACTTTCAGGAAAAGTTCATGCATTGCATTAATTTATATTTTAGCAGAAAATTGGTGTAAAATGAGGGTGGTAATTCAAAAAGTTTCGGAAGCAAAAGTTACGGTTGACGGAAAAACCGTTTCTTCTATTGGGAAAGGATTGCTTGTTCTTTTAGGCATTGAAGATGCCGATACGGAAGAAGATATTGACTGGCTGGCCAAAAAAATAGTACAGTTGCGCATTTTTAACGACGAAAACGGGGTGATGAACCGCTCGGTGCAGGATGCAGGCGGCGATATGATTGTGGTGAGCCAGTTTACCTTGCATGCCAATACTAAAAAGGGAAACCGTCCTTCGTACATACGCGCCTCGAAACCCGATTTTGCCGTGCCGTTGTACGAAAAATTCATTGCCAAAACCGAAGCAGTGCTGGGCAAAAAAGTGGGAACCGGAATTTTCGGCGCCATGATGGACGTTTCGCTGGTGAACGACGGGCCGGTGACCATTTTTATTGATTCGAAACAAAGGGATTTCTAAATTATGAATAACGAGATTACACTTTCCAAAGCCCAGCAAATGGTTGACCAGTGGATTAAAACCGTTGGTGTGCGCTATTTCAGCGAACTCACCAACATGGCCGTATTAACCGAGGAAGTGGGCGAACTGGCCCGCATTATGGCGCGGAAATATGGTGATCAGTCCTTTAAAAAATCGGATGAAAAATACGATTTGGCTGACGAGATGGCCGATGTGCTTTGGGTGCTTATTTGCCTGGCCAACCAAACCGGAGTAGATTTAAGCGAGGCTTTCCTGAAAAACCTGGAGAAAAAAAACAGCCGCGACAGCGAACGGCACCAAAACAATCAAAAACTAACCGATTAATGTTTTTTAAAAGTTTCAATTGTCATCCCCGGGAATTACTCATTTTTATTAAACTAAAGACATAAAAACTTGATTTTGAAGCGTTTGTTTTTCCCTCCCCTTGGGGAGGGTTAGGGAGGGGCCCCTATTTTTTACGGGTGGTGATGTAATTCATCAGTTCAATCAACGATTTACGCGCTTCGCTTTCAGGAAATTCCAACAGTGCACCCACCGCCTTGTCTTTAAATTCATTCATTTTTTCGGCAGCATACTCAATTCCACCTTTTTCAGTTACAAGTTGAATTAATTCTTCCACCACTTCTCTGTTTTTATTTTTCTTTTTGATGAGCCGGAGAATGCGCCTCCTTTCTCCCGATTCTGCATTATTCAGCAGGTACAGCAGTGGCAGGGTAATTTTCTTTTCCTTAATGTCGTTGCCAATGGGTTTACCAATAATTCCCTTGGCCTGGTAATCGAAAATATCGTCTTTAATCTGAAAAGCGATACCTGCATCCTGCCCGATGCGGTACATTTTTTCCGGAATTTCAGGATCGTCGGTAACCGATGCGGCACCAATGGCCATGCTGGTAGCAATGAGCGAAGCGGTTTTTTTGCGGATAATTTTAAAATAAATTTCTTCGTCGATGTCGAGTTTACGGCTTTTCTTAACCTGCAGAATTTCGCCCTCGCTCATGTCCTGTACCGCCTGTGAAATCAAGTGCAGGAAGTTGTATTTTTTATGTTCCAGTTGCAGAAGCAGGCCTTTTGCCAGAATGTAATCGCCCACCAGCACCGCCAGTTTGTTACGCCACAACGCGTTGATGGAAAACATGCCACGCCGTTCATACGATTCATCCACCACATCGTCGTGCACCAGCGTGGCCGAGTGCAGCAACTCCACCGAGCAGGCTGCCAGTTGCGAAAATTCATTGGTTTCGCCGTGCAGTTTGGCCGACAAAAACACAAACATGGGCCTTAGTTGTTTCCCTTTTGTGCGGTATAAAAAATTCAGAATAGTACCCAGTAACGGAACATCACTTTTTAGTGCATTTCTGAAATAGGGTTCAAAATCCCTGAGCTCTTTTTCTATGGGTATTCGTATCGATTTTATGTTAGTCATCCGGCAAATTCCTGTTATTTCAATTCAGTAACGAACATAGAATAAAATAGTTAAAAAAAGGAATAAAAATATCAAAAAAAACAGGCTTTGGTCAAATTATTCAAAACGGATTTAAATTAAATTCCTGCATAGTATAATCCCTAAATATTTATATATTTGCATTTTTAACAATAATGAAAATGGTAGAAATCAAGGAGTTGGACGCCAATAGATTAGACATGGCAGCAAATATGCTGAAAGCGATAGCTCACCCCATGCGCATTGCCATTTTAAAGCATCTAGAGGGGGGTAAAAGGCTTACAGTTACCGAAATACACGAATTGCTGGGCATCGAGCAGTCCACCACCTCTCACCATTTGGGAATTTTGCGCGACAAAGGTGTACTTTGCTCCAAACGCGAAGGCAAAAACACATTCTACTATTTAAAACACGAAATATTGAGCCAGATTGTGGACTGTCTGGAAAGCTGCACGTGTGAGTAGAAATCACGGATGATAATAAATCGGCCCTTCAATCCCCAGCGGCAGTCCCGCCCAAATCCAGATCAACAGAATTGGAATTCTCACAACGGCAAAAGCAATGGCGTACGGCAGCATCATGGAAATGAGTGTGCCAATGCCTACTTCTTTCACATATTTCTGTGCAAAAACAATCACCAGTGGGAAATAGGGTAGCAGGGGAGTGAGAATATTGGAATAGGAATCGCCGATGCGGTAAGCTGCCTGGGTGGTTTCGGGCGAATAGCCCATAAGCATGAGCATGGGCACAAATATGGGCGCCAGCAATGCCCATTTGGCCGAAGCGCTTCCCATAACCAGGTTCACCATAGAGGAGACAATAATAAAGGCCACCAGCAACGGACCTCCGGTAAAACCGATGGCATTGAGTGTGTCGGAACCTTTTACGGCCAGCACACTGCCCAGGTGAGACCAGTTGAAGTAGGCGACAAACTGTGCCGCCACAAAGGCAATTACTATATACATACCCATGGTTGACATGCTTTTGGCAGTCATATCGGTCACATCTTTATCGGTTTTTATGGTTTTTGCCACAATACCGAAAACCAGTCCGGCTGCAAAAAATACAAGAAACATCACCGGCACCAGCGAATCGTAAAACGGTTTGAAGCTGCGTCTTCCGGTTTCGGGATCTATGTCGCCGCGCAGCAGGCCATCGGCAGGAATGATAGTGAGCATAAACAGACCCAGAACAGCAAGCGCAGCCACAAGCGACCAAACCAGTGCTTTCACCTCGCGGCGGGTAATGGGACTTTCTTTCTCGATTTCAATATCTGAAGAGGGAGTGTATTTGCCCAGTCGCGGCACCAGGATTTTTTCGGTCACCCAGGTACCCACCAGCCCGATAAGCGGTACGGAAGCAGCCATCAGGTAATAGTTGGAGAGCGGGTTTACAGTGTAATCAGGGTCGATGATTTGGGCAGCCGGTTCGGTAAAGGCGGCTATCATAGGGTCGAGACTGGTGGGGAGCAGATTGGCCCCGAAACCTCCCGACACTCCGGCAAAGGCAGCTCCGATTCCGGCCAGCGGGTGCCGGCCCATACCCATAAAAATAGCAGCCCCCATAGGTATGAGCACCACATATCCGGCGTCGGCGGCAACTGAACTCAACATACCGGCAACCACCACCGAAAAAGTGATAATGGATTTCGGTACTTTGGAAACAAACAGGCGCAGACCTACGGAAATCATACCGGTGTATTCGGCCACACCGATGCCCAGCATTACAACCAGTACCAGGCCAAGCGGCGGGAAATTGGCAAAGGTGGAAACCATTTTTGTGAAAATCATTTGTACCCCCTCACGCGAAAGCAGATTAACAACTTCGATGGTATCTACCGGATTACCGTCGCGATCGAGCAAACCCGCGGCCTTCCCCGGGTGATCAACGGTAATTCCGCCAAAAACCCACGAAAGCAATAATGTTATAACCATTAAAATAGCGAATAATGTAACTGGCTGGGGCAGTTTGTTGCCAATCACTTCCACCCTGTCAAGCATCCGCTTAAAAAAATCTCCTTTGGTCTTCTCCTTTTTTGCCATTCAAATCTGTTTAATAAATGATTTTTGCTCCGGAATTTCGCCGGAGTTTATTTTTTAACAAAAGTTTAGGGCTTAGGTTGATGTTTTTTGGGAGAATCGCAAAAAACAATATTTTTTTATTCTGGCAAAAAAAATCGTTCAATTTAGTGTAATGTTCATTTGAAGTTACCATACATATTGATTGTATGGATGAATTTTCATTGACGACCTGAGAACTTTTTCCCGTGTGTATTTAATTATCCGGCGAACCTTTTTTATATTTGAGAATTTCCAATCGAATACAAATCAAATGAAACTGGAAAATCTGACCATTTCTTCCCTCGCCGTATTTGCTGCACTTGCGTTATTTTCGTTTTCAGGATGTCAGGAGAAGATTCCTGAAGAGCTGCCCAATATTTTATGGCTTACCAGCGAAGACAACAGTCCGATGCTGGGTTGTTACGGCGATGCATTTGCCACTACTCCAAACCTGGACAAGCTGGCATCGGAAGGTTTTTTATACACACACGCTTATGCCAATGCACCGGTTTGCGCTCCGGCCCGGAATACAATTATTACCGGTATTTATGCCAGTTCAGGCGGAAATCAGCACATGCGCAGTTACTACCCAAAGTCAGAAGTTGTGAAAACGTATCCTGAGTTTTTTTGCGTGAGGCCGGTTATTATTGCACCAACAATGTAAAAACCGATTACAATACTGAATCCATCGACCCGAACCTGATTTGGGACGAAAGCAGCAATCAGGCCCATTACAAAAACCGGGCGCCGGGACAACCGTTTTTCGCCGTTTTCAATACCACCATTTCGCATGAAAGTTCGCTGCACGATTCCATTCCCGATGAGCAGCTTCGACACAGTCCCAACGATGTTCCCATTCCTCCCCACCATCCGGCAACTGCGGCAATGAAGCACGACTGGGCACAGTATTACGACAAAGTGGAAGATATGGATGCCTGGATTGGCGAAAAGTTGCAGGAACTGGAAGATGCCGGTCTGTCTGAAAATACCATTGTTTTTTACTATGGAGATCATGGCGGTGTGTTGGCCCGAAGCAAACGGTATGTTTACGAAACCGGAACACATGTGCCTTTTATTTTGCGCATTCCTGAAAAATACAAGTACCTGTTTCCTGAAAAAGAATCAGGAACCAAAGTAAACAGACTGATTAGTTTTGTTGATTTGGCTCCGACCCTGCTCAGCATTGCGGGCATCGAAATTCCGGATTTTATGCAGGGAAGTGCTTTCCTGGGCAAACAAAAAACCGAAGACCCGGAGTATGCTTACATGTTCAGAGGAAGAATGGATGAGCGATACGATATGAGCCGGGCCGTGCGCGACCACAAATTCCGGTACATTCGAAATTATATGCCTTACCGCATTTATGGTCAGCATCTGGAATACCTTTGGCGGGCGCCGTCCATCCGTTCGTGGGAACAGGCATACCTGAACGGGGAATGCAGCGAAACGCAAAGCATTTTCTGGAACACCAAACCGGTGGAAGAATTGTACGATACCGAAAACGACCCGGGGGAAATCAACAATCTCGCTTCCGATCCTGGTTACGCTGATGTTCTGAAAAGAATGCGCACCGCTAACCGGGAATGGGTTAGCCGCATAAAAGATACTGGTTTTATTCCCGAAGCCGACCATATTGACCGGGCAGGAAATACTCCCATGTATGACTACATGCGTTCAGGTAGCATCGATTTGGAACCCATTATAAATGCCGCCGAAACAGCCACACTCGGAAAAGTGGAAAACCTTTCTGTACTGCAATCTTATTTGAAAAGCGAAGAAAGTGCCATTCGCTACTGGGGTGCAACCGGGTTGCTCATATTGGGACAAGATGGCGAACCCACAAAAACGGAGTTAATAGCTGTATTAAATGATGAATCGGCTAACGTGGCAACCGTAGCTGCGGAAGCGCTTTATAACCTGGGTGAAAAAGAAGCAGCGAAAAAGGCCTTACTTACAGTACTGGAAAATCCCAATGAATTTGCCCGATGCCATGCCCTAAATGCAATCGACTGCATTGAAGATAAAAGCCCTGAAATGATAGACGGGGTGATAAACATGATTAAAACTTCGCCGCAAATGACGCGGAATAGTTATGATTTGAGAGCGGCCAGGTGGCTGATCGAAAAGTGGGGCCTGAATCCCACTGATTATGAATTTGAATTTGATTGGTAATTTTGATTTTACCAATCGTCGTAAACCGTAAAAACCAGACTGGTTTCAAAATCGCGGGCACCCATGGTAACTGAAAAACCACGCAGCTGCAGAGAGACGGGAATTTGGACAATTTCGCCCCTGCCCCTGAAAAAATACGCCGGAATATTGGTTACCGGCTGGAAATTATCACCGTCGTGGATGTTGGGATTTCCGGGATTGTTTGGATTGAAACCTCTTCCGGTGCGCCGGGCCTCGAGTGAAAGTTCCGGGTTCCATTCCATATCAATTTTATGCAGGTGAACCCTCCACTTATCGTTTGGGTTGTTTTTTTTATCCAGCAGGTTATCGTAAATCACCGAAATAAGAATCGAAGATTCTGCCTCAAGTGAAGAAGGGTAGTCCAATCCTGCCTCGCTGATTGGGGTGAGGCTGTGACTGAAGTTGGCGTCACCCTCTGTCTGAATCATAAGGTCCTGGGCTTTAGCCAGCAGGGGAAGGGTGAAAAACAGCAGGAAATATAAGGTAACTTTCATCGTAATTAATTATCGGTTAGTGTATAAAGCAATACAAAATTCATTTCGCCGGCAGATGAAATTCCTGAATAATCTGAAATTTCAACTGAAAAAACGAGCTTGTGGCCATTCATTATTCCATCGCCGGTAAGGCAGTTGCCAATACCTGTTATCACAGGCCGGGGCTGGTTCGATAGTTCCACTTTTCCTGCCGGTTGCCCCGTTTTCCCTCTTCCGTTTCCGCTGTATCGCTGTGCTTCCAGGTACAGCCGGATTCCTGAGGGGACAATACCTTGGGATATTTCGGCAGTAATGGATCGCGATGTCTGATTTTCAGGCAATGCCGAAGTGTAATTTATCCATAACGTTTCATCGGTAACTTCCTCCATTTCTGCTGGACGTCCCGATTCGGCGGAGGGAATCATCGTGAAATGGATGCGGTTGCTGCCATCGGGTTCAATGTCAAGAAGAGCCACTTCAGGTAAACTGAAATAAACGGAAATCTGTCCGTTGTCCCATTGCGGGAAAGCAATGAGAGGCAGAATCAGAAGAAGCAGGTTTAAACTGTATGTAACTAAATGTCGTTTCATTGTTGTGGTGATTTTTTTTTCTGGTTTTCAAATTTTACGATGAATGCATCGGGGTAAACTTTTAGCAAACGCTCTCTCTCTTTTAATGCGCTGCCAAAAGTTAGAAATTTTCCGATGTAGTATTTATACAGATCATCTGCTTTTCTTTCAAAATCGTACGGTTCTTCTGCAAAATAGTTCGATTCGCCTGTGAGCTTTTTCCTGAACGCTCCAATTTGAACAGAGTAGAAGGTTTCCTGATTCTCCCGGATTTTTTGCTCTGTGATTTCTTCCTGCGGTTTTTCCGCTTCCGGCGCCGTTGTTTTTACATTTTTCAGCCGGTTTAGTGGTTGCAGGGTGCCAGAATTTTCCAGCGATCTGAAAATAATATTTCGTTTTCTTGGTTTCAACTCAACCGTTATTTGCTGGTTTTGGCCTGGTTCGAGCAGGATTGTGGTCACCTGGTTTTCAATTTCATATCCTCCGGGAAGGCTGTTTGTGTAAATTCTGAATGTCCATTCGCCGGGCCGGACCATTGGGAAAGAAAAAGAGCCGTCCATACCGGTGGTGATTCTGAACTGCTCCCATTCGTTTCTCAGTTCAACGATTATATTGCCGGTGTTCACGTCGGTTTCGCGCAAGGCCGGGTCGCTGGTTTTTTCCACCTCGAATATTCCTGTAAAGCGTGCGCCTTTTTCAACTCTTAGCTGTATGGTTGTCAGTTGGTCTTCCATCACTTCGAGCTCTATCGGTTCGGGAATATGTATAACTTCGTCAATGGCCATATTTGAGCGGTCGATGAGCAGCATATACATTCCCGTTGGAACGGATTTAAAACTGAACTCACCGTTTTTGTCGGTCAGGGTTTTCCGGTTTTGAAGCGAAATCAGGATGTCAGCAACCGGCTCTTCGTTTTGGCGTGTTATCCTGCCGGCAACGTCACCGGCTTCTACTGTTTTTTTTAGAGGAATTCCGAACTGCCAGGCATACCTGGCCGAGAAAGTGAACTCCGGATTTTCAGTCTGCTGCCGGTAGAGCGTGTAAAAACTGCGCAACGACAATTGGTGGTTCCTGCCGGGTGTGAAGTCGAGGTTAAACTGCATCAGGTTGCGGTTCCGGTAATAGTCTTCAATGTTATAGGCATTTTGCAGCTGAAAGTTTGCCTTCAGGTTTTTGGCAATCTGGCTCGATACTGAAAGTCCTGCAGTAAGGTTGCGCTGTTCTCCGGAAACAAAACGGTTGATGTTGGACCAGCTTCCAAACATTCTCAGAGCGTGTTTGGCATTAAAACGCCAGGCAAAATTACCCGAGAATCGGTAGGTGTTTTGCCTGTTTTTTCCGGGTTCGAGCAGAAAGTTGGTGGTTTCGCCAAATTCTCCCAGCAAATTGTAATCCAGCTTTTTAAATTTTTGATTAAACTGTGTGTTTACCGAACGGGTTTTATAATGAAATTTATCGAGTGCCAGCCGGTCTTTGCGTTCATATTCGCGCCAAAAAACCTTTACATAACTGCGGGATGCAATGTTGTAGTTGAGCATGGCCTGAAACGATTTGGAATAGGGCGCAGTTACAAAAAAAGTATCGAGTTGGGCATTGACGAAATCTTCACGGGCATAAACTCCCAGATTTATTTTCGGGGAAAGTCTTGCCGAAAGGTTGCCGGAGTAAAAAGTGGAGTTTGAAAAGTAGCCGGGGTAATCTTTGCCGGTGTAGTAGTAATTTCCGGCCAGGTTAAACACAGAAATTTGCGAGTTTATATTTGCACGCAGGGCATGGTCCCAGGTGTTCAAAAATGTTCCGCCCGACAGCTCAATTTCTGCAGAAGTACGTTTAAACGGCTGAATTTGCGAGTTAACACTGAAAAGATAAACGGGGTCGGGTGTGTTGGTTACCTGTTTTGAAACGGCATACACTTCTATGTTGTTTCTGTCGTTAAAAGCGAACCCGGTATAGGCGGCCATTTCATCCCGTATTTCACCGAAAAAGCGGGGTTTCACATAGAGAAACCCTACGTGCAGGCCGTTGTTAAAAATAACTTTGCTTTCGGCGCCTAACCCATACCGCGACGATTCGGTGAGCGGTGTAAAGCTGAATGATTTTTCGCCGGCAAACAGTTCCAGGTTGTCATTTTCGTAGGAGATGTAATACTGGTCGTAGAGTCCCAAAAAACCAAGGTTGGCGTTGTTGGGGCCCCGTGCCAGGAATTCCATCCGGTGTTTGCCATCCGTATCGAGCGCACCGCTACCCGTAAATTCAAACTGATATGCGTGCTCATACTTATCCCTTTGGTTGGAAGCCAGGTAGTTTGCCGATGCAGTAACCGGAAAACGAAAGTAAAGGTCTCGTCGGCCTTCGCCGGATGGGAAAACCATAACGGTTCTGAAAACAGATTCGGTTACTTCTCCCGAAACAAGCGCCCGGACTGTATAGTATTCATTTCTGGTATCCGTCAGTTCTGCCGAAGTTTCAATTTTAACCCTGAACTGTGCAGACGCACCAGGCTCAACCGGAATTTCCTGCGGACCTTCCACCAGGCTGTTGGTGGTTTCAATAAAAACTTTTTTTTGGGTGTTGCCCATGTTCTGAAGTAAAAATGTGGCAAAGGCTTTCTCTCCGGCTGTCACATGGTCGGGCGCTTCTACCAGTATCAGGGATATTTTCTCAACTTCGCCCACCGACACAGTTGCTGTTGTCGTGCCAATACTATTTAAAGTTTCGGTTTGAAATGCGTTAAGGGTAATATTAAAATTTCCCACAGGATTAACTGCCGGAACCTGAACCGTGAAAATGACAAACTTTTTTTCGGTGGGTTTCAGCTCAAATGACTGCCTGGGAGGTATGATTTTCCAGTTTTCGGGTACTTCCAAAACAGCAGTAACCGACATCGGCTCGTTTTGAATATTTTCAATAAAAAAAGGAAGATTGGCGGTCTGTCCCGGAAGAATTTCCACCTGTGGTTTTCCTGCAGATACAGAAACAGGAGTATTGGGCTGTCCATGCAGGCATAAAACAGCAAAAGTCAGATAAAGAAATATTGCATTCCGGTACAATGTCATTATCAGATTTCAAACGATACATTGGTGCCAAAAATATGGTCGGCATCGCAGTCGGCCACAAGTACACCGGTATAATTGCCGGGTTTTATTCCTTCCAGCCTCAGGGTAATCAGTACCGAAGTGCCGGGAAAAGTTTTACGGCGTTCGGCTTTTATCACTCCCGCCGAGTTTCCTGCTTCGTCGAAAAGTTCAAGCGCCAGCTCGGGACGGAGCATCCGTTCGCCTGTGTTTTCCAGTGCCACATGCAACAACGGGGTCTCTTCCTGCTGACCGAGTTCCAGCCCCAGAAACTGGATGTCGCTGGTACCTGTTTCTCCAATGTTAGTAACAACCTGAACGGCATAGCGTATGGCTGTATTGATGGTTACTCCGCTGCTGTAGCTGGTTGTGTCGGGCGGCACAATGCCTTCAACCATAATCACACTCCAGTATGTCCCGGAAAGGGACTCCGAAGGTACAATCACTTCAAAATCGATGGTAGCCTTTTCATTCCCGGCCAAATCGAGCAATTCGGGGGTGAAAGTCACCCATCCGGCATTTGAACGTTCCATAGTTCCTGCCGGATCGTGTTTGCTTTCGCCTGTATAGGAGAACCAGTAGTCGCGCTGATAAACACGCACACTTTTGGTGTTTTCAGATGCATTCTGAATCTGAATCGACCCACGGTAGGTTTCACCCGGCTGAACCTGGTTTTCGTGGGTAAGCCCGTTTAAGACAATGATATTGGCGACAGAAATAAATGGCAAAACAGTCAGCGCAAGGGCTGAGAACGCCAGCTTTTTTAATACAGAATAACGTTTCATGTTATATGATTTTTGGTGAAAACAACACACATTTGTAGTTGCTAAAATACATTACTTTGAATAGAAAACAATACGGAAGAGGTTGTTAATTGTGGTCGGTGAGCGTGTAAACTACATTCAACGAGGCTTGTTGTTGTGTAAGTGATTGCAGGTTGTTTCCTGCTTCATCCGCCTCGAGCCTGTAGGTAAGAAGGTGTCCGTTGCTGGTGCCAACTCCGGTATAACAGCTTCCAATGTCTGAAATAACATCGGCAGGCTGGCCCGATAGCGCTACTTTGCCAACAGGTTGTCCCAGTTTTCCGTTGCCGTTTCCGGTTGCCTGCGAAGCTTCCACAAACAAACGTACGCCGGCAGGAATATCGCCCTGAATAACAGCGATTACCTTTCTGCGGTGGTGCTGACTGCGGATGATGGATGAATAATTAATCCAGAAACTGTTGTCGGGCTGTGCCGTTGAAAAGTCAATGGTGCTGCCGGCTTCGGAGGGAGCGGATACATCCAGACTTACCTGGCCGGCATCTTCGGAAACCAACCCCAGCAGGGCCACCTCGGGAATTTCAATATTTACTTTGTGGTTGGCCTGGTTGCTTTGTGCCAGTAAAATGCCCGGCATAAAAGCAATCAGCAAAACAGGTAATATGGCGCTCATGAATTTCATACCCAAAAATAACCAACAAGTTGGTTTGTAGTTTCATACGGAAACCCTATTTAAAAGGTTTAAAATTCTGATTTTTTCTTTCCAAAATGCTTACCTTTTCAAAGAACGCTGATGTGTATGAGAAAAAAAAGCAGGCATTTCTGCCTGCTTTGGTATATTGTTGTTGAAAGTATGTTTATTCAGTGATGGTGTAAGTAACGGTTACATTGTAGTCGTCAGCAACGAGGTTTTCGTAGCTCTCGTCTGCCATATCCAGCGTATAAGTCAGCTGGTGTCCGTTTGAATGACCGTCTCCGGTGTATGCGCTTCCAATTCCTGAAACAAGAGGCGCTGCGGTTGAGGAAAGATTAATAACACTTTCGGGATTTCCTTTGGCACCATTTCCGGTTGCAGAGGCGTTTCCGGCAACTACTTTAAGGGATACTCCTGCCGGAAGACTGCCATCGGTGATAGCAGCGTTAATACTTCTTGTTTGTTCAGAACCCACAATCGAAGTATAGTTCAACCAAAGGTTGCTGTTTGTTGCAGAAGAAAAATCAACTGCGGCACCTGCTTCCAGTCCGTCATAGCTGGGAGTGAGGTTGATTGTGTGTGATTCACCATCCGGTCCTTCAATGTCGATGATTGCTACGGTAGGTATTGTAATGTTAACTCCGTGAGAAGCTTTATTGGTGTCGGTTTGTGCGTTTACTACTCCAAAAGAAAATAGAACGGCTGCGATAATAACTGATAACTTTTTCATGATTTCGTGTTTTTTAATTGTTTATAAATTTTTTAATTTTTTACATCTTCAAGCGTGCCAACTATAATACAATGCAAGTGCCAAAAGCATAAAGCCATGAAACACAACACTTTGAATAAAACACAAAACAATTACATGCTTCATATTGGGACAATGATTCCGTAATTTGGACAAAGAGCAAAATAGGGACTGTTGCTGTTTTGCTGATTCAGGCAGGAAATCGATGTGTGAGGCAATGCGATTGAGCTCTTGTTCTGGAATATTTTTACCGCAGAACAGGTTGGGGTGTAATGAGACAAAAAAGCAGGCATCTCTGCTTGCTTTTTTATATTGTTGTTGAAAGTATGTTTATTCAGTAATGGTGTAAGTAACGGTTACACTGTAGTCGTCAGCAACAAGATTTGCGTAGCTGTCATCTGCCATATCCAGTGTATAAGTCAGCTGGTGTCCGTTTGAATGACCGTCTCCGGTGTAAGCGCTTCCGATTCCTGTGATAAGGTCAGCTGCGGTAGATGAAAGTGTAATAACACCTTCTGAGCTTCCTTTGGTACCATTCCCGGTAGAAGCAGCGCTTCCGGCCAATAAGTTTAAAGTTACTCCTGAAGGCAGAACGCCAGTGATGGCAGCGGTAATGCTTCTTATTTGGTCAGAATCCACAATCGAGGTGTAGTTCAACCAAAGGTTGCTGTTTGTTGCAGAAGAAAAATTAACTGCTGCACCTGCTTCCAGTCCGTCATAGCTGGGAGTGAGGTTGATTGCAGGTGATTCACCATCCGGTCCTTCAATGTCAACGATGGATATTGTCGGAATAGTGATTTCAACACCATGTTGTGCTTCATTCATGTCGCTTCCGGTTGACGACCCTCCACCGGAGGAAGCCCCGTTACCATTTTGCTGTCCGGGAGGTGTTCCACCGTGTCCGGGATTATTAATGCCCCCATGTCCCGGGACTCCGTTTCCCTGACCAGGTTGAGCTGTAACAGAAACCGACAGTCCGAAAACCAATACAATACTTGCGATAAGAAATGATAATTTTTTCATGATTTTGTGTTTTAAATAGTATATAAATTTTTTAATTCTCACATCTTCAAGCGTGCCAGTTAAATATCAATCCTGGTGCCAAGCAGTGTAAGTTGCTGTTAAGCAGTTGGTTGTATTTTTCGAAATTTATTTTGTGATTCAAAATGGGACATGAGTATTTTTCCTGAACAAAGAGCAAAATAGGGACTGTTGTCGTATTCTAATTGCAGGCAGGAAATTGATGTGTCGGGTAATGCGATGGGATTCTTATTCTGAAGTGTTTTTACCGGAGAGATGGAAGGATTGTAATGAGACAAAAAAAGCAGGCATCTCTGCCTGCTTTGGTATATTGTTGTTGAAAGTATGTTTATTCAGTGATGGTGTAAGTAACGGTTACACTGTAGTCGTCAGCAACAAGATTTGCGTAGCTGTCATCTGCCATATCCAGCGTATAGGTCAGCTGGTGTCCGTTTGAATGACCGTCTCCGGTATAAGCACTTCCAATTCCTGTAACAAGAGGTGCTGCGGTTGAGGAAAGATTAATAACACTTTCGGGACTTCCTTTGGTGCCATTTCCGGTTGCGGAGGCGTTTCCTGCCACTACTTTAAGGGATACTCCTGCCGGAAGACTGCCTTCGGTGATAGCAGCGTTAATGCTTCTTGTTTGTTCAGACCCCACAATCGAAGTATAGTTCAACCAAAGGTTGCTGTTTGTTGCAGAAGAAAAATTAACTGCTGCACCTGCTTCCAGTCCGTCATAGCTGGGAGTGAGATTAATCGTAGGTGATTCACCATCCGGTCCTTCAATGTCGATGATAGATACGGTAGGTATTGAAATGTTAACTCCGTGAGAAGCTTTATTGGTGTCGGTTTGTGCGTTTACTACTCCAAAAGAAAATAAAACGGCTGCGATAATAACTGATAACTTTTTCATGATTTCGTGTTTTTTAATTGTTTATAAATTTTTTAATTTTTTACATCTTCAAGCGTGCCAACTATAATACAATGCAAGTGCCAAAAGCATAAAACCATGAAAAACAACACTTTGAATAAAACACAAAACAATTACATGCTTCATATTGGGACAATAATTCCGTAATTTGGACAAAGAGCAAAATAGGGACTGTTATGGTATTTGTGATTTCCTGTGACGGAATGGAAATCCGGAATAAAAAAAACAGCAGAATCCTGTATGGTCTGCTGTTTTTTTTTGATGGAGAAAGACGGGTTTTACATCGCTGCTTTCATTCCTTCCATAATTGTGTAGTATTTCACAATCATATTGGGCACTTCCCACCCTGGCATACTTCCCTGAACCAGAAAGCCGAGGTATTTTTCGGCAACTTGTCCGAAATGGGCTTCGTGGCCAACCTTGAATTTTTCTGGTATTTCAACCATCCAGCGGTTTTCGTCCAGCTTTTTCAGTTTAAGCCCCGGGTATTTTGAAGATAAGTCCTGAACGGCATTGTAAAGATATCCGGCAAATTCCATCAAATCCACATCCGGGTTTGCCTCAATGTAAAGCTGGGGTTTATAGCCTTCTTTTTCACCTTGTTTGATCGTGAGGTTGCACTTTGTTCCGCGCATAATTGAATAATGAGTGTCGCCGGTTCCTTCGGGAGCTTCAAAATTCCAGATAACCGATACTTTGGCATGAACGCCTTTCAGCTTGTAGTTGATTTCACCGTTGCTGTAAACTTTCAGAGTTCCGTTTTCAATATCCTTTTGCAGGTAATCCGGGTATTCATCCAGTTGGGTTGCTTTTTTAAACATGTCAGGGGTAAGGTCGGTGGTCCATCGGCTGGCCGAAACAATTTCCACGTCTTCTTTTTTCAGAACCACTTCCGGAAATGCTTCCCACTGAATGAGATCAACCAGGTGTGTGGTCACATCCACAATGCCTTCGCCCTGTTGTTCCACATCGAAAAACCATGGCGGTCGTTTGAGCGGACTTCCCGAAACATATTTAAAAAAGTGGTGCACACTTTCTTTGGTAATGGCCGGCTCATCGGCAGTCCCATTTACCAATGTTCCAAAAACTTCGGGAATCATCGACATTTCGCGTTGGAGGATGGTGGTTATTTCGTATCGCTCGGTCATAATGTCGTACAGCAAAACTCCTTTCTCTTCGGCAACCTGAAATGCCTTTTCCAGTTTTGGGAATTCCCCCGGGCTAATGACCATGGGTTTATCGGCCAGAACATTGATTCCGGCATCCACCGTTTTCAGAATGTAATCGGTTTTTTTTGCGTTGTTGCCCGCAGTTACCATTACATTGCCGGGTTTTTCACTCAGCATTTTTTCAAGGTAATCCGGTCCGGTGTAAATTTTGGTTTCCCATGAAGTGGGATCATCGTTACGGTTGTTGTAGCTGTTGATTAAATTCATGTGTCCTTCCAGTTCCGGGCCTTCGGGTGCATAAATATGTACCATGGGGTCAATTTGTTCCAGCATGGTTTTTTGCACCAGTGCAGCGTGGAAGTGGCCGGGGTCGAGGGTCATCAGTTTTACTTCTCCTTTAGCTCCTGTAAACATGGTTTTCGATTCAGTGGTTTCCGACTTCTGGCTTCCACCCGAACATGCCGAAAGCAAAATGGTGAAAACCAGGATAATTAATGGTATTTTTTTCATTGCTGGTAAATTTAAAATAGTTTCCGTTAACGCACACAGAATGCAAATTTAAGATTTTTCCAGGGTTAAATACAGTAAAAAGGTATATTTTGAAGAAAAAAGCGCCACCCTATTCGGAGTGGCGCTGTTCCAACCAAACTAAACAACAGGGAAGGCAACTTTCTGCCACTTTCCCTGAATGCAATCGCTAATATCCGTAATTCTGCGGATAATCGTTAGTCGTTCTGGTACGCTGATTTGCCGGAATCGGACGTAATACATGATAATCTTGAATGTTCGGTTCAGCATCATGATTGTATTTTTTCACCCTCTCCAACAATTTTTCCGTTCTTTTGAGATCTAACCATCTTTTTTGTTCACCGAAAAATTCCCTTGAACGTTCATCCAGAATGAAGTCGATATCGACATCAGTGGCTGAGATTTCCATTTGGCTTTCCATTCCGGGAAAAGCAGCCCTTCTCCTAATTGCATTGATATACTGCACTGCTTCGTTGTTATTGTTTGCCTTATGCAACGCTTCTGCTGCCAGCAGATAAGTTTCAGGCAGAGAATAAATAATCTGGTCACGCGATCCCTCCTGATGATTAACCGAGGGTCGTTTATTGTCGTCAATTTTCCAGGGACTTGGAAAAATGTTAATGCTATTGTTGTCAGTTCCGTCTTCGGTAAACCATGACCAAACCTTCCCTTTGGCATTTTCGTGCCAACTGTAGAGATTCTTACCGGCAATTACGCCAGGAAGGCGGGCTTCAATGGCATCCACTTCGGCTTGTGAAAGGTCATTCCCGGTAAGAAAAATTGCTGTATCGCCAACACTGGCTCCTGCCGGAATTCCTGATGTTGTATTATAATACCAAACGGTTTGAAATGATTTAACAAACCGGGAATCGACATCGTAGGGCCTGAAGTTTTCAAGTAACCAACTTGTTGGCCTGTAGCGAATCCACGGGCGCCCAAAGCCATATCCCAAAGCACGATTCAGTCCATCATTGTAAACTTCATACCAGGGCCGGAAATACAAATGCGTTTCATTTCCTTCCGGAGTAAGCAAGGGATCTTCATTAAACTGAACAGACCATAGAATTTCAGGATGCTGCTCATTATCGTGGTTGTAACGGGCTACAGGATCGGGATCGAGTGACAGTCCGTAATCGTTAATTACAGTTTTTGCCAGGTTGGCTGCTGTGGTAAAATCATCGGCGTTCCCAAAATTTTTATATCCTTTTGTTAGGTGAACCAGTGCCAGCATGTGCTGTGCAGCAGGTTTGGTTGGCCTCCCAAATTCGCTTTGGGTTACCGGAAGATTATTAACGGCAAACTCCAAATCATCGAGAATAGCCTGGTAAACAGTTTCCTCCGGTACTCTTTCTGCTTCGGTTTCAACACCAACTGTTTCTTCCAGAGTAAGGTGGATTGGGCCAAATGTTTCAACGAGAGTAAAATAATAATGTGCCCTTAAAAAACGGGCTTCAGCAACTTTGGAGTTTTTTTCTGCTTCAGATAAATCGACTTCTTCAGCCCGCCCAATAACCGCATTGCATGTATTGATGGCAATATAAAAATTCGACCATAAGGTCCAGACAGGGCTGGCTTCTGAGTTAAGCCCGGTTTCGTACTTATTCATATAATGGAATCCTCCGTGCCCACCGTTGGTATATTCATCTGTGCCAAAAATGGAAAGGTTACATCCATGTTCCTGCCCGTAGTATGTACGTAATTGTTCGTAAGCTGCATTTACACCGGCCTGCAATCCATCGGGAGTGTTCAGATATTCCCCGGTAACACCAGATACAATCTCTTCATCCAGGACATCACATGATACAATTAATAGTGATGCTGTAATGAATATCAACATGAAATATTTTATTTTTTTCATAGTTCAAAAGTTTAATAGTTTAAAAATCAACATTAACACCCAGTGAAAACATCCTTGTACTTGGCGTTTCGCTTTTTATTTCGCCATCGTAGGCTTCCGGATCGAGGTTACTGGCAAGCCCTGAAAAGATAAAGGGTGTGTCGGCATTAAGGTATATTTTCATTGACTTGATTCCGATGTTGGACAGAATTCTTTTGGGCAGATTGTACCCAAGTTGCATGTTTCTAACTTTAAGGAAATCTCCGGACCCATAACCCCTGGAATCGCTGTAAAGTGGATATTCACGGCTTCCGTCGGGTTTTGGATGGTCATTTGTTGGATTGTCTTCTGTCCAGAAATCAACATTGAGGTTGTTATAACGGCCCTGCAATGTAGCGTGGTTAACTTCAAATTCGTTGTAAATGGTTTGACCAAAGATTCCCAGGATCAAAAATGAAAATTCGAAATCCTTGTACATTAATCTTGAGCCTAACCCAAGTGTTGCTTTTGGAATGTTGGTGCCAAGTATGACCCGGTCTTCTTCGTTGATTTTGCTGTCAGGAACCACATCTCTTATTTTTATTTGCCCGGGTTGTGCCTGATAAACGGCTGCCTGTGAGGCTTCATCGAGCTGCCAGATACCGATTTTATCGTAATCGTACCAAACGGTCAGTGGTTCTCCGATAAACCATTCATTTCCCACGTCGTCTGTATTGTTGCCGTACAAATCGATTATTTCTTCTTTATTACCGGACAGATTAAGGTTGGCAGACCATGTGAAATCGCGGGTGGATACAATGCGGCCTGTTAACGACATTTCCCACCCCCTGTTCCGGGTTTCTCCTATGTTTTCCATTACATTGTCGAAACCTGAAGTGATTGGTATTTTTCGTTCGAGCAACAAATCGGTGGTATTGGTTTGATATATTTCAAAATTACCGGCAATGTTTTCTCCCAAACCAAAATCCAAACCGATATTGGCTGTTGCCGATGATTCCCATTTCAAATCAGGATTTGCGATAGTTCCCGGCCGGTAACCATAACCGGAACCATTTCCAAACGAATAAATGGTTCTTGTTAAGCCACCCCTTGTTTGATACGGATCTATACCTGTATTCCCGGTTACACCATAACTGGCCCTTAATCTTAAATCAGAAAAGAGGCTTTGATTAGCCATAAAATTCTCGTTACTGATTCTCCAAAGAAAAGCTGCGGATGGAAAGAATCCCCATTTTTTCCCTTCCGAAAGCCTTGAAGAACCATCGTAACGACCTGTGATTGTGAACAGGTATTTGTTCATTAGTTCATAATTTACACGGCCCATAAACGACATGATACCCCATTCCTGTAAGTCTGAATCATAATCAAGCACGGTCTCAGCAGTTTCGAGGTTATGAAAAAGCTGATGTTCATAGGGAAGTCCTTCCACATCGATGATCGACGTCTCATAATTCGATTCCTGCACACTGAATAATCCGGTAGCTTTTAAAATGTTGTTTTCATTAAATTCTTTCGTATAGTTCAGAATATTTTCAAAGGTATATGTGTAATTTTCTTCATGGTTTTTTAACCCTCTGGGCGTGCTGTATTGTCTGGCAGACGATAAGCTTCCTTCAAACAGACCTCTTCGGTATTTTTGATAGTCAGAACCAAAGTTCATTCTGTAATCCAGGCTGTTTGAAATATCTATTTCTGCGTAAATGTTACTGAAAACCCTCAGCCTTGTGCGGTCGTCAACGATTGCATTTTCAACAAAATCGGCCAAAGGGTTCCACAGAAGCGGGTCAGCCCCCGGCTGATATACCATTTCTCCATTTTCATAAGGTTCGGCTAATGGGGAAATATTCACGGCTCCTCCATACACATTCGAACCGTAATTTTGAATCTGGTCGGAAAGCTGTGTGGAGGTTCCCACTCTTATCCGATCGGAAACATGATGATCCAGGTTTATGCGTAACGTTTTGCGGGTAAATTCCTGGGTTTCAATTACAGCTTGTTCATTGAAAAGGTTTGCAGCAAGTGCAAATGCCGTTTTTTGACTTCCGCCTCTTACACCCAATTGATGGCTTTGCTGGTACCCGTTACCCACAATAAGATCGAGCCAGTCGGTTGAAACACCCCGTGCAATGGCTTCTTCCTCTGCTGCCGTAAATGGTCTGCCACCAACTTCCTTTAACCGGGTATATTGTTCTCCGTTCATTAAATCCGGTTTCCCCAAAGGTGAAGTTACCCCGTAGTACCCGTTATATGATACGGTAGTCGGATAATTTCCCCCCCGGGTTGTGGTAATCAGGATTACGCCATTAGCGCCTCTCGACCCATAAATTGCTGTAGCAGAAGCGTCCTTTAAAATTTCCATCGATTTGATGTCTCTGGGGTTAATATCGTTGATATTTCCTTCATACGGAATACCATCTACTACATACAGTGGATCATTGGTGGCAGTTAGCGACCTTCTTCCTCTGATACGAATGGTTACACCATCGCCGGGCCGGTTGCCCGAAGAAAGTGCCATAACCCCGGTAGCTCGTCCCTGAAGAGCAGATCCTGCATCAATGATGGGCAGTTCCTGGATGTCCTGCGTTGTAACAGAGGATATCGCACCGGTGATATTCCCTCTCCGCTCGGTGCCGTAACCAATGGCTACAACTTCTTCCAGCCCAATTACATCCGCAAGCATTACGACGTTGATAACAGATTGTGTTCCAACTTCAATTTCCTGTGGTTTCATTCCAATGAAAGAGAAAACCAACACATTTTGATCTTCGGCAACCGACAAAGAATATTGCCCCATTTCATTGGTTACTGCACCTACAGTAGTGCCTTTAACAACAACAGTTACACCTGGCAATGCCGAACCATCTTCCGATGAAACGGTGCCGGTAACGGTTTTTTGTGCCATTGCATAGTTGATTAATGCAATGTTCAGAATGAATAGAATCAAAAATTTTCGCATAGATTAAAAATTTATTGGTTAAAAGAATAAAAAGAGAATTGTTTTCGATTGAATATTAATTTCAGTTAAAGCATTGATGAATCATGCCTGAGAAACTGAACGACAAATTTTATTTTCATAGTTTTGCGATTAAATAATTTAACAAGCGGTTAATTTATTTTGAATAGAGGGGGGAATGTGGCCGCATTTTCCCCTTTTTAATTTCCAGATAAATCAATCTGGTTAGAGCAGTAGTTTACCATTTTACATAATTCGTTCCGAATGGATACCTTTGTGGCCGGCTCAACATGGAGTTGGCCAGGTCGTTGTTCACAAATTTTTCCGCTTTCGGGTCCCATTGCAAAATACCTGGAACTTTCATGGCGATATGGCTGATGAGGCAAACGGAACAGGCACGGTGGCCGATTTCAACCGGAGAAATGGGCTGCTTGCGCGACTGCACACAGTCGAGCCAGTTGCCATGCTGATCTTCGCTTACATAAAGCTTTATTTCATTATCCCCGATTTGCGATTTCAGAATTTCGGGGTCGCTGGCATCGAGTGCCTTTGTGCTTCCTTTCGGAATGGGATCGCTTTCCGTTGCGCGGTAGGGCCCGCGGGTAACAAATATCCAGCCGTCGGTTCCTTCATAGCGGATGCCGTTGGGATACCCGCCGCTGGTGAAAACTGTAATACCGTTTTCGTACTCATGTTTCACTAAAAAGTCGCCATGTACGTTCCAGCTTCCTGATTTGGGAAACTCTGCAATGGCTTCCACCGAAACAGGTCCGGTGTATTCGGTGTCCATTCCCCAGGCTGCGGAATCGTAATGATGCTGTCCCCAGCCGGTGATCATTCCGGCGCCGTAGTTTTCGTGCCTCAGCCAGCCCGGGCGATCGTAACCTTCCTGCGGGTGAACCAGATTTTCGGTGTAGGGCAGTTCGGGAGTTGGTCCTAGCCACATGCTGAAATTCAGGTTATCGGGAACCGGCATTTCCGGGAACAGCGGTCCGGGTGGGTCGCCGGGCAAACCGATTTTTACAGTATGCAGCTTGCCAATCCGTCCGTTGCGCACCAGTTCGGCGGCCCTGCGGAATTGTGCCGAAGAACGCTGTTGAGTGCCAATCTGTAAAATTACACCCTGCCGGTGCACGATGTCACTCATCAGTCTGCCTTCTTCAACTGTAAGCGAATTGGGTTTTTGCAGGTAGATGTCCTTTCCTGCAAGGGCAGCTTCCATAGCCGGCTGGGCATGCCAGTGGTCGGGTGTGCTGATAATGACTGCATCGATGTCTTTGTTCAGCAGCATCTCTTTGTAATCGGCATACATTTTTACATCCACCGCATGGTCGCTGCCGGTTTTTTCATTGTAAAAACCTTCAATGAGTTGTTTGCCTTCTTCCATGCGTTTACTGTCCACATCGGAAACGGCAACCACACGTGCCACATCATATTTCCAAACTCCCGGCAGATCGTGGCTGCGGGCGATTCTTCCGCTGCCAATCTGGCCGATATTTATTTTGTTACTGGGTGCGTTTTTGCCAAAAACCGACGAGGGAACAATGGTGGGAATGACCATGGCTCCGGCAGCTGTGGCGGCTGTGTTTTTTATAAAGTTTCTTCTTTTCATGATTTATTTTTTTTGTTCATTATTAATTTGTTTGCTTGATGACCGATGATAGGTGACCGATGTTCAAGTGTCTGCTAATTGAATTAAACTATTTAATACTTGTTTTAAATGCAATTAACATGTTCATTAGTTGATAAGAGATTTGGTAAAGTATTTGAAATTCATCTTCTGAAATATAGTTTCTAATTTTTGCTTTATACAAACACGTTATTACTTCGGCTAATGATCTGATGGAATAGCCTAAAAATCTTTTTTGTTCAGAATTTGATTGTCCGATTGAACCTTCCGCAATATTTAAAGCAATTGAATCACCAGCCCTTCTTATTTGAGATGAAAGATTGTAAATTTCTTTTTTGGGGAACTTGTCAGTCAATTCGTTAATTTGCTCTCCAAATTCCATTGCATTGTTCCAAACATTTAATTTTTCAAATTTAAATCCCATTTTTCAAAAAATAAAAATTTATCAAAATAGTATATTCCTTGCAGGAATCCGGTTTTCCGTCTCCCGTCCTCTGTCTTCCGTCCTTTTATTCCTTGCTGTACTTTTCAAACTCCTCTTCAATTTTTGCTTCCGAATGATCACCCGTGTGTACCAATACCCGATAGCGAAGCTTAATTTGTTCTCCTTTTTTTAATACGATGTTTTTATCATTTTCAGGCCAGTACATGGGAGTGGGAGAGAAGAATCCGTAATCGCGGGTAAACCAGGGGGCAGGAAACCACTCGTTTGACGGATGTTGCATAATGGCCATGCCTTCTGTTTTCCCCATGCGTTCTCCGTAATAGTCAATCCATGCCGACCGTTTTCCGAATGTGCCTTTTTCGCCGGTTTCACCTTCAGCATTAATCATGGTGCCGCCGTTAATAACTGCCAAATCGGGGTCCATCCTCCCGCTGAACAACGAATGGTTTGTTTTGTCGATGGTCACATCCATCAGCATCTCCATCACAATATCGAAATCGATTTGAAATTTATCTGGTGATGGCACTGAAACCGTAATTATGCGCTTGTCTTTAATGGGTGCATCGGCGCCGGGCCGTTTCCAGATGCATTCATTTTCAACAACGGCCTTTTCGCCGCCGGTTTCGAGGATGTCGGCCCGAAGTGAAATAATTTGACCCTCATCCAGACCTTCCTGCCAGTAATTGCCGCCATTCACCTTGTCGCACCCAAAAAACAGCGAGCTGTGGTGCGGATAATTGGCATTGCGCATGGAGGTTACTGTGGCGTTCGACGGACCGTTCACCGGGAAAAAGAAGGGATATTTTTCGAATTCAGAAAGAATATAACTGGTAAACAAGTTGCCGTTCACCCTGAATTCAATTTTATCGCCCACCTGTTCGGCAGTTACTTTTGGTTGTGCTGTTGCCACAAATATTGTGGTTAAAAGAATCAGAGAAATTAATGTATATTTTTTCATTCTTATTAAGTTTTTTAATCTGTGAATCTGTGGCTGTGATTTTTTTCGCCACAGATTCACAGATTTATAGTATTACACGTTTTGTTATCAACGAATCTTCTCCAAAATTTACAATTAATCCTAATTTACATTTCGACGCCGCAAGGTAATTAATGACCCATTTTATATGATTTTCTACAATTCCTTGTTGCGCTTTTACTTCCAAAATAATTTTATCAAAAACGACAAAATCCGCATGAAAATAATGAGGCAGTATTGTGTCTTTATATTCAATTTCATATTTCTTTTCTCTTTCATAAGGAATGTTTTGCAACTTAAACTCGTATTCCAAAGCATCTTTATATACAATTTCCAAAAATCCTTTTCCCAGGATGCGGTGAACCTCCATACAAATCCCTATGATTTTATAGCTTTCTTCCTGATATGGATATTTTTTCTCGTTGTACTGTTTCATTTTTTCTTTCCTATATCTTCCTGATACAACATTATTTTTATTAATCTGTGAATCTGTGGCTATGTCTTTTTTGCCACAGATTCACAGATTATTCTTTAACTTCAATTTGCGGCATTTTCGCAAAGCTATTCCAGTATTTCTCTGCCGTTTCAGCATTCATCTCTCCATCGAAAACAACCATCCGGTATTTTAATGTATAGTCGTTTCCGGGTTCCAGTTTCCAGTCTTCGTGCCGGATGGGACAAAACTCGAAAAACATGTCGCCACGCCCGCCATTGGCATCAAGCGGCCAAACGCGCATGGGCTCGGGGTGCATCCGGTTGGCCGGGTGGCTAAGGAAAAGAATGCCGGAGCGACCTTCGTTTACATCCGATTCCCCTTCCACAATGCACCACTTTGCAAACGAACCGTCGGCTTCGGTCCTGGTTTTTCCTTCAGAAGTCAGCACGGTACAATTGTCTTTGTGCCATTT
>Ga0334883_1001868_pt1 | contig 28692 bp, 27 predicted proteins | sample GraSluR1_MG_6_FD_207230 | JGI IMG/M metagenome (GOLD analysis project Ga0334883, IMG submission 207230) | Sludge microbial communities from methane-producing bioreactor in Wageningen University, Netherlands - Granular Sludge_09_05-R1 | ecosystem: Engineered > Bioreactor > Anaerobic >...
ATCAGGGGGAAGCCCTTGCGGCACAGGTGCCGGGCATTTACCAAATTGCAGATATAGATATTGCGAATGTTTTTTCAAAGGACAGCTCCAACATTGATCCGGCGGACTGGATCGCGATCATAAAATGCATCAGGGAAAACCCTTCATATGACGGCTATGTCATAACTCATGGCACTGACACGATGGCGTATACCTCATCTGCCCTATCCTATGTAATGAGGGACCTTGAAAAGCCGGTGGTGCTGACAGGGTCTATGATCCCGATGTCTGAGCCCGGAACGGACGCCAAAAGGAACCTTGAAGACGCGTTCAGATTTATGGAAGGCCTTCTGTCAAAAGGACAGTCGGGAGTATCGGTAACATTTGCAGGAAGACTGATACATGGTCCCAGAGCGAAAAAGATGTCCGGGAAGAGGCTTGAGGCATTCAAGTCTGTTTACTATGATGAACTCGGACTCTCTGAAAATAAAAAAGTCACCATTTTGAAAGCCCCGTTCATCGACAGGGAGACGCTTTGCAGAAAGGGGACCCCGGCCGATGAGATCCGTTTTTCGAACGAAGTGATGCCGGTGAAGCTGTTGCCCGGGTTTAGGGCCGATTACTTTGACAGGATCGTGGAGATGAAGCCGAAAGCCATAGTAGTAGAGTGTTTTGGATTGGGTGGACTGCCTTATATCGGTGAAAATCTTCTGCCTGGCATCAAAAAGGCTGTTGACCTTGGCATACTGTCGGTCATAACGACTCAGTGCCCAGAGGGCGGAGTTGACCTTTCGACATACGACGTAGGCCAGAAAACGCTCAAAACAGGCGCGGTAAGCGCCCTTGATATGGGGTTCGAGGCAATTGTGACCAAACTTATGTGGCTTATACCTCAGATGCCGGTCGGTGAAGCCGGAAAATATCTGACGCTTAATCTCTGTGATGAAGTCGGATCAAAGTAACTCCCACTGTTAAAATTCAAAATGAGAGCCGGGCGGCATTGCCGTCCGGCTACACGTTTCCAATAAAAACATTGTCGAGGTTTTTCTTTGCGGTGTCAAAAAGACGTCCCAGCAGGTCGATATCGGTAGGCATGCAATGAGACATCTTTCTTTGTGGGAAGAACCTCGTAATGTGAAGGGGAATGGATTTTTCTATCCCGGCGATCCATCCTGAAAGGGCTTTTATCTCTTCTTCGGATTCGTTCATTCCCGGTACGATCAGTGTAGTTATCTCTACATGCGATCTTTTGGCCGCGCAGATTATGAAATCCTTTACTGTCTTTAGATCCCCGCCCAGTTTTCTGTAGGTCTCTTCCGAAAAACTTTTCAGGTCGATATTGAAGGCATCGACCCAGGGGAGGACCCGGTCAAGGATATCCGGAAGAACGCATCCGTTCGTTACCACGACGTTTTTCATCCCCATTTTTTTTGTCTCGACAGAAACATCCCTTACGTATTCATATCCTATCATAGGCTCGTTGTAAGTGAAGGCCACGCCGATGTTGCCCTTATCCTTCAGTTCTCCGGCAAGGTGGGCAAGTTCGGAGGGTGAAACGTACCTTGTCCTTACATCCTCCTCTGAGGCAGCCGCGATCAAATGGTTCTGGCAAAAGGGGCAGTCCATGTTGCAGCCGAAGGTGCCGACGGAGAGGATCCTGCTTCCGGGGTGAAATCTCGCCAGAGGTTTTTTTTCGATCGGGTCCAATGCGATAGATGCAAGTTTGCCGTAATTAACTGAGACGCTCCTGCCGCCTTCGTTCTTCCTTGCCCGGCAAAAACCGATCATTCCCTCTTCCAGCGTGCACCTACGCGGGCAGACATCGCATCTCATATCAGTGGTGCCTCACGACTTCGAACCGCTGGAGCCTGATTTTTTCGCCTTCCCTGATCCCTGCCTTCTGCATTGCTATCGATATCTGCTCTTCAACAGTATCTATTCCCTCCAGGTTAGGAAGGAGAAGTCCTTTTTTGTAACCCTTTGATACGATCACTCCGTATTTTTTTACGTCCAGATCCTCGGGGGAATCAATGTCTTCAGAATCACCAAGTATATCAACACTGTATACGAGGTCCTTGAGCTCTGATGATGATACCGGAGGAAATCGAGGGTCTCTCGTTGACGCGCTTATAGCATTCTGGATTATCTCTTTTGCGATGTTCTCTTCAGTTGCTGATATGGTGCCGATGCATCCCCGAAGCTGACCGAATTTTTTCAGCGAGACGAAGGTCCCCGCCCTTCTTGTCAGAGCTTCTTCAGGGAGATATTCCGGAACAGCGATCCTCTTTCCGGACGATACATATCTTTCCACCGTCTCTCTGGCAAGGCGTACGTAGGGACTTTCCTGTTTTTTCAGCTGATCCATTTTCTTCTCGCTCTCCATTTCCTTTGCTAAAAGAAATTTTCTGGCTTGGTCGGGTCCCCCGGGAATAAAGGTGCAGACTCCGTATCCGACACCAAAAGGGCCTTCGTATGAGAGCATCTCAGCCTTTACGGAAAGCCCGTCAAAGCATCCGGCCATTATCGCAAATGACCTGTGCCCGCATTCCGCCGCCCTTTCACAGAAGGCATCACTGAAATCAAAGAGCTCCCCGAAAGCAGCCCGAGACATCACATCCATTATCCTTTTGTCGTACTCGGGGCCCTCTTGCCTGTACCCGTAAGGGCCTTCCCTTTTCAGGACATGTGACAGATCCCCGCTTGCTATGATGCAGACATCTCTGCCAAGTTCTTCCGCGGTCTTTTTGATCAGGGTCCCGAATCTGTAGTGTTCTTCAAGCGGCATTCCGGAAAGTCCGATCCTTACTATTTTGCATGGGATCACCCCGCCGGAGGCTTTTTTCAAAAAGTAGAGAGGCACTGTAGTTGCATGGTCCAGCCTTTTTTCACGTTCCCCCATCGTGCCGGCCTCAATGTTTTCCCTGTGGGCTCGTTTTTCAAGCTCAGAGACGAATTCAGAGTCGTAGCTGACATCAAAGGTTACCCGGCCTGCCCCGAATTTAGCCAGATCACCGTATGCCGAATTCCCCGGAGAAATATGAAAATAGTCGGAATAATAGGCACTGTGCGGAGAAAAGATCACGATAGTTTGAGGGGCCAGTTCCGCTATCAGTTCCGTTGCTTTTGTAAAACCTATTATCGTATCATTTATTTTTTTTTCCTCTCCCCTGCCGACCTCAGGAACGATCAGCGGGGGATGCGGGACCATTACAGCAGCAAGAATACTCATTGATACCGCCTCCTTTTTCAGTATGCAGGCTGAGGACCGAATAGAATTTCACCTCTTTATTATAATCCCGAAGCATTAAAAAAACATGGACCTTCCCCATCGGGAGGAGGTCCATGCAATTCGGTCAGCTTATTCGGAAAGTGCCCAAAAGGTCATTCCAGTTCGTAGGCAAGCCAGTCCGGGATGCCCTGCTTTGATTTTTCATCCTTTACTGCGGAGTAAAGCTGTTTTATCGAGAATGCTCTCGTTCCGTCTGAGATGTTCGGTTCACATTTCAGGTAGTACCATACGGTGATGGCGTTCTTTTCCTTCTGTCCGTCTTCGTAGTAACCCCTGAGTTTTACCACGTGGCCATCCTGGTCGTTGAAATAATATTCCCATTTCGGCTTGAGAATAAATTTGCCCACAACCTCGCCCCATGGGAGCCCGTCTTTGGCATATCTCATTTTGCCGATCATCTCTATTGCCGTCTCGGGTTCAAGGGGATCCCTGACCATCTTTTCGGTAAGGATAGTCTTTGCCTCTTCATTTCCTGCGAGCGCGGATTTTTTATACCATTCTCTCGCAATCGTGTCGTCCTGGGTCACGCCGTTTCCCTTGTCATAGAGTTTTCCCATGTTGAGCATTGAATAAGGAAGCTCCTTTTCCGCTGCCTTTCTGAACCATGAAGCCGCTTCGAAGTAGTCCTGCTTGGCGCCGAGACCGTATTTGTACATGGTCCCCAGAACTTCCATTGCGTCGGGGTTCTTGTATTCCGCTGACTGCTTCAGCGGGGCAAGCGCATCCTTTGGTTTGTTTTTTGCAAGCAGTTTGCCTGCTTTGACGTAGTCAGTGTCATCCTTTGTGTAGCCCGTCATCTGTTCACCCATGACCTCAGTCAGGTCATTCAGGGGATATCTGGCGTAATTTGGATCAGACCACCCGGACTCCACCAGTGTTTCGAAATAGATCCTCGCCTTGACGAGATCTTTTTCAACGCCATAACCTCCGGTCTTGTAGATCTGCCCCAGTTCGTGCATGGCAAAATCTTTTTTTACAAATGGAAACTGCAGATAGTTTTTGTACCACTTAGCGCTTTCAGCGTACATGGTATCGAAGTTTGCCTGGTTTTTGTAAATATAGCCGAGCATCCACATCGCATCAGGATCAGGAGTGTTTTCGACGATCTTTTTAAAGAGCGGAGCGGCTGCCCCTGCTCCCTGGTTCTGATATACAGCGTAGGCCTGGTCATATTCCGGGCTCCCCGCACATGCAGGATCTGCTGAGGCTAAAGGAAAGAGGAAAAGGGAAATAAAGAAAAACAAAACAATTTTTTTCATAAAAGAACACCTCCCCAAAGTATCAAGACAATGACATTATAAATCGGTAAAGTCACGTTGTCATTACTAATTTTTAATAATTTTTATTTCGGTCCGGCATTATAAACGGCGGATATTCATCACGGATAGGGCTGAGATATCAGGATGTTCTCATTCATACCCTTTCACGTTTATAATATTATCGTTAATGATAAAAAACCTAATTTGATCGAATAGAACAGCCTGCAGCGTTGCCGGATGTTGATCGAAAGGGAGGATAAAGCGATGAAAAGGATCGCTCCTGAGTACAAAACAGAGAATAAGGGGCATTACAGCCCCGGGATATTGTCAAACGGCATGCTTTACATCTCGGGGCAGCTTTCAAGAGATCCAGATACGGGGAGGACCGCCCCCGGAGGGGCACGTGACCATGCTGTGCTGGCGCTGGCCAACATGGAGAGGGTGCTTTGTGAGGCAGGACTGAGCAGAAATGATGTCGTCCAGTGCCGCATTTATATATCTGACATAGATATGTGGGATGAAGTAAACGAGGCGTACTCAGAATTTTTTGCAGATCACAAGCCTGCAAGGTGCGTAGTGCCCTGTGGAAAGCTCCATTTCGGATGTCTTGTTGAGATAGAAGTGGTCGCGGAGGTGCCGAAATGAATTTTATCTGTGCCAAATGCGGCATTAAAGAAAGCACGTCGACCCGAAAGCCGAAGTGTGACTGCGGAGGGCTCTGGAAGCTTGATTTTAATGCTCCCCGCTATGATTCGTCGCGTATAGACAAAAGCATCTGGGGAATGTTCCGCTACAAAGAGTTCATGGCCCTGGAGGGCGAAACATGGCGTCAGGTTACTCTCGGAGAGGGAATGACCCCGATAGTAAGCTTCAGCGATGATGTGCTTCTCAAAATGGATTATTTCATGCCGACCCTCTCCTTCAAGGACAGGGGCGCAGCGGTCCTTATAGCCCACTACAAAGCGATAGGTGTGGATTCTGTCGTACAGGACAGCAGCGGCAACGCCGGAAACAGCGTCGCGGCATACTGCGGAAGGTGCGGGATAGACTGTGAGATCTTTGTGCCGGAGGGTACGTCTCCGAAAAAGATCGACATGATAAAGGCGCACGGCGCGCGAGTGAACATAGTCCCTGGATCCCGCGACAACTGCGCCGATGCCTGCAGGGCCAAGGTGGAAAAAGAGGGGAAGTACTACGCGAACCACGTGTATAACCCCTTCTTCTACGAGGGGACCAAGACCTACATATACGAAGTTTACGAACAGATGGGCAGGATCCCCGAGAACATTTTCATCCCGCTAGGAAACGGCACGCTCTTTATAGGCGCGATAAAAGGACTTGAAGAACTTCTTGCCGCCGGGGCGATTGACAGGATGCCCAACATAGTGGCTATCCAGAGCGAAAACTGCGATCCCTTTGTGAAGGCGGCGGAGGCCGGCGAAAAAGTTCCGGCAAAGATTACTCCCAGGCCCACTCTCGCGGAGGGGATAGCCATTGGCCGCCCGGCGCGCGGTGAAGAGATACTTGAGTACATCTACAGGTATCATGTCAGGCTGATAAGAGCTCCGGAAGACAAGATACTTGAAGCGAGATCCCTATTGGCTGAAAAGGGCATCTACTGTGAACACACGACTGCCGCAAATTACGCCGCATACCTTAAATACTGCGAGGTGCACGGAAAAACGCCCGACAGCCTGCTTACGATGTGTGGGGCGGGACTCAAATCAGATCATTGAGAACAACAGAGGGTCCTCCTGCCGAATGCTTTCGCAGACCCCACAGGAGGACCGAATACAAATAGTTGCTGTTACTTAATTTTTCTTACCAGTGGCTGTGTGGCACACCTCAGCGAGCCGCCCTGGCCGTTGTGGGTCCCGAAAAATACCCTGTGGACTTTTATATCCCTCTTTTCGAGCTCAGACTGAAGATATCTGTTGTCGTTGTGGTCATTGAAGGACATAATATAGTTTTTGCTGTCGACCGGTATCCCGTTCACAGCAAGTCTCCGGACGCTTTCGATGTCGACTCTGATCAGGTCCCAGCCCTTTATGTGCTCAGGCAGTCCGTCAACAAAAGCCTCTTCACAGACTATTGCGAGCCCATCGCGCGGAACAGAGAGAACGCAGTCGAGATGAAGCACGTCTTCCCTCAGAGGGACCCGCACAACATCATATGAACTTCCCAGTATGTTATTCAGCCATCTGAAGCCTGCTTCGTTTGATCCAACGCTTGGATTTCTGGTGTTGCCGACTAGGATAGTCCTGCCCAATACAATAACGTCTCCGCCTTCCAGAAGCGGGGTATCGGGAGAGGGCGGGGCAAGTAATTCTGTGTGCGGCATTGAGAACCAACGCACTCCGTCCTTTGTGCATTTATCCAGAAGGAGTTCCCTGAAACCGGAAATATCGACCTTTCTAAGAGGGGTACGAAGATTGAACTCTATCAGATCGTTCCCTATCACAGCCATGTTGTCACGTGGGAAATCTTGACTGAATCCGTTCAGCAGAACATCGGAGCCATAATTTTCCCTGATGAAATCGACAGTTATCTCTTTGGGGCGATATACTTTGACTCCAAGAGAGATTAAAATTTTGATCAGAGCAAGGTTTTCCTCCTCCAGCATATCCGATTCGCTTTTGCCTGTCTTGGGGTGGATCATGTCGGTCCAGAGCATCCCTGCTGTCTTCCTGGCATACTCTGCTTCGTCCGGCGGCAATACCTTCATTGCGTTTTCAAACCATGGCGCTTCAAGTGACGGTGTCATGCCATATGGAAGACCTACGATAACTTCCCTGAGGTTTCCGTATTCATAGTCTACATATACCGGTGTTCCGGATGCCTCTGCTGATGAAAGACCAAATGATAAAAACAAGCTGAGAATGACTAAAAAGAGCATCGATGATCCTAAGTTCATTAATTTCCCCTCCAGGAGACAGGCAGATGGTGAAGTCTGTTGAAAGTTGTGAAGGATATGTTTTTTGAAAGTTTCAACGGGCATGTGGTGATATACCCCCAATTGCTTCAATGTAAGTATAAATCGAAAGAGGGATGGCGGCATAGCACAATTTTTCAAATTTTTTAATATGAGCGATGAGAAAACAAGATGCGTATAAATCGGCTGAAAATGCGTTAATATAATGGACGGGCAGGAAAGAGAGTGGAATGAATGGACATTTTTTCAGATCTTTTCTCGTATGATAAAAAATCAGACAGGAGCAGGGCGAAAGATGTTTCTCCCTTCAGAGTCGTTTTTGAAAAAAGAGCCATCGCTCAAACGCTTATTATTACCGCATTTACACTATCAATGCTGACTGCAGTCGCCCTTGTGTGGCCATGGGATGACCTTCCGCACAGAAGACCGTTTGACATGGTTTTGAAGCTGATCATCTCCGGGCTGGCCGCAGCGGTGGCAGAGGAAATATTCTTCAGGGGCTGGATGCAGCCGACACTGAGGAGGAGATATTCAGCGGCAGTTTCAATAGTTGCCGTAAATCTTGTGTTTGCACCTCTGCACCTTATCGCCGCACCCTATTTTATTTCGCTTCTGACCTTCTTCCCCGGCCTTATAATGGGGTGGCTGCGCGAGAGATATGGAAATATCCTGCCCTCAATGATTTTTCATTTTCTGGGGAACGTCTGGGCTATCTGGTTTTTCCCCTCCCCCTTTTAAAGTTATAGGATATCAAGGCGGCGATGTGCAAAATTAAATGGTAATATATTAAAATAAGATTACAAAACTTACAGAACAAAGGGGACAGGCAGATTCTTATGAAAACGAAAAAATTCATTGATAAACGGCGTGGCTTTACTCTGATAGAAATAATGGTCGTCGTTGTGATCATTGGTCTCCTTTCGGCTCTTGTCGGTCCCAGACTGATCGGACAGAGTGAAGAGGCAAAGATAAAGACTACAAGGACCCAGATAGCACAGCTTGAGCAGGTTTTGGGCCTTTTTCATCTGGATAACGGTTTTTACCCGACAACAGACCAGGGGCTTTCTGCCCTTGTGAAACCGCCGACCACTCCTCCGGAACCGCTCAATTACAAAAAGAACGGTTATATGAAAAAGGTTCCAAAAGACGCCTGGGGCAGAGAATTTATTTATGAATCCCCCGGCCGTAACGGAGATTTCGACCTCTTTTCATACGGGGCGGATGGGCAGGAAGGCGGAGAAGACTCTAACTCTGACATAACGAACTGGGAATAGCGAAAAGGCGCAGTCTGTTCAGGCTGCGCCTGTATTTTTAGCAACATGCCGCATCCTTATTTGAGAGGGACAGCGAAGGAATGAAAAAGTTAGCTGCAATAATAAAAAAGCATAAGAAAACGTTGATGATCTTCTCTCCGTTTACTGTTGTCGCAGCTGCAGCGTTATTGCTCTATGCGGCAGGCGAAATGTACCTTCATGTTCCGGGAAGCGCTTCAGGTGAGGATGTAGTCTCAATAGGCGGAAGAGACCTTCTTAACATGTCTAATCTCACTCCTCCCGAGAGGGAACTATACCAGACACTGTCCAAAAACGGCGGAATAATAACTGATAAGCTGATCTGCACTATGGGTGACAACAGACATTGGGACGAGTTCATACTAAAAAAGGACGAATCTGTGGGATCTGTTGCAAAAAAACATCATATCACGGCAGAAGCCCTACTTCGGATAAACGGGATTGACGGGAAAATTGAGAGGGAAAAGGATATCGTTATCTATGTGCCCAGAGGCAGAGAGCACATCGAAGAGACCTCAGTCTTCGTCGAAGAAGTGAAAAAAAGGGAAGCAGAATTTTTAAGGCAAAAAAAGCTCGTCTCTGTGACGGCATACATAGTAAAAGAGGGAGACACGCTTTGGTCGGTCGCTGAAAGGTTCGGTCTTGGCGCGGATACGATAATCGGATCAAACAGCCCGGAAAAAACAAACACCCTTTTGCCCGGTACAGTGTTGCGAATACCTGATCGGGAAGGGATCTTTGTCAAAATCCCTGAGGGTGAAAGCATCGAAAGACTTTCTTCCCTCTATGGCACGAAGATAGATCAAGTCTGTGCTGCCAACGGGATCGGCCCCGGTTCGCCGCTCTCTTCGGGCAGAGAGCTCTTTTTGCCGGGTGCAAATTATGCCGCAGTAATACAGACAGAAAGCGGAATGGTGAAGATCGCATCCGGACGAGAGCACCTGCTGCGCAATGCACTTGTTTGGCCGGTCAGGGGAAGAGTTTCGAGCCTTTTTGGCTGGAGGAGCCTCTCTTATGCTTCGGCAGGCAGCTTTCACTCCGGCCTGGATATAGTGGCCCCATATGGGAGAGCAATAGTATCTGCTATGGATGGCGTAGTTGTCTATTCAGGCTGGATGGGCGGGTACGGCAAAACTGTCGTGATCGATCACGCATACGGGATCACGACCCTTTACGGACACTGCAGCGAACTTGCTGTCCAAAAAGGTGATCCGGTCTATTCGGGTCAAATCATCTCTTATGTCGGAAGTACAGGAAGGTCGACAGGCAGTCACCTTCACTTTGAGGTAAGAAAGAACAATCTCCCGGTCGATCCCCTTAGCGCTCTCAGATAAATTTTATCCGGTCGCAAGTGTCGAAAGGTCAAATATCGGCAGAAGCACAGCTATCACCACGAACCCCACAAGAAAACCCATTACAAGAATTATTATGGGCTCAGCAAGCTCGGCGTATTTTTGCATCGATGACTGTGCTATATCCCAGCAGTTTGTGCCCAGCCGGATGAGTCCGTCGGGAAGATCCCTCCCGCTTTCACTGACCCTTACCACAGAGACTATCTCCTCAGGGAAGGAACCCTCTTTTTCAAGCCCCTGTGAGAACCTGTATCCCTTTTTTATGTGGTCCTGAACAACTTGAAGCCTACCCCTGACAGGATCGAGAGGTTCTGTGAGTTTGAGCGCCTGGATAAGCGGCATGCCGGATCTCAGAAGCGTTCCGGTCTGTGAAAATATCATTGAGAATGCAATGTTTTCCTTTATCTCCCTGAATATCGGAATGGTAATGCTCCTTCCGCTTCTGCGGAGAAAAATGAAAACGATCAAAATTGCTGCCAGAAATGGAATAAAGCCAACCCTTACAGCGTCAGAAATAAGGATCAAAAGACGGGTCACAAATGGGAGTTCGGCTCCTGAATCTATAACGAGGCCTGTCAGCCTTGGTACCACAAAGGTAAGGAGAAAGACTACTACTGCCATTCCCACCATGAACATCAGGAGCGGATATGTAAGCGAAGAACGAAGCTTCCTTCGCAGATGGATCTCGTTGTGTATCAGTTCCGCAGCTTTTTCCAGTATGTCGGGAAGAGATGCGGATCTTTCCCCTGATTCGACCATCCCGACCAGGCTCTCCCTGAAGACCCCTGCGACACGCATTGAAGTTGCAAGTGAGCGGCCGCCTTCGACAGATTCCCTAAGCTCAGTGTAAACGGGCCTGAGGTATTTGTTTCTCGTCTGTCTTTGCAGCAGCCTGAGTATTTCAGTGATCGAAAGTCCGCTTTTGATGTAGGAAGAGAGTGTGATGCAGAAGAGATGCTGGTCCTCCAGCCTGATTTGCTTCGCTTTTTTCCTGTGCCCTGAGAAAATATTGAGCCTTCTGCTGTTTTCCTCTTTTATGCTTATTACGGTCAGTCCATCGGCTACAAGCTCCCTGAGAAGCTCATTTTCACCGGCTGCTTCTTTCCGGAGCTCTTTTTGACGGCCGTCTGCCGTGTATACCTCAGCTTTGAAAAGGGGCAATTCTTACACCTCTCCGACTACCCGCAGCATTTCTTCGGGGGTCGTCTCTCCGTTTGCCACTGCCTTTATGCCCAGTTCGAGAAGGGTGAAGAAACCATTCATACGTGCCAGTCTGCGCAGTTCTGAAGAAGGGGCTTTTTCCGCTATTGCTGCCTGTATCTCCGGTGTGACGTCAAATTGCTCATAAAGGCCGAAACGTCCGATATAGCCTGTGTTCCTGCATTTTTCACATCCTCTTCCCCGCCATGCCTTCTCTATCCCATGCTGAAGGATCACTCCCGAAGCAGGGACCTCTTCTCTACAATGGGGGCAGATACTCCTTACAAGCCTCTGTGCCACTACCCCAAGTAAAGAGCCGGAAACCAGGTACGGTTCGATCTCCATATCGATAAGCCTTGTTACTGCGCTTATGGAATCGTTAGTGTGCAGCGTTGAGAGCACCAGGTGTCCGGTAAGCGAAGACTGTATGCCTATGTGGGCCGTATCGAAGTCGCGCATTTCTCCGATCATGATGATGTCGGGGTCCTGCCGCAGTATCGATCTGAGTGAAGAAGAAAATGTAAGCCCGGCTTTGTCGTTTACCTGGACCTGTCCGACTCCCGGGAGGTCGTATTCAATAGGGTCTTCAACTGTTATGATGTTTACCTCCGGCCTTGCCAGTGCCTGGAGGATCGCATAAAGGCTCGTGCTTTTTCCTGAACCGGTCGGTCCTGTGAAAAGTATCATGCCGTTTGGCCGCCTTATCAGGTCTTCCAGCCGTTTTCTCTCGTCAGGCTTCATGCCAAGCTCTTCAAGCGACAGCAGCCCTCTCGCTTTGTCCAGAAGCCTCATTACAAGCCTCTCGCCATGCTGTGTAGGAAGTGTGCTGACCCTTATGTCGACCATGCGCTCTCCCAGGCTTATACCTATCCTTCCGTCCTGAGGGACAAATCTCTCTGCTATATCAAGGTTTGCCATTACTTTGACCCTGCTTGTGACCGGGGCCTGATGTCCTTTGGAGAGACTGTATTTGTCGTGAAGCACGCCGTCTACCCTGTATCGTACTGTGACCCTGTCTTCATAAGGCTCTATATGTATGTCTGTCGCCCGTTCTTTTAGTGACTCTACTATCAATCCGTTAACAAGCCTTATGACAGGTGCATCGACGGTATCGCTCATCACTTCCTGGCGGACCAGCTCTGAGAGGTCGTTTACCTCTTCTATTGAGCTGAGCGTATCCTGGACAATGCCGCTTTTTATGTCGTAAAGGCTTCTTATAAGATGCTGTATCTCAGATGCAGGATATATTTCTGCCTCGCAGGACATCCCTGACTTTGATGCGATCAGCTGTGCTTCGGTGAAAGCAGATAGGTCCGAAAGGGCGACCGACATTATTCTCTCTGACTTTCTGAGAGGGACTATCCCTTTATCGCGAAGAGCATCAAGGCTCACCCCGGCAGGGATAAGCTCCAGAATTTCTTCGGGTGAGGGCATGGGCTTAAGCGTCATTTTCCCTTGTCCTTCTCTTTTGCTTCCATCTCTTTCACAAGCTCGTTGTATCTTACCTTCCAGTCTCCCTTTTTATCTTCCTGCTTATCTCCGCTCAGGATGTTGTTGGGGTCGAGCATATCCTTTGTTACGCCCTCATTCTCTATCGATTTCTGGTAGCCTTCGTGGTTCTTCATCAGTGTTCCTATCTCAGCGGGACTAAGCTGCTGTCCGTCGCTGATTATACTGTGGGTCATTTTTGAAGCAGCCTTGGGATCTTCAAGTATGTAAGGAGTCAGGAATATCATGAGGTCTACCTTTTCCCGCTGTTTTTCACTGGACTTGAAGAGGTTGCCTATAAGAGGGATGTATGAAAAGAAAGGCACCCTGTGTTTAAGGACCTTTTCTGCCTCCCTTATGAGGCCACCGATTATTATCGTGTCTCCATTGGCAACCAGAACGTTTGTCTTAACTTCGCGTTTGGATGTGACAGGGGTCGGTGATCCCATCGTAGTAAGGAGGTCCTCGACCCTCTGTTCTATCTCAAGGGCAACAAGGTTTCCGCTCCTCACATGCGGAGTGACCGACAAAATTAGGCCAACGTCCTTGTATTCGTATGTGTTCTGAACAGCCCTCGGATTGGACGTATCTGTAAGAGTCCCCTTAAGCTGCGGGATGACCTGGCCTACCTGCAGATGGCTCGGGAGGTTATCGGTGCACATAAGCCGGGGCATCGAGAGTACGTTTATAGCGTCGTACTTGTTAAGCATCTTTACATAGGTGTATATGAGTGCTTTGCCCTCTGTGTTTGTAGTTGTGTAAGTATTTCCTGTAACAGGATTGGTATATATTTCCTCCGTTGTGATCAGTTTGTCGTAAAGGTCGATTATCTGACCCGGGACCGAGGAGCTGCCCATCTGTACGTTGCCGGCTATCACCGCGTCGCCTGCTATGCCGCCTCCCCAGGCCGCCCAGTCTATGCCGGCGCTGTTAAGTTTGTTAAGGTTGACTTCTGCTATCAGGCCGCGCAGCAGTACCTGCTTTGGCTGTATGTCGAGCTGGACCAGTATTTCTTTGAGCGAACCGAACTGTTCATGTGAGGCAGTGAAGACAAGGCTATTTGTCGGAAGGTCCGGAACAACCGAGGAAGGTATTGCTCCTTTGGGATCGGGGGAGAGCTTGGCCGCAGTTGCAAGGATGCTGTTCATCTGCTCAGCCACGACTTTTGCATCGGCGTTCTTCAGGCGGTAAACATGGAAGCTTTCTGCGCGCGAAGGTACGTCCAGTATTTTTAGGATCCTTTCGGACTCCAGAAGGGCCTGATTGCTTCCAATAAGCACGACTCGCCTTGTCCTCTCGTCACCAACTGCAAGGATCCCTGAAAGCCTTGATGAAGTGTCCTTGGACATCACGTTCAGCTGAGATTCCACGATCTTAGGATTTGCATGGGTAAGGGTGAATGCCTTGATGCTCCTTACGCTGTCCTGGGCGTCCAGCGCCCTTATAACGCTTACGGAACGGTTCAGGGCAGAGGCCTTGCCGGTAAGCAGGATCGCGTTTCCATTTTCAAGGGGTGTTACATTTATATCCGGTACAGCGGATCTGAGCGGTTCCGTTATATAACCCGCCTTTACATGGCGGAGTGGAACTACCTGGACAGTGAGGGCCTCACCCGGGGCTATGCTGCGGTCTCCTTTGATCACAGTGTTGTTCAATGTAGGTCCGGAGCTGGCGGGCAATACCTTTGAGTACCCGCCCATGTTCTGTATTGAGAGGTTGTTCATCTCGAGCACTGATAGCATCACTTCCCTTGCCTCCCTTAACGAGATGGCTTTGGGTGAAACAACAGAGACCTTTCCTCCTACAGCGGGATCCACTACGATATTTTCATTGAGAAGTTCCGACATGAACCTCAGGAACTTGCTTATCTCAAGGTTGCTGAAGTTAAGCTGAACATTGTTTGACTGTCTCATTTGGCGGGCTGCCGTAACGAGATTCTGTTCTTCATCCGTATTTTCCTGCGTTTGGGCATACGTACATCCGGCTGATAAAGAGAGAATAAATATAAGGATAAAGATGAAGGATAATAATTTGGTTTTACTGAACATGTCAGATCTCTCCCCGGCTGCTAGTATGAATGATGTGTAAAGATTTTATGGCTGGATAGAAGCTGTGAATTTTATGCTCTTCCGATCGCTTTTCGTTTTTTCAAACAGCCTGCAAAGGCTTTTCATTTGTGGACATCATGATGCCTGATCAGTCATAGGGCATATATATGACTATATTACGCTCATCTTTGGTGTTGCTTACCCTGATCTTTTTCCATCTCATATCTTCTTTGATGACGGTCATTTCGGGCTGTTCCCGGCCGGAAAAGTCAAGCCTTCCGAAATCATCGCCGAACATTTCCTTTGTGCCGTCAGAAGTCTCCCATATTATATCGCCGCGTCTGCCTGACGTCTGTACTGTTTTCAGCATTATGCCTGTCCTTATAGCTTTTGCTTCCTCTGTCAGAGCGATTTCGGCCTTTGCTCCACTTAGCCCTTCCTGGCCAAGCATAACAAGTTTAATTGATGCCGTGGCGGTCAGGGCCAGTATGACTACCGCCACCATAACTTCAACCAAAGTGAAGGCGCGTTTCCTTTTGATATTCATTTTACCTGATATTTTAATTCCAGAGGTTTTCCGGACCTCTCGACCTTCACGTCAAACCTTGTGCCTGACATCATTGAATTGACAGCGTTCGTCGCATCGCTGAGATTTGATATCTCAACTCCGTTTACGGCTTTTATAATATCATCCTTCCTGACCCCGACCATACCCAGGACACTGTCAGGGTCTATTCTTGCCAGCTGCATGCCTCCGCCCTCGGCAGGGATCATCCTCATTTTGGCGATCTCGTCATAAGGATCCATAAGAAGCTTGTCCACCAGTTCCCTGGGGACCACTCCCTCTACCCCTTCCGATGCAGGCTCTATCCCCGGATGTACCTTTTGTTGAGGGATTTTTTTAGTTGGTGTTTTCCTTGGCTGAGGGCGAACTGATGCCTTTTGCGGCGGTGTCATGTTGCCGGTAGAGATGCTCATAAACAGGATGTGTTCCTGATCACCATTGATAAGAGTGACTTCCAGGTATTTGACATTGTTCAGCCTGTAACCGTTGATCTCCTCGCCTTTCAATATGAAACGCGTTGAGGCACTGTCGCGGACCCATGCCCCGATGCCCGGCAGCGTTCCGGCAAGGCTCATCTCTTTGATCTGTGATGAGCGGCTGTCCGAACTGCCTTTGCTCTTATCCGGCATAAGCGCACCCATTGGATTCAAATCAGAAAAATCCAGGTATGGATCAGCATTCATTGAGTGGACAAGGGATGGTGCTCTTTTAGATACCGCTGCTGCGAGATCATATTTTGCCTCAGCCGATCTGTTTAGCAAGTTGAATTCTATGAAAAAACATATAACTGAGGCGATGATGAGACCTGCAAGAAATGAGAGGGCAGGGAGAACTATATCCTTTGAATGCCCTTTGGTGTCAGAGGGGTATCCGTTTCTGAAAAGCTCTGACATTTCACTTTTATATTCGGACAAACGGGACCTCAGGTCTTCTTTCACCTTGATATCCTCCATTCTCCTGAGCTGATCTTTGTCAGGGGGAGCACCTGCATATTGCTCAGCATCTGAAGCGCCCTGTCAAACTCATGGGGGAAACTGGCGGTCATATCAGCGGCCACTATCTTACCCGTATCCGTTGAGATGTTTATGGAGCCCTTTGCCGATACGTCGCCGTCAAGCGTAAGGTCATCGAGATACAGGGTCTCTCCGTCGGATCTGATGTTTGCCTTTCCGGAGGTCCATTTAAGTTTCTGTCTTGTTAATGTTGTGATCTCGCCGCTTCCGAAAGAGAGCGTCCCCGTTTTTGAGGCGGATATCAAAGATTTTAATATCATCGGGTCCACCCTGGCTTCGTTGACTGTGATCGAGACTGCCGGCATGTCAGCGGTGATGCCTCTGTAGACGAATTCCCTGTCAAAAAGACCCTCTGTGTAAGTATCCCTGAATGAAATAAAAATATTTTTTTCTGAAGCTGATAAGGCAGCCCGGCCGGCTGAATATTCTGCTGCCGTGTCCCAGGGGAAAAAGAGTGCCAGGCCTGCAATAAGCCCCAAAGATCCTGCAAAAAAAACCTTAAGTGTTTTAGAGAGAGCCATCGCCGGTTGCTCCTATCAGCATAGATGCGTTTATGAGTCTTCCCTTTTGAGCGGAAGTTATTGCCCTGATATCTGCTGTCTTTACCTGAAGACCCTTTTCAGAAAGACTCTTTAGCAAAGAGACAAATTCCGCTCCGTTCAGTTCGTTCATCTGAACGGTCAGCCCCGACGATCCTGAGTTCATCAGCCCCACACGGTCTTTCAGGCCGAGTTCGTTTATCGTGTCAGTGAGGAGAGACAATGGTTCTTTGTCCCCTGCAGAACTTCTCGAAGGATATGAGTAAAAGGTATTTGCGGCAGAAAGGACCCTTCCTGCGTCGATGATCCTCTCCTTGCTGTTGTTAAGAATGACCGAAGCTTCCAGAAAGAGAGCTGCAGCCGCTGTCCAGATCAAAAGAGCGAGCAGTCCGAGGCGGATCAGCTTTTTTGTTTCAGGCAGTCCCCTTATCTCTTCGATCATTTCGGTCTGCTCCTTTCGGAACTCTCAAGTCCTATGGAAAAACGCATTCCTGAACCGGGTATCTGTTGGATGTCGGATATCTTTGCGTTGAAGCCGTTTTTATTCAGGGAATCGCGAAGGGATTCCACGGGCACGCTGCCGGCAGCTGTGCCCTGTATCTCTGTCCGCTCAGTCCCATATCTGATCGCGTCAAGTTTCAGGGATCCTGATGAAGCAGATGCTTTCCAAGCGGCCGCAATATTGTCCAGAGTCTGTTCCATGCTCATATTCGTTCCACCCGCGCCGAGGTTCTTTATTTTTGCTGCCGAGGATGCCAGAGGGCTGTTGGACCTCTCTCCAAAAGCTATTTTGTAAATTTCAAAGGGGACGTCCTCAAAATGATCGCTGTTCAGTCTGCTGTATATAAATGCTCCTGCCGAGAGGACTAAAAACAAGAGGCCGAGGAAGACTGCAGCCCTCGCCGTGTTGAAGGCAGCTGCGAAAAAAGATTCCAGTCTTTTTGCACTGTAGGCACTTTTCGTTGAAAGGTCAAGGGATGCAGATCCCCTTAATGACTTCAGGGTCTCACTTCCTGCTTTTTGGATACTTCTTGAAGAAAGGGATGGTCTTTCTGCAACTATGATGTTATCTATCGTGATGTCCGCGGAAAGTGAGTAATCGACGAACCATTTTTCAAGGTCATTAACAGAGTTTTCTGCGGAAGGTGTCCATCTGTATAGTAGAGGAGACCGGTCCTTAAAAAGCATTCCGGAGGTCCCGCTTTCAGAGTTCCATATTGCCAGGCCATTACCCTCTGTCTCATTGAACATAGCCAGTGGGGCCGGCCAGAAAGCGATCCCGTCGCCCAGCCTTCCTTCTGCCTCCTCTATCTCGGTCTTCGAAACGAACCAGACAACTCCTTCAGTCCTGTCAGATCCCTGTTCTGTTACCTGGGGTATCATGAGGACTGAATCGTCATCGTTTCCAAGCGCATACCTGAAGGACATCTTCAGGGCGTCCCGTACCCTTCCGTTTTTTCCGAAGGGGAAGGAGAAGGGATGGACTGATAACGTCCTGAGCTGGAGGAGCGCAATGATCCGTCCGTTTTGGGGCGATGGCAGGGTCACATTGCGATCGACAATATCCTCTTCAGTACAGAAACGGATCTTCTCGTCTGTTTTTGCATTGCTCCCGGTATTTTGTGAGAATAAGCCTTTCAGTTTTTTGGAAGCTGTCATCTGCCTAACCTATTCCTCCCAGCGCACCACACTGCACGTGTCGTTTCCCCGTTCTAGTATGATCCTGAAATTCCTCTCTTTTTCATCTCCATATGATACCTTGATATTCAGACGAAAATAAGAGCTTTCAAAAGCGATAACATTAGAAAGTTTTGTGATGACCTCAACAGGTATGTTGGGTATCTTTTTTAGGTCGTCCAGGCTTCTTATGGGATACATCATCCTTAACGCGGTAAAATTCCGAGCCTGTGCTATGTCGATCTTCTCGTCCATTATTGCTATTACCTGTGGTGAAGCGGTGTTGATATTGACTTTTTCTTTTCCGTAAACGGTGAGATATCCTGCAAGGCCTACGGGGATGTCCTTTGTTCCCCAAAGCACCCCGTCGTTTATTTCATCTATCAGCTTGAGTTCGGCAATATCACTCAGTTCACGGTTGATGCTTGTGCTCCTTTCGCTTCCTTCCAGTTTCTGGCTGCTGTCGGCGTCAATGAAATCCAGTACTATCGCTGAAAGCCAAGGGAGGCCCACATTTTCCCATATCCTATCCCATGCTTCTGAGTACTCAGATCTGATGGTGACCTTGTCAGGCAGCAAAATGCCGTTTATTGGGATCATGTCATCAAGCGGTTCTATTGCAACCTCGACTACGAAGCCATCAATATCCGATCTCAATACACCATTATAAGCGTAAAGGGGCTCAGATCGGCTGTCATATCCATTATTATCTTCCGCGATCTTTTTTGACGCATATTTGCAGGCGATCTCAGCAATGCTCCTGCTTCTGGCTATGAAGCTAACTGCCTCCGCCCTTTTCATCTCAGCCCTTGCGTACCACGAAAATGCCGTCGCAGCAGTAAGAAGCAACGTTACTGATATCATTACGGATATGAGTATGAACCCCTTATTCTTTGAGGATCGTCGGCAGCGAATCTTCATAAACTTGCTTTCTTCCGTTTAGTGTTATCGTTATCCTCATGGCTTTCGGGAGCTCCCCTGTATATTCATCGGACCATGACTCACCTGACCAGACGGAGAGTTTTAGCCCCTCTGCATATTTGAGCACCATTTTGCCGTCTTCCGGCCTAAGACTGTCTGTATCCAAAGCTGTCGGCCCTGCATCTTCATCGGATCCCTTTGCCTCAGATCTCCATCCCGGTATCTCCCATCTGTAGAGTCCAGGTTTATGTTTATTGAGGCCTGATGCAGATACTATCTTATAAACTATCAGCCCCGGCGCCTTATTCTCCTTCACAGGAGCGGCTGACCAGACAAGCAGCCTGTCATCCTCTCTGACAGTAAAGCCCTCCTTGTGGACAGTCCGAAAGATAGGAAAAGAACTGCTTTCGGCAAAATTCCTTGTATCGTAAAATATCCTGTCGGCGGCTTCCATCACTTTCACGCTTTTACCCCAGTCCCTCTGGACGGTCTCAAGGGACTGCACAGTAAAGACTAGCGGAGCCAGGGCAGCGACGGCAATGATTCCGACCAGCCCTACAGCCAGAAGTATTTCGATCAATGTGAAACCCTTCTGTTTTTTCATCTGAAATCCAGAAACCTTTCCCCCATCTTCTGGGACAAACAACGGATATTATTCTCTCTGATCTATTAGAAATCGTTCTGACAGAAAAAACTGCTACTAATATACAGTATCAGGGTAAAATGAAAAATGCTCTGGTAAAGAAGCGCACCTTCTATTTATCCGTGTGAACAGACCTGTAGATCGTGAAAAGAGAAGCCAGAGCACCGATGAGGACAAAGCCGGCAAAGATCAGCATACCTCCGTTTCTTAGCCCCTCTTCCCTTACATGATCGGTCAAAAGACGAAAAGCACCGTAAGCAAGTATGAAAAGCGGAGTAAGAAGAGTATGGCCGGGAGCCCTCTTTTTAAAAAACAACTTTTCAGTTGCGGCCAGAAAGAGCATCATCCCAAGCATGAAGGCTGATTCTATCAGGGGATATGGGTATCTGAAAATGGAAGCATGGTCATTTGGATAATGCACGGCAAACCACGGCAGCGGCAAGCTGTCGAGACTGATCCCGCGGCAGCATCCATCGAAATAGCATCCCAGCCTCCATATGGCTATAGCGGATGCCGCAGGTATCATTGCAGCATCGGCGAAATCATTCCATCTGAGTTTTTCCCTGTATGACTTATATATGCCGGCAAGACCGCCGAATAATATCCCCCCGGAAGAGGAAAGCTCGGCAGGGAAAAAACCGCTGAATGACGGGTCCTTTGTAAAAAGCAGGACAGTTTTGCCAAAAAAGTCAAAAAAGAGAGCGCCTGCGGCAGCTGCAAAAAATGTCCACACGATCGCGTTCGTTGTTCTGTTACGATCCAAGCCATACTTGATCACTGCTCTGGAACGTGTCCAGAACATAAATAGTGAGACAGCGGCAATCCAAAAAAGATAGCTGGTCCTGACAGTTATAAAGCTGTATTCAAAGAGGATCGGGCGCATCCTTCCATCTCCCTGCCTGATACTGCTTTAATATATCATTTTTTTACAGATCCAGAAATCGGGATGTGAAAACAAAAGGCTGAACAGGCTCATTATAAGCTAAGGGACATATGAAAAGAGAGCCGGCTAAGTTAGAAAAAATGATTGCTATGCTGCAGATTGGCTTGGTTTCAAAGTAAAAGCGGCTGACAAGTATAAGTCAGCCGCTTCCTGCGATAGTGGAGTTGTATATTTTACCTCATCAGCTGCAGCAATCCCATGCTGAATATCGGGAAATATGTAAAGAGCAGCAGGCATCCGACCATTGCGACAAAGGCCGGGATGATCTCCCTTGAAATACTCTCTATGCTCTCCCCCGATATGGCAGATGCAACGAAGAGGTTGATCCCATATGGCGGAGATATAAAGCCGCAGGCAAGGTTGACAGTGATTATGAGCCCGAAGTGTATCGGGTCGATGCCTATCATCTTGACTACCGGAAGCAGTATTGGCGTCAGGATGATCACCGCTGCAATGTTGTCCACGAAACAACCGATGACGAGAAGAAAGACGTTGATCACCATCAGGAGGATGAATGGACTGTCAACGAAAGTTGTTAGCCATGCAGCTATCTTTGCAGGTATCTGTGCCATCGCAAGATAGCTTGCGAAAGCCATCGAAAGGCCGATAAGGAACGAAGTGGCACCGTTTATGAGCCCTGTGGTCTTAAGACAGTCGTATAGGACTTTCATGTCCAGTTCACGGTATATGAACTTTCCAATTAAGACAGAGTACACAACTGCAACGACAGCAGCTTCTGTTGGGGTGAAAATTCCACCGTATATGCCGCCCAGGATTATCACCGGAACAAGCAAAGCCCAGAAAGATTCTTTGAAAGCCTTTGCCACTTCGGACAACTTGGGGCGTTCGTTCAGAGTGAGGTATTTGCGTTTTTTTGCGGTGCCGTAGCATACAGCCATCAAGGCAACACCAATAATTATCCCTGGGATTATCCCGGCTATGAACATGTCACCGATAGAGCACTGGGCTACTACAGAGTAGATGACGAAGGGGATGCTGGGTGGGATGATGACTCCGATCGTTCCCGCAGCAGCTGTTATCGCAGCAGCGAAACCGCCGTCATACTTTCTTTCCTTCATTGAAGGTATCATGAAAGAACCTATGGCAGAAACTGTCGCCGGACCCGATCCGGAGATCGCAGCGAAGAACATGCACGCAAGGACCGTTACCATCGCAAGACCTCCGACAATGTATCCGACAAGGCTTTCCGCGAGGGCTACAAGTCGGCGGGAAATGCCTCCGTTGCACATCAGAGCTCCGGCCAGGATGAAGAAAGGAATGGCAAGGAGAGGGAAGGAATCCAGCCCTGTAACAGATTTCTGGGCGAGCATTATCATCGGGATGTCAGAGGTCAGCCACATCGCTATGCCTGTGGCGAGCCCAAGGGTTATTCCGATCGGGATACTAAGTGCTATTGTTACTATCAGGATAGAAAAAAGAATAACAGCTTCCATGATCCCGCCCCCTATTCCGCTGTCTTTGCTGCCTGTATTGCCGGGGCAGGAAGTCCGTTTTTGTGAAGCTTATACATTTCAACGAAGAGCCTTAGGCACATCAGTACACATCCAATTGGTACAGATGCGTAGGGCCATGTCATCGGTATCTGCATAGCAGCTGATTCCTGTCCTGTTTCCTGCAGGAAGATCAGGAGCATCGTTCCCTGCCATGCGAGGAAAAAACTGAATGCGAACCATACTATCAAAATCATATATTCAAAATATATGCGTGATTTCTCTTTTATCATATTTGCGAACATTTCGACCCTGAAGTGGCTTCTTTCTTTGACCGCGTAACTTGCGCCTATCCAGGAGAGCCACAGAAAAATGAAACGGGCCAGCTCTTCGCTCCAGGAGAGCGAGTTTGAAAAAACATATCTCATTACTACCTGAATAAAGACTATAACTGTCATTATTGCCATTGTCCAAACACAGAAGTACTCTTCAATATTATCAAGGAATTTACTCACAGCCATCGCAGGTACGACCTCCTTTTAATGCAAAAAAGCCGCTTCCGTCCCGCAGGGCGGAAGCGGTGGTGCAAATATTGCTCTTATTTCTGTACTTTCTTGATTATTTCCATAAGATCCTTGCCGAGATCCTTTTCGAACATCGGGTAGACCTTGGCTGTTGCTTCTACAAAAGGTTTCTTTTCTTCTGCTGTGAGGGAGTTTGCTTTCATTCCGGCCTTGATTACTTTTTCCTTGAATGCGCCTTCCTCTTTTTCCATAAGTTCACGCTGTTTTGCTGTGGCATCCTTGGCAGCCTTGACTACGAGCTTGTTGAGGTCTGCCGGGAGTTTCTCCATGAACTTCTTGTTTGCGATAAGGATCTCGTAGGAGAATACATGTCCTGTCTCGGAAACAAACTTCTGTACTTCGTAGAACTTACCGTCGTCGATCATTGCATAGGGGTTTTCCTGTGCATCAACGGTTCCCTGCTGCAGAGCGGTGTAGAGTTCTCCCCAGCTCATGGGTGTGGGGTTGGCTCCGAGCGCCTTGAAGAATGCGAGGTGCATCGGGTTTTCCATCGTACGGATCTTCAGGCCTTTGAGGTCTGCAGGGCTCTTGATGGGTTTCTTGCTGTTGGTGACGTGGCGGAATCCGTTCTCCTGGTAGCCGAGAATAAGGATGCCTTTTGCAGCCAGGTAACCGTTGAGTTTCTCTCCGAGGATACCGTCTACTGCTTCAAATGCTGCCGCTCTGGTGGTGAATAGATAGGGCAGGTCGAGAGCCTGGATCCTCTTGTCAAATCCTGCGAGAGGTGATGATGAGGGGATAGCCATCTGAATGGTACCCATCTGTACTCCTTCTGAAAGCTCACGGTCGCCGCCGAGCTGTCCGTTGGGGTAGAGCTCTACCTTGATCTTACCCTTTGAACCCTCTTCGACCTGTTTCACGAAGACTTCTTTCATAGCCTTCATTGTCGGGTGCGAATCGGAACCGATGTAACCGACCTTGATGGTGTATTCCGGAGCCGCGAAAGCGGTGCCCGCGAATACTGCAACTACTGCCATGATCATAAATACTGCAAAAAGCTTCTTCATTTGCTGTTTCCCCCTTTGAATTTTTACATCGTTTGGAATTATAGAAAACACCCCTGTGAGGCGCAACTATCAATATGCCTATTTCTTTTTCCTTACGCGTATCTCGCCCCTGTCGGCGTCGACCTCAACATAGTCCCCGTCCTCTATCGCCTTGTAGGGGTCGGGATCCATCCTGTCTACCATAGTGCATCCGACCATAACTGCGGAGGATACAATTACCGGTTCTGTATCGATCAAGATTATTGCAGCCGGAAGATTGTTCTTGACCCAGAGTTGGTAAAAGCCGTCTACCTGGACAACAGAGCTGCCTTTGCCGGATTTAAGCACGAGTATCTTGTTTGCTATGCTTTTGCCGTGTATCGCATGATTTCTTTCGATGACAGTGCCTGTCTCGGGGTCGGTCAGATAGAAACACATCGCATCAGTGGAGACGAGAGCCTCTCCGCTTGCGCTGCCCTTTACTATCTTGCGGCACTTATAGACCTTCATATCCTCAGACATTAGTCCAGCCTCCCTTTTATTGCTGCCTCGACACACTCTGAAAGTCTACGGATAGCGAATGGCTGTCCGCGGCGCTCCCTGTAATATGCGCACTTAGGAGAGTCTGTCACACCAAGGCTGCCTTCGAATGATTTCCAGCAGGGTTCGTCGATGCATGTGTTTCCTACCATGCGGACTCCGAGAAGCTCCAGCTTCTGGCGGAGGCGCGAACGCTCGGCAAGCTCAACGGCGCCGGATTCGGCCAGTATCCAGAAGGCGGTGTTGTGGCTGACCTTCCTTCCCGCGAAGAGCCTTTCTATTTCAAGGATCTGGCTGTATGTGTAGTGAGGGCAGCCAAGCATTACCAGATTGATGTCCCCTGTAGCTGCTGTAAGTTTTGTCTCCTGGTCCTTAAGTGTTTTATTTGTGATAAGCGCTGCGGGAGCCGGTATTTTTTTGCCGCCGAAAGCTGCTTCTAGAGTGGGTGCCTCAGGCGTGATGCCGACCATGTGATACATAGCCACGGCTCCGCTTGTAGCGGCCTCTGCTCCGAAGTAAAGGAAGTCTTCCTGTGAGGGGCGCACTTTGTTTTTAAATACAAGGACAGGGTCAAGCGATCCTGCCATCTCTCCGATGCAGTGCCCGAGTATCCCCCAGTCGTAGCATTCGTTAAGTTCGGCATCGACTTCAATAAGAATGTCGCCGTGCCTGTTTTCGTCGATGTGGTATCCGTAATAAGGGGTCTTCCCGACGACTGCGGCAGCAAGCGCGCTTATTGATGACTCACGGTTTGAGCGTGCGCCCAGGGCACCGTTGACATAGGGAGTCGCGCTGGACTCTGAAAAGGCTATGTGCTCTCCCAAAAAGGGGACGTTGGAGCATACTCCGGGAGCGCAGTGGTATGTCAGTATTGCACCTATCTTGCGGTACGCTTCTCCTGTACGGTTTGCAAGGTCGAGTTCCTCTTTTGTGACGTCGTAGAATTTGGTCAGGTAGTCCGTGTCCCAGTAAGGATTGGTCGTTGGCGGAACAGCGCAGGTGGCGCCTCCGTCGACAAGGAGCTCGCACCAGTAGGTGTCGCCCTCTTGTCCGCTTAGCGCAACGTGAGCGCGCTTTATAGGGATCAGCTTTTCCGCGTCAAAGGTGACTCCGAGAGCATAGAGCATTTCCATTGCTTTCTGCTTTCCCGCGCCTTCAGCCCCGTCGAGTATCCGTTTTTCTTCATCAGTCAGAAACATAGTCAGCCGCCTTTCTTGTCCTATATATTTTCGATGACCGGCAGTGAAATGCCGCCCTTAGGAATAATGCCTATCGTAGCTCCGGGGATCAGGCGCATCGCTTCATCAAGAGCGGCCTGAACTGAGGGGAAAGGTGTGTACTGCATCGCGGCAAGGTCTTCTTTGCTCAGGCCGTCAGAGACGCAGAATATTTTTGCCTTGTCCCTGGCGCGGCAGTTACAGACAGAAAGCACCGCAGAGACCATGTCAGCTTCAACATCTTCCGGGGAAGCCGCAGCCAGCCTCCTGAGGACCTCGTCCATGGGCAGCGACAGCCATTCCCTGAAACGGGGGTGGTTGTGTGCAAGGCCTTCTGTGCAGGGAGCAGCGAATATCATTACGCCGCCCTCTTTTACTGCGAAATACGCACAGCTTGTGCCTTTGCAGGCTTGCCAATAGTCCATGTCTGAGGGTGAGGAGCTTACGATTACGATGTCTGCCGGTTCCGGCACATTTATACTGTAAGATTTTTTCGCAAGCCTTACTCCCTCTCTGTGCGCCTTGATGAAGTCTCCCGCAAATATCCCGGCGATCTCTCCCTCATAGTTCTTTACGGTGTTGACGATAAAGGCAAGCCCTGCGATCTTTGCGACCTCTTCCATTCCCATGCGGCATGGATTGCCGTCCGTCATTCCAAGAGGTATGTCCGGGCAGAAGCCTGCAGCTGCATGGGTTGCTGATGTGGTGACGAAATCGCAGACTCCGGGCTGGAGTATCTTTGCACCGCCGGAATAGCCGGCATCGCAGTGCGGAACGATATTACCTATGCCGACAAGGAGATCGGCCTCCAGTGCGTATTTGTTTACGTGTACAGGGATCTTATAATCACCTGCAGTGACTGTGCCGAGATCCTTCATGTCTTCGCTCGCATTGGCGTCGTGCTGTACCACTTTGAAACGTCTTACCATTTCCGCCCCGAGCTTTTGTATTATCTCTTCATCGGTCATAAGCCTGTGAGTGCCCGGCGCAGTAAGAAAACTCATGGCGTTGTCAGGGACTCCGTTTTCGTTTAGGTAGTCTGTGATTATGGGCATTATTATGTCGAGAGGAGTGCTTCTAGTGTTGTCTTCAACGAGAAAGACGATGTTTTTCCTGTCTACGGCAAGTTCTTTGAGCGGCGGAGTGCCGATCGGCGATTCAAGGGCTGAGATAAGCTCTCCCTTAAGGTCTTTGACCGCCGGGATGTTCGTCATTTTCCCTTCGAAAATGACAGATCCTTGCGGTGCATCAAAATATTCTTTCCTGTCTCCGTATGGTATGTCGTATCTCATCAGCTTTGTCCTTTCATCTAACACAACTTGTGTGTTGAAAGTATGTAGCCTGTATACATTTTATAGATTATACCATTCCGTTTATGTATGCACTACCCGTAGCGAACGCCCAGCGGACTAAATTGTCCCAAATATGTGAGCATGATAGTATCTTCAGAAATATATGTCAACTCAGATTTTATAGAGGCTCTGATGTCAATAGATAAAGCCGCCTGTTGACTTCTTTTTTCGTTCTATTGTCAGGATGCTCCGCATCTTCCTGCAGCAGATGAAATATGTAGACAAAAACCTGATTAAGATGTATGTTTGCTGTATACATATATAGTAAAAATGGGGGATCTAATTGACACACGACCATGAAAAAGCCAGCTGGACAAAAGCATACGAATGGATCCGTGACGCAATTGAATCAGGGGAACTTGAAATGGGCACACCCTTGCCGGAGAACCTTCTTGCCAGGGAGATAGGGGTCAGCAGGACACCTATCCGTGAGGCACTAAGGAGTTTGGAACAGGACGGATACGTCAAGATAATTCCCCAAAAAGGCGCATTTGTATCAGAAATATCCCTCGAAGACCTGAAAGAGATATACGACATTCGCAAACTTCTGGAACCCTTTGCAGCGCTATCAGCGGTAAACAGGATCCCTGAAGAAGAAATAGATGAGATGGAGAAGGGCTGGAAAGCACTCAAAAAGGCTGCACTCGCAGGAGAGGTAGACCTGACACGCGTCTCTGAGATGGATCTGCTCCTTCACCTGACTATAACGAAATATGCTACTAATAAACGTATTGGAGCCATCATCACAAGATACCACGCGCAGATCAAACGTTTCCAGAAGCTTTCCGCACAGTCCCTTTCAAACATACATGAAACGATCGGCCAGCATCTTGAGATATTGGAAAAATTGCGGGAGAGGGATGCCAGGGGATTGTCCTCTCTGCTCTATGAACATATCGCAAAGAGCGAGAGCAACATAATGAAAGACTATTTTCTAAAGTAGATCGAGAAAACCGGAGGAAAATATCAATTATGAAATTCAGAAGCTCCGAAATACTTTCAGATCCGGTCTTTACCGAAAACAGGGCCCTCTATAAATCCATGGGCTTCTCTGACGAGGACCTAAAAGGGCCTCTAATAGGGATAGCGAACTCGTGGAACGAACTGGTGCCCGGACATTACAACCTAAGGAATCTTTCCGAATTCGTCAAAAAAGGCATATACAGGGCAGGCGGCATGGCAGTCGAGTTTGGAGTGATAGCTGCCTGTGACGGACAGTCATGCGGGCACAACGGCATGAAATACATACTCCCCACCAGAGACCTTATAGCATGTGACATCGAAGCAATGGCCGAGGCCCACAGGCTGGACGGCATTGTTATGCTCGGATCGTGCGACAAGATAGTTCCGGGTATGCTGATGGCGGCTGCCAGACTTGGCATCCCGGCGATATTGCTTGTTGGGGGACCGATGGCCGGGGGC
>Ga0334883_1001869_pt1 | contig 28677 bp, 17 predicted proteins | sample GraSluR1_MG_6_FD_207230 | JGI IMG/M metagenome (GOLD analysis project Ga0334883, IMG submission 207230) | Sludge microbial communities from methane-producing bioreactor in Wageningen University, Netherlands - Granular Sludge_09_05-R1 | ecosystem: Engineered > Bioreactor > Anaerobic >...
CTGATTGCAAGTTTAAATATCTCCCAAATCTGTCAAGAAAACCTCGCCTGGAACCACCTCGACCTGCTTTTCTCAAAGAAGACAGGGAAAGCTGCGTAATGACGTTAAAGAATTTGAACAGTCTCCATCCGGGCTTCCGATTCAGCGCCCGAGAATCTTCTTGACAATAAAATCGCAGTTACCAAAGTGAGTTTTGAAGCATCTAAGGGAGTGAAAATGAGACGAGTAGGATTGTTTCTTTTGTTTATAGTCTTGTGCGGTATGCTGTTGGCTTACCCACAGCCCATGGGCCGCCTGGGGGGGGCGAACCCTCTGAATATCTCTGCGCTGAGCTTTTATGGCTCCAAATTGTACACGGCTGATCGTACTCGCAATGAGATATATATGTACGATCTCAGTTTGGGAAACTGGCAGGCGACGGGGATCAAATACGCTCTTCAATCGCAGATCGTGGACATCTATGTGGATGAAGGCAAAATCTATCTGCTGGACGCAAAATCAAACAGTATATTGACTTATGACCTTCAGGGTAAGCTGCTATCTCAGATCAATACCAAAGGGGTGAAGGAGCTGGGCTTCAAAAAGGCGAAACGGATATTGGTCAATTATCAGGGCTTCATCTATGTCATGGACAGCGCAAAGCTATATGCCTTGAGCCAGGAAGGGATGCTGATGGCGAGTATTGACCTGGAAAAGCCAGTGTCGATGAGCCTGGGGGAAGATCAATTGATCAGGGTCTTGCAACATACGAAGACCGGCAGTGAGATCGTGGTCTATGATCTCAATCTGGTCCGAAAGTCCCGCACAAATCTTGCCAATCTCGAGAAAAAGGCTAACTTCATCATCGATTTTGCCGTGAATCTCTGGGGCGAAATGCACGCGATCAACAGCTCTCCGGTCAGCATCATTAAATACGCCTCAAACGGTAAGGTCATCCCCGATACCCAGTTTGGATCGGTGAGCAAAGGCAAAACCGAAGGCGCATTTGAAGCTCCTGCCATATTGAAATGCGGAGCCTATGAAAATAGCTCTTTGATGGCGATTTATGACGCAAAGCAAAGCGCGCTGCACTTGTTTCAAGATACTGAACCGCAGGTGAATGAACTGCTGGGGCGCCCCACATATACCGTGCGACCTTCTCTGGTGGATAGCAAGTATCCTCTGGCCAGGGACTATCTGGCCACAGCAGATTACATCTACACGATCGGCAATATGCAAATGCCGAATACGAAGGGCAAGCCGGGCCCTGCCATTATCAAGGCAGATCGCGCGGGAAAGGCCAGTTACGTGCTTTATTTGCAGAAGTATAAGGATAAGAAGATCAAGGACTTTACCGCGCTGGCTCTGAGCGGAACCAAGCTCTATGTGCTGGACGGAAGCTCGAGCATGATCCACGTCTTCAATGCTGAAGATGGGGCCTATCAAAAGAACTTTGGTGGTAAGAGCATGCTGAATCGGCCTTCCTCGATGGTGGTCGCCTCAGACGGCAATCTCTACGTGGCAGATACCGGAAACCGCAGAATATCAGTGTTCAACCAGCATGATACCTTTGTCAAAAACATCGAGCTCCAACGCTCCAATCAAGGTCCGATCCTGCTCCGCAGCAGTGGGGAAGACCTCTATTGTCTCACTTCGGACTTCGTAATCCTGAGAATCCCATTGGCAGAGAGCAAACGCGTGATCCAGATGGTCTCGATCAAGGGCATCAGCAGTTTTGATATCATTGCCGATGGCAAGATCGCTTTTGTGGAGAAGGCCACGCAAAAGCTGAGGATTTATAAGGGGAATGTGCGTGAGTTTGAATACTTCACCAAGAGCAGCACCGCGGCTTTCCCGCACTTTGCCGATATCTATCTCCTGCGCTATGATGCCGCGCAACGGAGATTGGCGATCATGGACAGCAAAGCGCCTTCAACACGGTTTCTTTACTTTTACGCAGCTTTGGATGACGCTCAGAGCATCCGCATTGCCCTGGATGATGATCTGCAAACCAAGCTTTCCTGGGAGCGCAGCCCCGGGATCAATAACTGGATCGTGCAGGCTGCTGATGGGGCCGGAACGATTTCCCATTCTGTGTCCAAACCGGAATACGTGGTGATCGAACCGCAGGCAGGGCTGGTCTCATACATTGTATATCCCGTGGCAGATGATGGGAAAAAAGGGCTGATGAGTGATAGCGTTTCCGACCATTTCTCCCATGCCAGATACCTGTATCAAAGTGGTCAGTTCAATGCCGCGGTCGAAGCCTATCGCCGTTCCCAGGCTGTCATCCGAGACCCTCGCATCGATGGCGAGATCGTCAAATGTCACATTGCCGAATCCGACCGCTTTGTCACCTTGAAGGACTATGAAAACGCCCTCAATGAGCTAAGAAAAGCCTCTTTGGTGCAAGGCACAAACACGGCGATCGCGCTGAAAGCAGTGAATATCTATCAGGTGACCCACAACTACCTGGGTGGTGTCAACTATCTGCAGGGAGTGGATTACAAGGCCGATAAAGACCTCCTGGAGCAGTATATTGTGCTCAAGTATCTGGCTGGAGACTATGACGCAGTGGTTCTGGAAGCTGATCGCTATAGCCTGGCCTATGGTCGGGATGAAGACGTAAGGCGCTATCTGGCAGGAGCCTATGAAGCCAGAGGGGACTTTGCTGACGCCCTTAGCGCATATCAAGAACTGGTGGCAAGGGCTCCCAAGTTTGAGGATGAACTGAAGATCGCGGAATTGCAGTTCCAAATGAAGCAATATCGTGCAGCAGAGAGTCAACTGCAACTGATGCTGACCCGGTATTCCACGCAAAGCCTGGATCGGGTTCGCAACCTTTTGGGCAAGTGCAATCTGCAAAGCATGAATTACGGTTTGGCCATTGATCACTATACTGCCGCCATTCGCATCAATTCTGATATCGCGGAATACCACCATGGCCTGGGCACTGCCTACGCATCGGATAATAAACACGCGGATGCGCAACGCAGTTTTCTCCGCGCGCATCAATTAGCTCCGAACAATGCAGTCTTTGGCTTGGACTATGCTAAAAGCCTGGAACGCCAGGGTAACATCGAAAGCGCGCTCAGAGTGATGGAATCGGTAGCCGAGCAAGTGGCCACAAATGCCACAGCGGTGGATTTTCACGTGCTCTTTGCTGATCTTTTGCGGCAAACAGGAAGAATCCACGAAGCCCTGGGGCAGATCACCAAGGCCAAGAGCTACCACCCGGATGACTTTGAGATCAGTCAAAAGTTTGCCGATATCAGTGCTGAACTTCAGGTGCAAAACCTCTCGCGGGACGTGATCGAGATCCGCCATGTCAACTTCAATCCTGTGTTTCCTTCACTGAATGAGTATTATAAGTCAAACCCCATCGGCAACATCACTTTGTATAACAACCGCAGCACTACCGTAAACAACGTGAAGGTAACGGTTTATGTGCAAGAAGTCGGAATGCGGGCTATGGTCATTGATGTTCCCAGCGTGGTACCCCGGCAGGATAAGCTGGTGGATATCCCGATGGAATTCAATGAGCGCTTGTTTGACCGTGCCCGCACAGTTCCTGTCACCATTGAACTGAGCTTTGAACACGAGGGCAGCAGCTTCAAGCCAAGTGTGCCACCGCAAAATATCCAGATCCTGGATAGCAAGGCCATGGATTGGGGACGTCGGCGCAGCATTGCCAGCTTTGTGAATCCGCAGGATAACAATCTTAGCTTTTTTGTGCGGCAAAACATCGTGCAGGCCTTTAGCGGAGAGCAGAGTAACATCATCAATCGCAATCTGATCCGTGCGCTGCAGGCTTACAGCTTTTACCGTGCCAATGGCATCACCTATGTCAGCGATTCAGCACCCGCGAATCTGGATGCGTCACAGCTGGATGAAGTGCCCTTCCCGCATCAAATCCTCCAGACCAAAGCTGGAGATTGTGAAGATCTCCTGGTGCTACTAGCCGGAACCCTGGAATCCATCGGCACGCGCACTGCTTTGATCGACGTTCCGGGGCACGTGATCCTGGGCGTAAACACCGAAATGAATGAAGCCGATATCCGCAAAAATGGTTTGGAGCCGGAGTATTTCATCGAATACAAAGGTTCATTCTGGTTACCCATCGAGACCACCCTGATGGGTAAGGCGGATTTCGTGAGCAGTTGGCTGATGGCCATCAAGCGTTATAACGAAGTGGTGGAAAGCGGGATCATGCCGGAGATAATCGAGTTTAGCGAGGCTCACCTGCTCTATCCGCCCAGTTCCTATAGCAAGGCCATCGATGCTTCCTCCTATCAGAAGCAAAATGATGCCCGGTCTTTCTATCATCAGGATCTGGCCAAGATCTCAAATATGAGCCAGATCAACCGGGAAATGAGCTATGTGGCTGCTCTGGAAAAGTATCCGAGCAATAACTCCGTGCGCTTGCAATACGCGCTCTTTAGCTATGATTCCGGCAATCTGGAGCAGGCAGAAAGGCTGTATAAAGATGCCTTGAACCGCGAGCCGGCAAATTTTGCGGCCTTGATCAATCTGGGTAATCTCTATGCCAAAAGCTCACGCTACAGCCTGGCCAAAGAGCAGTATGAACAAGCTTTGCCACATGCTGCCGGGAAAGAAGACCAAGTGTATCGCAATCTCTGCCTTTTGGAATACCGCAATATGAATCGGGCAAAGGCAGTGGAGTATTTTAACAGAATGACCCGCAAAGAGATCATCCGCGAAGTGGATATGCAGATCTATGCGGATCTGGTGAAAACGGGAGACTAAGATGAAACCTATGATTATTCTCATCGCTATATCCTTGCTGGTCTGTAGCATAAGCGCGGAAGTATTGGGCAGCATCAAGTTCTTTCAAGGCACAGTGGAATATAAAGATAGCCCCAATTCCAGCTTCAAAAACGCGGCTCTGAATATGCCTGTGCATCGTGATGGGGTGGTGAAAACCGGCCTGGCTGCCCGGGTCGAGATCAGCTTCAGTAATGGCAGCCATATCAGCGTGGAGCAAAACAAGAGCCTGAGCATCAGCAAGCTCTATGAAGAAGCCAATGCTAGCGGCAGCTGGAGCGACAAGATGAAACGGCAACTAAACAACCTTTCACTCCCCAAGAATCGTGAAGCCAGCTCTGTGGCGGGGATTCGACGCAGCGAAGTGGAACTGGAAAAGGCCAGTGATCTGTATTGGGAAGTGGAAGAACTCGCCGGCATCGAAAGCGCTTTGTCACTATATGAACAAAAGCGTTTTCCCGAAGCCATCAGCCTCTTTGACCAGATCGTCCTACAAGCTCCTCTTTCCAAAGAAGCAGAGCTCAGCCACATGGTGCTGGCTCTGATCTATGAAGAGCAAGGTAACGCCACCGCACGCAGCAGGCATTTATCCAAGCTGCGTAGCGATTTTCCCAATAGTAGATTTCTTGAAGGCCTGAACGATTGATGATTTTCCGCCACCGAAGAACTCTGATCTTCAGTGCGGTAATCCTCTTTAGCCTGCTGCTGCACACAATACCTGTGGTCAAGCAATTGCTGGGCATTTTGCAGCTGCGCACCTATGACCTGATCCTGGATATCATCAACGCCATAGCGGATAATGACCATCAAGCCAAGATTGATGACATCGTGATCGTCGATATCGATGAGGCCAGCATCAGCCGCTTGGGGCAATTTTCAAAGTGGCCCAGCCTTTACTTTGCAGATCTGATCGATAGCCTGGCCAATGATGGCCCAGCCTTGATCGCTTTTGACGTGTTTTTTACCGAGTCCGACAGTTTGAACGTTTTTGGCCAGGAGCGGATGGCCGCGCATTTGGCCCAAAAAGGACTACAGGCCACTGAGCTATTGGCACATTATACCAGCGATCGTGAGCTGGCTCGCGCCATCAGTGAAGCGGGAAACGTCTATCTGGCGATGTTCAACAGCTCCACTCAGCTGGATAGCATCTATCTGCCTTCCAGCCTGATTCCCTGGCAGGTACCCGGCGCCTATGCCAAGACCATGAACAATCCCAAAGCTCCACTACCACTTTTAGCCGAAGCTGCCTATGGCGTAGGTCTGGCTCACATCGAACCTGATGTCAGCGGAGTAATCCACGATTATCAGCTCTTCTTCAGGCACAAGGATAGCCTGTATCTGAACTTCAGCTTCCAGGCAGCCTTGGATTTGCTGGGTATTGATCAAATGATCCAAAAAGGGCGCAGCCTGCATCTCTTAAGTGATGGAGAGCTGATCGCCAAGCTACCTCTGAGCAGCAACCAAGAGCTGTTTTTGAACTACTATGGCAAATCCCGCCGTTTCCGCTATGTGTCCTTCTCCGATGTCCTACAGGGGCAGATTCCTCATCCCTTTTTCGAGAACAAGATAGTATTGGTGGGTTCTTCCGCAGCCGGTTTACGGGATATCAAGACCACCCCTTTGGATGCGGATTATCCCGGAGTGGAGTTGCACGCCACTTTGATGCTCAATCTGCTCACCGGAGATCATGTGAAGTGGTTGCCGCCATTCTTGAGCTGGTTGATATCCTGCGTTTTGCTGCTGCTACTCGCGCTCAGCATCAGGCATCTGAAGCCTCCTCACTCTTTAATGATCTATGTGGCAGCGTCCGCTCTGCTTTTTGGCATCTTCTTGATGAGCTTTGCTTTATGGCGGCTCACCATGGATTACAGCGTTTTTATGCTGATCTGGTTTTTGGGTTATTTCAGCTTGTTGGTCAATGAGTTTCAGATGCAGTATGCCGAAAAGAAAAAGGTACGCAACGCTTTTGAACACTTTGTGCCCAAGTCCGTAATCTCGCAGATCATGGCTGTCAATGATCCTCTGCGCGTGGGGGGTAGCCGCAAGACGGCCAGCATTTTGTTCAGTGATATCCGCAGCTTTAGCGGCATCTGCGAGCAAATCCCCGCCGAGGAAGTGGGCGACTTTCTCCATCAACACTTCAATCGCTGCACCAAAGTGGTGATGCAAAACAACGGCACTTTGGACAAATACATCGGGGATGCCCTTTTGGCTCTTTACAATGTACCCATCCCACAGCCCGCGTATCAGCTTGATGCATGTAAAACAGCTGTGGGCATCATCAAAGAAGCGGATGCCCTACGCCTGGAATATGCTGCCCATCCGGTGCTCAGTTCCTTCCAGATCGGGATTGGGATTGCCACCGGTGAGATCATCGCCGGAAACTTCGGCTCGGACGAGATCTTCAATTATACCGGCATCGGGGATAAGATGAACCTGGCTTCCAGGCTGGAAGGTTTGAACAAAAATTACCACACTTCCATCATCATCGAAGCTGTGACCTATGCAGCGGTAAAAGAGCAGTTTCTCTGCCGCTGGCTGGATCGCGTGTGCGTAAAAGGCAAGGATGAAGCGCTGGATATCTATGAGCTATTGGTGCCTTTTTCTCAAGCTACTGACAAGCAAAAAAGGCTTTGTGAGCTGTATAGCTCAGGCTTGCAGGCTATGGTGGACTCGCAAATGGATAAAGCGCAATCTGTTTGGGAGCAATGCCGGCGTGAATATCCTGAGGATTATCCCACTCTGCTGATGCTGAATCGAATGAAGGAGATCGACCGGCAATCCTGGGATGGAGTATTCAGGCACGATAGCAAGTAGTCAGGATGCCCTGATTTGATCCTCGCCCTGTCCCACTCTTAATTGCTGCAAGGCTCGCGCTGGCTTGCAGGCTTCACTTCCGGCTCTGTATTACCTCATGTCCTCCTCTTGGCATGAGGCGATTATGAGGTGATCTCAAGGTAAAACAGAGAGAGACCAATCGGGATCAAAGCGAAATTGACACTTTTCACTTGCTTTCCGCGCTTTATTGCCTATTCTGTAGGTAGGATATAAATTAAACACACAAAAGGTGGTTACAATGTTAGATCAGAACACTTTAGATAAATACGATCCGATCAAGAACAAAGCAATACAATTGATAGATGACAAGGGAAAGCCGCTTTCCAAGAGCTGGAAACCGGCTTTGAGCGATAAAGATATCTATAAGGCCTATGAGGCACTGCTCTTTGAGCGCACCGCGGATCTGATGGCCGTGAGCTATCAGCGCCAGGGCCGGATGTACACTTATCCCCCCAATTTGGGTCAGGAAGCCATCCACATCGCGGCAGGCATGGTAACCAAAGAACAGGATTGGCTGGTTCCCGCCTTTCGTGAGCTGGGTGCCTGGCTGGCCAAAGGGGTTTCACTGAAAGAAATCTTCCTCTATTTCAAGGGTAATGAAGATGGCTCCAGATTCGAAAAAGCCAATCGCATGCTGCCGGTGTCGGTGCCGATTGCCTCGCAACTGATACACGCAGCCGGAATCGGCTACGCGATGAAGTATCAGGGTGAAAAGGACACCGCCATCTTTGCCTATGTGGGGGATGGTGGCACCTCCGAAGGGGATTTTCATGAAGCACTGAACTTCGCCGCGGTGTGGGACGCGCCGGTGGTTTTCATCGTGCAAAACAATCAGTTTGCTATCTCAGTACCGCTCAAGATGCAGACCCGTTCCATCAACATCGCAGTGAAAGGCATTGCTTACAATGTTCCTTCGCTCCTGGTGGATGGCAACGATTTCTTTGCCATGCATGAAGCTCTTAGCCATGCCAGAGAGCACGCTGTGAGCGGCAAAGGCCCCTTCCTGATCGAAGCCCGCACTTTCCGCGTGGGTGCTCATACCACCAGCGACGACCCCACCAAGTATCGCACCAAAGAGGAAGAAGATGCCTGGGCGGAAAAGGATCCCTTGAAACGCCTTAAAGGCTACATCGAGCACGCGAAGATCGGTGACTTCAAGAAGGAAGAAGAGCTGATCAGCCAATACAAAAAGCAGATCGACAGCGAATTTGAAGCAGCTGAAAAGCATCCGGAATACAAGCTGGACGATGTGTTTGGCTATCTCTATGCCGAATTGCCAGATGAGCTCAAACGGCAGAAAAACTCTATCCAAAACTTTTTGGGAGGTGTGAAATGAAGGTCATGAATCTGGTACAGGCGATTAATGATGCCATGGATCTCAAGCTCGCGGACGATAAGAGCATCGTGGTCTATGGTGAGGACGTTGGCGTGGAAGGCGGAGTATTCCGAGTAACGGAAGGTTTGCAGCTAAAACATGGCGCGGACAGGGTCTTCGATAGCCCACTTGCCGAGTCCGGAATAGCCGGCACTGCTCTGGGCATGGCGATTTCCGGCATGAAACCGATCATCGAAATGCAGTTTGACGGCTTCGTGTATCCTGCCATGAACCAAATTCTCAGCCATGTCTCGCGTTTTCGCAATCGCAGTCGTGGCAAATACAGCGTTCCGATGGTGATCCGCATTCCTTACGGCGGTGGCATCAACGCTCTGGAGCATCACAGCGAAAGTCCGGAAGCCTATTTTGGCCACACGCCCGGTCTTAAAGTGGTGATTCCTTCCACTCCCTATGACGCCAAAGGGCTATTGATCTCAGCCATTGAAGATCCCGATCCCGTGATCTTCATGGAGCCCAAGCGCATCTATCGCGCAGTGAAACAGGAAGTTCCGGAAGAGCTTTACCGCATCCCCATCGGCAAAGCGAAACTCTTGCAAGCCGGTGAACAGATCACCGTGATCGCCTATGGAGCGATGATCCGTGAAACGCAAAAAGCCATTGCCCTCGCCAAACAGAAGGGCTACAGCGTGGAACTGATCGATCTGCGCAGCATCTGGCCGATCGATCGGGAAACCATCGCTCAATCCGTGCGCAAGACCGGACGCGCCCTGGTGGTCACTGAAGCTCCACAAAGCTATGGCCCTGCCGCAGAATTGATCTCCATCATCAATGAGGAAGCTTTTCTTTCCCTGGAAGCACCACCCAGTCGGCTCACCGGTTTTGACACTGTGATCCCACTGCCTTTGGGTGAGAAGTATTACAACATCAGTCCCGAACGGATTGCTGCGGAAATTGACCGTCTGATTAGGTATTAGGAGAGAGCCATGCGATATATATTCAAGTTTCCCGACATCGGAGAAGGCCTGGAAGAAGGCAAGATCATCGAGTGGTATGTGAAGAAGGGACAAAGCGTCAGCAGTGGCGATCCCCTGGTCAAGATGGAGACGGATAAGGTGGTCACAGACATACCTTCTCCGAAAAATGGAGTAATTGCCGTGACCTATGGCGGCATCGGAGATGTGGTGAAGGTAGGCAATGCCCTGGTGGAGATCGACATTGAAGGCGTGGAAGGTGAAGCGGCGCAAAGCCTTGCGGCCGAAACTCCCAAAGCCCCCAGCACTGAAGCTATCGACGAGAAAGGCTTCGGTGTGGTAGGCACGATCGAAGTGGCCGGAGACGGCGCTTATCTGCCTGCCGGAGATGAAGGTATCAGCTCCAGCCCTGCTCCCAAACCCAGCAAAAAAGCCCTTGCCACACCGGTGGCCAGAGCTATGGCCAAAGAGCTGGGCATCGATATCAATCAGATCCCGGGTAGTGGCCCTGCCGGAAGAGTTACCAAAAAGGACATCGCGCAACATGCCGGCAAGGTAAGGCTGAGCGAAGTTCCTGTTCGTTCTTTGGCTATTGAATCCGGTGAGCGTTACCGCTATGAAAGCCTGTCCACCATCCGCAAGACCATCGCCAAAAACATGCTGCGCAGCAAGCAAAACGCGGCTCACATGAGCGTGATGGACGAAGTGGAAGTGAGCGAACTGGTGGCTGCCCGTAAGCGTCTGAACGAAGCTCTGAAAGACAAAGGGCTGCGCCTCAGTTACCTGCCATTCATCATCAAGGCCGTGGCCAGAGCGCTCAAAAACCACCCTGTGCTGAACGCGGAACTGGATCTGGACAATGAACGCATCATCTACAAAAACTATATCAATATCGGTATTGCTATGGACGCGGATGAAGGGCTGGTGGTGCCTGTGATTCGTGACGCGGACAGAAAGTCGCTGATGCAGGTGGCCACGGATCTGAAAGACCTCATTGATAGAGCCAAAGAACGCAAGCTCACTCTGGATGATCTCAAAGACGGCACTTTCAGCATCACTTCCTATGGTTCAATCGGTGGTTATTACGCAGTTCCCGTGATCAACTATCCCCAAGTGGCCATCTTTGGCATCGGACGCATGGCGGAAAAACCCATCGTAAAAGACAGCCAGATCGCCATCGGCAGTATGTTGCCCATCAGCATGAGCGTGGATCACCGCATTGTGGATGGGGGAGAGGTGGCGCGCTTCCTGAACGAAGTGCTTGATTATCTGAAAGATCCGCTACTACTGCTGGCCTTTGAAGGAGGAAACCATGCAATATGATCTCATCGTTATCGGCAGTGGCCCGGCGGGCTATGTGGCTGCTATTCGGGCCGGACAGACCGGGCTCAAGACCCTGGTGATCGATCGTAAATATGTGGGTGGTATGTGCCTGAATTGGGGTTGCATTCCCACCAAAAGCTTGCTGGAATCCGCCAAGATGATGCGCAAGGTGAGGCAGGCCGGGGATTTTGGCATCTCCGGCATCGATCCGGAGGCTCTGTCCTTTGATTGGCAAAAGGCTTTGCAGCGCACCAATGGCGTAGTTTCAAAGCTCAGCCGCGGTATCGAGTTTCTCTGGAAAAAGCATGGCGTGGATTATCTCAAAGCAGAAGCTAAGATACTCTCTGCCAATCAGGTGCAGGCGGATAACCGCATCTTTGAGACCAAAAACATCCTCATCGCCACCGGTTCCAAACCCGCGAAGCAAAATCTCTTTAAGGCTGCCATTGAATTGGAAGAGCTATACTCCCTGGAGGAACTACCGGAGAATCCCCTGCTCTATGGACGGGGAGCAAACCTGATCGAGCTGGCGCAGTTCTTTGCCTTGATCGGCAAAAAGCCCACTATCCTGGCTGCTGAACTGCCTTTGATGCCGCAATTGGACAACTATCTGGAAGCCTTTATCATGAAGAAGCTGAAGAAGGATAAGATTTCTGTGATTCCTTTGGCTGAAACGCAAGTCTCTGCCGGAAAGCTCTATCACAAAGAAACTGAAGTCCCCTTTGACCAAGTGATCAACGCCTCGTTCCGAACGGCGATATTGCCTCCGATGGACATCGAACTGAAGCTGGAGAATGGCTACATCGCCACCGATAGCAGTCATCAAAGCTCTGTGCCCGGCATCTATGCCGCCGGGGACGTGAACGGCAAAAGCTATCTGGCACACGTGGCCTCTGCTCAGGCTTTGGAAGTGATCGCGGCTATTCAGGGCACGCCTGTGTCCGACGAACAAAGGCACTATCCCATAAATATTTATACAGATCCGGAACTGGCCCAGATCGGCCTTACGGAAGAGCAGGTGAAAGCTTCAGGAGTGGGCTTTAAGATCAATCAATACCCGTTGACTGCCAATGGCAAAGCCCTGGCAGAAGGCGAAAGCGAAGGATTTATCCGCGTGATCTATGAAACTCATTACCACGAGGTTTTGGGCGTGCAGATTGCCGCGGCCAATGCCACAGACCTGATCAGTGAAGCAGGCATTCTGCTGGAACTGGAAGGCACTACCTACGATCTGGCACGCACCATCCATGCCCATCCCACTGTGGCTGAGATCTATATGGACGCGGGGAGCATCGAGGAGTAGCAAAATACCTCCCTCCCTTGGACTTCGTAGCGAAGCACAGGAGTTCAAGCAGCGAGCATGCTAATGTGGAAGCGTCATCTTGACGCTTGATAGTAGAAGCGTCTTCTAGACGCTTGCATGCGGCAAGATGCCGCATCTACATTTATGCTTCAGGATGAAGCATCTACAATCCCATCCCCGCTGTTTGAAGTCAATGCCGCCCGAAGGTTGATGGCTACTCTGAACCGAGTCGTAAGTTCCAAATTCACAGGCATGTATGAACATATCAAGCGGCATTAACTCCAAAGAGACCCCCCTTGGACTTCGTAGCGAAGCGGAGGAGTTCAAGCAGCAGGATCGCTAATGTGGAAGCGTCATCTAGACCTTTGATAGTAGAAGCGTCATCTTGACGCTTGCATGCTTCAGGATGAAGCATCTACCATTCATGCTTCAGGATGAAGCGTCTACAATCCTGTCCCCTCTGGCCTCAGATTCAGAGCTTGCAGATTTTCTGCTTGACAAAAAAACCGTGGTTCAGAATGTGACAATCACAGCGCGTGCTGAAGTGGTGAAATTGGTATACACGCTAGTTTCAGGGACTAGTGAGCAATGAGCTCATGGGGGTTCGAGTCCCCCCTTCAGCACCATTTTTGTATCCATCTGAAATAAAATCATTGACGGCCAAATGGCATCCTCTTTTCCTTGCCCCAACACTGAAAAAGGAGTGTACGCCGTGAATGATTACCGCAGTTTAATCGAGCGCTTGAATCTTCTACCCCATCCGGAAGGTGGCTACTACCGTCGCAACTGGCAGTCCCAAATGACCGGAGTGGCAAAAGATGCCACCGGTAAAATTGTTCATGCCGAGCGTAGTATCGGATCATCCATATTGTATCTCTTGCCATCCCGCGAAGTGTGCGCCTGGCACAGGATAGCTTGTGATGAGATGTGGCACTATTATCATGGCAGCAGCCTCAGAATCCATCTTTTGCACAATACCGGGGAGCATCTGGAGTTTGTGCTGGGCATGAATCTGGCAAAAGGGGAACTGCCCCAATACATCATTCCTCGAAACACCTGGTTTTGCGCGGAAGTGATCGATGAAGAGGCATATAGCTTTTGCGGTTGCACTCTTTGGCCGAGCTTCAGTTACGCGGATTTTGAGCTCGCGGAGCTGCACAAACTGCTGGATGATTTTCCCGCTCACAAAGAGCTGATCAGCCGCATCTTCGACCGACAAAACTAATAAGGATTAACGGAGCAGCAAATATGAAACGCAAAATATTTGTACTTGATACGAACGTCCTGATCCACAATCCCAGGGCGATGTTCGCTTTTGACGACAACCATGTAGTGATCCCCATCGTAGTGATCGAGGAAGTGGATCAGTTTAAAAAGGGCCTGGACGAAAAAAGCCGCAATGCCAGGCAGATAGGGCGCTATCTTGACGATTTGAGACACAGCGGCAGCTTGCAGGATGGAGTGGAAACTGATACCGGAGGCCTGATCCAGGTGACGGTGAATCCCGATATTCTGCAAAAAGCAGGCAAGCTGATGTTCATGGATAAAAACGATAATATGATCATCGGCACCGCGCTTTATTTCAAAGAGAAACATCCCGATTCCCAGGTGATATTGGTCTCCAAAGACGTAAACGTGCGGATCAAAGCCGACACCATGGGCCTGAAGGCTGAGAACTTTGAGACCGGCACCGTCAAGTTTGACGAATTCTTCACCGGCTGGACACATGAAGAGCTCGAGGCCAAGCTCTATGATGAACTGAGCGGCAAGGATAGCATCAATAACGTCTTCGAGGAGCTGTATCCCAATCAGTTTGTGCGGGTCACCCGGCAGGGCGAGGAAAAATCCGTGATGAATCTGCGTTATCGCGCAGAGGACAACAAGCTATACAAACTAAGCCACTACCATGGCCAGGATGTGTTTGGCATCACCGCGCGCAATTTTGAGCAAGAGATGGCGCTGGACTTATTGCTGGATGACGATATTCAATTGGTGAGTCTCTCCGGAAAAGCCGGAACGGGCAAGACGCTTTTGGCGATTGCCGCTGGCTTGAGCAAAGTGGTGGATAGCGAGCGCTATAAACGCCTGGTGGTATCCCGTCCCATATCACCATTGGGTAAGGATTTAGGCTATCTACCGGGTTCTAAGGCCGAGAAGTTTAACCCCTGGATGCAGCCCATCTATGATAACATGGACATCCTGCTCTCGTTGCATGATGATAAGGCAGACAGCTCTCCCAAAGGCAAAAAGAAGGCCACCATGGAAGACTATATGGATTACGGCTTTCTGGAGCTGGAGCCACTCACCTATATTCGCGGACGCAGTCTGCCGGATCAATTTATCGTGATCGATGAAGCGCAAAACCTCAGTCCGCACGAGATGAAGACCATTATCACCCGGGCCGGCAAGAACACCAAGATCGTGCTCACCGGCGATCCATATCAGATCGATATCCCCTATCTGGATGCGGTGTCCAATGGGCTCTCAGTGGCTGTGGAAAAGCTGAAAGGAGAGGCCATGGTGGGTCATATGACCTTGGAAAAGGGTGAGCGTTCTGCCCTGGCAGACTTGGCGGCAAAGTATTTCTAAGATGAACACCGGTATTCAAGATCGCAGTTGGGTCGAGATCGATCTGGCTGCCTTTGCCCGGAATCTGGACTTTCTCAAAGAGTATCTGGATGAGGGGCAGGACTTTCTGCAGATCGTGAAGGCAGATGCCTATGGGCATGGTGCCTGGGAAATCGCTCAAACCGCGCTCAAACATGGCGCAGTGTATCTCGGGGTGGCCAATCTGGAAGAGGGTAAACTGCTTAGAATACAGGGGATAAGGGCTCCGATCCTCATCCTTTCTCCCTCTTTGAGCGGTGAAGTATCTGCAATTCTTGACTATGATCTCGTTCCTACCGTATCTGATTCGGACTTTGCCCGGGCACTATCCCGGCATCTGGAGGGTCGAGACTATCCCATCCATTTGAAATTGGATACGGGTATGCATCGTAGCGGAATCAGGATGGAGCAAGCTGCTGCGCTATACTCTGAGATTGAGAATCTGTCCGGACTGCGGATCGAAGGCATCTTCAGCCATTTTGCTTCCTCAGAGAGTGACGCGGAATACTGCCAGTATCAGGAAGCGCAGTTTATGGCTTTCATCGATGCCTTGCAAAAGAAGCCACGCTATATCCATCTCAGCAACAGCGCGGCCACCATCAAAGGCTATGGCAAAGGCTGCAATCTGGCCCGCTTTGGGATCTTAAGCTATGGAATTGATACGATCCATGATCCTGCAATAGCGCACAATTTGCAAGCGGTGATGAGCTTTAAATCGACCATCTCACAGATCAAGGATATCCGCGAGGGAGAATCCGTGGGCTACAATCGGGAGTGGAGATCAGCCCGTAATGGCCGCTACGCAGTGGTACCGGTCGGCTATGCCGATGGTTATGACTTCTTGCTGTCAAATAAAGCTCCGGTGCTCGTTAATGGTGTTTTGTGTCCGGTGATCGGCAGAATCTCCATGGATATGATTACCATCGACATCAGCGATGTGCCTGAGGCCAAGCGAGGGGACATCGTTACGTTGATCGGGCATGGGGCAGAAGCCATTCGGGCAGAGCAGATTGCCGCTTTGTATAAAGGCTCTGCCTATGAACTATTGTGTCAGATCGGACGCAGAGCGCGGCGTTATTACATCGAGGGCAACGAGTTCTTACACAGTGCTCCCTTGGCCCGAAGGGACTTTGTGGCGCATGACTTTGGGGATAAAAAACTCAGCGAGATCATCTCCGCTGCCTTGGCCCAAAGGCTGCAAAGTGAAGAGATTGGCGAGCTGATCTACCACGAGATATTGAGGAGTTTTTTTGCCGATAAAGACCGCGATGTGCACTACCGGAAAGGCTTCGCGCATGAGATATGTTTTGGCGAAAATGACAATCCGCAATACTTCTCGGCTCAGACCACACTGAGCTATCGCAAGGTGTTGAGCGCGGAATCCTTCATCATCGCTTGTGCCGGAACGGATGAGCATTTGCGGCGTTATTTCAGCAGGAAGGACGTGGAGTATCGCTGGCTCTTGGATGAAAAACTGGAGCTCGATGAGAGCAGCTTTCAGCTAAGCTCAGCCAGGGTTAATGGGATCGAGCTGGATTGCAGGATCAAGTATCGGGATGGCAGCCTGGAAATCCACTGTTCTCATCCCGCTCTGGCGGAAGTGGTGGGCAAAGAAGCATTTTTTGAGATCAACACGCTTACATTGTATCCCAAAAAGCTGCGTCAATTCTCAGTATTCATTTCAGAACTTACTCAGGGTGTAAGCATTAGCTTCCGCTATCCCGATTCCTTGGGCGCAGTGCAAGCGGTCACCATCTTCTCAGGTCAACAAAAGAATCCGCTAATCTCTGAGGAATCAGGGCTCACATCCGTGCGCACAGATCAGGATCAATGGGTATTCCCAATCTCAGGAGTAGTGTTTAGTTACTAAAGTAGCAGTAAACTGAGGGGCCTAAGCTCTATTCGTGTCTTGGATCAGTCCGGGGTGTTTGTAGTCAATCACGAGGATGGTGATATCGTCTTTGTGGCTTGAACCCCTGGCATAATCATGCACTGCGTTCAGGATGCTTTTTGCAGTTTCTTCCGGATTGGGATTGGACAATCGGGATATGATCTCTTCCAGCCCGGCAGTGCCTAAAAGCTCTTCCTGATCGTTCATTGCCTCTGTGATGCCATCCGTGAAGAGGATGATCTCGTCGCCTTGGTTGAGCCGGATGGTATCGCTGCCGATCTCCAGATTCTCAAACACACCCAGCGCTGTGGCATGAGTCTCGTGATAGCGGATGAAGCTGCGATCAATCTTGCGGATGATCATGGGTACATGGCCGCAATTTGAATACTGCAACTCACCTGTTTTGAGATTCAGCACACCCAGGATGATAGTGATGAAGTTTGCTTCCACATTGTTGCGGCAGAGGAAGATGTTCAGCTTTTTCAAGAGCTCGGACGAACTCTTGTGATAGGGTGCGATGGAGGGCAGAAGAGTGGAAACCATGGTCATGGCCATAGCGGCAACGATGCCTTTGCCAAGAACGTCCGCGATGACAAAGCAGAAGTGATCTTCATCCATCATAAAGTAGTCATACAGATCACCACCGATATCCCCGGCAGGCTCCAGGATGCCATAAGCTCTAAGCTCCTGGATGTCAAGGGGATGAGGGCAATTACTGGGGATCAGATTGGTTTGGATCTCGCTGGCATAGACCACGTCGCCATGGATCTTCTCTTTCTCTTCGGTAGTAGTTTTGAGGTTCGCAATGTAGTCTTTCAAAGATTGCTGCATGGTGGCAAAGGAATCTGTTAATCTGCTGATCTCAAAGCTTTTATCCGAGACGGGCAAGCGCGCGTCAAAATCTCCGGAGCCGATCTTATCCGCAGCTATGGCCAGAGTCCTAAGGGGCTTGGATACGTTCACCGCTCTGGCATAGAGTATGATGGCTACCACGAGGAAGATGATGATCGAGGCCAGCGTTTGGATCCAGAGGATTATGTTGACCGATGCCATCAGATCTCGCTCCGGGATGGCAATGGCTACCGACCAGCGGTTGCTTTTTAGGGGGTGATAGTAGATCCAGCTTCTGGCCATGGGGGAGCCGCCATTGACAAATATATGACCCATTTCACCGTTCACCATGGCATATCCCAAACGGGCCAGATCCGGATCATCATATTCCTGCGCAAGGCTGAACAGCGTTTGATGCATCACCAGGTTGGGGTCTTGGTATGAGATCAAGGTTCCGGTGGATGAAACCAAAAAGCTGTTGCCCACTCGGAATGACGCGTTGTGGATCAAGAGCTCCTGAAGGTAGGCTAGTTCTATGTCAAAACGCAGGACTCCGGTGATTTCCCCACTTTGATACATTGGCATCGCGTATGACACCATCAGCACGCCTTTGCCTTCGCCGTCAAACCATGGCTCGATCCAACCCGCTTTACCAGATATTGTGGGAATCTGGTACCAATCATAGTACAGGAAGTCTTTGCCGCTGATCTCGCGTTTAATGAAGCTGTTTCTGATTGTGTTCAGCATTTGGGGTCGGCCGCCATCCTCAGGATCCTGCACGTAGCAGATTGAGTGCACAGTCGGATTGTCAAGAAGCACGTTTTTGAGATGCTCTTCGAAGGTAGATGAACTGATTTGCGGATTGCTCATCAGATCCAGAGAGACTCGCCCCAAAGCTTCCACATTGGCCATGATGCCATCCAATAGATACACCCGCTCATGGGCCAAATGCCTCATATTGTCGAGCTGCGTATCCAGGATGATCTTCTTATATATGGATCGGGTGACCAATACCGAGGCAAAAAACACCAGCAGCATCGCGATGAAGACAAAAGAGATCAATTGGTAAGCCAGAGTGCGGTCTTCACTATTGTGCGACAAGGGGGTAAAACTCCTCATAGGCGATGCCGCGGATATCGCTGCCCATCTTGCGCATGATCTTCAGCGCGTTGTCGAAGTCATTCCTGGTCAATATCCCCAGCCTATCGGGTTTGGCCAGGACAATATCCTGCATCTGAGCAAGCATCCAGGCCTGATGCGCCGGGTTTGCTCTGATTTTGGCCTTTTGCATCTGCGCGATCACTTCGTCGATGGCTTCTTGCTGGTGAGTGAAGGCAAATGTCCAACCATCCATGGTGGCCTCAGTGAAGGCTTTGCAGATGGCGGGATGCGCGGCATAAAACTCAGGACTCACGTAGAGACCTTCATCGGGAATATTATATCCGGGACTATCCATGGTAACGACAAAGAGATCATCTTCCGGGATGCCGGCTTGCAGGAGCTGATGATATTCATTAAATTGCATCACGTTGATCACGTCCACCACATTTTGCGTGAAGAGATTGATCGACCAATCAATGGGGACTATCTCCATCTTGATCCCTTGCTCAGCCAAAAAAGCCTGAGAGATCAGATTGGAACCATAGCGCCACAAACCCAGTTTCTTGCCGTTGAAATCTGCTACAGAATTGATCCCGCGGGACTTTCTGCCTACCAGTCTAACGGCAGACTTCTGGGATATCTGACCAATGTTTAGCACCACCGTGCTATCCCGATTCATGCTCAAAGCCGTGAGCAGATCAATATTAATGATATCCGTCTCACGATTGATGATGCTCAATACAGCTTCGCTATCAGGAAGGATGTCCAGCATCTCTACATCAAGGCCGTAGTTTTCATAAAAGCCCATCTTCTTAGCCATATAGAAGCCAGCAAACTGTGCCTGAGGATGCCATTTGGGGCGGACGCGAATATGGAACAAAGAGTCCGGGCTGGTGCCTGAAGGCCCTTGAAACTTTTGAAACTTAGGATCAGAAGCTTTGCGTTTGCAGGTAGTCGTGCCAAAGACCAAAAGTAGCATGGTCACTAGCACGATGCCGGTGATTGACTTTGATCTTAGGCTCATCTTACTCCTTCGGACTGTTCCATATCCGTCTTAGGTTCTGTTTTGTGCTGAAGCACAATTATGCTCTTAGTTATAGATCCAAGGCTTGATATCTATCTTAAGACAAGGATAATGGACGCTATGAAGTTAGCAATGAAAAAGTGAGGGTTTTCAAGGTATGGTGTGTTGAAAGATATCAACAAGTGGCTTGGTTCAAGGCTTGAGTAGCTGTGAAACTGCTAGCGCGACAGGGAGTTCCCCCTCTGCTACAGCTTGTTCCAAATGGGGAAGCTTTTGCTTGATATCCGGGTCTTGGTGGAAACGATTCAACACCGCTTCGGTAATCAAGGCATCAAACCACTCCAGAGTTTGGGATTTGCGACGGGCTTGAAAACTGCCAGTGCTCCGGGTAGCCTGGCAGAACTGCTGAACAATCTCCCAGATATCGGATATCCCATCACCGGTTATAGCAGAGCAAGTGATGGCTTTGGTCTGCCAGTTCTTGCTGGCATGACGGATATAGTGCAAGGCATTGTTGTATTCGCGGACGGCAAGCTGAGCTCTTTGGATGTTGTCCTGATCCGCCTTGTTGACTACGATCAGATCAGCCAGTTCTATGATCCCTTTTTTAATGCCTTGTAGCTCATCTCCGGCTCCAGCAATCTGCATCAACAGAAAGAAATCCACCATGGAGCGGACAGTGGTTTCGCTTTGTCCCACCCCCACCGTTTCGATGAGGATCACATCAAAGCCGGCTGCTTCACAGAGAACGATGCTCTCTCTGGTTTTGCGGGCGACGCCACCCAGTTTTCCTGAGGAAGGAGAGGGGCGAATGAAGCTCATCTCATGGCGTGAAAGCTGTTCCATCCTTGTTTTATCGCCCAGGATGCTGCCTTTGGAGATGGTGGAGGAAGGGTCTATTGCCAATACCGCCACCTTTTTGCCATGCTCGATCAGGTGCAGACCGAAGCTTTCGATCAAAGTGCTCTTGCCGGCTCCGGGCACACCGGTGATGCCGATACGGATGGATGAGCCTGAGAAGGGCAGGAGCTTGGTTAGAAGCTCCTGCGCCTGCTCAAAATGCCTGGCCGAATTGCTCTCCACCAGGGTGATGGCTCGTGATAACATGGTACGGTTTCCGGCCTTGATGCCTTCTTCCAAAGCATCAAGACTGATCTTTTTGGCAGCCATCGGTTGATTGTCAGCCATGACTGCGTTACCATGCACACCACTCACCACCGAGCTGGCAAACTCACTACCGGCATTGGATGGAGTCCATTCGGGTCTGCGTTTATCCATTATGTTTCAATAGTTTTTGCATCATCAGAGTGGCCGCTTCCGGAAGGCGGGTACCGGGTCCAAAGATGGCAGTAGCGCCATGAGCATAGAGATACTCATAATCAGCCTGAGGGATCACTCCGCCCACTGTGACCATGATGTCTTCGCGTTCCAGCTTTTTCAGCTCTTCCATCAATTGCGGAAGCAGGGTCTTGTGACCGGCTGCAAGAGAGCTCATGCCCACCACGTGCACGTCATTTTCCACGGCTTGACGGGCAGTCTCTTCCGGAGTCTGGAACAAGGGGCCCATATCCACGTCAAAGCCCATATCGGCATAAGCTGTGGCCACCACTTTGGCTCCACGATCATGTCCATCCTGACCCATTTTTGCGATCAGGATGCGGGGTCTGCGTCCTTCGATTTCGGCAAACTCATCGGTCAATGCTCTTACTTTCTCAATGTCGTCCATATTGGCATACTCACTGCTATATACGTTATTGATCATTCTGATTACGGCCTGATGGCGTCCAAATACCTTTTCCATGGCATCGGATATTTCGCCCAAAGAAGCTCTGGCTCTGGCTGCGTCTATCGCGAGTTCCAGCAGATTGCCGTCTTTGGCTTCCGCTGCATTGGTGATGGCGGTCAGACAGGCTTGAACTTTGGCCTCATCACGGTTCTTGCGCAGCAGTTCCAACCGTGCCAATTGAGCTATCCGCACCGCGGAATTGTCCACTTCCAGAGTTTCGATGGGGTCTTCCTTGTCCAGTCGGTATTTATTGACGCCAACGATGGTATCTGCCGCGCTGTCGATCTTGGCTTGGCGTCTTGCCGCTGCTTCTTCGATGCGCATTTTAGGCAATCCGGTTTGGATCGCTTTGGCCATACCCCCAAGGTTTTCTACTTCTTCGATGTGTGCCCAGGCCCTGTGCATCAGGTCATTGGTGAGGGATTCCACATAATATGATCCGGCCCAGGGATCGATCACCTTGCATACTCCGGTTTCGCTTTGCAGGAAGAGCTGTGTGTTACGGGCAATGCGCGCGGAGAAATCCGTGGGCAAGGCAATTGCTTCATCCAGCGAGTTTGTATGCAAGCTCTGCGTGTGTCCCATGGTGGCAGCCAGGGCTTCGATGCAGGTACGGGCTACATTATTGAAAGGATCCTGCTCGGTGAGGCTCCAGCCTGAGGTTTGCGAGTGCGTTCTCAGCGCCATGGACTTCGGGTTTTTGGGGTTAAAGCCTTTGATGATCTTTGCCCAGAGCACTCTGGCACTGCGCAGCTTGGCGATCTCCATGAAGTAGTTCATGCCTTCAGCCCAGAAGAAGGATAGCCTGGGGGCAAAGACGTCGATATCAATGCCGGCAGCGATGCCAGTGCGTGCATATTCCAGACCATCAGCCAGGGTATAGGCCATTTCCAGATCCGCGGTGGCACCGGCTTCATGCATGTGATAGCCGGAAATGCTGATGCTATTGAACTTAGGCATCTTGCGGGAAGTATAGCTGAAGATATCGGCGATGATGCGCATGGAAGCTTCGGGAGGGTAGATGTAGGTGTTGCGCACCATGTACTCTTTGAGAATGTCGTTTTGGATGGTGCCATTGAGCTGTTCGGGTTTCACGCCCTGCTCTTCGGCAGCAACGATGTAGAAGGCCATGATCGGGATCACGGCTCCATTCATGGTCATGGAAACGCTCATCTGATCCAGCGGGATCTGATCAAAGAGGATCTTCATATCCAGGATGCTGTCCACGGCAACGCCGGCTTTGCCCACATCTCCCACCACTCGGGGATGGTCTGAATCATAACCACGGTGTGTGGCCAGATCAAAAGCGATGGATAAGCCTTTTTGTCCCATAGCCAGATTGCGGCGATAGAATGCATTGGATTCCTCGGCAGTGGAGAATCCGGCGTATTGACGAATAGTCCAGGGTCTTTGCACATACATGCTGGGGTATGGCCCTCTCAGATAGGGGGGAATCCCGCTCAGATAGTGCAGATGTTCGATGTCAGCAAGGTCTTTTTGAGTGTATAGGGGCTTGACATCGATCTGTTCATTCGTGCGCCACATCTCTTGCAGGATATCCGGATTAGCTTTGCCTTCGGCCTTGAAGGCCGGTTCAATCTTCGTAAAATCAGGTTTCATCAGTTCACCCCCAGTTTATTGGCCAGATCAGATAGTGTGTCATAGAGATTCGCTCTCAGATGAATGAAGATATCGATGCCCTGGCGGCTGTATTCTTCCACCTTGTCTTTGGGATAGCCGGCCAGGATCATGGTATTGCCCAATTGTTCACACATCGGAGCCACCAGGCCTTCATAGTTATCATCCGTGCTGCACAGACAGAATGCTTTGGCCCCGGATGCTTTGGCTGCTGCTACCGCTTCGGAGATTTCAGTGTAACCGGAACCGACGACCACGTCAAAACCGCCAACGGCAAAGAAGCCGGAAGCAAAGTCTGCTCTGGCTTTGTATTCAGCTAATGTGCCCATGGTGACCAGGAATATCTTGGGCTTGGCTTCAGAGATTCTGGCTCGTAAAGCTTCCAGTTGTGCAACAGCGCGATTCTGGGGCAAGGCACCCCTATCCAGCTCCACAACCTTTTGCTTATCTGCTGCCTTACTTTTGGTCGTGAAAGGCTTATCATCCGGATTGGCATACATGTTTACGCCCACATAGACGTCCTTGCGACTATGCGCGGCATCGATTCTGGCCTTGGCGATGGGGGCAATCAGATCATGGATCTTGCCCGCGCGTAAGGCTTTGATCATCCCACCATCAGCTTCAAGCTCTTGCATCAGTTTCCAGGCTTTATCTGCCAGTTCGTGGGTAAGGCTTTCGATGTAGTAACATCCTCCGGCGGGATCAATCACTTTGCCAAAATGTGCTTCTTCAGCCAGGATCAATTGCTGATTTCGCGCTATCCGCGAGGAGAACTCGGTGCTGTCATTTACCAAAGCGTCAAAGCGTTCTATCTCCAGCGAGTCCACTCCACCGATCACCCCGCTGAAGCCTTCAGTGGCTGTGCGCAGCATGTTTACATAGATATCAAAAGTGGATTTATTGAAGCGCGCGGTCTTGCCATGAATCCACACCTTTTGGGATGCTTCATTACCACCCCAGGCTTTGATCATCTCAGCCCAGATCAGTCTGAACGCGCGCACTTTGGCGATCTCCATAAAGAAGTTTGAGCCCAGGGAAAGCTTGACCGCGATCAAGGGCGCCACGGTATTGATGTCCATTCCGGAAGCGGTAAGGCCATGGATATAACCAATGGCGGTGGATAGCACAAAGGCCAGTTCCTGCATGCTCGAAGCGCCGGCTGCTTCATATACCGTGCCGTCGATGATCAGGCAGGGCATTTTGGGCGCGCGGTTGGCGCGTTGGATCACGGCATCGGCCACCTTTTGCCACAGCTCGTCCAGAGGCTGGCTGAGATAACCTTTGCGGGCAAACTCACTCGTGGGATCATAGCCAATGGCTCCTTCCAGATCGCGCAGTTCGACATCAGTTTGATGACAGTGTTCAGCCAGGAAACCGAAGATATCCGGATCGTCCACATCCATCTGGACAAAGAGCGGAGCGGCCTTGAGATCAATACCAATCAAGATGTGGCTGAGCTCTTTGGCGGTTTTGATGCTCAGGCCTCCGGCTCCATCACCGTGATCGAGATTGAGATTGATCATGCTCAGTCCCCGATTGAGATCTGCTAAAAGCTCTTTATTCAGTTCACGATGGTCTTTGGTGCAATAAGCCTGAGCTACTTTCCAGCCTTCTTTCAGCCTGCGCTGGGGATCATTACCACGATGGTATGGCGCTACACCCGGCAGGGCATCAGTAAATGGTAAATCCTTGACGTCTGCCTGACGGTAAATGGGTTTCAGCGTGATGCCTTCATAGGTCTTGGTGTGCATCACTTTGTCATAATCCGCACCTTTTAGGGTGTCGATCACTGTTTGTTTCCACTCATCCCAAGTGGGCAGCGGAAAATCCTTGATCAGGTTCAAATGCTCTTTTGTTTCCACGAGTTTGAACTCCTTATCTTATTCTTTGATTAAAGCTTGAACGGGTTTCATGCCATAGGCATCGCGGGATTGGATGGCGTCCAGGATTGCTCCGCCACCGGTGAAGAAATAGTATTTCGGATTATTCTGCGCGGTGGCAAAAAGCCCGGGCAGATAGGTCTTGAAATCCTGAATGGTGTCACCTCCGCCAAAGAGTTTCACTGCTGTGTGGTTTTCGTCAATCAGGCGATACATGGCCATCGTTCCTTCCGGGAAGAGGGCGGTGTAACCCATTACAGCGTTTACAAATATGGTTCCGGCAGATTTGAATATCTCCTGAATCCCAGGCAATGCAAAGCATTCTTCTGCAGCGTCCAGAACAAAGCCGATTTCGCTTTCCGTGGCCCATTCCTTCATGTCTTGAATGCTGTAGATATCCCAATTATCTTCCGTGCGTTGTTCGATGCTGTCACATTGCACGACGCTGGGCAATTCCACTATTTTGTGAATGTTTTCACCGCTATCAGCGATGAATTTTGCTGCCATTGCCACGTCATCTTCGCTGAGACCGGATATCTTGAAGCCATATTTAGCAGCCAGATAGGCGTTGTAGAGCACTCCACCCAGAACCAGATGATCAGCGATGTCGATCAAGGCTGAAAGCGGTCCGATCTTGGTGTCAAACTTACTGCCGGCCACCACTGCCACCAGGGGACGTTTGGGTTCAAACACACAGCTGAGGTTTTGTAGTTCCTTTTGCATCAAAAGTCCCGCATAGGATGGCAGATATTTGGTGATGTGATAGGTGCTGGCATGAGGCTGCCAACTGCCAAAAGCATCGTTGATATATACATCCGCGTATGCAGCCAAGGCTTTGGCAAAGTCATCAGCGCTCTCGTCTTTGGCTTCTTCGCCCTTAAACCAGCGGGTATTGGGCAAGTATAAATAGTCGCAATCTCCCTGTTTCAGCTTAGCCACCGCGTCCGCCATCTGTGAGAGATCCGTAATGCCATGGCTATCTTTGGCTTCCAGCGCGGGAACCAGGCTGCTGAGCATCAGCTTTTGATCCAGATAATCCACGATGGGCTCCACCGCTTCCAGCTCGGAAATGGTGATCTTGCCGCTTGTTTTGTCAAAAGGACGCCCCACATGGGACATCAGAATGGGCAGTCCGCCCTTTTTAAAGATATGAAGCAAGGTGGGAATCGTGGCTTCAATGCGCATCGGATCCTTGATCTTGCCCTTTTTTACCACGTTGTGATCCATGCGGACAAGCACAATCTTGCCCTTCAGATCTGCGTCCAGCATACCGGGTATCTTAGTCATCGCTATCTCCATTCTCCTTGATTTTTACCGCAGGGGTAGTGAAAAGATATCTTTAAGGATATAGTCTTTACGTCAAGGATTTTGTTCAGGCAACCCGGGCAAAACCTCATCTGAGCTTGTTCAGCTTGCCGGCATATGAGTTTTCACGGCAATATCCATTTAATCAAGTGCTGCTACTTTGTCAACCATCATCGTAAATCGTAAATTGTAAATTGTGACTCTGTCGAAACAACGCATTTTTCAAAAACCAGGCTATTGCATAGTCAGCGAAGTGTGGCAATCGAATATCCTGGATATTGCAGTATATTGCTTTAGAGAGCGTCTAAAAGACATTTGAAACGCCCAAAATTGACGAATTGAAGCAAGAAAAACACATGAAAGGCGAGACAATTGCCCCGCGATACATTTTGGAGATACATTGATAGTGTAATTGAATATTCTCTTGATATTGATTGCCAGTGCCAGCATCGTAAACCAGAGTTTATGGCGATATAGGCCTCGAAGCCTTGTCTTGCCAGCCTTGGTTTTGCATTTGAATTGACGTATGGTCGCTTCAACGCCACTGCGCAGGCTTCTACGGTTCATTGGGATAGTATTTATATAGGATAACCTCAATCTCTTGGGTATGTCATTGTCTTTCAGGTAGTAAACATAGTTTCCGCTTTTAAGCTGCCTGGCAGGGCATTTACTGAATCTGCCACATAGTTCGCATTTGCTCCGATCAAAGGTGGCATTATAGCCTTTTCTGCCGCGCACGCAAGCTATTCTCTGCTTCTCAGCGCAGGTTACATAGTATATATCTTTAACCAACTCAACATGCATCGATGCATCGCACTTAACACCCCGGATCCCTGTCTGAACGCAATTGATAGAGTGCTTTCTGAGTTTGTCATCCAGAATAGGGCCACCGTAGCCGCCATCAAAGTGGAGCTCTTCCAGTTCCGTAAGTCTGTGACTGACAAGATTATCCAAAGCATCACGCAGCATTTCGCCATCTGATGTGTTGTTGGTGCAAAGCGTTACATCGCATATCAGATTTAGATCGGCCTCAGGATCGCAAGTTTCAACTACATTAGCTACATAACCCAGATGGTTAATACCGGATTTGGACCGCAGAGTCGCTTCAGAGTCATCAATCGCTCTGACATCGTTACTGGATTTATCATCTGATGACTTCATGCTGGCCTTCGGGCCATCATCATCTGAAGTATCGACATCATATTGCTCTGCAAATATGCGGATTAACATCTGCCACTCCGCTTTATCCTCATACTTGTCTTGAAACTGCCCGATGATGGACAGAATACAGGCTCCCGCTTTCGGAAACTCTGCTTTGACATCGTTTGATGTTAACAGACTGACATAGTTGTCGGCATCGTACTTGATGTAATCTGGACAGAGCATTGAGATATACTTCTGATCCATCTCGCTGACAACGCGGTGTAGCCGTTTAATTGATTCAATCACAAGCTGTAAGCGATTATATGCAACTACGTTGGTTGCAATCTGAGTCGAATCTGTCCTGGCAATCTTGGTATTTAGCCTGAATGATTCAATCTGTCCCTTAATTAAACGGTTAAACTCCAAATTGAATAGATCGATCCCCGTCTCATCCTGATACTCGCGTAAGTATTGAATGAAGTTGCTAAGTGTCCGAAGCGATACTGTGCTCTCTCCAATGGTCACGCCACAGGCATACATAACACCGATGTTCCAGTACATTTGCTCCGCAAGCTCTCTGAATGACCAGTCATATAACTCTTTGATAACCAATAAAGTGACTATCTGGTTGATGGGTGAGTTCGGTCTGCCCGTATGACTGGGAAATAGAACACTGAAAGCTTCCTGGTTCACTTTGTCGAAAACTTCACTGCGTAGCGTGTGCCACATGGATTCACACAGCTTACTCTGATTGGGAAGGCTAAAGTCCCAATCGAATATCTCTCTCTGCTTGTGCTTGTAACTTTGCTTAAACATGGCTAATCCTTGCGTATCGTTATGTGTGCCATGATTATACGATGCCATATCCTGTCAAGTCATTTCTTAACATATCATTAAATAGATTTTGTGTCCAGCCGGAGTTTTTGCAACAGAGTC
>Ga0334883_1001871_pt1 | contig 28668 bp, 27 predicted proteins | sample GraSluR1_MG_6_FD_207230 | JGI IMG/M metagenome (GOLD analysis project Ga0334883, IMG submission 207230) | Sludge microbial communities from methane-producing bioreactor in Wageningen University, Netherlands - Granular Sludge_09_05-R1 | ecosystem: Engineered > Bioreactor > Anaerobic >...
CATACAATAAGCAATAATCCTTGACATATTACAGAATAATTAAAATTTTTGAAAAACAAAACTTACCACTCCACAGGCGACCTTCTCAAAGGCATTGTCATACAACGGGCACCACCACCTCCACGAGGCAACTCAGAACCATCTATAGTTATTACACACTGCTTGCTCTTGTTGATGTCCTTCTTGCCCTTGATGACATCCCATGCAGTAAAAACATCAAATCCATTTTTGGATAATTCATTCAAAGTATGCACATTCCTGGCATAAGACATCACCTTGCCCGGAGCCAAAGCATAAAAGTTTGCGCCACTGTGCCACTGCTCTCTCTCCTGGTTCCACTCATCAGCACTACCTCCACAAATTATTGGCTCCACCTCCATCCCCAACTTCTTAAGGATAGAAGGTATATTGTTTACAGACTTTATTTTGGAAACCTTGCCGTTTTCAATTACCATATGCACTGTCTGATATTGGTTCTCATTCAATATCAAAGGCTCATACACCATTGCCTTATCTTTGTCCAGCAATGTAAATACCATATCCAAATGGATAAACGATTCCGGTTTATGCGGTAACTGCTGCACAACAACATTCATCTTGCCTTTGCAACCTGTACGGCACAACCTGTTGATGAGCATGTCAATCCCCTGGCTGCTTGTCCTGGAGCCATTACCTAACAACAAAATGTCTTCACGGGCAACCAAAATATCACCCCCCTCCATATACAAATCGTCGTTCCCTGGCTGGAAATCATGGGCATTCATAACCTCGCAGTCAAATACCCTTTGCTTCCTGAAAATAGCTTCGTTTATAAGGGACTCCCTCATCCTCACCTTGCTGGCCATCTTGCAAACCAACAATTTATTCCCTATTGTAACAGAGGCATCCCTGGTAAAATAGTAATTGTACAAAGGCGGCAGCGCATAGTATTCATCCTTCAGGTATGCAGTGAGGCTGTTTATCCTTGCAGGCAAGCCCTCAATCAGAACCGTGGCCAGGTTCTTGGAACTCATCTCCATCAGATATTCAAAATAATCCGTAACACCTTCACCAACGCAAATCTTGCCTATCAAAGCCTCTCTTTGGTCATGGTCATTCAAAAGGTCTGTCAACAAATCCTTCACCTGGTAGGTTTTTGCAACCTTCTCCAAAACACCCGATACTTGCTCATACTCTTTCTTAGCTATGGAAAGGTTAAGGATATCACTATACAATGCTCTTTGTGCATTTTCGGGAGTCATGTTTTCTACTTCGGCTCCCGGAGTGTGAAGCATTACAGCTTCCAATTTGCCGATTTCCGATTTTACATCCAACGAAATTAATTTATCGCTCATATATTATTTAGTTATACTTGTTCTCTATTGGTATTTCCCAAGTTCGTTCAAAGGAAGCTCTGCAAAAAGGGTCTTCAATGCAGAATCATCCCTGGGGCAAACCAGCACCAGATCAGGAGTGTTTATGATCATGAAATTCTCAAGCCCGGATGCTATGATTGCCTTCTGTTCACCTTCACACATCACTACGCTGTTTTTCACGTCCCTCAAAAGCACCTCATCACACTTCACAAGGTTTTCGCCGGTGTTGTTTTCCTTGAGCTGGAAACCGTACAAAGCCTCCCAAGTTCCCAAGTCCGACCACCCGAAAGCTGCAGGATAAACAACTGCTTTTTCAGTTTTCTCCATAATCCCGTAATCAATGGAAATGCTTTTACACTCCTCATATACCTTTGTAATAAAAGCCCTCTCATTTTGAGTGTAATAAAAGTCTTTGCCCTCACCAAAAAGAAGGGCTATCTCACTTTGGTGACTCTCCAATTCCCTTTTTATGGTTTTGGTATTCCAGATAAAAATACCCGAATTCCACAAAAACTCACCACTGTTCACAAAAACCTCTGCCAACTCTTTGCTTGGTTTCTCTGTGAAAGTCTTTACATTATATGCCACATTACCCTTTATGTTCAAAGCAGAGTTCTTGTTTGCCTGAATGTAGCCATAAGCTGTCTCCGGCCTGTTGGGTTTTATTCCCAGGGTTATGAGAACATCATTGGAATCAGCATAATCCAAAGCATTCAAAATTGTTTGTGAAAACACTCCATCGTCCATAATCAAGTGGTCAGAAGGAGTAACCACAACAGATGCCTCAGGATTCTCCACCATCAACTTGTAAGTTGCATAGGCCATACACGGGGCAGTGTTCCTCCTGTAAGGCTCCAGCAATAAATGCTCTTCTTTAAGGTCTGGCAACTGTTCCCTCACCAAGGATTCATATTGGGCAGAGGTCACGACAATAATGTTTTCTTTAGGCAGAATCTTTGCAAACCTGTCAAAAGTGTGCTGTATGAAAGTCCTGCCGGTACCCAGGATATCAAGGAACTGTTTAGGTTTTGAATTCCTGCTTACAGGCCAGAAACGGCTTCCCAGCCCTCCGGCCATGATTATGCAATAGTGGTTCTTTTCCATTTTATCCCTAATAAAATAAATAATCCTTTTACCATTCCGGGGTGAATGCATCTGGATAATATTCCAGTTTGTAGGTACCATCAGTCGAAAACAAAACAGAAACAATGTCAAACCTGGTCTCAAAATCAATCCCGTGTACCTTTACATACCCGCTGGCTGCAGAAATCACCATCCTGCGTTTCTTTTTGTCCACGGTCTCTACCGGCATTTGGCAACAAGGCTCATAAAGCGATCGTACCTCTACAATATGCAAAACATCATTTTTGCCGTAACCACAACCACCCTTCATCACCAAATCCAACTCCCGGTGACCCCACCGCCAATTCCTGTCCAGCAGCACCAAACCCCTGTCAATTAAAAACCCAAGAGCTATCTCCTCTGCAATCCTTCCCTTCTGCCCCTTATCATTCATAATGACAAATGTTCAAAACATATCAAATATAATACATTAAAAAAGCATAACAAAAAAAAGACCGCCATTTCCGGCGGTCCTTTGATATATCAAATGAAATATTGTCTAGAACATAAGTCTTACACCAAACAACATACCCCAGGTACTATATGTAGAAAGATTGTTCACCTGCCTGTTTTTCGATTTGAAATCGGTAATATCTTTGGCGTTCAGAGTGTAGGTAGGAGCACCACCGGCATTGACACCTTTGTATGTCAAAGGCATGATTACACCATAACGGTTTGCAAGACCACTTGCAGTTCCAACACCCCAATCACTGTTCAACAGGTTACCTGCATTCACAATGTCAAGTGAGAATTGTAGTGTATATTTCCTGTCGGTACCAAAGTTTGTGAACACATCCTGAAGGATCTTCACATCCCAACGGTTTCTCCAAGGGAGTACCACACCAAACCTCTCTGCATATTCACCTTTCCTCGCGCTCAAATATGAATCGTTGTCTACATACTCCTGGAAAGCAGCAGCCTGCTCTGCAGCAGTCATTTTCCCTGCAACATCAACAAAAGCCAATTCACTAGCGTTCCTTGGAATGTAAATCAAATCCGAAGAAGCCCTGTCACCATTCATATCATTTGAATAGGCAACTGAAGAGCGTCCTTGGGCAGAACCACTGTAATAAACAGAGAAAGTGGTAGCAAGGTTCCTAAGGTATTCCACCCTGTAAGACAATGAGCCCACAACCCTGTGAGGAACTGCAAAGTTTGAATGGCTAAGCTGAGGATTGTTCAAATTGAACGCATCCAGGTTGCTGGTCCATGCAGAGTAAGCAGAAGATCCCGGGTTAGAGGTAACATCCTTGGAAATATTGTAAGTATATGCCAACATCCCGGAGAATCCGTTTGAGTAGTTCTTGGTCAATTGGGCTGTCAACAATGTTTGGTAACCTTTACTTGAGTTGTCAAGGACCATTGCAGAAGATACATTCCTGTTGATCCTGTTGGATGTATACCTTGGCCTTCTGTCAGGACCGGAGAATACATTATCAGCCTCAGGAAGGTTCATGTTTTGCTGAACAACTGCATTCACATCTTTGGAGAACAACGCCTCCACAGTAAGGATCATGTTGTATGGCAACTCAATGTCACCAGCCAGGTTAGACCTCCAAATCCTTGGCATCTTGAAATCTTTGTGAACCTCTGCAATTGAAGCACCGGAAGCAAGGGTTGTACTTACTGCCTGAGGGAACAAACCTGGGTAATTGCTTATCTGATCCCTGAAATCTGGGTTGAAACGGAAGTCATCCGGCAGGTTTTCGCCTGATATTCCTATCTCAGGACTTTGAACGGTACCCGAAGCTGTAGGTTGGTTAGTAAACCACACGAAAGGAAGTACACCCGAGAACAAGCCTGTTCCCCCGCGTACCTGCAGACTCCTGTCGCCTTTCACATCCCAGTTGAAACCAATACGCGGATTCACCTGAAGTTTGGTGTTTGGCCAAGCATCTATATCCACTTTGTATCCATCCCTGAAAGTAAGGGCATCAATGGCAGGGTTGTTCAAAAGCTCATTATGGTACATTGGAAGTTCTGCCCTCACGCCATAAGTCAGTTTGAAGTTGTTGTTAACTTTCCATTCATCCTGCAGGTAAAGGCTACCCAAACCAAAGCTCATCTCCACACCTTTGGGGTCCTCTCCGTTGTAACCGTAGGTCACACCAAAAGCAGTTGGTTTTGCATTGGCAATAAAGTCATCCAATGATGCATAACGGTAGTAACTTGTACCCTCGCGGATATATGAGTTGTTCACATAAATATTGTCGTAAGAGATACCAGCTGTAAGGGTGTGTTTTTCCAGGTTTACGGTAAGGTTGTTCACAACAGAGAAGGTATTGTTTTCTACCTGGTTCCTGTATGTGAAAAGCTCATAACCAAAAGCCATGTAAGGGTCACCATCTTTATAGATATCCACGAAAGGGAAAATCTCGCTTGGGCTGGAACGTTTAGGGTCTGTTGTAGCAGTGTAGGAAACAAGCAATTTATTGGAGAACCTGGACCCGAAAGTGGAGTTCAATTCTGCAGCAAAAGCGTTTATTTCGTTGTTACTTGTATAGAATGAGTTTGAAAACGCAATTGATTTTTCACCCATACGTGCAAAGTTGCTCCTTGAGATCCCTGATGGGCCGGAAGTTGCGTTTGTCACACTAGGGCTTTCATTTTTAAGCTTGTTGAAGCGGAAAGCAAATTTGTGGTTCCTTGCAATGTTCCAGTCCAGCCTTGCAAGAATCTTATAATTCTCAGAAGGGTAGGTTCCGAAATTCTGGTAATTTCCCGGGTCATAACTGTACGTAGACATCAGATGAGATTTTGCCCTTTCAAGGTCAGCAACTGTAGTGCGTGACTGACGTATGTCAAGATCTGCCTGTCCGTTGGTGCTTGGCTCCCAAGTATCGCTTGGACTGTCCTCTTTTTCATATTCGTAACTGGCAAAGATAAATAGTTTGTCTTTTATGATTGGTCCGCCAACTGTAACACCGTAAGTTTTTGAAGAGGAGTTACGGGCATTTGGAACAATTTGGTCCCCTACTTTTTCCCCTGTGAAAGATTTTGGTCTTAAATAGGTGTAGGCTGTAACCTTAAGGTTGTTGGTACCCGATTTTGTAACAGCATTGATGGAAGCACCTGTAAATTGTGACAAGCGAACATCATACGGTGCAAGGTTAACGGTTACCTGCTCAATTGCATCCAAAGAGATTGGTTGGGCAGATCCCCCTGGCATTGCACTGCTGGAAAGACCAAAGTTATTGTTGAAAGCAGCACCATCTATGGTTACTGTGTTGAAACGACCATCACGTCCTGCAAAAGAGTTTCCGTTTGCCTGTGGAGTCATCCTTGTGAAATCACTCAGACCCCTGCTGATTGAAGGCAACGAAGCAAGCTCCCTGGAACCTACGTTCATTGAAGCACCTGTACGGTCACTGTTCAGGATAGGGTTCACAACCCCAGCAGATACCACAACCTCAGAAAGGGACATAGCCTCCTCTACCAGTTTGGCATCGTAAACGAAGTTTTCACCAAGGCGCAAATCCAGGTTTTCTGCCTTGATTGTGCCATAGCCTAAATAGGTCACTTCTACTGTATACGGGCCACCAACACGCATGTTCTGGATGCGGTAGTTACCAACGTTATCAGTAATTGAATAATACTTGGTACCGGAAGGTGTGTGCGTAGCCACAACTGCAGCCGCCACTACCGGAGTACCATCCACCTCGGTTATCTTACCACTCATGGATGATGTCGTTACCTGTGCAAAAAGAGAGACAGACAACACCAAACTGAATGCCAACAAGGCAAAATGCTTAATCATTTGTTTCATAGGTATTTAAATAATTTATTAGGTATTCTGTGGCAAAAATAAGAAATTCCCTTTGATAAGTTACAAATAATCTGGATTATTTAACATTTACTTAAAAAAAAGATGGATTTGTCATATTATTAAGCAACAATGATATACGGGGGCAAACAGGACTATTTGTGGATATTTGGTTAATAAGTTTTTTTATTTACCTTTGCACCCCTAATGTGGAGAGATTTGACTGCTTGCAACCACACAAAAAAATGCTAAAACGTTCCCTCAAGAAACCGGATGGCAACTCTTCCCCGGGATTCAGGAAATGTTTATTGCATCATACAGTTGAACTCCCCCAAAGGTTTTTTGTTAACCATTATTTAATTCTTTTAAAATGTCATATTTATTTACATCGGAATCGGTGTCAGAGGGTCATCCCGACAAAGTGGCCGACCAAATTTCAGACGCCATACTAGACCAATTCCTGAAAAGTGACCCTGAATCAAAAGTTGCATGCGAAACATTTGTCAGCACCGGACTTGTGGTAGTTGGCGGAGAGGTCAAATCCAATGCATATGTAGATATCCAAAGCATCACACGCAAGGTCATCAACAGGATAGGATATACCAAAGCAGAGTATATGTTTGACGGTAACTCATGTGGTATAATGAGTGCAATCCACGAACAATCCCCCGACATAAACCGGGGAGTGGAGGTTTCGGACCCCAGCGAACAAGGTGCCGGCGACCAAGGGATGATGTTCGGCTATGCCTGCAGGGATACAGAAGAATTCATGCCATTACCTCTCACACTATCACATATTGCCCTGTTGGAACTTGCCAAGATCAGGAAAGAGACCAACCTCATGCCCTATTTGCGACCCGATGCAAAATCGCAATTCACAATTGAATACAACAACGACAACACTCCACTAAGAGTACACACAATAGTTATCTCTACACAACACGACCAGTTTGACGACGATGATTCCATGCAAACCAGAATCAAAAGTGATGTAAAAAACATACTTATTCCGGCAATCCTCAAAAGGCTCCCTGCGCAAACACAGGAGCTGTTCAAAGACGATTATATTTTGCATGTAAATCCCACAGGAAAGTTTGTCATAGGCGGGCCGCATGGCGACACCGGACTTACCGGACGCAAGATTATCGTAGACACATACGGTGGGAAAGGAGCCCACGGAGGTGGTGCATTCTCTGGCAAAGACCCTAGCAAAGTTGACCGCTCTGCTGCCTATGCTGCAAGACATATAGCAAAAAACCTTGTAGCTGCGGGAGTTGCAGATGAGGTTCTGGTTCAGCTTGCATATGCGATTGGCGTTGCCAAACCGGTGAGTATCTTTGTAAACACATATGGGACTGCCTTCCGCAACAATCAGGAGAAATTTGTAAACGATGGCGAAATCGCCCGTATAATCGGAGATCTTTTTGACTTGAGACCGGCTGCAATAATAGAGAAATTCGGGCTTAAAAAACCAATCTACGAAGTTACTGCTGCATACGGGCACATGGGAAGGGACCCATTCACAATGGAGGCAGAAGTTTGCAAAAACGGGGAGTTTGTAAAAGAAAACATCCAGTTCTTCGGATGGGAAAAGCTAGACGCTGTTGAATCAATCAAACAAAGCTTCGGGATTTGACAACAAGGGACACATCAGCCTTCTGCAAAAATCACCGGCTCCAGTGCAATTTTTTGCCAAAACCCAAACGGTTGTCGGTAAATTTTATCTCTGTAATCCTGATTGTCCATAAATCGCCCCCTTTCAAAATAGCATAAGGAAACCGCTTCAGGTAACTGAGGCGGTATTTGTTTAAGAACCTCTCTTGTACCTGTTCCATGACCCCGTTGAGCTGCACCCCGCGAATAAGCCCCACAGTCTCTGTTTCCAAAGATACTCCTCCGGACACCAAACCGGTCCCGGCAGAAACAAGCATCTGTATATGGCGGGTCTTGGACTCAGAAGTAATTACCATTATGTTTTCCTCTGGCAAATAGACATAAAATGCATGCCAGCTCCATATCCCTTCTCCGTCAAAAACTGTAAGGGTAACTACGTGATGCTCGGCAAGAAAGGACGCGATCCTTTTATCCGGTAAATTCTCCGACATAATCCTACTTTTTTGCAAGGTTTAGTTTTTGGATGAGTCCTTGAACAGGTAAATCTTGTCGGACCTCCTAAGACGAACGCCTTCCGGGACAGGTACAGAACAATATTCACCTTTCACACTTTTTTCCACACTCTTCAAATCTACCCTTATTTCATTTATGGTATGCTCTACCACCCCTGTAGAGGGCCCGATAATCAATATGTCATCCCCTATGCAAAGTTCACCTGTCTCTATCAAAACCTCTGCAACAGATAATTTGGAAAAGAAATTTGTTACCTTGCCCACATACCTTTTCTTTTTGGTTGCCTTGTTCCCATACACATCACTCCACTCACCCAACCTGGCACCTTGGTAATACCCATCCCAGAAACCACGGTTGAAAACGGTGGAAAGCTCCTGGTGCAGCTGCTCGGCAAATTCGGGTGTGAACACTCCGTTACAAACAGCATCTGCAGCCCTTCTGTAGGCAGAGGTTACCCTTTTTACATACTCCGGGGCCCTGGCCCTTCCTTCAATCTTGAATACCCTCACTCCCGAATCAACAATCTTGTCCACAAACTTTATTGTGGACAAATCCTTGGGCGACATAATATATTCGTTGTCTACCTCAAGTGTGTTGCCTGTCTCCTTATCCGTCACCTGGTAGCTCCTGCGGCAAATCTGGTAACAAGCTCCCCTGTTTGCAGAGGCATTGTACTCATGCAAACTAAGGTAACATTTACCCGAAACTGCCATGCACAAAGCCCCGTGGCAAAAAAGTTCCAACCTTACAAGCTTCCCCGAAGGTCCGGTTATGTTCTCCTTGACAATTGCATCGTGTATATCCTTGACCTGAAACAAGCTTAGCTCCCGGGCAAGCACTATAACATCGGCAAAACGAGAGTGGTATCTCACACTTTCGATATTTGAAACATTCAGCTGTGTAGAGATATGCACCTCCATACCCCTCTCCCTGGCATACAAAATGACAGCAATGTCAGAAGCAATGACAGCAGAAATACCGGCTTCCACTGCTGCATCAATGGTTCTTTTAACCGGTTCAAGGTCTTTGTCATATACCACAATATTGAGGGTCAGGTAAGATTTGACACCGGCTTCTCGGCAAATACTCGAAATCTGCTCAAGGGAGTCGTCAGAAAAATTATTTGCAGAATGGGACCTCATGTTAAGGTTTCCCACACCAAAATAGACCGAATCGGCACCCCCCTGGATAGCAGCCATAAGCGATTCAAAATTACCGGCAGGAGCCATTATCTCAATATCTTCCGGGCATATGTTCCCAGATAGCGATTTATCCATTTCAATAGATTTTATTATGAAACTACAATCCAGGTTCAAAAAAGTTTGTTATCCTGGCAGCAACATCCTCTGGTTGCAATCCGTTGAGGCAAACATAATCTCCCCTGTAACACTCCTTGTTCCCAAACACAGAACATGGGCGGCACTCTGCCGGAGCCATCAAGGCATTCGAAGGATCTTGCCCCCATCCGTAAAAACCCAAATATGGATGTGTGGCCCCCCAGACAGAAATCACAGGTATTTGCAAAGCAGAGGCAAAATGCATGTTCGCAGAATCCATACAAACCATAAGGTCCAGTTGTGAAATGAGTTCCAGTTCATGTTCAAAGCTATATTGCCCGGCCACAGACCTCACACCCGAATACCTCTGCTCCCACCCCTTCAAAATGGCGCTCTCCTTTGCTCCTCCCCCGAACAAAATGATTTTGTAATGTAAATTCCTGCTCAACAAAGAGACCAAAGATTCCATCTTCTCTGCCGGCCACTCTTTTCCTTTATGTTTTGCAAAGGGTGCTATCCCGATTTTTATTTGACCTTCAACCGGTTTGCCGGTAAGGCTGTCCTTGACAAGCTTTTTGGAAGAGAGCGAGGCCACAGGCCTGTTCGAAAAGTCCAGGAACTCCAATCCAACTTTATGCAAAACCTGTTCATACCGGCTCATGGAAGATGGCAACCGGACCAAAAGCTTGTTTTCCATGGCGGTCAGCCTGGCTTTCTGTGACCTGCCCTTGTCAATGGATTTGAACTCCACAGCAGTAAAAAGAAAGAAAAACCTAAGAATATGTGTCCTTAGAACCGAATGAATATCTGCCACATCGGTTACCCCAATCTTGCGCAAATCTTTGTATAGCCTGTAAAGCCCTGCCAACCCCTTATGCCTGCCTTCCGGCATCAATGCAAAGAAAGAGATATTTTGTACACCCCCGAACAATGGCCTGAGCATAGCCCGGGATACCATTGTAAACTTTACCCCTGGATTTGACATAGCATAGGCCTTGAGAAGAGGTGCCGCAATTGCAACATCACCCAAGGCAGAGAACCTTAGTACAGCAATATGTTTGTCATTTTTTTCCCCCATACAGAACAGGGTTCAGTGAAGGATCGTTGTACATCTTCATCTGTTTGTAAAACTTCATGTACTTTTTCCCACTCTCAATTTCTGACAACAACTGGTCAATTGCACCGGAAAGGTCAACCCTCTGGGTTAGCAAGGTCTCCAGCTTTGCAGAGCAGCTCTTGCGATGCTCTTGGGATGCCTGCGGACGTTCTGCCTCTGCACGCATGTGGTATATCTTTAGGGCCAGTATAGAGAGACGGTCAATTGCCCACGCAGGAGTTTCGGTATTGATTGTTGCCCCCTCCAAAACCTTGACATTGGAATATTCCTCCATGAAAAAGCTGTCTATAAGCTCCACCATATCTGTCCTCTCTTGGTTGGAGCGGTCTATCCTGCGTTTTATTTCCAACGCCTTAACAGGATCAATTGACGGCTCCCTTATAATATCTTCCAAATGCCATTGTACTGCATCTATCCAGTTTTTGGAGTAAAGGTACCAATCCAGGCTCCTCTCTTTGAAAGGATTTGCCATTGGAGTATCAACATTGTCCGTTTTGTGGTAATCCCCTACACATCTGTCAAAAATGGAATTGCAATTTTCGCTGAATGTCATGATTGAATATCTTTTTTTTAATGAAAATCTATTTTTCCCTGTTGATAAGTTCCCCTGCAAATTCATGCAACCTCTCTTTTTGCTCTTTTGTCAAGCCGCAATCCTTTACAAAGTCAAGGGCTTTTTTATGTAGCAAATCCATCGCATCCTCGGCAGCCTCCTTTATGCCCAACTCCAGGTAAATCTCCAGCACTTTGTCTATCTTCTCCTGATGGTCCAATGTTTTGTTTTTAATAATCTCCTGAAGCTCCGTTCTTTTGCCTCCACTAGCCCGTTTGAGGGACTCAACAAGCAACCAGGTCTTTTTACCGCACAAGATATCACCCCCTATTTTCTTTCCAAAAGTAGAAGGGTCTCCAAAGCTGTCAAAATAATCGTCCTTAATCTGGAAAGCCAGACCTAGCTGGTATGCATAATTGTACAAGGCATCACATACGGTTGCCGGTGCATTGGCGATGATTGCCCCAACCTTTGCAGAGGCAGCAATCAGCACTGCTGTCTTGAGCCCGATCATGGACAAATATTCGTCCATTGTAATAAGCGGGGAAGTCTCGAAGTTCATGTCATATTGCTGTCCCTCACAAACCTGTTCTGCCGTTTCTGAAAAAAGGTCCAACACCTCTTTCAATTTGGCTGCAGGTGCCATTGACATATATTTGTATGACTTTATACACATCACATCCCCCGACAAAATGGCTATGCTATTGTTCCATTTTTTATGAACTGTCGTGCGGTTCCTTCGCAAATCGGCATTGTCCATGATATCGTCATGGATAAGGGTAAACCCGTGGAAAATCTCAAGGCCCATTGCAGGATATATTATGGAACGGTCAATCTTGTCAGAGAAAAGGTTGTAGCTCAAGATTGCCAATTTTGGCCGCAAACGTTTTCCATCAATGGACACCAGATACTCTATAGGATTGTAAAGTTCTACCGGTTCCCCCTTTAAATCAAGTGAAAAGATCCCCTTTTCTACCAATGCATCTATTTCGGAAATGCTAAACATGATTCATTTAATTTTGGCAAAGCTAACCCTTTTTTTCTACATTTTAGTATCTTCGCGCCCGTGGAAACTAAAATTTCAAAAGAGGCAACAGTTGTCAAGCACACCGGAAGCCAATACCTGGTAAGTGACCTTCCAAATTGGGAACTAGTTACTTGCGTATTGCGAGGCAAACTCAGGTTAAAGGGATCAAAAACCACCAATCCCATTGCTGTCGGGGACAAGGTCATCTATGACCCGCAGGAAGATGGCTCGGGAGTCATAACAGAGGTGCTTCCAAGGAAAAACTATATAATACGGAAGTCCACTAACCTTTCCAGGCAGGCACATATAATTGCATCCAACCTGGACCAGGTATTCCTTGTTGTCACACTGGATTTCCCGGAAACCAAACTGGAATTCATAGACAGGTTCCTGGTTACATGCGAAGCTTACAAGATTCCGGCAGTCATTCTTTTGAACAAAAGGGATTTGATCACGCAAGAGTACTCTGCATTCAAGGAGTTTTTCTACCAGATATATGCTGTAAGTGCTGGCTACAAGATTATTGAAACTTCCGGATTGGATGGGTATGACCTGACTCAGCTTAAAGAGATGTGCAAAGGGAAACTCTCCCTGTTTTCAGGAATTTCGGGTGTTGGCAAATCCTCCCTGATAAACAGCCTTGACCCTGCATTGTCCCTCAAAACAGGAGATATTTCCCAATACCACAAACAAGGCAAACACACAACCACATATTACCAAATCCACCCTTTGTCTTGTGGCGGGTTCATAATTGACACTCCCGGAATAAAAGGATTCGGTTTGCTGGAGATGCAAAAGGAGGAGCTGAGCCACTATTTCCCGGAAATGCTAAAGGTCCTTGACAACTGCAGGTTTGCCCCTTGCACTCACACTCACGAACCAGGTTGCCGGGTAAAGGAGGCGGTAGAAAACGGAACAATAGCAGAGCAAAGGTACCAATCCTATTTGAGCATGCTGGAACAAGAAGAAAAATACAGATGAACAAAAAAGTATTGAAGCTGGCCGGTCCCAGCATTTTGGCAAATATCACAGTACCCCTTGTAGGGATGGTGGACGTGGCAATAGCCGGCCGGCTTGGAGATGCAGCCAGTATTGGTGCAATTGCCGTTTCCACAATGCTCTTTGACCTTCTTTACTGGAACATGGGTTTCCTTAGGGTTGGTACAGGCGGTTATGCAGCACAAGCATACGGGCGCAGGGATTTCAAGGATGCTTTCAGGGTTTTGGTACAGGCATTGGGCACAGCTATAACTGCAGCCCTTTTCATTTGGGCAATCCAGTTCATTTACCTGGAAACAGCGTTCCTTATTGTAGATACCACTCCTGCCACGGAACAACTTGCCAGGACCTACTTCAATATAAGGATATGGGCAGCTCCTGCCACATTGTCCCTGTTCGTTTTCAAAGGATGGTTCATTGGAATGCAAAACACTGTCAGCCCCATGGTTGTGGATGTCTCGGTAAATGTGATCAACTTGTTGTCCAGCATCTTATTTGCAGTGGGGCTCAACATGGGAATCGCTGGTATTGCATTGGGCACTTTGGTAGCCCAATACCTGGGACTTATCTTGTCGGTAACCCTAATGTACCTGTACTACCGCAAACTCTTCCATTACATACAAGTAAAAGGGAACCTGAAGTTAAAGCAGATGAAAAATTTCTTTGTTATGAACGGCAACCTTTTCCTCAGAAGCACATCGCTGCTGCTGGTCTATGCAGGTTTCACCAGCATATCTGCAAAATATGGCGACAACCTGCTTGCAGTAAGTACAATCATGATGAAGTTGATGCTGCTTTACTCCTACTTCATTGATGGTTTTGCATATGCCGGAGAAGCATTGACCGGAAGATATATAGGGGCAAAAGACCCAAATTCCCTCAAAAAAGCTATCAAGGTATTGTTCGTATGGACTTTCATCATCGCTGCAGTCTCTACCCTGGCATATGCAGTGGCAGACGAATCACTTTTCAGGCTCATGACCAACAATACCTTGGTTGTAGAAGCTGCCAAGGCATATTTCCCATGGCTTCTGGTAGTCCCGGTTTTCAGTTGTGTGGCCTTTATCCTGGACGGCATATTCATTGGGGCAACTGCATCGGCTGCCATACGAGACACAATGTTGCTTTCTGCAGCCTCTTTCTTTGCAACCTACTATCTGCTGGATAGCAAAATGGGACTGCATGCCCTCTTTGCAGCATTTATGATGCACCTGGTTGTAAGGACTGTAGTCATGGCATTCATGATGAAGAAAGAGGTTGTCACAAAAGCAGAAAATGCCTAAGGATTAATACCTTGCACAAACGGCATCCCAGTCTATTATACCCCACAAAGAAGAGAGGTAATCTGCCCTGCGGTTTTGGTAATCCAGGTAATAGGCATGCTCCCACACATCAAATGTCAATATGGGAGTCACTCCTTTTGTAAGGGGATTCCCTGCATTGCTCTCCTGGATAATTGACAATTTGCCAGAATTGTCCTTGACAAGCCATGCCCAGCCAGACCCGAACAGTGAGAGGGCAGCGGCATTGAATTCCTTCACAAAGTTTTCGAATGTGCCCCATTCACCCTCTATTGCCTTAGCTAATTGTCCTTTTGGATTGCCTCCGCCACCCGGCTTGAAAGAGTAGAAATAAAAAGTGTGGTTCCAAACCTGTGCCGCATTATTGTAAATTGCGCCATCTGACTTAAGGATAATCTCTTCCAGCGACATCTGCTCAAATTTTGTCCCTTTGATCAGGTTGTTAAGATTGTTCACATAGGCTTGATGGTGTTTTCCATGGTGGAACTCAATGGTCCCTAGCCCTACTACAGGCTCCAGTGCATCTTTGGCATACGGGAGAGAGGGTAATTGAAAATTCATCTTGTTGTGTTTTTAAATAAATAAACTTTATCTTTGGACTACTTAACCAAACATATATTTATTGCTAAGTTAGCAAATAAATATCAAAGACCCTCATATGAACAGACCATTAATCTTGATTGCAGAAGATCTTGACAGCAATTTCCTTTTCCTCAAAATTGTCCTTTCAAAGAAATACGATATAATATGGGCAAAAAACGGGGAAGAGGCTGTTGAAATGTTCCAAAAAGAGCATCCCGACCTTATCCTGATGGATGTTAAGATGCCCGGCATGGACGGGCTGGAAGCAACACGAATAATCAGAAAAACTTCCCCCGATATTCCAATAGTGGTTCAAACAGCAAATGCTTTTGAAAGTGACCACATAAAAGCAAAGGAGGCCGGGTGCAACGATGTACTCACCAAGCCTATCAAAGTAACCCATCTTATAAATACGGTTGCAAAACACTTGGACCACCTTCTGCCCCCTCCACCTGTAAATGAAGAAAACGAGAATCATGAGCAAGGAGCTTAAATATCTCAAACTGCTTTCAAAAAGCTTTCCAACCATATCAGACGCCACTACGGAAATAATAAACCTTGAGGCAATCCTTAACCTTCCAAAAGGAACAGAACATTATCTTACTGATATCCACGGAGAGCACGAGGCTTTCCGTCATGTTTTGAAAAACGCCTCGGGAGTAATCAGGAAAAAGGTAGAGATGATATTCGGGCATACCCTGCGCGAAAATGAAAAAAGGGAACTCTGCACCCTCATATACTATCCCAAAGAGAAACTCAGGATCATAAAAGAGAGGGAGGGAAAGGAGATAGACGATTGGTATAAGATGGTGCTGGTACAGATCATGAAGGTATGCAGCAATGTCTCTTCCAAATATACCCGTTCCAAGGTAAGGAAGGCACTTCCACCCGAATTTTCTTACATAATACAGGAGCTGTTGCACGAATCCCTTGCAGAGCCCAACAAACACGATTACATCTCTGCAATCATCTCTACAATTGTCTCTACCGGAAGGGCAGACAATTTCATTATTGCAATTTGCAACCTTATCCAGCGTTTGACCATAGATTCCCTGCATATAATCGGGGATATATACGACAGGGGTCCAGGTGCCCATATAATTTTGGACCTGCTTTGTGATTACCACAACTTTGACATCCAATGGGGCAACCACGACCTTGTATGGATGGGTGCAGCTTCCGGTAGCGAAGCCTGCATGGCCAACGTGATAAGGATCTCTCTCAGGTATGCAAACCTGGCTACTTTGGAAGAGGGTTATGGTATAAACCTGATGCCCCTTGCCACTTTTGCAATGGAACATTACAAAGATGACGACTGCAAATTATTCAATCCCAAAGCAAATGAAGATGAGCCGGTAAAAAGCAAACATATAAGGATGATTGCCCAAATGCACAAAGCAATATCAATCATCCAGTTCAAACTCGAGGGAGCAGTCATTTCCCGCAACAAGGAGTTTGAGATGGAGGGGAGGAACCTTTTGCACCTTATAGATTACAAAAAGGGCACAATCTCCCTGAATGGCAAAGAGTATGAACTCAAAGACAAGAATTTCCCAACAATAGATCCGGCCAACCCTTACAAACTGACAGAGGAAGAACAAGAGACAGTCAATACACTCATGCACTATTTCCTCTCCAGCGAAAAATTGCAAAAGCATATGAAATGCATGTTCAACAACGGTTCGCTGTATCTTGTAAGGAACTCCAACCTTTTATACCATGGTTCCATGCCTTTGAATGCAGATGGCTCATTGCGGAAAGTGAAGGTCCTTGGAGAGGAGCTTTCGGGTAAAGCGTTGTTCGATAAGATTGAAAAGGTGGTCAGGCAAGCATATTTCGAAGAACGCAAAAAGAAAACCAAAAATTCCTGCAAAGATTATGTGTGGTATTTATGGTGTGGCCCTTACTCCCCCCAGTTTGACAAGATGAAGATGACAACCTTTGAGAGGTATTTCATTGCAGACAAAGAGACACACAAAGAGGAGAAAGGCAACTATTACAAACTCAAGGACAACAAGGAGATCTGCGAAATGATCTTGCAGGAATTTGGAATCAACGATACCCAATCCCATATAATAAACGGTCATATCCCTGTCAAGACCGGCAAAGGAGAGTCACCCATAAAGGCTCAGGGCAAACTCCTTGTCATAGACGGTGGATACTCAAAAGCATACCAATCAGAAACCGGTATTGCAGGATACACCCTCATTTATAATTCCCACGGGCTGCAAATCATCCAACACCAACCGTTTGTATCTGCAGCAAAAGCAATCAGGGATGGCGATGACATTATATCGGAAACCACTGTTCTGGAATTCAGCAACAAACGTAAACTTGTCAGGGACACAGATATAGGTTGTGAACTACAAAACCAGATAGACGACCTGGTCCATCTGGTTTCTGCATACCGTAGTGGTATAATCAAGGAAAAAGACTAAAGAGGCTGTTGTCAAACAAACAGCTCTGCAATCATGCACCTTGCAGAGCCCCCTCCATTGTTCTCTATCACGGTCAGGTCCGGGGAAACAATCTTACAGTAAGTTTCAAGCTTTTTGATTTGCCCCTCATCCAATGACCTTCTGGCCCTTGCAGACATTATAAGCAAGGTGCCCCCGTTTTTGGTTTTCAACTCCAGCATGTTTCCTGCAAACTCCGCCATTTGCTCCAGGGATATCTCTATCACCTCCTTGTCACTCTCCTCTGCCAATGCAATGAAGTTGGACCTTTGGTCAATATCCTTAATGGAATCGAGGCATGCCACTACAAAACGTGAGCAAACACTCATCATCACATTCGTATGGTATATGGGATTCCCAATTTCATCGGTTGCATCAAACAGGAAATAATCAAAATCCAGCTCGTCACAAAAAGTTTCAAGCACATCTTCATGTGTCCTTAAAGAGCGGCAAGCATAAACCAGATTATTGTCCCTGTCCGGCACCATGCTTCCGGTTCCTTCCAAAAATTTGTTTTCCCCCTCAAAATATGTCAGGTCCACCACCCTTTTATAAGCCCCAAGGCTTTTCAGGTGATCCAATACCGCGGGTTTGCGTTCTTGCCTCCGGTTAGGAGCATACATTGGATAAAGCACCATTGTACCCCCCTGATGGGTAGAAAACCAGTTGTTCGGGAATACAGAATCGGGAGTGTACGGGTCAGGAGTGTCTTCCACTACATCAACCTCCACTCCCTCTGCCCTCAAAAGTGAGACAAAATTGTCAAACTCCTCCATAGCCCTGGACTCTGAATCTTGTTCGTAACCTTTTACCTGGAAAGCATTGTTTGTTGCTGTCTGTTGGTTGAACCCGAATTTTACGGGCCTTACCATCAATATCTTGGATGTAGATTGCATATCTTGATATTATTCCAGTGAACGGATAGATTCCTTAATTATTGCTATTGCCTCCATCAACTCTGCTTCTGTAATTACCAATGGCGGGGCAAACCTGATGATGTGCCTGTGCGTTGGTTTTGCAAGCAAGCCGTTTTCTGCCATTTTAACGCAAACATCCCAAGCCTCTTTGCCATCGTGAGGTTTTACCACAATTGCATTCAACAATCCTTTACCCCTTACAAGTTCTATGAAAGGCGAGTTGAACTCCCTCATCTCTTTGAGGAAAACCTCACCCAAACGGGCAGCCTTTTCTGTAAGATTCTCTTTTTTTACAACCTCCAGTGCCGCCATTGCTACTTTGCAGGCAAGAGGGAAACCTCCGAAAGTAGAACCATGTTCCCCTGGTTTTATGGTGAGCATTATATCATCATCTGCCAGTACTGCAGAAACAGGGAGGACTCCGCCGGAGATGGCTTTGCCAAGGATCACTATATCGGGCCTGATCCCTTCATGGTCGCAACAAAGCATTTTACCTGTTCTCGCAATCCCTGTTTGTACCTCATCTGCCACAAATAGCACATTGTGTTTTTTACATAAGTCGTAGCATTTTTTCAGGTATCCCTCATCCGGGACAAAAACCCCGGCCTCTCCCTGGATTGGCTCCAGCATAAAAGCAGCTATATATTGGCCCTTCTGTTCCAATACCTTTTCCAGGGCTGTTGCATCGTTGTATGGTATCTTTACAAGTCCCGGAGTAAAGGGACCATACTGGGCATAAGAGTCCGGGTCAGTTGACAAGGAGACAATTGATATGGTCCTTCCATGAAAGTTGTTTTCACATCCGACAATAAGAGCCTTGTCTTGTGGTATTCCTTTTTTTACATATCCCCACCTGCGGGACAACTTAAGGGCTGTCTCCACCGCCTCTGCACCTGAGTTCATAGGCAAGACCTTGTCATAACCAAAATAATCATGGATATACTCTTCATATGGGCCAAGACAGTCGTTGTAAAACGCACGTGATGTAAGACACAGGTTTTGTGCCTGTTCCGTTAATGCCCCAACAATATCCGGATGGCAATGACCTTGGTTTACCGCCGAATAGGCCGACAAGAAATCGAAATATCTCTTTCCGTCCACATCCCACACAAAAGCTCCTTTTCCTCTTGAAAGCACAACTTCAAGTGGATGGTAGTTGTGAGCTCCGTAAACCTCCTCCTGTTTGATGTAAGCTTGTGCTTTTTCCGAAATTTTCATAGTACTTTATTAATGTTTTTATATTTGTGTAATTTAACAAAATTAGCCTTTATTTTCTACATAATATGTGGATAACTTGTTTGTAATTACAGAAATTAATATTACCTTTGCAACCCGTTTTGTATAACGTAAATAGATAAAGTAAAGAACAACAACTAATTATGCCAACAATTCAACAGTTAGTTCGCAAGGGGCGTGAAGTTATCACCGAGAAAAGCAAATCTCGTGCTCTTGACTCATGTCCTCAAAGACGCGGAGTATGTGTACGTGTTTACACTACAACTCCTAAAAAACCAAACTCAGCTATGCGTAAAGTAGCTCGTGTACGCCTCACAAACCAAAAAGAGGTGAACGCATATATCCCGGGAGAGGGTCACAACCTCCAGGAGCACTCAATCGTGCTTGTTCGTGGTGGTCGTGTAAAAGACCTTCCGGGTGTACGTTACCACATCCTTCGTGGTGCGCTTGATACTGCAGGTGTAGATGGACGTAAACAGAGCCGTTCTCTTTATGGCACCAAAAGGCCTAAGAAAACAGCTGCAAAGAAGTAATAACAAATTCAATTTTAAGTAAATGAGAAAAACGAAGCCTAAAAAGAGGATTCTACTTCCTGACCCCAAGTTTCACGACTCATCTGTAACAAGATTCGTGAATAATTTGATGTATCAGGGAAAGAAGAGTATCGCCTACAACATTTTCTACGATGCACTTGACATCGTTGGCGAAAAGATGAAAGATTCTGAAAAGGCTCCTCTCGAGATCTGGAAAAAAGCACTTGAGAATGTCACCCCGCAGGTAGAAGTAAAAAGCCGCAGGGTTGGTGGAGCTAACTTCCAGGTACCTACAGAGGTGCGTCCGGAAAGAAAGATTTCAATCTCAATGAAAAACCTAATTCTTTACGCACGCAAACGTTCCGGCCACACTATGGCCGATAAGCTTGCCGCAGAAATTATGGCTGCCTACAACAATGAAGGTGCAGCGTACAAAAGAAAAGAGGATATGCACAAAATGGCAGAGGCCAACAAGGCATTTGCACATTTCCGTTTTTAAGCACCACAGTTATTTATAGATGGCAAGAGATTTAAAATACACAAGAAACATAGGCATCATGGCTCACATTGATGCCGGAAAAACGACTACCTCAGAGAGAATCCTGTTTTATACCGGGAAAAGTCACAAGATAGGTGAAGTGCACGATGGTGCAGCCACCATGGACTGGATGGTTCAGGAACAAGAGAGAGGTATCACAATCACATCTGCGGCTACGACCGCTTTCTGGAATTTCGAGGGTCAGCAGTATCAGATAAACCTTATCGATACTCCCGGCCACGTGGACTTTACTGTAGAGGTCGAGAGATCCCTGCGTGTACTTGACGGTACCGTTGCTACTTTCTGCGCCGTTGGCCGTGTACAGCCCCAATCCGAGACTGTATGGCGTCAGGCAGACAAGTACAAAGTACCAAAGATTGCTTACGTTAACAAAATGGACCGTGTTGGTGCCGACTTCAATGCAGTGGTAGAAGAAATCCGCTCGAAGCTTGGAGCCAATGCAATTCCTATTGCACTTCCTATTGGTGCAGAGGATAAATTTGAAGGTATAGTAGACCTTATTTCCAAAGAAGCATACATCTACAATCAAGATGACAAGGCTTTGGTCAACTACGAGATCAAAGAGGTACCGGCATCAATGATAGACGAGGTAGAAGAGTGGAGGGGAAAACTGATTGAGTCAGTTGCCGAATACAATGATGCTATCCTGGAAAAATACTTTGACAATCCCGATTCAATCAGCAACGAAGAGGTGATTGATGCTTTGAGGAAAGCTACCATAGATATGGCAGTAGTTCCCGTTACCTGTGGGTCGTCCTTCAAAAACAAAGGTGTTCAGTTTTTGCTGAACTCCGTGATGCGTTACCTTCCTTCTCCTCTGGATATCGAGTACATCAGGGGCACAAATCCCGAAACGGACAAAGAGGAAGTGAGGAAAACAGATATCAAAGAGCCTTTCTGCGGTCTTGTTTTCAAGATTGCCACAGATCCTTTTGTGGGCAGGCTGGCTTATATCCGTGCATACTCCGGCAAACTTGATGCCGGCTCTTATGTCCTGAACACTCGTTCTGGGAAAAAAGAGAGGGTTGCCCGTCTGTACCAGATGCACTCGAACAAACAAAACCCAATTGAATTCGTAGAAGCCGGAGACATTTGTGCTGCCGTAGGGTTCAAAGATTTACGCACAGGAGATACAGTTTGCCTTGAAAGCAAACCTATAGTACTGGAGTCAATGACTTTCCCAGATCCTGTTATTGGTCTTGCCGTTGAACCAAAAACTCAAAAAGACCTTGACAAATTGGGAGTTGCACTATCCAAGCTTTCAGAAGAAGATCCTACTTTTACAGTTAAGACAGACCACGAAACAGGTCAAACGGTTATCAGCGGTATGGGAGAGCTTCACCTTGAAATTATCGTAGACCGCCTCCGCAGGGAGTTTGGTGTAGAGATCAACCAAGGTGCTCCTCAGGTTAACTACAAAGAGGCTATCCGCTCTACTGTGCAACACCGCGAAGTGTTCAAGAAACAGACTGGTGGCAGGGGTAAGTTTGCAGATATTATATTTGAAATCGGCCCTGCCGACGAAGGTGTTACCGGGCTTCAATTCATTGACGAGGTAAAAGGTGGTAACATCCCTAAAGAGTACATCCCTTCTGTAGAAAAGGGCTTCAAGGCAGCAATGGCAAATGGCGTCCTGGCTGGTTATGAGGTTACTTCACTAAAGGTGGTTCTCAAGGATGGTTCATTCCATGCCGTAGACTCAGATGCGCTTTCGTTTGAAATTTGTGCAAGGCAAGCATTCCGCAAATCATGCCCTAAGGCAAATCCATACATCCAGGAGCCAATCATGACCTTGGAAGTCGTTACTCCGGAAGATTACCTTGGTGATGTTATCGGTGACCTTAACAAACGCCGCGGACAAATTAACAACATGGATTCCAAAGGAAATGCCAGGATTGTAAAAGCCAAAGTTCCGCTTGCAGAACAATTTGGTTACGTTACAATCTTACGTACTCTCTCATCGGGAAGGGCTACCAGTACTATGGAATTCTCGCATTACTCCGAATTACCCGGCAACCTTGCAAAAGAGGTTATCGAGAAAGCCGGTGGTAAGAATATTGACAGCGATCTAGACGAATAAAAGAGAAAAAAATAAAGATATGAGCCAAAAAATAAGAATAAAGCTAAAATCTTACGATCATATGCTTGTTGACAAATCGGCAGACAAGATCGTTAAAACGGTAAAGGCTACCGGCGCAATTGTAAGCGGTCCAATACCACTGCCTACAGATAAAAAGATTTTCACTGTTAACCGTGCAACTTTCGTAAACAAGAAAGCACGTGAACAGTTTGAGCTTAACTCATTCCGCCGTCTTCTGGACATCTACAGCTCTACCCCCAAAACAGTAGATGCTTTGATGAAACTGGAACTTCCAAGCGGAGTTGAGGTAGAGATCAAAGTGTGATAAACTAAAGGAAATTACACAGAAATAAAGACTGCAAATTTGCATCAATTCAAAGAATTTTACTATTTTTGCAGTCCGTTTCGGGCCCATAGCTCAGTTGGTTAGTAGCACCTGACTCATAATCAGGGGGTCGCTGGTTCAAGCCCAGCTGGGCCCACGGACAGGAGTGAATTTATTCACTCCTTTTTCTTTTTATACTGCGCTTGAAAGTTCACTCCCTTTGGTCGTGGCTCTCACCCATAAATGGGTTCGGGTCAAGCCCAGCTGGGCCCACAAAAAAAGCAGTCGAAAGGCTGCTTTTTTTATGGGCCCGGGGCCCATCATTTATCACCCACCCCCCAAACCCCCTCCCAGGAGGGGGCTTTGCAAATCACGAACAAAAGTTGGGGGAAGGGGTATTTAGGCATAAATTTTCGATAGTCTAAAAAGGAAATACGGAATATTGTTGACTCCTCTGAACTGGGCTCTGAACGATTTGAATTTTATATTTATAGCAGGGTTATAATAATCTTTGCCATGAATAAATTGTAAATTGTCTTAATGCTGTTCCTGTTTACAACTGAGGCTTCCACACATGATGTCAAGGTGTTGGACAAGTTGTATATTGAGCCTGCTGCAATTTATGTAATGGATAAAGGATATGTAGATTTTTTTCGTCTGTTCAACCATATACACAAAAAACGGGCATTTTTTGTTACCAGAGCCAAGGACAATCTGAAGTATGTCGAAGATACTTTTCCGGTGGATAAGCAAACCGGTGTGATGAGTGACGAATTGGTCAGCCTTACCGGATACAAATCGTTCCGACAATATCCCGAACCCTTCAGATTGGTTACTTACGAAGATTTTGAAACGAGTGTCGTTTATCGTTTCATTACCAACAACACCGAATTCGAAGCCCTTACTATCGCTAAACTTTACTGAGAGCGATGGAAGGTCAAACTTTTCTTTAAATGAACTGTTTAGCAAATCTTCACTTTCTGTCCCAATTGATGATTTCCCTAACCTCTTTTCGTATAATGATTTCTAACGGGACAGTAGTGTCTAAGAATATCTAATTTATTTTAAAAGAACAGGATTTAGACATTATTACCTACTGATATTCTACTTATTGCAATAAGAGAATATCTAAGTTTATCTAAAAGTTTATCTAAATCTATCTTCTTTTTCGTTATTAGATAAACTTAAAATCCAAACCGGATATCGATTTGTTCCTTTGTTAATTATGGTTTTATCTTTCTTCGACATTGCATATACAATGTTTCTTACTTTATTTTCCTTTTGCTTAAGCTCCAGAACCGATGGTAAAATATCAATGATTAAATTATCAATGTCTTTTTTGTTCGCTTCCCCGTATTTCTTAATAAATTCAATTATCAGCGATTTATAGTGGTCATCTTTAAAACCCCTTTGTTTAATGTATTGTGCTTTTTCATCCGTCGCCTCAGCCACTTTTGATGATATATGCAAATTAGGCTTGCGTCCTTCAATCAGAGAATTTGTTCGAAGTATCTTAATTTCTTCATCAGTTAACGATTTACCTTTCTGAATTTTATCAAGCAGGATAATTTCATCGATGCTTAAATCGGGCATTGATGCCAATTTTTGCGCATATTTAATATCAAGCACCTTACCGATAAGTCTTTGATTGTTGCATCAGGTACAATTTCCGCACTCCAGTCCTGATTCGTTTGTTGATTTCTAATACGTTCAATCTTGTTAATGTTTAATCCCGTTAAACTTTCTCCGTCACGGGCATAAAACATATTCTTCCATGCAACGGGCATTCCTTTTGGAGCAGCCGGAATCTGAAACATCAGGACATTGTTTTGCGCAACTGCAACCCGATGAACAGCAATAAAACTGAGAGTTGGAGAAGTATTTGTAGCAATTTCCTTTTTATATTCGTTCAGTTGTTTATCCGATATTTCTGTTCCAACAATATTTTTATCATTATTTACTCCAAATAACAACCATGCCACCGGCTTCCCTGTTAGGTTCGCTTCGTTGCTTAATGCTGAAAAGTATTTACCAAGCTTGTCCTTATCAAATTGATTTTTGGCTACCTTAAACTCCAAAACCTCTGTTTCGACAGGACTTTGCAACAATTTATATAATAATTCTTCCATTAATTATTCGACTTATTCTCCAAAGTTAGTCAATAAACTCGCATTCTTTACCCGTTCTTCCTTCTCGAAGGATGCTAAATAGTTTTCTGTTGTCTTCTGGGTTTATTCCCCCATTTCTTTATAATAGCCTTCATCTCTGGGGTCAGAACTGCACAAATTTCTATCTTCACTTTAGATGTTCGAACTGTTTTAGCACCTAAATATACTAATAATCTGTGCATTACAGATACTCCCCATGACTTTTTTAATGCAAAATTTTTACTTGGTTTTTTACTTGCTAAACTTTAATATTTAGTTCCACTAGATACTTTTGGCAATAAAAAAGGCATCCAAAGTTATGATTAGCCAATCGGATGAATTAGCTCACTTTATAGTTGTGAATTGTAGTAGCGGGGATTGCCGGTCACCTCTTCACCAAGCCAATCAGGTACTTCAAATATTTCGTCTTCACTTTTAAGCTCCAACTCGGCAATCACAAGCCCTTTCAAACGTCCTTCAAAAATATCCACCTCAAAAAGGTGTCCCGAAAATTCTACCTCATACCTTGTTTTTTCTATAAGCCCACCTACACACAACTTGAACAAATCATTGGCATCATCCAGTCCAATCTCCTTTTCCCACTCATATCGCACCAAACCCGAATTGTCCGTAGCACCCTTGATTGTAATATAACCCTTGTCTCCCTTGGTCCTGACCCTCACGGTCCTCTCTGGAACGGCAGAAATGTAACCTTGTACTATCCTGACCCCTGGTCCAACTCCGTTAGCCCCTGCATCGGGTCCATTTAAAAAGCCTGTCGCTTTAACCAGGAACTTCCTCTCTATCTCTTTTGCCATGGAATGCTTCTTTGGTTTATTATTTATAAATTGCAATTTACAAATAATATTGTCTCAAATTTTTTAATTATCTTTCGCGAGAATACAACCTATAACATTATGAGAACTTTAATATCCTCACTTTTCTTTACCTCACTTTTGCTTTTTGCTTTGCCAGGGGAAATACACAGCCAAATCACCCAAAAATGCCCTGTCTACCAGTTTGAATACACCAAAATGCTCCCGGCCACTCCTGTAAAGGACCAGGCTGTGACAGGAACCTGCTGGTCATTTGCCACAACATCTTTCTTTGAATCGGAACTTATCAGGACGGGAAAAGGAGTATACGACCTCTCTGAGATGCACACGGTCAGGTATAATTATATAAACAGGGTAAAAGACAATTACATCAAAAGAGGCAAAGGGAACCTGCAAGAGGGCAGCTTGTCAAACATGATGTTCAATGTTGTGGAGCAACACGGCATGATGCCGGAAGAGGTTTACAACGGGATAAATTACCAATCCAAAACCCACAACCACAAACTTCTCAACCAATACATAAACGCTATAGCACAAGTACCTATAAACAACAAAGAGGTAACACCGGAATTCAATATGATACTTGAGGCAGTATTGGACACATACCTGGGCAAGGTACCTGAGAAATTCGCATACAACGGGAAAGAATACACTGCGAAGGGTTTTTACAAAGAGTTAGGAATAAATATAAAAGACTATGTATTCCTCACCAGTTTTACCCATCATCCATACTACAAAGAGTTCCTGCTGGAGATCCCCGACAACTGGAATGGTGGGTTGTACTACAACCTTCCACTTGATGAATTCATAGAGGTAATTGACAATTCAATAGAAAAAGGCTATACAGTTTGCTGGGACGGCGATATGAGCGAGCGCAGCTACTCAGACAAAATGGGTATTGCAATTATGCCGGCTGCAGGGGAACTGTCCGGAGAAAATGGCACCAAACTCTCTTTTGATAAAATTTACAAAGAGATAACAATTGACGCTGCATCCCGTCAAAAAGGATTCGAAACCTTCGTGACAACAGATGACCACCTGATGCACCTCATAGGGAAAGCAAAAGACAAAAACGGCACAACTTATTATGTTGTCAAAAACTCCTGGAAACCCGAAATCAACCGTTTTGGAGGATACAACCATCTTTCACAAGAATATATCAAGGCAAAGACAATCTCTGTTGTTGTGCACAAAGATGCCATCCCTGCACACATACTGGACAAACTTAACTAAAACGGAGAATCCCTGAATTCCCCGGGGGTTTTCCCGGTATAATGCTTGAAATATTTTCCAAAACTTGTCGGACTGGGAAAATTAAACCTGTACGAAACCTCTTGGATACTTAGCCTGGGATCTTGCAACAATTTTTTTGCGTTCACAATAGTTGTCCTCATAATCCATTCCGAGGCTGTCAGACCGGACATCTCCTTTATTACAGCAGAAAGGTATTGGGGATGAATGTATAACTTACCGGCATAAAAAGCCAATTTCCTTTGCTTGTGGCAATTAGAGTTTATTAAAGCCACAAACCTTTGGAACAAATACTCTTTCCTGCTTCTTGAGATATTGTCTATCTCTCCTTTTTTAAGGTATAAAGAGGCAATCTCGTAACAAAACGCTGTCAGCAAAGATATTGTAATTTCCATCCGCAGGGGCACCTCTTCCCTGCTGTAACTGTATGCAATATTCTTTGAAAGTTCTGCAAGCATATCCACCTCTTCGGCAGATAGCATAATAACAGGGTTTTGTTTAACTCCCATGTAAAGTTTTATCTGGGACCTTATATTGAGCATAGAAAGGAAATCCATATCAACGGCTGTTGTTAGTGCGGTAAATCCTTCGCTTTTACTAACTGTACGGAAAATTGTGTAGGGGAAAACAGTAAACAGGTCTCCTTTATTGACGGTATATTGCTTTTGGTCAATTGAAACCACACAACTACCGGACAAACAAACACAAGCTCCGGCATCCATGACAATCCCGGGACCTGAATATGAAGGTAAGATCTCCTCTGCAACACCCCCTTCTCCTATCGTAAAAAAGGCAAAAAAGGAGTCTGTTCCGGTTAAAACATTCAACCTCTTTATACTTAATTCATTTTCCTCTGCCATATCAAATTTTAAAGTTCAAAATTAATACAAAATTGAACATTCATAGAGCTAAAAAGCCATAACTTCTTGGAATTTGAACATTATCTATGGTCAATCAACACTAATTTTGCCAAAAATTATTATATCAAACCCATCACTAGTGTCCGGTTAAGGACAAGTTAATTGCTTGTATAATGTTTATATTAAATTAGTTACACACGTTTTTTTACTTGGTCGATTTGAATTCATACTTTTGTTTATGTAAT
>Ga0334883_1001873_pt1 | contig 28648 bp, 20 predicted proteins | sample GraSluR1_MG_6_FD_207230 | JGI IMG/M metagenome (GOLD analysis project Ga0334883, IMG submission 207230) | Sludge microbial communities from methane-producing bioreactor in Wageningen University, Netherlands - Granular Sludge_09_05-R1 | ecosystem: Engineered > Bioreactor > Anaerobic >...
TGCGCCAGCTCCTTCTCCTGCTGGATGATGTCCTCGGCAACCGTCTCCGGCTTGCCCCAACTGCCGACCGGTCCGTCGGTGATCGATGTGCGGACGTCGTCCTCGTTGAACCAGATCTTGCCGTGCAGCTTCACGCTGTCGAGAAGCGACATGTAGTGACAGGTACCCTCGCCCCCCACCTGGCGGAAGGCGTAGCTGGTAGGACTGGTAAGGAAGTCCACGTCCGGGCAGGCCAGTACCTCGCCGAGAGCAAGGTGTCCGGCGTTCTGCTGCCGCTGCTCGCCACAAAGCTGCAGAACGTAGCCGTAGAACACCCCCACCAGCTTCTCACGGTTCGTGAATCCCTTCACGGCGGAGGCGAAGGTGTTGATGGTGTCGGCCACGAGGTGGGAGTTGTAGAGGTAGAAGTCGATGACATCCTGCTCCCCGGCCGGATCGCGCAACACTCCGAAATCCGACTTCTGCCGCCTGGCCTTCGGAGGAATGGCGGCCTTGTCGAAGGTCATCTCCGGGTCGCCCCAGGCGGCCGCGAGCTTCTCTTCGGTGGCGTACTTGTCTCGCAGCCACTGCCGGAACCGGGCCACATTCACCGGTGAGTAGTCCACCCATTCATTCTCGTTGGCCCCCCACATCATCCACTCCTCCGTGGTGCCGGAGGCGATGTGATAGCCCACGATGCGGTCCGCATACGGGGAGGCCTCCACATGCTCGATGAGCCGGCGCAGGCCCTCGATGGTATCCGTGCGCCAGGTCTCGGAGGCCCAGCTCGGAGCCGGCTTGCCCCCGGAGTGGATGAAGGGGACGTAGTTGCCCGATCCGTCGTCCATCAGGACGATGTCGTCGGGATGCTGCTCGCTCCACCACTTGGGCGCGTGCACGTATAGCCGCGGGAAGAAGTAGGCGTCCGGATTGGCCTGCAGGAGCATGAGCACGCGCTCGTCCAGTTGCGAGTAGTTGTACTCGTCGGGCGCCACCCACGTGGTCTTCGACAGCCCGTAGCCGGCCTCGGTGGGCGTTGCGCTGAAGGTGAACAGGTTCACCCCGGCCCGGGTGAAGTCGGAGAACACCTCCACGGTCGGGCGGTACGTGGCCCAGGCCATGCCGTTTTGGGGCTCGTCGTTGATGAAGATCGTCGGCGTGCCGTTGTGAGGCCGGACGCCGGCCACGGTCTTCCCGACCTCTCGCTGCTGGATGTCCACGGTGGCGACCTCCTCGTCGCTGGGCCTGCCTTGATACGAGATGTGTGCCTCGCCCACTACCAGCCTGACGGCGTGCCGGCCGCCGAAGACATATTGCGGGACCTGGATCGCGAAGCTCGCCTGGACCGTCTCCCCCGGGCTCACTGCGGTGAGCGAGATGTCGGTGACCGGCTTGGCGACGATGTCCCGCGTGTTGCCGACCGAGAACTCCAGGCTCACCCGGTCTTCCAGGCACGGCTTGTCCACAGTGAAACTGGCTGCGGCCTCGTACTGTCGACCTGCCTGCATGGTGTCGGGCACCGACAGGTGCGTTACTGTGGCGGTCGGAGGGGTAGGGCGCACCAGTTCCACGGCGGCCACCGAGAGGTCATACTCCCGGCCCTCGCGCACTCCGAAGGCAATGAGGGTCACGTACCTGAGTGGGAAATCCAGGCTCCCGTCGGGATCCCGCGACCACGAGGCCACTTCCCACTGCTCCCGGGGGAACTGGACCCATCGCCAGTCGCCGGGCTCAAGATGCACGGCGGGGACCGTCCATTCGGCCCCCTTGTCGTCCGCGACCTTGGCGGCCAGATCGAGGCCTGCCCCTTCATTGCGCACCCGGACCCTCAGCACCGAGAACGGACGGTCCACCGGCCTGCGCAGAAAGATGTCATTGAACGCCACGCCCTTCGACGCGAAGCGCCAGCGGAGATGGGCGGGGTCCCCCTCGGAGGTGAGGTCGTTGTGGGTGAACTCCTCAAGGGTGCGTTCGGCGCCCCGTGCCGTGTCCCACGCCGCGATCGAGGAGCCGTCAAACAGCACCTCCGTCTCGGTGTCCTGGGCCCACGAGACACAGCAGATGGCGGCGGCGACGGCAATGAGATGGGCCTTCATGCGGGGGGCTCCTCCCCAAACAGGGTCATGTCCGTACAGCGTCCCGGGGCGCCCGGCTACTCGCTCCCCGAAGATTGTCCCTTGCGCGCACCGGCGAAGCCTGCGAGAACCGCCAGGAAGATGGCCAGCTTGAGGGCGGTATACCAGGAGATTGAGCCTGCGACCAGTCCTTGTTCCACCGCGCCGGGGAATAGGTCGGGAACCGTCCAGGCCCAGAGCCACCGCAGCAGCAGCAGCGCCACGACAAAGGCCGCCACCATGAACGCCAGGATCGTCGGCACCGCCACAAGGCACAGGTTCGGTCTCATCGCGTAGCTGCCTCCTCACACGACTTCACGAGTTCTTCTCGCCCCGGACAGTTGGCCGCGTCGGCGCGCCGCACCTTCTCGGGCTCAACCAACAGGCGAGGCGCGATGCCGAGCCCATACGCTCTGATACGAAGCCCCAGGTTGCGCTGCTCGCCCAGGGCGAGGCCGACGCCGTCCCGAAGATGCACGATCGGGAACCATGGTTGAGCGCCCACATCCATCGGTACCCGGCGGGTGCCGTGGCACGAGTCACTCTACGATAGGGCCCGTGGCAATGCATCTGCCGACAGTGCCTCTTGACACTTGGGTGCTATCGGCTATAATACGTCCCTGTTAGCACTTGGCTTGCGAGAGTGCTAATGGGGAGTGACGGAGAGCGCTCCCGCGGTGCCTATCGAGGGAATTGGGCGCCGACATTGATTCCAGCACTATCAAGGTGGTGTACTGTAGATGTTGAAGCCACTGGGTGATCGAGTCCTGGTTGAGCCGCTCGAGGCCGAGGAGAAGAGCGCCGGCGGTATCTACCTGCCCGAGGCCGCACAGGAAGCCCCGCGTGAGGGCAAAGTGGTCGCAGTTGGTCCCGGCAAGCTGCTGGAAAACGGCGAGCGCGCCGCGATGAGTGTCAACGAGGGCGACATCGTTGTCTACACCAAGTACGGTGGCAACGAAGTCAAGGTCGGGGACAAGGAGTACTTGATCATCGACGAGGGTTCGCTACTGGCGGTCAAGAGCGCCTAGCGTCGCAGCGGGCCGCCGCAGATGCACCACCAGACCACTCGTCAGATATCAAGGAGGAGCTGAACCATGGCTGCCAAGATGCTGGCCTTCGATGAAGAGGCCCGTCGTGCGCTGGAGCGCGGCGTAGACAAGGTCGCAAATGCCGTCAAGGTCACTCTCGGCCCCAAGGGCCGCAATGTCGTCCTGGACAAGAAGTGGGGCGCCCCCACCATCACCAAGGACGGCGTGACCGTTGCCAAGGAAGTCGAGCTGGAAGACGAGTACGAGAACATGGGCGCGCAACTGTGCAAGGAAGTCGCCTCCAAGACCAATGACGACACGGGCGACGGCACCACCTCCGCCACCGTTCTGGCTCAGGCCATCGTGAAGGCCGGGCTCAAGAACGTCGCCGCCGGCGCCAATCCGATGCTGGTCAAGCTCGGCATCGAGAAGGCCACCGAGCGCGTCGTGGAGGAACTGCGCTCCATGTCCATCCCGCTCGAGGGCCGTGACGCCATCGCCCACGTCGCGGGAATCGCGGGCAACGACGAGGAGATCGGCAACCTCATCGCCGACGCCATGGACAAGGTGGGCAAGGACGGCGTCATCACCGTCGAGGAGTCCAAGGTCGGCAAGACGGAGATCGAGGTCGTCGAGGGGATGCAGTTTGACAAGGGCTACATCTCCCCGTACTTCGTGACCGAGGGCGAGAGCATGGAGGCCGTGCTGGAGGAGCCCTACATCCTCATCTACGAGAAGAAGATCTCCTCCGCCGCCGACATGGTCCCGGTCCTTGAGAAGTGTGCCAGCGCCGGCCGCCCGCTGCTGGTCATCGCCGAGGACGTCGAGGCCGAGGCACTCGCCACGCTCGTCGTCAATAAGATGCGCGGCACCATCAGCTCCTGCGCCGTCAAGGCCCCCGGATTCGGCGACCGGCGCAAGCGCAACCTCGAGGACATCGCCGTTCTGACCAACGGCACCTTCATCAGCGAGGACCTGGGCATCAAGCTGGACTCGGTGGAACTGGACCAGTTGGGCAGGGCCGAGCGCATCGTGATCACCAAGGACGAGACCACGGTGATCAAGGGCGCAGGCTCGCAGGAGGCCATCAACGGCCGCATCAACCAGATCCGCAAGGAGATCGAGACCACCGACTCCAACTACGACCGCGAGAAGCTGGAAGAGCGCCTGGCCAAGCTGGCCGGTGGCGTCGCGGTGATCAAGGTCGGGGCCGCGACGGAGACCGAGCTCAAGGAGCTCAAGCACCGCTTCGAGGACGCGCTGTCCTCGGCCCGCTCCGGTCTCGAGGAAGGCATCGTCCCCGGTGGCGGCGTGGCCCTGCTGCGCGCCAGCAAGGTCCTCGACGAGCTGGAGGCCGAGGGTGACGTGGCCCTGGGCGTGGACATCGTCCGCCGCGCCCTGAGCGCTCCGTGCCGCCAGATCGCGCAGAATGCCGGCCTCGAGGGCAGCATCGTCTGCGGCAACATCCTGGCCAAGAGCAGCGCCAAGTTCGGGTTCAACGCGCTCACCGAGGAGTACGAGGACCTCGTCAAGGCCGGCGTCGTCGACCCGACGAAGGTCGTCCGCTCATCTCTGCAGAACGCCGCCTCCATCGGTGCACTGGTACTCACCACCGAGGCGCTCATCGCCGAGATCCCGGAGAAGGAGCCCGCCGGGCCTCCCGCTCCGCCCGAGTACTAGTCGGCCACAGGCCGCCACTCATCGACCCACTAGGGAGACCCGGGGTGTGCCCCCGGGTCTCCCTGCTGCGTGCGATACGCTCCCGACGGCCTTGACCCGCCCGTGGCCCCGGCATACACTGTGACGGTGGCCGTCGAGATCGGAGACAACGGTAGCGGCCGCAGGGGCCGACGGCCGCGGGACCCGCGCACCGGCCGTGTCGCTCAGGATGAGCGGCTCGCGCGCAGGCGTCCTACCACACCGCCGATGCGCCCTGTGCTCGGCGGCCCAGACTTGCCTGACGAAGGGGTTGTGTGCCATACTCACGGCGCTGCGGAAGTACACTGTTGCCGGCATCCTCACCATCATTCCCATTTCGCTGACCTACTTCATCGTCCGCTTCCTGGTGGACCTGCTCATCCAGGCCGGAGCCCCGGCGATCATCGGAGCCGCCGCTTTGGCCAGGCCGTACTCCCCCGCACTTGCCGCCTGGCTGGAGCACCCCTGGTTCCAGTCACTGCTGGCCGTCTTGCTCGTCGTCGTAGGTATCACCGCTCTGGGGTGGTTCTCCAGGCAAGTCCTGGGACGGCGCGTCATGGAGGCCTACGATCGGTTGATGGCCCAGATACCCCTGGTAAGGCAGGTCTACGGCGCCGCCAAGCAGCTTCTCAACTCCCTGGAGACCAGGCCGGAGGGCGTGCACCGCGTGGTCCTGGTGGAGTTCCCTGCTCCCGGGATGAAGATGGTCGGCTTCGTCACCCGGACCTTCACCGATCCGGACTCGGGGCGCAGGCTCGCCACCGTGTTCCTGCCCACAACCCCCAATCCGACCACCGGCTATCTGGAGATCATCCCCGTCGAGCGTCTGGTGTCCACCGAGTGGTCGGTGGATGAGGCGATGAACTTCATCGTCTCCGGCGGCACGGTGAGCCCTCCGAGGATGAACTACGACAAGAGCGCCTTCCAGCCGCCGGACGTGCCGCGCTCGGGCGAGCTGGAGTACATGGGAGACGGTGACCAAACCTAGTACCGGTCTGCCTCCTCACACCGCCCGTGCCGGCGTACCCCAACGCCGTGGACATCGCCCGGCTTTGCGCTATAATGGATCGTCGCTTCACTTCCCGTCCGGCATCGGCTTTCAATGGATACCCCCGCAGACAAGTCGGCCACTTCGCAGTGCCCACTGCCGCCTCGCCAGGGTGGTCCCGTCTCCGCCAACCGCCGGCGGGAGTCCGCCGGCGCGTGGGCCTTCTTGCTCCCCAATATGCTGGGTTTCGCGGTCTTCACCGCTCTGCCTGTCCTGGCGGCGCTCGCGCTGTCCTTCTGCCGGTGGCGGGCCATCGAGTCATGGGAAGGTATCCACTTCGTGGGGCTGCGGAACTACGCGGAGATCCTCGGCCTCGGCCGTGACGCCGCCACAGGTGGGCTCATCGCCAATGACCGCCTGTTCTGGGTGTTCATGTACAACACGGCATACCTGATGGTCGGCGTGCCGTTGGGCATGATCCTGTCCTTTCTGACCGCCCTGCTGATGAACGAGAAGTTCCGCGGCGTCGTGTGGTTCCGGACGGTCTACTTCATCCCGACGGTCTGCTCCTCGGCGGCCGTGGCGGTGCTCTGGCGCTGGCTTCTGAACGCCGATGAGGGGTTGTTCAACCATATCCTCAAGGGTGTGGCGATTGCCGGCCCCGACTGGCTGGGTGACCCCACATGGGCCAAGCCGGCGCTGATTGTCGTCGGACTGTGGATGGGCGTGGGGGGGTACAACTGTGTACTGTACCTGGCGGGGCTGCAGAACGTGCCGGGAGAGCTCTACGAGGCCGCCGACATCGACGGCGCCGACTGGTGGGGCAAACTGCGGTACATCACCTGGCCCATGCTGGCGCCCACCACCTTCTTCATCCTCGTCACCTCCATCATCGCCGGGTTCCAGGGGCATTTCACCCACATCCATATCCTCACCCGAGGCGGGCCCGCCGATAGCACCACGACGCTACTTTATTACATCTACAAGCATGCCTTCGTCTGGCATAACATGGGCTATGCCTGTGCGCTTGCCATGGTGCTGTTCGTGCTCATCATGGTGTTCACCATCATCAACTGGAAATACGGAGGCAGGGCCATCGAGGTTCAGTAGAACCCGGGGCCCATGCGCCGCCCGCAGGGGCGGGAAATGGGAGGCATGTGCCATGATCGCGATCACAGGGGGCGCCGGGTTCTTCGGCTACCACGCCGCCGACTATCTGGCCCGCAGGGGCGAGAGCTCGCTGCTTTTGGACATCGCGCCATACGACCCGGCCGACTACCCCGAGGGCACACAGTACGCCGAGGTGGACGTGCGTCACCTGTCGGACGTGCGGTCCGCACTCGAGGGCAAAGGCGTCACCGCCGTCGTCCACGCCGCCGCCGCCCTGCCGCTGTGGAAGCGAGAGGACATCTTCTCGGTGAACGTGGACGGGACGAGAGCGGTACTGACGGCGGCCCGCGAGCTGGGAATCCCCAGGGTGGTGATGATCTCCTCCACCGCGGTCTACGGGGTGCCAAAGGTGCATCCGCTCACCGAGGAGATGCCCATGGTCGGTGTGGGCTTCTACGGGGAGAGCAAGATCGGCGCCGAGAAGGTCTGCCACCAGTTGCGCGACCTGGGACTGTGTGTGCCCATCATCCGCCCCAAGACCTTCATCGGCACAGGGCGCCTGGGGGTGTTCCAGATTCTCTATGACTGGGTGGAGAGCGGTGTCAAGATCCCCGTCATCGGCGCCGGCCACAACCGCTACCAGCTTCTGGAGGTCGAAGACCTCTGCCAGGCAATGTACCTGTGCCTCACCGGGCCGCAGGACAAGGCAAACGACACCTTCAACGTGGGCGCCGAGCAGTTCGCCACCGTACGCGAGGACGTGGGGGCCCTGTGTGAGTACGCCAAGACCGGCGCGCGGGTCCTCGGCACCCCGGCCTGGCTGGTGAAGGGCATGCTGGCAATCGCCGAGGCCCTGCACCTGTCGCCGCTGTACAAGTGGGTCTACGGCACCGCCGACACCGACAGTTTCGTCTCCAGCGAGAAGATCAAGACGACCCTGGGCTGGGCGCCTGAGTTCTCCAACTCCGAAGCTTTGATCCGCTCGTACCGCTGGTATCTGGACCACAAGGTGGAGTCTGACTCGGCCACCGGGATTACGCACCGGGTGGCCTGGAACCAGGGGATCTTGAAGGTCGTCAAGCGGCTGATGAAGTGAAGACCCGGGCGTTGGCCGCCGTTGACACGCCTTCCGGAGAGGGCTGACGGCCAACGGCCGGACGGACGGGAGCTTGACCGCGAGTGTCATTCTGAGAGCGTCCGCTCCCGGGACATAGCGAGACCCTCCGCTATCTCGCTGCGCGAGACCGAATCTCAGGATGGCATCTTCACGGCCGAACCGGCTTTTCGGCCGGACATACAGGCCGACGAACAGCGATTAGCGGGGCAGGATGCCCGCGCTTCCAGCGCCGATGACGACACGTATCATGACCCACGACCACCACAGGCAGCGCCGCCGGCGCGATCGCATCCGAACGGCCGTTGTCGTCACCGTGCTTTCCATAGGTGGCGTCGGCATGGTGCTGCCTCTGGTCTGGATGATCTCCACCAGTCTCAAGGATCGCGGCTCTATCTACGCCTATCCGCCGGAGTTCATCCCACGCAAGCAGATCACAGTCCCTGACCCGCACAGCGGCGAACAGCTCGGGCTGTTCAGCGCCGAGATCGACGGCGAACCCACCACCGTGGTGCATCTGCGCAACATCGAGGGCAGTGCCGTGGTGCGGGTACTCGCCAGCGGGCAGGAGCGCACGATCCCCCTGTACGTGCGGCGCGGCAGCCGCATGGTCCGCTCTTTGACGCCTCAGCGGAAGCTGCACGTCCGCTGGCAGAACTACGCCGATGCCTGGACGGCCCTCACTCTGGACCGCAACTGGCTGAGCTTCGAGGTTCCCGCCCACCGGTTCACCATGCTCGGCGCCACCTACCAGACGAAGCCCTTCTCCTTCCGGGGCATCCCGATCAAGTACGCCTTCTACGCCTTCTTCCTCAACAGCATCCTGATCTCGCTGTCGGTGACCGTGGGCCAGGTCTTCACCTCAAGTCTGGCCGCCTATGCCTTTGCCCGCCTGCGCTTTCCCGGCCGCGATGCGCTCTTCCTCGGCTACCTGGGGACGCTCATGGTTCCCTTCGTGGTCACCATGATCCCGGTCTTCGCGCTGTTCAATGTCCTGCGCCTGTACGACACCTACGCCGCCCTCATCCTCCCCGCCATGTTCTCGGCCTACGGCACCTTCATGCTGCGCCAGTTCTTCCTCACCATCCCCGCGGAGCTCGAGGACGCCGCGCGCATCGACGGCTGCGGCCTGTGGGGCATCTACCGCCATGTCATCATGCCCCTCTCGAAGCCCGCTCTCGCCACCCTCGTCACCTTCACCTTCCTGCAGAACTGGAACAACTTCATGTGGCCCCTGATCATGATCGACTCCGACCAGCGCAAGCCGCTGATGCTGGGTCTGTACACCTTCATGGGCCGCTACAGCACGGACTGGACCCTGCTCATGGCCGCCTCGGTGATCGTCATGGTCCCGGTGCTGCTGGTCTTCATCTTCGGCCAGCGGTACTTCGTCAAGGGCATCGTGATGTCGGGGATCAAGGGGTGAACGGCGGGTGAACGGCGGGTGAACGGCGGGGGAACGGCGGGGGAACGGCGGGGGAACGGCGGGGGAACGGCGGCCGTGCCGTCTGCCGTCGGACACCCGCGTAGGTCGGGCTTTCCAGCCCGACTCGGCCGATCCGTAGGATCGGTCGTCGGCCGTCTGCTCCCACCGAGGCAGGCCTCGGGTGTCTGCCGTCTGCCGTCGGACACCCGCGCAGGTCGGGCTTTCCAGGCGTCGGCCGTCTGCTCCCACCGAGGCAGGCCTCGGGCATTTGCCGTGCTGGGCTCCAACCCGGTCACTCTCAGCCCGACATTGCGGCTCTACTCCCCATCCAAGGAGCCATCCCATGCACGCCGCCATCACCCGCTATGCCCTCGACCGCATCCCGCTTTCGCTAATCATCGACGATTCCACCGTCCTTCTGAACGCCAACTACTTCTGGATGCGCGACCGCAATCCCGTCGATGGCCAGAACCGCCGCTGGGAGGATGTGCCCGTCGTGCATCCCGAGAGCTTCACCCGACAGTGGGCGGAACTGTGCCTGGAGCACGGGGTGCGAGGCAAGTTCAGCGTCATCCCCTGCCCGGCGGCAGTCGGCCGCATCGACCACGGCCTCCCCCTGTTCTCCCGCGGTCAGCAGGACGACTGGCTCGCCATGTGCCGCGAGCTGATCGCCCCCGCCTTCGACATCACCCCTGAGATGCTCACGCACTCCTTCGTCGTCGACCCCGATACCTGCGTGCCCGTGGAGCCCGGCATCTGGGAGCAATACGAATGGGAGACGCTTCCACAGGACGAGGAGCTCGTCACCAGGTACCTCGCCGCCGCCTGTCAGATCCTGGTCAATGTCGACCTCATTCCCACCGGTGTCACTTCCCCCGGCGGCTTCGGCGGCCGCTCGCTGGAGCTGTATGCCCGGGCCACGGGCAACGCCCTGCGTGAGGTCACCGGCCACGCCACTCCCTTCTTCTTCAAGCGCGTCACCGCCGAGGGCACGGAAGTGGAGACCCCCGTGTGGTACCCCGACACCGGGCGCGGCACCGCCGTGGGCGAGATCATCGCTTCCACCGGCGACCGCACGGGCTCCTGGACCGGGTACGGCGAGGCCGATGCCGACTACTACCTGGCGGAAGACCTGAGTTCGGGGCGGGTTGCGGAGCTGATAGCGGCTCGGAAGCCCGTGGTCCTCTGCAGCCACTGGCAGGGCTTCTACGGCATGCACGACGAGGATCGCCGGGGTCTCAGGGTGCTGCAGACGCTCCTGCGAAGACTCAAGGCCCTCGACCCCGACGAAAGCCTGACGAGATGGCGCAAGTGCAGCGAGATCACTACCTACGCCTGCGCCCGGGAGATGGCGACCGTCGAGGTGCACGATCGGCAGGTGGAGCTGGATCTGCCCCTGCAAGTGCCGGAGTTGACGCTGGAGCTGACGGGAACGGATGTGCAGGGCGTGACCGTCAACGGTGCCCCGCTCCGTCGCGTAGCAAGCAATGCGGCTTTCGCCGGTGGGACGTACATGGTACAGGGCGATAGGACGCTGGTGGCGTTCGATGGGGTAGGGGAGAGGGCCGTGGTGGAGGTGGTGCCGTAGCCCCTGCGCCGCGGGCCGTATGTCGTCCAGCCGGATGCACGGCCGTATCGTGCATCCGGCCCGGCCGTTGGCCCATCGCGAGGCGTCGCCGGTTCACGGCGCCACGCGGCCCTCCGAACCTGACGGCCTGCTGAGCGACCTATGGGTCTCCCTATCCCAGCCCCTCCGCCGGCACGAGCCTCCCCCGCAGGAAGTGATCGACCACGAACAGCAGGCCCACCAGCAGCAATGGTCCGCTGATGGCCACCATCGCCCACGCGGTCTCCCCTCCGTAGACCATCCAGGCGTAGGCCACGCCCAGGGCGATGAACAGCAGGCCCCCGATGGCCGGCCAACGCCAGGCTACGAGCACGGCGATCACCACCAGCGCCGTCGGGATCATGTGCATGGCGAAGCCCAGAAGCATCCGGCCCAGCGGCTCGCCCTCCTCGAACACGTCCAGGGCGAAGAGACTGATGAAGACCGCGAAGAGGATCCCCAGGACACGTGGGGTCCAGTGCAGAGCCTGCTGCAAGCCGGCCATGCCGGTTCGTCCTTTCGCACGCACGTGAGATGTTGCGGCTGGTGAGACGCGTTGTGTGGCACCGAGCACGTCGCGCCTACATGACTATTCTATTCCGCGGCCCGTCACACCTGCTGCGAATTCATAGAGCCCCGGACTACGGCCCGATGGGCTCTCGCCCATCACTAGATGGCGCCGCCTTGCGGCGCCGGGCGGCCCTTCGGGCCTGACGGCCTGCGAACGACCGCGGCGCCCCCTCTGGCCGCGACTCTCCCTCTTTGTCGCCCTTTGCCCGGGGTCTCCCTCTCGAGCCGTTCTCTGTCTTTCCTCCTATCTCCGCGTCTCTGTGCTGAGCCGTTCCTCTCCTCTCGCCGTTCTCCGTGAGACTCCGTGCTCTCCGTGTCTCCGTGGTCTGCCTCGCCGTTGGTTGTCCTCTTCGCCCGCCGCGCTCCGGTGCTCCCCTCGGTGTTGCAGCGAATCGTTTGTGACGGTATACTTAGGCACCGGGGCAATAGCGGCCACCGGTGAGGTCTGCCATGTCTGTCTATGAGCCCCGCACGTACCGCGAGCGCGTTGCGGCCGCGGGCCTGACGAGCTTTCGGATCGTCGTCGGTGAGACGGACCTTGCCATCCAGGCCGAAGCCGACCTGACACAGGTGGCGCTCTCGGCAACGCGGCGTGCCCGGCGTGCCATCGAGGACGAGATCGCGGCGCGCCCCAGGTTCCTCAGCAGCCTGGGGCCGCTGGAGGCCCGCAACGGGGCTCCAGACATCGTCACCGGCATGTACCGGGCCGCGCAGCGCGCCGGCACGGGGCCGATGGCCGCCGTCGCCGGGGCGGTGTCGCAGTTCGTGGGCACCGAGCTTCTCAAGCACAGCCCACAGGTCATCGTCGAGAACGGCGGCGACCTTTTCCTGGTTACGACGCAGGAACGCAAGGTGGCCGTGTACGCGGGGCAATCGCCGCTGAGTGACAGGATCGCGCTGTCGCTGCCTGCGGACAGCAGGCTGGGTGTCTGCACCTCTTCCGGCACGGTGGGACACTCCTACAGCACCGGGAAGGCCGATGCCGCCGTGGTGGTCGCCCGGGACGCCGCCTTCGCCGATGCGATGGCCACTGCACTGGGCAACCGTGTGAAGTCCGCCGAGGATATCGGCGTGGCGGTGGAGTGGGCCGGGGAGGTCGAGGGGGTGCTGGGCGTGATGGTGGTGCTCGGAGCGGTGATGGGTGTGTGGGGACAGTTTCCGGTGTGCGGGGTCTGAACGACAGCCTCAAGCGGCGATCCGTCTGATCGCACTACAGGCAGCATGTCTGCCCGCCAAGGAGGGAAGCACTGATGAAGAGAACAGCCCATTGCGCACAGGTGGGGATGATGGGCATGCCTCGGCGCCGGGGGAGCCGGCGCCATGCAGCTAGCACCGAGGCTGCGTTGTCATCAGTGCGCTAGGGCAACAGACAACCCGCGCTCTGCAGCCCCGAAGAGGGGCACCACGCAGCCTCCTCCCGGCCGTCTGCCGCGCCCACAGGGCCTGCCGGGCCCCGACGCGACATCCCCATGGAATGGAGGCTTTTTCTGTGCCCAAGACCTATGCCGAGATCAACGAGAAGATCGCCCGCGGCAAGGCCGTGGTCGTTACCGCTGAAGAGATGATCGAGATCGTGGCCGAGGATGGAGTGGCCAAGGCCGCCGAGAAGGTCGATGTGGTCACCACCGGGACCTTCGGCCCCATGTGCTCTACCGGCGCCTTCCTCAATACCGGCCACACCACGCCGCGGATGAGGATGAGCCGTATCACGCTCAACGGTGTGCCGGCGTACGGGGGGCTGGCGGCCGTGGACACGTACATCGGGGCCACCGAGCCGCGCGAGGACGACCCTCTGAACTCGCCTCACCCGGGCCGCTTTCTGTACGGTGGCGGACACGTGATCGAGGACCTCATCGCCGGTGAGGACATCCGCTTCACCGCCGAGTCCTATGGCACCGACTGCTACCCGCGGAAGAAGCTGGACACGTGGATCAAGCTCAAGGACCTCAACCAGGCCTACCTGTGCAATCCCCGGAACTGCTATCAGAACTACGGTGTGGCCGTCAACGCCGATGCCGAGCGAGATATCTACACATACATGGGCGTGGTGAAGAAGGACTTCGGCTCGGCGTCGTACTGCTCCGCCGGGCAGCTCAGCCCGCTGCTCAATGACCCGTACTATCGCACTCTGGGGATCGGAACCCGCATCTTCCTGGCCGGGAATGTGGGCTACATACACTGGCAGGGAACTCAGCACTGCCCTACCACGGCGCGCAGGGACAACGGCGTGCCCAAGGGCGGCGCCGGGACCCTGGCGGTTAGCGGCGACCTCAAGGGGATGAATACCGAGTTCTTCCGGGGCGTCAGTCTCATGGGCTACGGCTGCTCGGCGGCGGTGGGGATCGGCATCCCGATCCCGATCCTCGATGAAGACATGGCCCGGTACACGTCGGTCAAGGACGAGGACATCGTGGCCCCGATCGTCGACTACAGCCACGACTACGGGCACAACGCCGGCAAGCCATATGGCCATGTGAGCTACGCCGAGCTCAAGAGCGGGGCGATCAAGGTCAAGGGGCGCGAGGTGCCAACGAACCCGCTGTCGAGTTACCGCAAGGCGCAGGACATCGCGGCCCTGCTCAAGGACTGGATACAGGCCGGAGAGTTCTTCGTTCAGGAGCCCGTGCAACTGTTGCCCTCGGCCGACTCGGGACAGAAGTTCTCGGCGCTCAAGGAGCGGCCGGTGAACGGAGGTGCGCGCTAGATGGAGACCCGCAGGATCGTACTCCGCTTCCCCAAGACCCTGGTGGACCAGCCCATCATCTCTCAGCTCGTGCGGAACTTCGACCTGGAGTTCAACATCCTGCGCGCCAGCGTCAGCGCCGAGTCCGAGGGCACCGTGGTCATGGGCCTGAGTGGCAAGAAGTCGGCGCTGGACAGGGGACTTTCGTGGGCGCGGCAGCAGGGCGTGGAGGTGCAGCCGCTGTCGAAGGACGTGGTGCGCGACGAGAAGCTCTGTACCGATTGCGGCGCCTGCATCAATGTCTGCCCCACGGCGGCTCTGACCATCGAGGCGGACAGCAGGCGGGTGGAGTTCAACCCCAATCGCTGCATCGCCTGCGAGCTGTGTGTGCCCGCATGCCCCTATCGGGCGATGAGAGTGGCGTTCTAGAGAGGTCCGGCCGAAAACCCCGCTTCCCCGGGAATGTCATTCTGAGAGCGTCCGCTCCCGAAGGGAGCAGCTCGAGGGATCTCCTGCCATTCAGCGAGATTCCTCGCTATCTCGCTGCGCGAGATTGAAGCTCGGAATGACAATCTCGGCTAGAGCCGATAACGGGGCCGGATAGCCGCGCGGTATCACTGCGCGCCTATCCGGCCTTTGCATTGCGGCATGCGGCCAAAGGCTCCGTTCCCGTTCGTCGCTGTGCCCCCTCAGCTCCCCCCGGCCAGGCATCTGTGCATCGCCGCCAGGCAGATCTCCACCACCATGTCAGTCACCATCACCAGGCCGTGGGTGTCGTCGCGGTTCCCGGACATCTCGATGAGGAAGCTCGCCGGGACCCCCGCGGCACCTGCGTAGTGGACCAGATAGGGGCAATCCACCGTGGCGAAGTCCAGAGCGTCCATGTTCCACTGCTGGTAGGCACCGCCGTAGGGCTTCTGGGCGATGAACCGGTTGCGCAGGCGTGCCTTGATGTCCTGGTGGATGCCCTCGATCAGCTCTCTGTCGCAGTTTGTCGGGGCCATCATGATGAAGTCCGCGGTGTGGAAGTCGATCACGCAGCGCGGCTTCTCGCGGTCGATGATCCCCTGGATGATCTGAGTCTCCGGCTCCGAGGCGGGCCGGGCGCCCTTGTAGTTGTAGTCCCACGGAACGACGACGTCCTGAATCTCGGGAAGCTCCTCCCAGTGGTGGTCGAAATTGCGGTTGAGGTCCACTCCGCGGGCGTTCTGCCGGGTGAAATGATCGTAACCGTAGGGGTTTTGCACAGGCATGATCCTGAAGTGCAGCCTACCGGTGTCGAGGCCGTCGAGCTGAGGCTGAGCGGCCAGAAGCTCCGCCAGGCGCAGCAGGCCGAAGCAGTTCTCCCACTCCCAGCCGTGGACGGCGGCCCCGAGGTACACCGTCGGGTTCGCGCGGTCGCCGATCTCGAAGGACCACATCATCCGCCCGTCGCTGCAGACGCCCTCGGGAACGGTGGCGAGGGTGTCGGTGCCCAGTGCCAGGGCGTGCATGGCGCGGACGAAGTCGCCGTAGCACAGCTTCCGCGGGTAGTGCCGCCCATAGCGCACCGCCCCGTTGACGACATTGCCCACGAACAGGTACTTGTTCGTGCTGCCCCAGGAGTTGTAGAAGGGCCGGATCGGAGACAGCAGGTCCATGGCCACGATGCGGCCGGAGCCCACGCACTCCTCGAGCATCACCGCCCCGCCGTTGAGCGTGGAGGTGGCCAGAATCCGGAGGCCCTCGGCCTCCCTGGCTCCCATGACCTGGCGCTGCACCATCTGATTGGAGTAGAGCTGATCGGGGGCGCTGGAGACGGTGCCGTACCACCACAGTTCATCGCCGCGGCCGAGGCCGGCCGTCACGTCGCTTTCGGCCTCGACGCGCAGCCCCGGCCGAACCCGATCGCCCACATGTGTCTTGGACAAGTGCAGCCCGCGGTCCGCGGCGTACTCGCACAGGCAGGAGATCACCTGACCTCCGCCCCGAGCGTACTCCCGCACCGCGGCGTAGTCCAGCCCGGCCAGGTTCGACCCCATCGTCACGGCGGTGATGACGCAGTCGTACTGCCCCAGCACGTCCGGGCCATGGGCATCGTTGACGAAGTTGAGCTTGTCCACCAGGGACGGGTACAGCACATCGAGGTCGGCGGCGATTCCGCCGGCACCGTCGCTGAGTAGCAGTATCCTCTTGTCCTGTGACATGCGGTCCTCCTCAGGTGAGCTTGTGGGGCGCCGGACGGGCTATGCTGCGCCGTCCCTGTGTCTCGGTCGGTCCCGTAACGCGCCCTCGGTCCTTTTGGTTGGCTTTGGCCGGCCGACAGGGAACCCCACTGCCGTGTAGTCCCTGACGGCGCACCATCTCGCCACCGGTGCGGAGGTGCGCCCGATCCGTGCCGCGCGGTTCGGAAAGCGACACGCCCATCGGCGCCCCGCTCAGAACGATTGCCACCGGATCCTGCCGAACAGCTCCCGTAGCCTGCTGAGCCTGCCCTCGTCCAGGTACGGCGGGTCGATGGCGCGGAGGTTCTCTTCCAGCCGCTGCTGTGTTCGCATGCCCACGCAACACGTGGTGATGTCCTGGGCCAGCACATAGCGGATGGCCGCCTCGGGAACGGGGTAGGGCTGCAGGAAGTCCAGGACGTCGGGCCGGTTGTACGGTGGCTCGTCCGGGAGCTGCCCGGCATTGATGTAGCGCGCGATCAACTCCAGCGCCGCCGGGAGGCTCGTCAGGCCGCTGTGGCCCGAGGACTGGTTCAGGGGCATCATGACCACGGTGCCCACATCGTGCTTGCGGCACAGCCCGATGGCTTCCTCCGTGGCGGTCTGCAGCAGGATGTTGACCGTGAGCATCACCACATCGAAGGCCCCGGTGGGCAGGGCCTGCTTGAGGATCTCGTGGGTGCCGTCGGCCTCGGAAAGCTCGCTGATGCCGATGAAGCGCACCTTGCCCTGCTCGCGGAGCTTCAGCATCGCCTCGTAGCAGCCGTCGTTCATGAACCTGTCCAGCGTCTCGAGGGTGCGGATGCCGTGGCCCAGAAGCACGTCCAGCCGGTCACGGCGCAGGCGCCGTAGGCTCTCCTCGGCCGATGCGGTCAGGGCCTCGGCCGAGCCGATGTAGTTGGCATCGCCGGCATAGGTATCGTAGGGCCGGTACTTGGTCTCGACGAGGACCTCGTCGTGGCCCTCCAGCGCCTGGCCCAGGACGCGCTCGCTCTCTCCGTCGTCGTAGTTGGCGGCGGTGTCGATGAGGTTGATGCCCTTGCCGATGCAGGCGCGGACGGTGCTGATGAACCGCTGCGGGTCCTCGCTGGCCCCGCGGGCGGCACCGTAGCTCAGCTCGGAGACATGCAGGTCGGTGCGGCCAAGACGGCGGTATCTCATGATGGTGCTCTCCCATTGGTGCGGGGCCCCGGGCCCCTCAACTGCCGCCCGGCCGGGCGCAGGGATCGCGGCAGGATTTGACGAACCTCTCCCTGGTGGCGATCCTCTGACCTCGGAGCCCTGCCATGCTACTTGCTGCAGCGCTTTGCTTCCTCGTCTTGCTGCTGGCTACCTGCACGGCGCATCGAGGAGATGGCGGCGACGAACTCGTGGCCAATGGGTCCTTCGCCCTCGACGAGGCCCAAGGCTTCCCGCCGGCGTGGCAACCGTGGCTTCCGGAGTGGGAACAGGCGCGGTGTACCCTCCGACCCGTTGCAGACGGATTGCTGGTGGAGGGTCCCGGGAGGCCCTACGCCGTTGGCGGGGCCCAGCAGCTCATCGAGGGCATTGAGGGCGGACGTGCGTACCACGTGGGGGCGCTGGCCGATCTGAGGGAGATCGCCTTCCCGTCTCAGGCGGTCACCATCCGTCTGCAGTGGCTCTCGGCAGATGCCCCCTGCCATCCGGCGGGCATGCTGGCGCGCGGACCGGTGATGGACGGCTCCGCGGCGCACTTTGATGATGTGCTCTTCGCTCCCGAGGACGCCGACCGAGTGCGGCTGTCGCTGGAGGTGCGCTGGCCTCGAGGCGGGAGTGTCCTGTGGCGCCGTGTGAGCCTCTTTGCTACGCAGGCGCCGCCGGCGCGGAAGGTCAAGGTCGGCACGGTGTACCTGCGGCCCTCGCGGAGCACCCCGGAGCGGAACATGGAGCTGTGGTGCGAGCAGGTTGCCGCCGCGGGACGGTTGGGACTGGACATCGTGTGCCTGAGCGAGGCGATCCTGCAGGTCGGCACAGGCACCGGACCGGAAGCGGTGGCCAAGACCATACCCGGCCCCGATACCGAGCGTCTAGGCGCCGTGGCCGCACAGCACGGGATCTGGGTGGTCGCGGGGCTCTCGGAACTCGACGGGAACGCCCTGTGCAATACCGCCGTACTGATCGACCGTCAGGGGCGCCTCACCGGCAAGTACCGCAAGGTCCATCTGCCCCGCGAGGAGTGGCGCATGGGCGTGTGCCCGGGGGACGAGTACCCGGTGTTCGCGACGGATCTCGGTGCCATCGCCATCCAGATTTGCTATGACTGGTTCTTTCCCGAGGTGGCAAGCCTCTATGCCCTCAAAGGCGCGGAGATCATCTTCGCCCCCACCTGGGGGACGACGTTCCCCGACAGGGACGGGACCGTCGAGGGCGAGACGGTGTTCCGCGTCCGGGCCCGGGACAACGGGGTGTTCATGGTCCCCTCAGTGTACGACGGCAGCAGCATGGTCATCGACCCGCTGGGCCGGATCCTGGCCTCAAATGGGGGGAAGACCGGAGTCTTCTGGGCCGAGGTGGAGCTGGGGCGCCGGGAGCCTTTGCCCTGGGTGGGCCACTGGGGCTCCATCGGTCCACGCGACCGCATGCCCCACACCTACGGCGGGCTGCTGGGGGCGGACAGGGAGCCGGGGGCATAGAGGTTCGGCCGAAAAGTCCGGCCGCCCCCGGTTTCTGTCATTCTGAGCGTCCATCTCGCGCAGCGAGGTGGCGAAGGATCTCCTTGCATGGCGCGAGATTCCTCGAGCTGCTCCCTCCGGGAGCGGGCGCTCTCAGAATGACATTCCCGGCGACTGTGGGGTTCCCGGCCGGGCTTCCATAGGCGCGGCCGAAATGCCGTCTCGGTTGAGGCGCCGACGGAGTGGACGCCGACACTCGCCGCCCTCGTGAGCCGGCAGGCCCGGTGCCTCGAGAAGTGCCCTTGGCCGCCTGCCGACGCCGCATCCAGCGGATTGCGGGGCCGGAATGACCAGGATGGACGACTACTCGCGATCGGTAGGTGCTCTCGGGCCAGACCCGCGGCACCTCCGGCCCTGAACACTGGAGGTCTTCGCATGCGCCTGTGCGCTCTGCTCTTGGCACTGCCGTCGGTCTGCCTTGCGGCCGCCGAACTCCCGCTGGATTTCGACACCGACCCCGGCTGGGAGCCACGCCCTACCTACCTGGGCAATCCCGCCGCGGATCCCACTATCGAGGTGGCCGACGGCGCCGTGACGCTCGGTGTCGCCGAGCCGGACAAAGGGATGAAGTTCCGGCTGCCCCTCAGTCCCCTGCCCTCGGACCTGGCGGCCTATCTGGTGGTCCGCTACAGGGCTCAGAACCTGGCCGGAGGCTACGCCTTCTGGGTCTATGACGACAGCCGGGAGGGCCTGGAGATACTCAACACGTCGGATCTGGTGCAGGACGGTGAGTGGCACACGGTGGCGCTGGACCTGGTGGCCCTTGGAGTCTCCGGTGAGCTCACCTCGCTGATGACGGAGGTTCAGTGCCGTCAGGCACCGGCGCGCTTGTCTCTGGACTCGATAGGCCTGGCGGATGAACTGCCCGCCGGCGCCGTGCTTGTGCCCGCCGCCTCCGACGTGGCCGAGGACCTCCACATCAGGGGCGCGGACCTGCTGCCACTGCAGGCCGAGCCCGGCTGGCTGGCAAGCCCGGCGGATGCTTTCGGCGCCGAGCTGGAGGATGGCGCCCTGCACCTGTGGGCCGAGGGCGCCGAGAAGGGGATGAAGTTCTCCGGCCGGCTCAGGGAGCCCGTTGACCTGAGCCGGTACCGGTATGTGGCCGTCCGCTATCGCGCCCGTGATGTGGCTCCCTGGGGCGACTACTTCGTCTGGCTCGGCAGCGAGGGAGGAGGCCGGCCGCAGGAGTGGGCGCAGCCGGCGCGGCTGCACGAGCTCAATGCGAATGACACCTGGCAGGTGATGGTCGCTCCCCTGCGCGAAGGGTTCCTTGCCGGCCACTTCGCGCTGGAGGTCAGCAGCAGTGCCCGGCGTGGCGACATCTGGCTGGACAGCATCCGCTTCTCCACTCGGAGGCCGCTCATCGACGTCGCAGACGTGCTGCCGATCAGTCAGGGTTGGGGCGATGCCAGGGGAGAGCCCGCCGCCTTTACCCCCGTGGACCTGTCGTCCCTGGCCACCGAGGACCCCCGGCCGCTCATGTCTTACCTCGGGCTCAGGTCCTGGCTGCCGCCCGGGCGATTCACCACCTACGGCATCCCCTTCGAGACCGGGGAGCAGGCCTTCGCCGTCGCCACTCCACGAGACATCGAACAGGTGGCGATCATCCCCATCGGCCGTCAGGCCGCGGAGCTGTACGTTCTGATGACCTCCAGGCTCCCCGCGCGTGACACCGGCCGCATGGGCGACCCGATCCCGATGGCCCGGTTCTCCTGCCCCGAGCGGTTCGTTTTCGGGGTGCACTACGCCGACGGCAAGCTGGAAGAGATGATCCCCGTCGAGCTGGCCTCGGGCGAGAACCAGGTGCGCAGTGGACCCGGCGCCTACTGTCTGACCGGCCTGCGTCCGGTGGTCATCGACAAGCTGATCTTGCGGAACCGGATGGAAACAGGCCGTTTTCTCGTGGCGGCCGTCACGCTCAATGAGGGCGTAGCAGCGACCGCGGAGCCGCCCGTGCAGTCACTCCCTGCTCCTGTGGCCGCAGACCCCGTGGAACCGGGCCGTCCCGCGATCACGGCAGTTGAGGGCGGGTTTGCCGTGGACAGCGGCCTTTTGCGCCTCGATCTGCAGACCGAGGGTGGGATTCGTGTGCGCGACCTGGAGAACCGCTGCACCGGCCGGGTGTCGATGGAGCTGGAGACCGGACCGCTCTTTGAGCTCGGTGCCGGGGACGACCTGCTCACCTCGGAGCAGGTGGCCGTGGGTCAGGCCGCTGTGGAGACGGCCGGCGCGGTGACCACGCTGCGGGTACCGGTGGACGGGCGTCCCGGCGGGGTTCCGATTGCGGGGGAACTGGTGATGAAGGTCGGCGACGGCCCGGATATCCTCATGCATCTGGACTTGCGCCACGTGGGGGAGACCGCCGCCACCCTGCAGGTCAACTTCCCGCTGGTGCGAGGGCTGCGCCTGGGGCAGGCCGCGGACACCTGGTACCTGTGGGCCCGCAAGGGTGGCATCGTGAGCAACCGGTCCACCCACCAGCGCCAGGCCTATGGAGGGCAGTACCCGCTGCAGGTGGCGGATGTGTTCAGTCCGGGGGCAGCGGGAGGCCTTGCGCTGCTGACGTATGACCTGCAGAACATCTACCGCCACTGGGACCTGACCAAGGACGAGAGCGGCGTCTCTTGGCGGATGGACTACTGGCCCTACGAGCACGAGCCGGGTGCCATCGTGGAGACCGCGCCCACCGCGCTGCGCGCCCATTCCGGCGACTGGCGCCGGGCGCTTCAGGACTACCGGGAGTGGGCTCACTCGTGGTATCGGCCGCCGGTGCCGCGCAAGCCCTGGTTCCAGGGGGTGTTCTACTATCAGCAGACCCTGGCCTGGGGCGCCTTGCGCGATCAGAAGACCGGCAAGTGGCGGATGGACGAGGTGGTCAATGAGTTCCGCGACTACTTCGGCTGCCTGGACTATCTGCACATCTTCGACTTCGGCCAGTCTCAGGTCTACGGGCGTGTGGGTGACTACAGCCACTACGACGAGCTGGGAGGGCTGGAGGCGATGCGAGGCGCCATCGCCCAGGCTCAGGAGATGGACGTTCCCATCGGCCTGTACATCGAGGGCTATCTGTGCGATGACCGGGGAGTCTGGGGGAGCGAAAACGCGGCCAAGTACGACATCCGCAAGGCCGACGGGGAGCCCCTGCTCTGGCCGGGAGCGCCCACGGAGCACATGATGTGCCCCGCGGCCGAGCCCTGGCGGGCGCATCTGGCCGCGACCTACGCCCGCGTGGCCGGCGAGCTTGAGCCCAACGGGATGTACATCGACCAGTACGGCTTCCTGGACCAGTGGAAGGTCTGCCACTCCACCGATCACGGCCATCCGGCGCCGTGGCCTCCCATCCGCGGGGAGCGCGACACCACCCGGGCCATCCGCGAAGCCCTTCCGCCGCAGATCGCCAACCTCACCGAAGAGACGCCCAATGACGTGAACTCCCAGTACCAGGACGGAGCTCTGGGGTACTCGGTAACCTGGTCTGATCCCACGCTCATGCCCCACCGCGTGGACCTGTTTCGGTTCATGTTCCCCGACTTCAAGGTCTTTCAGTTGGTGCAGTACAACAGCTTCACCCAGGGCGCCTGGGAGATGCTGAAGTACCCCTTCTTCAACGCCGAGGGCTACTGGCTGGGCGGTGGGACGACGGGCACGTACTGCGAGGATGCGCATCAGTTCCTGAAGCAGGCCTTCTCAATCCTCAACGGGCACGAGGACGCCTTCTGCTCGGAAGACGTGGAGCCACTGGTGCCGACCCTGGAGCCGACGGTGTACGCCAACCGGTTCACCGGGCAACGTGAGACGGTGTGGACCCTGTTCAACGCCCGATTCCGCAGCTTCGAGGGCGACGTCCTCACGGTGCCGCATATGGAGGGCACCACGTACCTGGACGCCTTCAGCGGCGAGCCCCTTGAGGCGCGGATCGCCGATGGTGAGGCCACATTGCCGCTGCGGATGGGCCCGCGCCGGGTGGGATGCATCGTGGCGCAGCGGGGCTGAGCGGACGCTACGTGGTAGTCCGTAGGGCCGTCGCCGTTGGCCGAGCACTTTCCCGGCAGTGGGCACATAGTGGTGCGAGCCAGCGTGCCTGCGGGCCATTGTGTCGCCCCTCCGGGGCTCGGGGCCGCGGTGCGCCCCAGAACGGGGGCTTGCGCCCCCGCCTGTCTTTGTTTCGCCCCTTACGGGGCAGGACGGCAACGGCGAACGCCACGACCTCGCGGCCGTCGTTGCCGTCGGGCTGCCGGCAGTGGGCACATAGTGGTGCGAGCCAGCGTGCCTGCGGGGCTCCTGGCTCGCAAGCCGTTGCCGTTGGCCGTCCAGTGCAGGAGAAGAGGTACCGTTCCCGACGCGGGCCATTGTGTCGCCCCTCCGGGGCTCGGGGCCGCGGTGTGCGCCAGAACGGGGGCTTGCGCCCCCGCCTGTCTTTGTTTCGCCCCTTACGGGGCAGGACGGCAACGGCGAACGCCACGACCTCGCGGCCGTCGTTGCCGTCGGGCTGCCGGCAGTGGGCACACAGTGGTGCGAGCCACCGTGCCTGCGGGGCTCCAGGCCCGCAAGCCGTTGCCGTTGGCCGTCCAGTGCAGGAGAAGAGGTACCGTTCCCGACGCGGGGCATTGTGTCGCCCCTCCGGGGCTCGGGGCCGCGGTGTGCCCCGGAACGGGGGCTTGTGAGCCTGTCGGTGAAGTCCTTTGGCACCCTCGGATACGCGGGGGCGGTTGACGTCCCGTAGGTGAGCGCGTCGTCAATGCGGCGGTACCGAATTCACAAGACCATGACGACACTCTTCCTACGCGTTTCGAGCTATGGCAACGAGGCACATAGGGGGCCCTGTTGACTTAGCCGACAGGCCCTTGCGCCCCCGCCTGTCTTTGTTTCGCCCCACTACCGCCCCCTCACCACCGCGTGGAACAGACGCGGGACTCCGCGGCCCTCTGCCGGCAGCGGCGGATGGGTGTACAGGTACTCCGTAACATCCGTCACCACGGGTAGGACGACGGCCGGGTCCGGGTAGAAGCCGCCGATGCGCCATAGCCAGCCCCAGCCGTCCAGACGGTAGCCGCCGATGTAGTCCGCGGTCTCGCCGGCGACAAGGGCGGTATGGGTGTAGGCGCCGGGCTGCCGCGGCAGGCCGCGGTTCACCATGCACCGGCCGGTGCCGACGACCTGTGCCACCTCCGCGCTGAGCCACTCCTCTCCCGTGGGTGTCACCGTCAGCGGCTGTAACGGTTCGTCCACCTCACCCGGCCCCACAGCTAGCCCCACAGAGGCCATGCCCTGTGGGCCGCTGCTGTCCCCATCCCAGCCCCCCTCCCGGGGATAGATGGAGCGGTAGAATGTGTACCCTCCGGTCTCCCACCATGAGCCGCCGTTGTTGACGTACCGGATGATGGCGTCCAGCGTCTCCCGCCACCGCCCGGGGCCGGGAGCCGGATAGCCCTCGCCGTAGGGGTTGATGATGCACAGCCAGTGCCGCGGGCCTGCCCCCAGGGCGTCCGTGACTTTGGCGACGGTATCCAGCTTGACCACCCGCAGGCCATGGCGGGTGACCAGGGCGGAGGTCGAGAGGGCGTCGAGCCATTGTTGGGGGCTAATCGTGGTCCACGATGGTTCCACGCCGGCCCCGAAGTCAAGCACCCCAACGGCCGGTCTGTCTCCGGGCCGGTCCGCGGGTGCGGTATCCGCCAGGTCGGGGGGTGGAGCCACGGCCCGTGGGTCCTCAGCGCCGGGCAGGCGCAGTTCAAGCCTGCGATCCCGCACCTGGGCCGGGAGAGGCGGCGCACCGTCGAACTGCACCAGGACGGGCCCGTCACCCACCGCCGGCAGCTCGATTGTGGCGACGGACTGCTCCGGGGCGTAGACGTAGACCTCTGTCATCCCCTCGTCCGTCTCGCAAACGAAGTCGATCCCCGTCTCCCCGTACCGGTGGTCGCCGACGCTTGAGAGGCTCCCGGCCAGCAGTTCCGGGGCCCGCGCCACGAACCCGTAGGGAGCCAGCTCGTATCCCTCCACGTGTCGGGCCGTGGGGCCGAGGTTGGCTGTGATCCGCAGGTCTTCATACTGGGCGTGCAGGAGGCCGTCATCGTCCTCGGTCGGCTCTCCGCGTTCATGGGCAAGACCGGTGAGCGGTCGGCCCACGTAGCGGGCGCAAACGGACTTCTGGATCCTGTCCAGCCACCGCAGCCAGCTCAGGTTCGCCTGGTTGTCCAGCGCCGTCGCCGCGGTGCGGTAGCTCATGCAGAACCCCAGCCCCAGCGTCCAGGCCAGGACCTCGCGGTTGGTCACGAACTGCCCCAGGTCGTGATGGATCATGGCGGCCTTATCGTGGGCTACGTATTGCGCCAGGGGGAACACTTCCCACGTGTTCGGGGGGTACTCATTTCTCATGAGCGTGCGCCACTCCGGGCCGCTCTCGGTGGGGACGATGGCCCAGCTCATCCCGCAGAGCTGGGCCTCGTACTGGGCCACTCGATCCCAGCCGGACTCGGTGGACAGCGGCTTGAGCAGACTGTCCTCGGCGACCATGGACAGGAGGCCGTCGATGTAGGCGTAGACCGTTGGCGAGGCAGGGTTCTTGTCGTAGCGCCATCCCCGGGCCCCGCACTGGTCCTGAAACAGCACGTCCACGGGGTACTCCTCGGTGAACTGGCGCACGGTCTCGCGATTGGCCGCCTGCACCGCCGGGTGCCAGTGGCATACCGTATAGCCGTCATTGTTGCCATAGCGTTCGTAGGACAGCCCCCCGTCCAGGAGCCTCAGCAGCGGCGCCTCCCCTTCGGCCTCGAAGGTCGGCCCCCGCGGATGGTCGCACCACCATGTCGGGTTGGTGTAGGGCACCACCAGGTGCCCGAGCTCGTGGGCGCGGTCGAACAGCTCGCGGAACTGCTCGGGAGTGCCGAAGTCCGGGCGGACGGGCAAGTGGTCCGGGTACTGCTTGTCAAACCCACCCTTGAGGTAGTCGGCGAAGTGCACCTGGCTGGGCACCGGGAGCCTGTGGAGGTTGGCGATCTTCTCGGCACAGTTGCCGGCGTAGTAGACCAGCACCGAGTCCCGGAACCTGGAGTAGACCTCGGGCGCCATCTTCTCTTCCAGGCGCCGGTCGATACCGTTGGCGTGGCAGTAGGTGGCGATGGACTGCGGGGCCTGACTGCCGACGTGAATGCGCGCCGCCGGAGCACTCCACTGAGCTCCCGCCTCGACGTAGGTGGCGAAGGCATGGACGCAGTATCCGCCGGCCTCGTCGCCACCACACTCCAGCCTGCCGGGGACGAAGATGGAGGCCCTGTCACGGGCGCCGGCCCAGGGCGCCGGCATCTGGGGGCGAATGCCGTAGACGCTGCAGTGGCCGGCGGCGCCCGTCTGCTCGGGGAGGGTGTCCAGGTGGATGAAGTCCGCGAACCCGGGCGGGTAGGTGGTGGAGTGGGTCAGGAAGCGCAGCGGCAGCATCTCGTAGTAGAAGGGGTAGCCGCCCACCTCGAACCAGTTCCCGCCTCCCCGCACGTATGCGCCGACGGCGGCAACGGTCTGGGGCATGCCTCCTTCCTGCAGCACAGGCGCCCACTCACCGTAGGGGTTGAGGATGGCCAGATACTCGTCATCTGCCAGCGCGTCCAGTACCGCCCGTGGGCTGTCCAGCTCGGACAGCTCCACCGCGGGATCTAGGCCACTCTCGAGGGCACCGAGACGCCGGCGCCAGTCCGCTACCGTCACGTTGCCCCAACTGCCCTTCTCCGGCCCGTTGGCCAGGGCGATGAGGCCGATCCGCGTGCGACCGCCACCTGAGGATGTCACCAGGTGGCGCACCGTGGCTTCCACCAGGCGCAGCGCGGTTCCCGTCTCCGTATCCCCAACCCGCCCCCCCAGACGCCACAGGGCCCCCTCACCTCCGAGGCGCGAGCCCGCGAAGTACGGGCCATTGGGGGAATCGACGAGGACGACGTCCGTCTGTTCGCGGGTCGAGGGCCTGTTGACCAGAGCCCGCGCGCCCTCAACCGCGTGGATCACCCGATCCCCCAGCCATTGCCGCCCCTCCTCGGTGACGCGGAGCGCCACCGGCTCGTCGGCGTCCGGGCGCTGATCCAGCGCGCCTCCGAGCAGCGCCTCATAGCCTGCGGAGCCCGCGGGACCGGAGGTCCAGCCGGTCGGCTGCTCGGTGGGTTGCGGGGCGAAGAAGGCCCCCCGGAAGGCGGTGCCCACCGAGGAGTTCCCGTTGGCGGGGAAGACCAGCCGGTCCGTGGTCTCGGGAGAGAACCTCAGGCGCGCCGGGAGGTCCAGGGAGAGAAGGGTGCCGCGATGAGGCGTCACCTCTGCCCGCAGGTCGATCCATTTCTCGGCGGCTGTGGCGGTCACGATCACCGAGGCCTGCGGCGCCTCATAGACCATCTCCAGAGCTTCGTCTCCGGGCGAAACGCTGTAGGCAAACCGGCGCTCCGCCGCCTCGGCCGAGAACTCTGCGGCACTGAGAGCCTGATTGCCCTCGAATACGAGTCGCCACAGGCCGTGCTCGCCGCTACGGTTGGGGCATTTGACCTCCAGGTGGGATCCGAGGCATCATTGGCCTCGGTGAACGCGAGGAGGTGTGTGCATGGACCCGGGTACCGTCGCACGACTCATGCCCAAGAGCGCCAGACAGACCGTGGTTCGCAGGATCGCCGAGGACTTCCGTCTCCCCCCGCTGCTTGCCGAGACGTACTTTGACCAGATCGCCCAGTATGTGCAGCTCTACGCAGGCTTGGAGTTGCAGGACAACCAGGTGGCCTACTGCGCCATCGACGCCAGCCAGCCCGCGGGCAAGCGATTGGAGGACTGTGTGCGCGTGTCCGTACGGCTAACGCTCCATGACCCCAGCGACTTTGCCACCGCGGGCTCGACCAGCATCGCTGCTCTGCGCCGCACGCGTGAGCAACGCCTCTGTGAGGAGGCCCTGGAGCAGGGGGGCCTCCTCACCCAAGAGGACCTCGCTGTCTTGCTCACCACCAGTCCCAGCACGGTCAAGCGAGACCTGCGCGCCCTCCGCGCCCAGGGGGTGTTGGTGCCCACTCGCGGACAGCATCGCGACATTGGACCCGGGGTCTCCCACAAGGTCGAGACCGTCACCGGCTACCTCCGCGGCGAGCCCCTCTCTGCCCTCGGCCGGCGGCTCCATCACGGCCTCGACAGCATGGAACGCTATCTGCAAGCATTCCGTCGCGTCGCTCTCATGACCCGTGAGGGCCTCGACCCCACCGTCATCTGCAAGGCCTGCCGGCTCTCACCGGGCTTGCTCACTGAGTACCAGGGCTTGTACCAACAGGCTTGTCACGATCCCACCATGGCCTCTGGCCTCGCCACACTACTGGGCGCGGACCCATCCGCCGCCGCAAAGGGGGGGCACCGACTGTGACCACCCCCACCACGCGCCAGAAGCAGGCCCGACGCTTGGCCCACAAAGGCCTGGAACACCAG
>Ga0334883_1001874_pt1 | contig 28583 bp, 12 predicted proteins | sample GraSluR1_MG_6_FD_207230 | JGI IMG/M metagenome (GOLD analysis project Ga0334883, IMG submission 207230) | Sludge microbial communities from methane-producing bioreactor in Wageningen University, Netherlands - Granular Sludge_09_05-R1 | ecosystem: Engineered > Bioreactor > Anaerobic >...
TCCGCCGCCTCCGCATGAGAGTGCGCCAGAAGCTCGTTGATCACAACCGAACCAAAGGACGGTATGTCCGCCGAATCATCATAACCGGGCGATCCGCCCGCCGCCGCACTCGGCCGCCACCCGGCCCGGCGATTCCAAAGTGCGAAGTTCATGCTGTAAGGATCGCGAATAGTCAATGAAAAGCCCCCGCCATCGGTGATGCCGTACCAGTCATCGTCGTAATCGAACTGGAGAATAGTACTGTTGGTCCTGTCCTCCAGGTTGATGTTTTCGCCGGCGTTGCTCAAATTGCCGGTGTATACCCCGGGAGCAAGCCTTATGCCGGCCGTGCCGTAACGGGACTCGAAGGCGTCTCGATTCTTGACAAGCACGATGAACTCGCCGGCCGGCAGGGATTCGTTTGCGCCGAGTGTGAATGCATACTGTATTCCGCCGGTGAACTTGACGCCGTCGAGTAACAGTGCCTGTGAACCGATGTTCTTGAGTTCGATGAATTCATACTCTTCCTTGTTGTACGCCCCGCCTGGGGCCGGATGATACATGATCTCGGTAATCCTCAGATAGCGCTGTTGAGAGGATGGATTGCCGGTGTATGTAAAGGTCGAAACAGTCGCATAATTGTTGTCGGCAAGAATGAGTGTTTCACCCCAGCTTGACAGATGTCCTTTGTAACCGCCTACGACGAAATGGCCCTGACCGCCCCTCGGACTGACTGTTCGCTGACGAAAGGCCCTGACGTCAGGCGAAACGTATATCCGGCTTTTGCCGGGGATAACGGTGCCGGGCCTGAATGCAAACTCGACGCCTCCGGTCAGATGCCATCCCGAGATATCGACAGCCTCGTCGGCGGCATTGGTGATCTCGACGTATTCCTCGTCCTGATTACCCGAACTCGGGTTGTCCTGAACGGAGGTAATTGTAACATGCTGGGCGATCTGTCCGCCGACGATCGTGATGACGCCGCCCTGCAGCTCGGGCAGTATGAGCAGGTCGCTGCTTGAGGCGCTGTCATTAAGACCGTGAATCGCCAGGACGTTCGTCCCCTGCCGGAGCCATGAAGCCGGCAAAAGAATATCTTCATAAATGATACACTGGCTGTCGGACCGACCGCTCAAAGCCCGCGAATCCCATGCCGGCTCACCCGTGAAATGACGGGAGGCTATACTGTTGCCGTTGAGATAGGCTATGAAGCCGTCGTCGTATTTCATATTGAGGATAAGAGAATCGAAAGCCGCAGGATCTTCGATCTCAAACGGGATCCGGATGTAAACAGACGTTCGGTTGACCATCATTTCGCGTATGTCGGTCATGATCAGCGAAGTGTAATTTACGCTGTCGCCGGGGCGATTCTCATAACCAATGCCGGTATATCCGTGTAGCCAGACCTGATCGAAGTCGGGCTGTATCCACTGCATGCCGAGAGAGTCGTCGGACGGAACGTGGTAATATGCCGTCGTTTCTCCCGGATTGCCGGAGACAAGTGTCGATGTGACAACGATCTCCGTCTGGCCGGTCTGTGATTCGGGTATCAGCGGTTCGGCGCCGCCAGGTCCGTACTTGACATACAGCTCGTTGCGCCGTAATGAAAAGAAGTTCTTCACGCTCGAAATGGACAGCGTAATATGCGCATACAAGGGAGCCGCTATTGCATCGCATATGGGTTCGTACTTCAATTCGCCCGACGGCGTGCCAGGCGGCTGGAGCAGTTCGTCCATCATCGTTCGAAGCCGCCGCAGGTACATCTGACGTGTCTGGGGCAGTTTGAAGAGAACGTCGAAAAGCACGTTCCACTGCTTGGTGCTCGTCTTGAGATGCTCCTCGTCGCCGAAGAACGGATGGTCTCTGTGCGGGCCTCCGTCGCCATAGACTCCAAAGGTGAAATCATTGTCCCACGGAAGGATCTCCCATTCGCCGGTGCCGTTTGTGTCGCGGTAAAAATAGAAGTTCTTGCGCGTATCGTCGCAGTCGTTCGAGATCGCGCGGGCTGCCAGATAGTTCATCATCTCAGGCAGGTTGAAGTTGTCAAACACGAATCGCCGGCGCTCCAACTCCGTGCCGGCCATCAGCCCGTCAACGACGGCCTGCAGATCCGAAACATCCTCCCAGCGCCGCGTCTTCTTCTCAATGCCGTTGTCGGTGTCGGAGAAACACGGCGTGTGCGGAAGATAAGGGTAATGGACAGGGTCGGCCTGGGCCTGGGTTTCTCCGCTGCGCTGGACAAATTTGTAAAGTGCGCCCTCCGGGTCCCGTCCGTGCCGCTGCAGAAAGTCCTCGTCCACCTGCTCGATCAGCACGCCGACCCGATCGAACTGGCCGTTGAGTTGCATGAGGACAAGAAAGGACTCGCATGCAGGCGTACCGCACCACGTGTGCGTATCGAACGCAAGAGATTGCCGGATGTAAGAGCTGTCGGCGCCCTGGGCGTTCATGTTGACCTCTCCCACCGTGGAGAGCTTTTCGTTGACATAGAAGTCGGACGCCTTGTTGAAGTCGAATTTCTGCGAGTACGCATTGGTAGCCTGTCCTCGCTGCCTGACGAATATGTTATCGTAGAAACGACCCTGGTAGTATACACAGGCCCGCGCTCCGGTCCGTGTGTGTGATGCGCTGGCGCTGGTGGTGAACCATTCCATCACGGGCAGTTGACTCTGCACGGACGGATCGGCCGCCACCGTCCCGAAATACCGGGGCGACTGATTCTCGCCGGTCAGGTCCAAAGCCAGGGGCAGGCGATTTTCACGTCCGAGCACGTCAGTCGTCTTGACGTAATAACGAAGCATTTGTCCAGGCCCGGCGGCGCCCCCGCCGATTACGCAGCCGTACACTCCGTCAGCGGCTGCCCCGTCGCCGTGCATGCCGTCGTCGTACATCGGAGTGCTCTGTTCGTTGCCGAACATAACGCGCCAGACGAGCGTTACGGAGGCGACCGCCGCATCAGCTTCGGTTATAGTCACCGTGACAACGAGGTCTTCATCGGGCTGCGGCCGTTCGGGATAGTGCTCCACGTTCGTTATGCCCGGACCGGTGTTCGGATACGGGGTGCCGTTTGCCGCACCGGGCGTTGGTACGAGGAAGTAGCAGCCTTCCGGCTCTGTACGTCCGACGTGCGTAGCCAGACCGTATGACACATCTTCATACTGTCGGGGCGGCGCGGGCCACTCGTGCTCGATCGTTTCACCGTCCGGCCGGACAAGCGCAAGATATTCGCCCTTGATGTCCAAAGCGAAATCGGTGTGCACTTCGCCTGCCGGGTCAGACCGGTCCCGCCCCGAAGCAAAAACAACAAGGTACTGCTCCGGACCGATAGACACCTTAGGGAAGCGCCATTTCTTCAGCCTTCGAGCGTTATCCGTCAAATACCAGCCGTCAAGATCAACGGCCGTGGAAGTCGGATTATAAAGCTCGATCCAATCCGAGGTCATACCGTCCTCATCGTACAGGAACGCATCATTGGCAGCCATAAACTCGTTGATTACGAGCCTGGCCCCGGTCATGCCCCATTGCGAGCACAACAGCGCAAAGTCCTCCATGTCCACGCCGTCATTGCCCACGAAATCCGCGGGACTGAACTTGTCAGACAGCCACTCACGGGCAAATATGAGCAGGTCCTGTGCGTCCACTCGACAGTCATTGTTCAGATCGGTCTGCAAACACGGTGCAGCCCTCGCCTGGGTGGTGAATGACCAGACCTCTCCCGTGAGCACCTCCGTCGGGCTTATGTATTCGTCGACTCGCCAGTAGTACTTCGTGCCGCCCTGCAGTTGTACGGGACCAAACCGGCCCGTCGCTTCGACCGGGTCGCCGGCGTCGACTTCGCCGGCCGGATGGAGTTCGCTGTCCTCGCCGCCCCCACTCAAGTATACCTGATGCTTGACTATGTCCGGATTCGGCACAGTCGTCTGATCGCCTGACGGAGCGGCCACAACCGCGGTTTTCCATCGCAAGGTCACCGGACTCTGGACCTCAACAGCACCGTTTGCCGGCTGCGGATCGGATGCCCCTTTCAGCAACGTCGTTTCAAACTGAATCTCGGAGAAGCCTGCGCGGTCGCCGCCAAGGGCCGGCCTGGCGGCATCAAAGTAATTATCGCTGACAGTCATTTCAACGTATCTTGCCGTAACGAGTTGACTGAATTGGAAATCCTGCTGCTGGCTTTGGGCAAGATTGGCCGGGCGAAACTCCGGAGTGTAGGAAATCGAAACGCCTGCTTGATCGGCCCCCTCCGCCTCCGTCGCAAAACGCAGCGAAAACCGGCTGACGGAATTATTATGCGGACCGCTGGTTCCATAGCCCCGGAAGGCAAGACCGGTCAGCGTCACATCGGATCCCAGATCGCAAAGCAGGATAGGAATCGGACCTGATGCAAAGTAATCGGATTGATAGCCGCCGGGCGATTCCGTCGCCCAGCGTGAGAGAATGTTGCCATCGCTGGCGGCGCTCACGGGGTAATACATCGAGCCTCGGATCAATGTCACACGGCCTTCGGCGCTGATCAACTCCGCCGTGGCATACCGACCAAAGACGGCCGTTGCCACTGAGAACACCACCACCCCACGGAAAAACCGCCAAAAAAGCCAACACCCTCGCATAAGCACTTCACTCTCGGCGCTGTTGTGATAAAGCCATGACCTGTCTTAAGAACAGGCGGAACCTGTACGGCAACCGCACAGGTTCCACCTTGTCGATTATACCAGATTCTCTGACACAATTTCAAGCCGTCGACATCTTCGGCAATCCGGCCGCCTAATCGTTCTGCACCGGCCGGTACGGGAAGAAACCGTGATTCAGCCACTGAGCCGCCAGTTCCGCAAAATCGTGCAGATCAACGACACAATCTGGCACGCCCTCGGGACCGCTGACGTCGAACGGAGGATTTCCGAATACGCATGCCGGGCCCACAACGTCGGTGTACAATTGGGCAACTTCCACATGCTCCAGCGCATAGTTGTAGATTCGCACGTCGTCGATCAACCCGTTGAAGAAGAAATTGGCGGGGTTCTCATTCTGCCCTGCGCCTATGAACAGGTTGCTCTGGCCCGCCAGCTTGGGCATGTAAAGATCGCCGACCATCTGAACGGATTGCCTCCCGTTGATATACATGGTCGAAGTACCCACAAGAAAATCGCCGGATCGGCCCGTCGGTCTGAATGTGACCGCCACGTGCGTCCACTCTCCGCTGACTACGGGCACACCGCCGGGACCGGTCCAGTTGCCCGCGCCGGTCCAGAATCCCCATTGATTGCTCGACTGGGCATAGACGATGAAACCCTGCACCGGCGGCTCATGACGGTTGCTGATAAGAGCCCTATAGACGCCGCTGCCGCCGACCTTGGCCCAGGCGCTCACAGAGAAGCTGCCCGTAGGGCTCCACGCCAGGGCGTCATTGCTGACGGTCAGGTAGTCGTTGACGCCGTCAAGAGCAAGCGCCTCACCGGCGTTAACCAGACCTTCGGCAAATCCCGGTTCACCGACCGCCGTCCCGTCAGTGGCTCCCGATGGATCGTCAATGTTTTCGTATGTTCCTTCGAACGGCCAGTAGGCAATCCGCTGCTTGACGACCACCCACGCGGCGCGAGAGACGGTTGCAGCATCGACGTCGGGTTCTACAATCGACACAATGCAGTAATAGCTGTCGCCGCTGTTGTCAAAGGTTTGCTCCGGCGTTGTATAACTTGAGGCATTGCCGCCAACGATCGTATCTCCTGCCGAATCGACGCGATGCCATTCGTAGCTCAATCCGTCACTGGTCTCGGTGAACGGGTTGACGGAATCCACGCTGAATGTCGCGGTCGCACCCGCATTGACATACTGATCGGCCGGTCCCGAAACAATCCGCGGATCGGAAGCCAGGGTCACAAACGACCACACGTCGCCCGTTATAGAGTTGGTGTCGGTTACTTCATCGATCCGCCAGTAGTAAGTCCTGCTTCGCAAGAGCGCAATCGGCCCATAGTAAGCACGATCGCCGGTAGCGTCGATCTCGTCAAGGAAGTACACATTAGGATCTGTCAGACTGCCGTCGCTGATGTAAATGGTATGCTTTACGATGGCGGGATCGGCGATCGCCGCATTCGGGTCCGCCGGGTCGTAGACCAGACCGGTGGCCCAGCTCAATGTCACGTCAACGTAAGACGGTTCGCTGCTCTCATCCTGCTGCACCTGTGGATCAAGCGCCTTGGAATACTCTTCCTCCGTCAGATAGACTTCACTGGCAAACCGCACCTCGCCAAGCCCCACGCGGTCGCCTCCAACCGTCGGATTAACGCCTAAACCATCCGGGTCCCCATAGTGATTGTCAGTGATCCGCATGCGGACGTAGCGAGCACTCTCGCCCGGAAGGCGAAACGGCTGTGCACTGTTGATGCCCGGAGGTATCATCGCGGGCTTGGCAATCACGGTAGTAACAGGGCCGTCAAAAATGGCGGATCCCTCGGCCTCCGTATTGAACTGCAGTTCCATCGTGCGCGCATGGTTGCCGACATTGATTCCGTTTCCGCCGTCGTTCTGGTACTGCCAGATTATCAGCGTACCCACCGTTGTGTCTCCGCCGCCCGTCAAATCCCAAACGATGACCGGAGGACTTGTCGCCCCAAAACCCGCGAAGTAATCAGGAGCCGACGCATTGGTCACCCACGACTCGAAGACTCCACCGTAAACGTGAACGGCCTGGAGCGCCGCATTAAGCGAATCGCCTCCGTCAACCGCCGGAGTCATGCCGGAATTGTTGATCAGCATATCCGTAGTCGCGGTGCTGTACACGTTCGTGTTGCTCTCGCTTGCGATCGCGGGAACTATAATACCCCCCGCGGCCGTGCCAGACGACATTGCCAGGCCGCCGGCGAAAACCCATAGCATTATGAAAACTCGTTCGGGTCTCATGACTTCCTCCTTACATCAAAATGAACATCAGAAATGATAAACTGTGAACACGCATCAAGAAAACTCGCTGCAAGGTCAACGTCTGCTGAATGAGCAAGAAAAACACACTTGCGTCTGAAAAAGGACTTCGGCGGAATGTATTAACAATTCGCCGATGGAATTGGAATGCCTCCAAATCAATGCGCCCATACGCCTCCTTCTCTGTCCTCATGAAAGCGCCTGCAGCAATGCAGAATCGCACCCACAAGCTCCAAATCATAATACATCCGGGCACTGGTCGCGTCAAACGAAAAAAGAACTCAAAAACACAGTACCCGGGTAGTTTCTGCCGTGATTTCCGACAAGCGGCAAGCAGAACATCACTTGCGGTAGTTGCGTTCTTTCTCTATCCTGAGCTGTAATGAAGCAGGTAGCCGGATTCGCCGAACGGCGACTGAAGATAATGCGAAGCCCACAGGAGACATTATGCGATTCGTCATACCGCCTTTGATTTGCGGCGGCATCATGCTCACCTACCAATGTACAAACGCATGCAGGCACTGCCTGTATCGCTGCCGTCCGGACAAGAGCCCGTGGATGACCGAGGCGATGATAGACAGTGTGTTCTCTGCTCTTGCCGACGAACCCCGTCTGCAAGGCGTTCACTTGGCCGGCGGCGAGGCAACAATGCGCACGGATGTTCTCCTGGAGGCGGTCAAGGCCTCGGTTCGACACGGCGTCCCGCTGGACTATCTTGAGACCAACTGTGCCTGGTGCCTCGATGAGCGCGCGGCACGCGAAGGTTTCCAGCAGTTGCGTCAGCATGGTCTGCGCGCCGTCCTCATCAGCGCCTCGCTCTTTCATAATGAATTCGTACCCTTCGAGCGGACCATGGCCGGCGTCTCTGCAGCCGACAAAGTGTTCGATGGAAATGTAATCGTATGGACGCCGGAAGGCTATCGCGCCTTATCGAGGCTGGGCAATGCGGCTCGGACGCACACGCTCGCCGAATCGTGCAGATTGCTCGGCCTTGATGACGCCGGCCTTTGGCGGCTCCACTCCTATGTAAGGCCGAGCGGCCGTGCCGCCGAGGCCTTGCGCAACGGCCTGCCAGCCTTCCCCGCCGAGCACTTCGCCGGCGACGATTGCTCCGGCATGCTCTCATCGGTCACACATTTTCACATCGATCCGAACGGCTTGCTGTTCACTGGCGGCTGCCCGGGCATAACTGTTGCCAGTGTGCGGGACGGACTGCACCCGCAAATTGACCGGGCTCGGTTCGGCCTTTTCTGCAGCCTCTTTGACAAAGGACCTTGCGGCCTGCTCAAGATTAAGAACCTTGACTTCGCACCGGGAACGACGGGCTACATCAGCAAATGCGACCTGTGTCTTGACATAAGGAAGCAGCTTCAACACACAGGCGATTTCCCGGAGCTTCACCCTCGCGAGTTTTATGCTTAGCAGTCTTGCCGTACCGATCTGGAACGCCTCGCGCCGCATTCCGCCTACCCCTAATAGGCGATTGGCGACTTCTTTTTTTCAAATCCGCTTGACGCCGCCGCCGATTGTATTATTATTTGACGCTTTCAGCAATGCAACAAAACCTTGCAATTCACAGGCGATAAAGATGAGCGATGATCGCACCAAAGGTCAGATAGAAGCTGAGATCAGCGAAGCTATTATTAGCTTCGAGAAAGAATACATGGGGCGCGGACCCGACGAAACGAGGACGTACTTCCTCGAAGATATGGTCGTCGTTCGCCTGCAGCGCGTCCTCACGCCCGCCGAGAGTCAGCTTGCCAAGGCTGACCCGAATTCCAAAGGGCGAGCACTGGTCAAGCAGGTCCGGATGGAGCTTCTCGAAAAAGCTCGGCCGCTGCTTGAAAAAACTATTTGCGATATTACCGGTAAAAAGGTAATCAGCCTCCACACTGATATCAGTACCGTCACGGGCGAACGCGTCATCGTCTTTACCCTGACCAATCCGACGGCACCCTGATAGCCCAATTTTTGTCAAAATTCTCTTGACGCCGCCCGAGCCTTCGCTAAAATATTACCAAAATGTCAGGCAGATGATCAGGGGGCGGCGATAGCCGCCTGCTGGAGAGTAAGCCGGGAAGCAGTACGAAGTCGCGTAGCTGTTACCGGTTTCTTCGTTTTTGCCTTATAAGCTGTTTGGTATGTTGAGCGCGGTCCAGCGCATGGATGGCGCATTCAGGATACAGGCCAGTGGCCCGACTGTCGGGCCCTGGCCTTTTTTTGTGCCAACTTTGGCTGGTAACCTCAAGTGAAAGGAAACGCATGATTGGCTGTCACATGGGACGCAACTTTCAGGTAACCGTCTCAGGGGGGTCCTACCAGGAAGGCCTGTCAGCCACGCTGCAGGGAGTCCCTCCGGGAATGATCTTCACCGAGCAGGAAATATACGGCGATCTGCTGCTGCGAAAACCGGGCGCCGATGAATTATCCAGTCCGCGCAAGGAGCCGGACCTGCCGGTGATATATTCCGGGGTCAACGCCGCCGACACCATCGAGAACGCCGGCAACTGCAACCACACCAACGGCACGCCGCTGTGCATACTCATTCCTAATCTGGACCGGCACTTCATACACGTCAAGCAATACCAGGACACCAACCGAACGCCCAGGCCCGGGCATGCCTCATATGCCTCCTTTGTCAAATATGGAGCCGACGATGACGCAATCGGCGCAGGCATCTTCAGTGGTCGCTACACCGCGACGATTGTCGCCGCAGGATACGTCGCAAAGCAGGTTCTCAGGAATTTCGGCATCGAAGTCTTCGCCTATGTCAGGGAAGCCGCCGGAGTCCGCTGCCCGGACATTGAACACGCCACAGCGCTTGACGCCGCCAACCGCTACAAGAAAATGCGGCACGACCTCGACCCGTTCTACCAGGAAATCTACGTCAAAGGCCGTATCCGCCCTGAAATGAGATTCCTCGAAAAGATGGCGATCTTCGCTCAGATCGAGAAGGAAATCGACGACATCCGAGCCATGGCCCCTCAGATGACGCCGGCAGGCATCATTGACAAGTACGGCGTTCATCATGTCGTCAACTGCCCCGACATCGAGGCCGCCGAAGAAATGCTTCAGTCATGCAACAAGATCACTCGAACCGGAGACTCCTCGGGCGGTATCGTCGAAGTCGTCGTCACCGGCGCACCCGCCGGACTCGGTGAGCCCGTATTCTGCAAACTCGATGCCGAACTCGGTCGAATGCTTGGCATAGGCGCCGTCAAAGGCGTCGAAGTCGGTGCAGGCTTTGCCGTCAAGGACATGACCGGCTATCAGTCCAACGACCAGATGCACGCCGAAAACGGCAAGGTCATCTTCGATTCCAACAGTGCCGGCGGCATCACCGGCGGTCTGGCCACCGGCCAATCTATTGTCGCGAGACTTGCCGTCAAGCCAACACCCACCATCGACAGGCCCCAGCACACCATCGACAAGTACACACTCGAGAACAGGGACCTCGCCGCAATTACCCGCCGCGATCCGACCATCGTCGCAAGGATCTGGCCCGTCGCCGAAAACTACACCGCCCTGGTCATCCTCGACCTCCTCATCGCCCATCTCGGCTTCCAGGCTGTAAAAGCAAGCTGCCAATGAAACCCAACGAGGAACCCATGAGGATTTCACTGATGAATGAAGAAGGAACGCTCAGGCAGCGGATCGAAAACGCAGCCGCGATGTTCGTCGGCGAGTACCTGCGGGTAACGCCAAAGTCGATTTCGATCGATCTGCATTCCGCAAACGTCATCGTGACGCTGCAAAACATCGTTCCGCCCGTGGAAAAGGACTTCGCGCATGGCGACGCGGAAAGGCGAACCCTGCTGGAAAAATGCTACGGAGATGCCTTTGACGCGGCGAAAGAGGATTTCGAGCAAACCTTGGCCAATATCATGAACCGTCACGTTGAAAGCTCGATGCTGCGAATACACCCTGAATCGGGCAACGGCGTGATGATCGTCAATCTGGCCGGCCAGCCGCCGGCATAACACACAATATGAAAGAGATTCCGCATTAGAACTGCTGGAAAGGAGCAAAGACGATGCAACAAGAGTACGAAAGCCTCCTGAAAACATCACTGACGCAGGAACATTACAACCGTCTGATGAATATTGATAATGCCAGGCTTCACGAATTCGTAGCCGATAGCATAAGGCTGTGCAAGCCCGACTCGGTATCCGTCGTGACGGACTCCGATGAAGATGTCGCCTACGTCCGCGAGATGGCAGTCAAGAGCGGTGAAGAACAAATGCTCAAGATCGAAGGCCATACATGTCATTTCGATGGAATGGAGGATCAGGGACGCGATCGCGAAGTTACCAAATACCTGGTCGACAAGAACGAATCACTGAGCAAGGCGCTTAACCAAGTCGAACGCCAGCAAGGCCTCTCTGAAGTCCGCGGCCTCCTCAGTGGCGCCATGCAGGGAAGGACCATGATCGTTCGATTCATGTTGCTCGGGCCCGCAAGGTCCGTCTTCAGCATTCCATGCGCCGAGTGCACTGACTCATGGTACGTCGCCCACGCACTGAATCTTCTGTACCGCCTTGGCTATGAGGAGTTCGTGCGACTTGGCCCGGAGGCACAGTTCTTTGCCACACTGCATTCCAGCGGCAAGGTCGACGAACGTATGGTCAGCGTCGAGGCAGACAAGAAGCGCATCTACATCGATCACGCCGCCGACACCGTCTACAGCGTCAACACACAGTACGCCGGCAACACAGTCGGATTGAAAAAGCTCGCGCTGCGCCTGACGATCCGCAAGGCCGATCGCGAAGGCTGGCTCGCCGAGCACATGTTCATCTCCGGTGTGAACGGCCCCGGCGGCCGCAAAACATACCTGGCCGGCGCATTCCCGAGCGCCTGCGGCAAGACTTCCACCGCCATGCTTCCCGGCGAAACCATCATGGGCGACGATATAGCCTATTTTCGCAGGATCAACGGCGAGTTCCGCGCCGTAAATGCCGAAGCCGGAATATTCGGAATCATTCAGAACGTTACCGCCAAGGACGACCCCGTCATCTGGGACGTCTTGAATAAACCCGGAGAGGTCATTTTCTCAAATCTGCTCGTCGCCGACGGCAAGCCCTACTGGCTCGGCATGGGCGAGCAAACCCCGGACAAAGGGGTCAACTTCTCCGGCGACTGGTTCCCCGGCAAGAAGGACGCCCAGGGAAACGCCGTCCCGCTGGCCCACAAAAACGCGCGATACGCTGTAGCTTTAAAAGCCCTCGCCAACTGCGATCCCGAACTGGAAAGCCCCGACGGCGTAGTGCTCGGCGGCCTCATGTACGGCGGGCGCGACCCAAAAGCCTATGTGCCCGTACAGCAGGGCTTTGACTGGAATCACGGCATTGTTGCCTACGGCGCCTCGCTCGAAACCGAGACGACCTTCGCAACCATCGGCAAGGAAGGCCTTCCTGAGATCAACCTGATGAGCATCCAGGATTTCGTTGCGATACCTCTGGGCAAATACATCCGCAACAACCTGGAGTTCGTCCGTGGACTGAAGAACCCGCCCCTGGTCTTCGGCGTCAACTACTTCCTCAGGGACAAAGACGGCCGATTCGTCAACGGCGTTCGCGACAAGCACGTCTGGGTCAAATGGATGGAGAAGCGCGTGCACGGTGATGCCGATGCCGTCTCGTCGCCGACCGGGCTTATACCTGAGTACGCCGATCTGGTGCAGCTCTTCCGGGAGGTACTCCAAAAAGACTACTCAGAAGAAGATTACATCAGCCAGTTCACCGTTCGCGTGCCGGAGAACCTGGCCAAGATCGACCGCGTCGAAAGATTTCATCGCGAACACGTCGCCGACGCTCCGGCCGAACTGTTTGAGGTGCTCGACGCGCAAAGAAGCCGCCTGACGCATCTCCGGAAAATCAAAGGTGATTATGTCAGCCCGTTCGATCTGTGACGCGAGCCGCTCTCGTCCTTTAATACGGCAGCGAAACAGAAATGCTGCGATAGTCTGAATATGGCAAACAACAAGAAAACTGCGGTATTCCTCGACAGAGATGGCACCATTATTGAAGACCGAGGCCATCTGCGCAGTGCGTCGGATGTCGTCTTCTTTGACGAAACATTCGACGCGCTGCGGAAGCTGCAAGAACACTTTCTGCTCTTCATAGTAACCAATCAATCTGGTGTGGCCCAGGGTGTGATTACACGTGCTGATGTCAATCGGGTCAACGCCCACGTTGTCAGCACCCTGAACCGGCAGGGTGTCCGGATAAGCGATCTTTATGTCTGCCCCCACGATCGCTCCGATGGGTGTCGCTGCATAAAACCCAAACCCTGGTTCCTGCAAAGAGCCGCCGCCATGCACGGCCTCGACCTTGGCGGATCATTCACCATAGGTGATCATCCGCACGATATCAAGTTCGCCCATAACGTCGGCGCTGCGGGTATTTATGTCCTGACGGGACACGGGCAGAAGCACCTTGGCGAACTCCCCGAAAATGTGGAGACGGCGTCCGGCCTATCCGCCGCCACCGAAATAATCCTCCGCAATCGAGGCGCAGCCGCGTCCCGGTTGCACAGACGCAATGACGACGAAATAGTGCTCGACATGGCCGTCGCCGCTGATTTGTGGGACAGGGCCGATCTGCCCCGCACACCTGCCGACGCAAATCACGTTGCAGACGTGCTCAGACGGGCGGGAATACGCGTCCACGAAGTCTCGGGGGGCTGGCTCGCATGCGAACCGCGCCCCGCTGCCGTCCATGAGGCGCTGAGCGGCAAACCCGCCACGTCCGATTGGCTGGACCGGTTTGACTGTCAACCCGAAAAACCAGGCTGCGTCCTGAAACTGCTCGCCGCGTCCGGAATACGAGTGTGCGACGCTTGATTCACCACGCCCAAAACGGTTTGCCCGCCCAGACGGCAAATCATTGATGATCACACCGGTCCGCCTGTCCCGCCTCATGGCCCGCAACGGTCGACAAAAAAATTACATTTGACATGTGCAGCCGAAAGGTTTACCGTTATACTCAGCTTTAGTGGTATTGTACATGACGTGAGGAGAACACAATGTTGCTGTCGGCCGCGGGATTGGACGACCTTTTCTGCCTCACACCTGTTTATATCTGAACCAGACCGGAATCACCTGCCATATGGGCGGCGCCCCTGCCCGGCGGGTGAACATAAAACCGTCGGGTGAAACATGGAACATGATCGAACCACGCGTCCCGCCAAAGCCGCGCTGAAAAGATTAACCAAGTGCTCACGCCTCTGCGCACCTGATCCAGGCATTCACGTGAAGGAGAAACGGAATGAGCAAGTTCAAGGGATTTACGCTGATTGAATTGCTGGTTGTAATTGCAATCATCGCGATTCTGCTGGCAATTACCGGCCCCGGCCTCAGGATAGCAAAAGGCCGAGCCAAACAGGTCATATGCTTGTCAAACCTCTCCCAGTGGGGAAAACTCTTCTCGGCCTATCTGACTGACAACGACGATACTTTTATGGACGGCTGGTTCGGCAACCCAAACGACCGCGACGGCCAGTGGATGTATGCGCTGCGGGGATACACAGGCTTCAGCCATAAGATATGGTGCTGCCCGGAAGCGAGCAACAAGGCGCTGTGCCCGATTGATCCGTGGGGCAACGTTCAAAACGAATTCACCTCCAAGTCCCCGTGGGGGCACATCGTGCATTTGCAGCATGCCGGCTACGCAACCGAAGAGGAAGATTACGGAAGTTACGGGATCAATTCTTACGTGTATAACGTGCCCGTGACGTCGATGGGAGTGGCGAAGGAGTCCTTCTGGGCCAAATCCACAAATGCAAACGTATCTTTGTCTTCCATACCCGTGTTCATGGATAACATGTGGTGTGAGTCATGGCCCTTGCCTAACGAAGGCCCCCCTCAGATTGAAGGCAGATGGGGAGGATATGGAATGCACTCCGTCTGCATCGACCGCCACAACGGCGTCTATATCAATATCTTGTTCATGGACTGGTCGGTCCGAAAGACTGACCTGAAGCAGCTTTGGCGCCTCAAATGGCACAGAGACTGGCCCAAAAACGTCGTCGAGCCGCATTGGCCCCAGTGGATGGAAAGGTGATACGTAAACGCAAATAGCAGTGGCTGTTCTTGCGTTGGAACCAACATGCAAACTCCTGAACGGCCGGTTAATCTTCTTTTTAACATCTTGGATAGGAGGGCTTCAATCTGTCAACTCGCACTTCGTATCAAAGGAAACGAATTAATTAATGTTTTGGAGGATCTGAAATGAAGCTTGTCACATGTCTGTTAATGCTGGTCCCGGTCGTGCTTGTCATGGCGCCGACCCAATTCGCCTGCGCCGCAATCGAATTCAGCGAGGATTTCGCCGCCGGACTGCCGGCCTACATGGAGCCGGGCATCGGCTTCGGAGACGGCGTAATTGACTTCAGCGAAGGCAGCGCCAGGTGGTCGAATGTCAATGGTTTCCGACAATACGTCCGCACAAAGCAGTCCAACTACAACCAGATCAGCTTTGTGTTCGAGGGCACGGTTACCCTGTCGCCCGTCGCCGACTGGGGAGCGGCCTTCTTCGGTATCGGCAGAGCCGACGGCAACGCCGGCTTCTATGGTGAGCCGATTCAGCCCACTATCAAAATCACTGCGGGACCCACAGTTTCCTACCTCAACGGAAACGCCGTCTTCGCCATCGAGAATCCGGGCGGAGCCGGAAATCAGGCCATCACAATGCCCGGCGCCGCCGGAGATGGCACGCACAGACTCCGTCTCGTCTGGAATGCCCTCACCAAGTCCGCTTACGCCCAGATCGATCGCAACTATGCCGGAGGCAGCTTCGTCGCGGATTACACGTCCAGTGAGATCACCATCAATACGCTTACGGCAAGCAACTCGCACCTCTATTTCGGAGGCGGCAACAGCATCGTATGGGATGATATCTCCGTCAAATTCATTTTGAGCCTTGCCAACCCCGTGCCCGCGAATAACGCCGTCAATGTCGATCCCACCGCACTGATGACATGGGAGCCCACCAACTTCGTTCCTAACGCGGTCTACGAAATCAGCATAGGCACCGATCCGAACTGCACCGATCTCGTCGACAGCCAGAGCACCGGCTCGATCTGTCAGTTCAATCCCGTCGGCCTCTTCGACTACGTCTCGACTTACTACTGGAAAGTAACGGCCATTGGCGACAACGGCACGGGCGCGGCGATAAGCACCCCGCCAATGATATTCTCAACCGGCGGCAAGGTAACCTCGCAAGGCCCGCGCAATGATTCAATTGCAGGTCCCCTGACTGACCTGACATGGTCGGGCAGCGGCTTGGCCGCCGGCTATCGCGTCTACTTCGCCCGGCAGGGTCAACCCCTGGTCGAACTGCCCAACAGCCCCTACGCCGACGAAATGGTGCCGAATGCCGACCTGCCATCACTTGCAATAGGCAGCTCATATCAGTGGAAGGTCGAAGAAGTCGACGTCGTGGGCAGTCCTTTGGTCTCCGGCGACCTCCTGATCTTTACCGTGGGGGTCTCAAGCGCACCCCTAACCGACGGAATCGTCCTCCACCTTGACGCGGGGACAATCGAAGGTATCGCCGATGGCGCCCCCGTAACCAAATGGTCTGACTATTCAGGCAAGTATAATGATGCCACCCAGTCCGTGCCGGACTATAAACCCACCTACAAAGCTAATGCCGTTAATGGCCGTCCTGCCGTGGCCTTTGACGCGCTTGACGACGACATGGCTACCCCGCTAATCCTTGGCGCCCCATACACGGTCTTCGCAGTCTTCAACGGATACGACGCCGTCTCGCCTCACCGTGCCATCGCCGGCTCCAACAACTGGCTGATAGGACCTTACGCCGGAGGCATCAACCATTACGCAAACGGTTGGGTATCAAACGCCGTCGTGCCGGTAACTCCGGGCCGGTATTACATAACAGCCGCCGTCAACACCGGCGCCGCCTCAACCTTCCTGGTCGATCATGTCAACAGCACCAGTGGAGCCGGCACGGGTTCGCCCGGTCGAGTCTTCCTCGGCGCAAACGGAGCATACATTGAACCCCTCGATGGAGACATTGCCGAAGTCATCATCTTCGACAGGGCGCTCGGCCAGGCCGATCTTGATGCAGTCACAAAGTATCTCGACGACAAATACGACACCATCGACCCCAACATCACACCAAGGGCCTTCAACCCGAGCCCGCGAGACACACAAGACATGATACCAACCGACCTGACACTGACCTGGGCCGCTCCGCTGGGTGTTGACGCGCCTACTTACGACGTATGGTTCGGGCCCGTCGACAATCTCGCACTGCTCGGCAATCAGACCGACACCTCCGTCGAAATGACCGACCTCGTCGCAGGAGAAACCTACCAGTGGCGGATCGACGTCCCGCAGGTAACCGACCCCAACAGCGGTCAAATCGTGCCCGGATATGTATGGACCTTCACCACCTTGCCTCCCAAGGCCCATTCACCCTTCCCCGCCGACGGAGATGCCGGCGTCCCCCAGAACGTAGTGCTGACCTGGGGCAAGGGCACCGGCGCCGAATCGCATGACATCTACCTGAGCACGGTATATGACGATGTCGTCTCCGGCGCCGCCTTCATAGCCGACCAGACCGCAGACAACACCCAATACGACCCCGACCTCGTCTTCAACCAAACCTACTACTGGCGAATCGACGAGACCGTCCAGGGCCAGGTCTTCATGGGCGACATCTGGTCATTCACCGTCGGCGCCCCCGAATGCGGTCGAGTACTCCCGGGAGACATCAACGGCGATTGCCTGGTTAATCTGCAAGATCTCGCTCTGATCGCCGCCGATTGGCTCGAGTGCGTCCTCGTCAACGGCGATTGCCCGTAGTATCACGAAGACTTGTTCGTGAGTGTGATTATTCGTACAATGATGGTTGCGGCATTTCAGAGGAGGGTTCCCATCTGTGGGAACCCTCCTGTTCTTGAGTTCGCGCGTCATGCCGGACCGCATCGACGCTGCCGCCGGAAAGGCTTGTCGTTGCGGCGAGTGTTTGCTGAGAAGGCAACCGAAGCTTCGATTACAGCCGAATGTTCGCCCTGTGGGTTCCAGTTGGAGGTAGTGGCCAGATGACTCCATATCTTAAACGCGTCCTGCTCGTCCTGACCGCGGCGCTCCTGCTTGCCGCGTCATGTCCGGTCGCGTATGGCTTCCCGTCAGACACCGTCGTCGTGTTCAACGAAATCATGTATCATCCCGAAGTCGACGAGGCCAACCTCGAATGGGTCGAGTTGTACAATCAGCTCGTCCTTGACGTAGATCTCTCGGGATGGTCAATACAGGGCGGAATCCGGTACGACTTCCCCCAGGGCACGATCATACCCGCCGATGGATACGTCGTCGTCGCCATCTCGCCCTCCGCCCTGAAGGCGGCCTCCGGCTGCCCCGCCTTGGGACCCTTCAGCGGACGACTGGACAACTCCGGCGAACAATTGCTTCTCATCAACAACAACGACCGTGTCATGGACGTCCTGGACTATCGCGACGACGGCGAATGGCCCGTTGCCCCGGACGGATCAGGCGTCTCACTGGCTAAGTACGACCCGCTGTCCGCCAGTCAGCCCCCCACCAACTGGCGCCCAAGCCCGATCGTCGGCGGCACACCCGGCAAACCAAACTTCCCGTCCTCCGGCGCCTACGTCCCTCAGTACGATGAGTTCCTGCAAGGCGCCGATCAGGCTAAGGTCTTGATACCCGCCGACGGTTCCCTCGGCAGCGCCTGGAGATGGCCCGAATATGACGACTCCTCACAACTCTGGACACCCGCAACGACAAGCATCGGATTCGATCTAAATGACTCCTTCCTCCTCAATCACGCACTCAACAAGCCCGTCATAAACGGCAGCGGCGCTTATCGCAGCAATCCATTCAACGTACCCGACGCCGCCGGAAATTTCACCGCACAGAACGTAACCGACGGAAGCACCTCCGATGTTTTCGGCGTCAATTACTGGCTCGGACGCGAAGCCACCCTCAACGAGTACTTCATCCTCGACCTCGACAACATTATCGGCATCAGCCAAATCCGCCTCCGCAACACGCACAACACGCAGTACAACGACAGGGGAACCGCCGATTTCCAGATCTGGGTATCCACCGAAATCGACCAAAGCAAACAGCTTGTCAATCCCCGACTCATACTCTCCGGCACGCTCACAAATGTAAACGGCATGAGCCAGATCCCCGCCGATGTCTTCGACGCCGACCGCGGCCTTGTCCGGACCGACGCCAGGTACGTCAAATTCATAGCCCTGACCGCAAACAACGCCGGCAACAACGTCGGCCTCAACGAAATCGAAATCTACGGCTCCGCCGTCGCCGCCGACATCGAAGACCTTATGCTCGCCAAGAACGCCACCGCCTACATCCGCATACCTTTCAACGTAGCCAATGCACTCAGGTATGACCGTTTGACGCTCGGCATGCAGTATAACGACGGCTTTGTCGCATACCTTAACGGAGTCAAGATAGAAGAACGCAACGCCCCCCAGACAATCTCCTGGGACTCATCGGCAACAGCCGAAAACCCCAACCACCAGGCCGTTGTCTTCGAAAGCTTTGACGTCTCCTCGCACCTCGGCTTGCTCCGCCAGGGCGACAACCTCCTCGCCGTCCATGGCCTGAACCTGTCCCCTTCCGACCCCGACTTCCTCATCTGCCCCAGATTGACAGCCCGGTTCGCCCCGATCGCCGAATACGAATCCACGCTGGCAATCAACGAAATACCCCCCGCCGGCGCCGACCCCTTCTGCGTGGAGCTCTACAATTACGGATCCGCCCACGTGGATCTGCAGGATTTCATTCTCCAGTCATCCGCCGGCCCAACCGCAACCCTCTCCGGCGACATTGCACCCGGTGAATACAGGCTGATCACCCTCCGCGCCTTCACCGCAAGCGCCAAAGACAAGCTCTTCCTCTATACTCCCAGCCGCCTCGCCGTCGCCGATGCCGCCACCGTCGCCGACAGGCTCAAAGGCCGACTTCCCGCGTCGCCGCCCCTGGCTCCCTTCCAGTATCCCGCCCAGCCGACCCCGGGAGCGGTCAATCTCTTCGAGCTTAACGACAGCATTGTGATCAACGAAATCATGTATCACCACCGCCCGCAATATGAACAGTCCGTCCCCACCACGTACACAACAACAACTCTCATTCCCTTCGACGCCCACTGGCAATACGACGAATCCGGAAACGATCTCGGCACGCTTTGGAAAGAGCCCGCCGCCGATTTCTCGGCATGGTCCGACGGCCTCACCTGGCCCCAGGGTCCCGGCCTGCTCGGCAATGAGACCGCCTCTCTGGCCGAGCCCATCCGCACTCAGTTGAGCCTGCAGGGACAAACCACCTATTACTTCCGCAAAACCTTCGTGCTCGACTCAGACGCACAGAACGCCGAACTGCAGTTTTACATGCTCATTGACGACGGTGCGATCTTCTATCTCAACGGCACGGAGGTTCACCGACACAACATGGACGACGGACCAGTAAACTACCTCACCCGAGCCAATCCGGGCGTCGCCAACGCAACCCTCGTCGGTCCCGTCGTCATACCTGTGGACCTTCTCGACGGCCTCAACTTCCTCGCCGTCGAAGTCCACCAACAGGCCCCCACAAGCTCCGATGTCGTCTTCGGCCTTGAGGTTTCGCTCAGCCGAACCGTCTCAGAGGGCGGCTACGTCCCGTTCAGCGAAATCGACCAGGAGTGGATCGAACTCTACAATCGGTCCCAAACCCCCGTCGACCTCGCCGGATGGCGCCTTCAGGAGGCTGTCGAATTCGAATTCCCCACGGCAACGCAAATCGCGCCCGGAGACTACCTCGTCATTGCCAAAGATGCCGCCGCCCTGCGAATGCTGCATCCCGACGTCAATATCATCGGCGACTACTCGCAAAGACTCTCCAACGCCAACGAAAGAATACTCCTGCTCGACTCCAACGGCAACGTCGCCGACGAAGTCCACTACTACGACAAAGGCAAATGGCCCCAGCACGCCGACGGAGGCGGATCCAGCCTTGAACTCATGGACCCCTTCGCCGACAACGCTAATCCTCAGGCATGGTCCCACAGCGACGAGCGATCGCGATCTGAATGGAACCGCTACACCTACACTGCCGTCGCAACTGCACCCGTGTACAATCCCCCCATATACTTCCACGAATTCGTCCTCGGCCTCCTCGACAGCGGACAAGTCCTTCTCGACAACATAAGTGTCATCGAAAATCCCGACTCCAGTCCCATCGAGCTCATACAGAACGGCAGCTTCCAGAATGATGCCGTCGGGCAGTTGCCCGCCAAATGGAGAATACAGGGAACGCACGACCGAAGCGCAGTCATAACCGACCCCGACAATCCCGCCAACAAGGTCCTGCATCTCATAGCCGACGGCCCGTCGAATTATCTCTGCAATCATGCCGAGACCACCCTGGCCGGCGGCCGCACCGTCGTCAACGGCCGCGAGTATCAAATCTCCTTCGACGCAAAATGGATCGCCGGCTCACCGCAACTGAGAACCGAACTCTACTACTGCAACGTCCCAAGGACAACGATCATCCAAACCCCACCGCTCAGCGGAACGCCCGGCAGACGCAACTCGACTTGGAAAACCAACATCGGCCCCACGTTCGCCAACCTCAAACACGAACCCCTCATACCATCCTCCGATGACCCGGTGACGGTATCGGTTACCGCCGCGGACCCCGACGGCGTCTCGGCGATTTTCCTTTGGTACTCCGTAAACGGCGGTTCGTGGACCGCCAGAACAATGACCGCAGGCCCCGACTCGCGCTATACCGCCGTCATACCCCCTCAGGCCAACCACGCCGTCGTTCAGTTCTACGTCGCCGCCCGCGACACGCTCAACGTTCAAACCTCGTTACCCGCAAAAGGTCCAAACTCGCGCGCCCTGTACAAGGTCGACAACGCGTTCTCAATTGATCCCCTCCGAAGAGACTTCAGGTTCATCATGACCCCCGCCGACGCCGACTTCCTCCATCTCGACACCAATCTCCTCAGCAATAACCGGCTCGGCACGACCGTCGTCTACAACAACAAGGATGTCTACTATGATGTCGCCGTCCGCCTCAAGGGAAGCATGTTCAGCCGCACCAACATAAACGGCATCGGTTACAACATCAGGTTCCACCCCGACGAGCCCTTCCGAGGCGTCCACGAAACCGTAACCCTGAGAGGTAACTCCAGAAGAGAACTGCTCCCGAAACTGATCATCAACCAGTCCGGCGGAATACCGGGAATGTACGACGACGTCGTCAGGCTCACTTCCCCTAAGGGAATAGGCGACGGTATTGTCGCTATGGCTATGGCCAGATACGGCGACGTCTTCCTCGAATCCCAGTACGAAAACGGCCAGGACGGCGCCGTCTTCAAAATGGAAGGCATACGCGTCATGCAGACCACCGTCGACGGAAACCCCGAATCGCTCAAAATCTACATGCCCATCGGATGGATGCCGCAGTTCGATATCGCCGATCTCGGAGACGACAAGGAACTCTACCGATGGGTCTACAAGATCAACTGCAGCCGCGCCAAAGACGATTACTCCCGCATCATCGACATGGCAAAGGCATTCAGCCTCACCGGCCCCGCACTTCAGCAGGCCGTCGCCCAGGTCCTGGACGTCGACACATGGATGCGGCAATTCGCCCTTACCTCCCTCTGCGGCATCGGCGACACCTACTCCCAGGGCAACCCGCACAACCTCAACTTCTATGTCAGACCTTCTGATAACAAGGTCCTTTCCATGCCCTGGGACTGGGACTTTGATTTCAACCTGTCCGCCTCGGCGCCACTCTGGGGCAACAAGAACATCGCAAAAGTTATCTCCCTGCCTCCCAACAAACGCCTGTTCATGGGCCACATGCACGACATGATCAACACCACCTACAATACTGAATACATGTCGTACTGGATCACTCATTACTCCCAGATTGCAGGCATGAACTTCGGCTACGTCGCATCATACATAAACGTACGATCGGCCCACGTCCTCAGCCTCTTGCCCCCCGAAATACCCTTCCGGATCACCACGAATGACGGAGCCGACTTCTCCGTCGACGACGACGGAGCGGTTCTTCACGGCGATGGATGGATCAACGTCCGCAGCATTTATGTAAGCGGTTCTGATAAGCCGCTTGACGTCGAATGGCTCGACGACAAAACCTGGCGGGTCATTGTCCCGCTGCAATTCGGCCCCAATCACGTGACCTTGACCGCACGCGACTTCTGCGGCGCCGAGATTGCCTCCCAAACCATAACTGTAACGAGCACCGTGGATGAACGGCCGCTCCGACAGTCGCTCCGGCTTACCGAACTCATGTATAACCCCATAGGCGGCACAGCCTATGAGTTCATTGAATTGCAGAATACAGGCGGCAAAGAGCTGGACGTCCGCAATGTAACTCTCGTGGACGGCGGCAGTCAGAATGTAATCTTCGCGTTTGCCGCCGGCCCGGTCACCACTCTGGCGCCCCGCGAACACGTGCTGATTGTAAACGACCTCAAGGCTTTCGCACAACGCTACGATACCTCCCAGATGAACATCGCCGGCGAGTTCACCGGAAACCTGTCCAACAGCGGAGAAAGACTGATCGTCAGGGACCGCTGGAATGCCGACATACTGTCGTTTGAGTATTCCGACCAGCGGGGTTGGCCCCTCGCCGCCGACGGCCCCGGACATTCGCTCGTGCCCCTGCAAGCCGCCGAAGAAAAACAGACCGCCGGCTCGCTGGATTACGGCGGCAACTGGAGGGCAAGCGCCTATATACACGGATCGCCCGGACAGACCGACCCTTGCCTGCCGCCGACCATTGTAATTAACGAAATCATGGCACACACCGATTACCATGATCCGGCAAACCCCCAGTATGACTCAAATGACTGGATAGAACTCCTCAACTGCTCCGATGCGCCGATCGTTATCGCAGCCGAAACCTGGTACCTCAGCGACGACAAGGCCGTTCTGGACAAGTGGGCCCTCCCAGCCATCGTGATACCCGCCCGCGGCATTCTGAGTTTTGACGAAGTAACTGGATTTCACAATCCTCTCACACAGGGATTCGGACTGAACAAGGCCGGCGAACAGGTCTTTCTTTCCTGTCTGCCCGGTGCGGGCCCCCGGCGCGTCGTTGACTGCATTCAGTTCAAATCGCAGGAGAACTCCATCTCGCTCGGACGCTTCCCCGATGGAGCAAACAAATGGCATGCCATGCCGCCTTCCAGGGACTTGCCCAACCTGCCTCCCATCAGGAATGTGTTCATCCGCGAATTCATGTACCATCCCGAAACCGGCGGATACGAGTACATCATACTTCACAATCCCACTTCGTCCCAGGTCGTCCTGTGGGATGATCAAACAGGCGCCGGCTGGCGCCTCGCCGGCGGCATAAGCCTCAGTTTCGACCAGTCCTCCACCGTACCCGCGCAGGGATGTCTGTTCGTCCCCGGATTCGAACTTACCCCCGCCAACCTGGACAACTTCGCCGCCGTCTACGGCAGCGTCCCCGCCAACAGGACCGCACCCTGCAACGGAGCCCTGTCCAATGGTGGAGAGCGAATCGCCTTGGAAAAGCCTCATCAATCCGATGATCCCGCAAGACCCAACGACATCTCATGGATGATCGTGGATGAAGTCATTTATTTCGACGATTGCCCCTGGCCCCCCGAAGCCGACGGCCTCGGCAAAGCCCTGCGCAGAAAAGGCCTCGCCTCCTATGGCAATGCCCCTGAAGCATGGTTTGCCGCCGAACCGATGTCCCACGCCGTCTCCGGCGATTTCAACGCCGACGGCGCCGTCAACCTGGCTGATTTCACCATGCTCGCCCGTCGATGGTTAAACGAGTCAAATCAGCCCGACTGGGACTGGCGCTACCAGTTGCACGAGACCCTTAACGGAGAAATCGGCATCCTCGACTTGATCGAGTTCGCCGAACAATGGCTGTGGAGTACATCCGCGGCTTCGGGCCTCTGACCCCGACATCTCATTTCAAAGCCGCGCCTCTCGGCCGCCTACTCGACGCTCCGCGGTCTTACCCTCTCCCTCGCACGGCGCCGCCACCCGAAACCCCACATTAAACACCCGCTGCCACGCCGGATAGTCCATCCGCACGCCGCTGCGCGCCCGCGCCGGCCGATCGAAGAAAGACCCTCCGCGCACCGCCTTCCGCGTATCAACGCGCCCGTCATTCCTCCCATCCTCCCGATACGGGTACGCTCGATAATCGCTCAGCGTCCACTCCGCGGCGTTTCCATGCATGTCAAACAACCCCCACGCATTCGGCGCATACCGCCCCGCCACGCTCGTCACCACCGAGCCGTCCGAGAACCGACGATCGGCAAGATCAGCCCCCTCAAGCACCAGATGAGCGATGCCCCCCGTGCTCTGTCGGCCGCCCGGCTGAAGGCCCACACTGAAAGACCGGTCCGCCAGATTGGCAAACGCCGAGTAGTCGGCATCCACCCCGCCGAAGAACAGTGCTGTCGCCGACCCGGCGCGGCACGCATATTCCCACTGAGACTCCGTCGGCAGCGTAAACGCCATGCCTGTAAGTTCAGACAGCCACTGACAAAATGCTGCCGCATCTGTCCACGCCACGCGCACCGCCGGCTGCCGATCCCCGTTCAGATCCAGCCCCTTCCCGTCCGGACCGACATAGTCGGCCGCGCCCGACCCCAGCGGACCGTGCCGCTTCGCGTAATATCCACTGTCGTGATTCGGGGCGAACTTCCGGAACTGCTCGTTGGTCACCTCGTAAGCCCCCATCCAGAACGGCTCCAATACCACGATCCGCGCCTGGGCATGCTCATCGCCTTGTCCATCCGGATCCCCCATCACAAACTCTCCCGCTGGGATCCGCACCAGCTTCATCACCATGCCGTCTCCCATGTCGACGCTCTTCTGCACCAACCCGTCCCGGCGCTGCCGCCGCTGTGCCTCCTCAAACTCGAAAGGCCAGCCAACCGCCGCCACCTGCCCCGCCCTCGCCCGCGGCACCGGACTTCGCTTCTCAATCATCACAGGCGGCATCGGCACAACGACCTCCGGATCCTCCGGCGGCCCGCCGCAAAGACGCCGCAGCGCCATCCGCCGCTCGCTCAGCCCGGGCAGCGGAAACACTCCCGACCATGTCCCATGGCACGGCCCATTAAGATCGATCCACGTAACCAGCCGGTCCCACGACTCGGCATCCAGCCGCACCCCCTGGTGCCCGCGCTTGAGCATTTGCACCAGTTCGCTCGTATCCGCGTGATACTCGCCCGGCCGCAGCAGCGACACGTCGTCCTCCACCCCCACACGGCGAATGTACCGGATCAGCGCCTCGTATGCCGGCGTGTACCGCACCCGACCCTGTGTCGCCTGCCGCATCTGCGGCAGCATCCGATTAATCGCCATCTCCGACAAGAGGCTCCCCTCATATCCCTCGACCTGATCCGCCGGGCGCAGATCTGGCCCGGCGACCCCCTCTCCCCAATGACAGCTCACACAATGCGCATCCAGAACAGGCTGCACCTCGCGCGCAAAATCGAATCCGCGCGCTGGCCCGCGCCACGGCGTAATGTCCCGCGGCTGCCGCATAGCCGAAATGCTCCGCACCGCTCCCGGCGCCTCCGCCGGGCTCTCATGACACCCCACACAGGAAAGAACCTCCCCACCCCGCACGCTGAACCAGCTCCGCATAAGCTGCACGGCCTTCCCCTCCCCATCCAGCGCCTGAACGGCAATCGGCGTGTCCGCCGGAACACGAAACGCCGCCGACCCGTCCTCCTCCAGCGGCACCGTCCCGAGAATCCGCATCACCTCCCACGGGCCGCCGCGCCCGACCAGATCCGGCCCTGCCAGCCCCGGATATGCAAAGTGATACGCCAGCACACGCAGGCTCTTCACCGTCCCCCGAGGCACGCCCTCCAGTCCCGGCCCGCGATAAATATCCTGCAGATAGACCACGCCGTCCGTCCGCGACGGGTCCGCCCGATCCGGAATAACTGGCGGCATCGACCGCTCACGCAGCGGAATCGGCTCAAGCAGCGCCCACCCCGGCTCCTCGCGGATAAGCACCACGTTGTCGAACACGTCAGCCAGGTATATGCCCCACGTCCCTTTGCTGCCCATTAGCGCCGAGACCAGAAAATGCTTCTCGTCCAGCGGATACGGATGCAGGAATTTCGGCCAGTCATCCTCCACCAGGTCGTCGCGAACCTTCGGCACGATCGGATCGCCCTGCCCCGAAATCCGCATCACCAGCCCGTCGGCCTCATACCACTCCCGCGCCGTATCCGCGATCACAAGTTGCCCCATCCGATGCACGCCATGATACCCTGACAGAATACATACAAGCCGCGTCGACTCTGCACAAATCGCCCGAGGAAAGAACAGCGAATTGGGAAACCACGAGTTGCTGCCATAGATCGCACGCTGACCGGTCCCGTCCGGGTTCATCACCATCAACTGCCGCAGGTAGATGTGGGCTATGCCCGTATAATCCCAGCGCAGGAAGACCCCCTGCCCATTCGGCAGAATACTCGGCGTATAGTCGTGGTCCTGGTCAAAGCAGAGCTGCCGTGGCTCCGACCCGTCGGCGTTCATCGAATACAGCACGCTGACAGGCCGCTGACCGTGCCAGCACGGAACCGCCTGAAAAGGCGCTGTACTCCCGAAGATAATCCGGCCCCCGGGCGTGTAGCAGGCTCCATGGCTCTCAACGTCATCCGGCATCCTCGACACCTGCCGCGGCCTGCTTGCCTCCCCGACGTCCGTCTCCCAGACCTTCCAATTCACCGCATCCGATTGCGTAAACAGCAGCCGCCTGCCATCCCAGTGCAGGTCCATCTCACCCGCAAAACGCCCGTGCGCCGGCCGGTAAAGACCCTTCAGTTCTCCGTCCGGCAGCGGCGGCGAGAGAACCGCAATCTCGTTGTCCCACCCGCCCCGCGGCAGCGCCGAAACACACTCATGCGGACTCGGAATCCCTAACGCATTCCCGTTGAGCGGATTATTCACGCGCCGACGAACCAACAGAATCCCCGGCAAATCCCCCAGGAGCGGATTGGCCAGCAAAGCCTCCCGCTGCAACCGCCCGAAGGCCGCCTCCCATGCCGCATCCTCACCCCCCTCGTTCCGCCTGGTCTCCAACTCCTCCAGCCGCGTCAGGAACGCCTCCCCGCCCGCATATCGCGCCCCATGCGTAACCTGAAGATCCTCAATCGCCGCCCGCAGGCGCTGCACACGATACGCCCCCAGGGACAGCACTGCACGCGCAAACCGACCCGAAGAGCACCGCTGCGCACCACACCCGCCGGAAGCTCACTCTTAAAATAGCGTCCGGAAAACTCAATAGCCGCACCTTCCCCACCCGCCGTAGCTCACCGCGCCCTCCGCCTATCTCTTCGCCGCCTCGAATCTCTCCGCAACCTCCTTCGCCCCCAGCGCCCGCCGGTAGATCCTCACATCTGAAATAGCCCCCCGCACCTGGTACGGCCCCGCCGCCCCGCCGCTGTACTGCCCCACAAAAAGAGGCCCTCCCCATGCCGTCCGGTTGGGCGAACAAGGCATCGACTTCACCAGCCGCCCATCCTGATAAAGCCTCGCGCTCTGCCCGTCATAAACACACACAAGGTGCGTCCACTCCCCCGCCGCCGGCCTCCCCCCATCACAGTCCACGCCCCCCACGTGCCACCGAA
>Ga0334883_1001877_pt1 | contig 28579 bp, 27 predicted proteins | sample GraSluR1_MG_6_FD_207230 | JGI IMG/M metagenome (GOLD analysis project Ga0334883, IMG submission 207230) | Sludge microbial communities from methane-producing bioreactor in Wageningen University, Netherlands - Granular Sludge_09_05-R1 | ecosystem: Engineered > Bioreactor > Anaerobic >...
GTATCATAGGCGTTCTCTGCGGGGCAGTAACGGGATTAATCCCCGGTATCCACGTTAACACCGTGGGTGCCTTCACCTTTGCATCATCAGCCACCATTCTGGCCTTTCTATCTCCAGAATTCCTGGGAGTGTTCTTAATTTCAATGTCTATTTCCCACGCCCTACTGGAATTTATACCTTCTATGTTCCTGGGAGTGCCGGAGGAGGGCACCGTCCTCTCGGTCTTACCCGGGCATCACCTCATGCTGGAGGGAAGGGGCAAGGAAGCCATACGTTTGGTGGCCCTGGGAGGGTTTGGGGCGATCATGGTTACCATCTTACTTCTACCACTTTTTGCCCTGATATTACCCCCTTTATACGGCTTTATGAAGCCCTATATCTGGATCATCCTGGTGGTAGTGGTGATCTACATGTTCATCCGCTTAAACAGGGATTTAAGTTCGGTAGCCTGGTCGGTGGTTATATTCCTCTTCTCGGGGATTATGGGCTGGATAAATGAAAATATATTCTGCATTTTGAAAAGTTGGAGGATCTTCTTATGAAATTTAGTAACAAAGAGATACATAACGATCGGTATGTTCAGGATTTTTACTTGGCTCGTGGATTAAGTGAATCTTCAGAGGAAAATTATACAATAAGGCTAAAGTCATATTGTAATTTTTTAGGGAAATCACCGAAGGAACTATTAGATATAGCCGAACAGGAACAAGATAATAATATTAAAATGAAAGATCGAAAGATAAAAAGATATTTGTTGGATTACGCTGATCATCTTAGGGTAAATGGTAGATGTGAATCCACAATCAAAGGAAATTTGGAAACTATTAAAGCGTTTTACCACGAATATGAAATCGAAACCTTTAGAATTAGGGGTTTTTTTAAGAATGAAAGTCAGAATAAGAGCTATGAAGAGTTACCTACAAAGGAGCATATCAAAAAGGCCCTAAAAGTTTCTGGATTGAGAACTCAAGCAATAATATTGTTACATTATACAAGTGGGATGGGTGCATCAGAGGTAAGACATCTTACTTATGGTGACTTTTTAACCGCAATGGATGAATATTTAGATTTTGATAGAGATGAGTTATTGAATATACCTAAAGTTGTGAATAAACTAAAAAAGAAGAAAAAAGAATTAGTAGGGACTTGGAAAATTAAACGATATAAGACAGGGATGCCGTATGTCACTTTCAATAGTCCGGAGAGCAATGATGCTATTCTTGATTATCTTTTAGAGAGAATAAGGAAAAATAAAAAAATAGAAAGTCTACAAGACCCTTTGTTTGTAAGCCATTTCAACAGAAATATGGGGAAAGAAACTCATTCACACTCTATTAGAGATTTAAATGACAGGTTGGGATTTGGTATGCGTAGCAAAAAACGTTACTTTTTTACATCACACATGTTGAGAAAATTGTTTACAACCACTCTTTATAAGGCAAAAGTTGATGAATTACCCATAAATTGGATGCTTGGCCATAAAATTAATCCCATAACGGAATCTTACTTCAAAGCTGACATTAAATCATTAAAACAACACTATTTAAAAGCTCTTAATGAACTTTCTTTAGAGAAAATTAAGGTGAAGACTGTTACTACTAAGGAATATGACTACATAATCAATGATTCTAAAAATAAAGATGAAAAAATTGCTTCCTTGGAAAAGAAATTAGAGGAAATGAGCGAAAGGAATAAATTGATTGATGAGAAGTTGAATAAAATTTTGACCAATGAAACTGTTTTAAAAGAGTTGAATAAAGGATAATTTTTTTTAAAATATTTTTATTACAATAATACTAATTAGTAATATTTATATTATCCTTATTCTCATAACAATTATTACAAAGTTATGAGGTGATGACATTTGATGGTTGCAAAAAGCGTGTCTATGGATTTGAAAGATTTAAACAAAATCCAAGAGAAGATAGAAAATGGTGAATCAGCCAGTTTAAGTGAATTTGTACGAAATGCGATAAAAAATGAACTTAAAGGGTGAAAATATGCCTAAAAGATTTACTGACAAACTAAAAGACATTTATCAGACCTATAAAGATAAAAAAAATCCCCCAGTTCCTGTTAAAGATATAAGGGAATTTTTAGAACTTTCTGGTATACCATTAGAAGAAGATGATACGAAATAGAAGGGGTTTAAATGCCAGAAGAAAAGGGAGTGGGGGGAGGTAGAGGAACCCCTGTAAGTAATACTTTATTATCAGATAATATAAACTTGCCGGATGCTAGCCAAGCATTGGCTTGTTTCCCTGAAAAGATGGAAGGACCCCAGATACCACACTTTAGAGAGAAACCTGTTCAGCATCTTATAGATGGATTTAGCTTATATTTCAAGAAAATTAATAATTATGAATATTGGATCTGCGAACAGCAAATTAGTGGTTCATATTTTGTTCAATGGATTGAATTTAGTGGTTCAAAGCCTCTAAGATTTCATAGGAAACTGTCAAATAGATTTGGACTGGATGTTGAAAATAAGAAGAGGGACCAGGCTCTTATCAAACATTTAAACGCTAAGGCGGGGATAGAATCAGATGAGATAAAAGAATTTTTAGAGGAAGTTGGGGTCTTTATAGGTGAAAATAGAGTATTATTATCACCTATACAAGAAGAAGTAGAAGAAAATCCTGATTTTGAATTAGTAAATGATGATCAAACGGAAGAAATCTCTGAAGAACAGAGAGAAAAACTTATAGAGATTCTTAAAAAGCCTGATCTTTTAAGTTTTATTGATAAAGCCTTATATGAACGCTCTCCTGATGATGGGTTTATCATAGGAGAGGTTGAATCAAAACATATTTTGAATTTTAATTGTGTTGGAGCTCGGCTGGGATTATCAACCATAAACACTCTTAAAGGCGGTTCATCAATTGGTAAGACAAATACTGCAAACGTAGTGACCGGTTTACACCGCACCAAAAAGGTGGGTAGTCTTTCGGACACCGCCCTTAAATATGCTGACGACCTGGACCATATTGATATACTCTACATCCAAGAAACCTTGGAAGAAGAGTTTAAGAATAAGGAAACCAGGTTAATGTCAGCAGATGATGGGGGTTTCATAGCTGAAACAACTGTCAAAAACCCTAAAACGGGTCAGTTTGAAGTTCAACAGACTACAATTCCGGTTAAAACCTTGGTCACAACTACAACGGCCATTGAACTGGACCCTGAGTTTGCCAGCCGTAATTTTATCATACCAGTTGATGACAGCGAGGAGCAGACCAAGAGGATTCTGGAGGAAAATTTCAAATCCACCGAGAAAAAACTCCAGGAAATAAAGGGTGAAATCAATTTTAACTCAAAATACAAGCTTTTATCAGAATCTTATAAGATTTTACTACCTTATACTGTTTTGATACCATTTGAGAAGGATTTGATGGATATATTCCCTACTTCTAACCCCCGGGCCCGTAGGGACTCTAAAAAATTAATGCAGCTGATAAAGGAGAGTGCCCTTCTATTCCAATACCAGCGTTGCAGTTCAGAATTGAATGAAAAACCAATATTAGTGGCATCCTGGGCGGATTTGGCCCATGCTATTCTATTGGGCGGACCTATCTTAGAAGCCACACTCACTGGTTTTGATAAACGATTGATAGAGGCTTTGCCCATTATATATGAAATTATTGATAATAAAGGGTTTGTCACTACTAAATCTCTCCATGAAAAACTTAAGAAATCTTCTAAATATGCCTGGCAGATCCTGAATTTTTTTGAAGATAATGGCTATATCTACCATGACAGTGAAACAAAAAGAAGTTGTGGTATCAAGGGGAAGACCAAAGTCTACATTAAAACCGGGGCAAGAGAATATAAAAGTCTACTTTTAGCCATCGGAAATATAGACTGGATTAAAATAAAAAATAGGGAAGAAGAGTTCATAAAAGAACAAATTCCAAATTCCCCCCACCAAGTAGGTGAAGAGATCTACCTGCCTCATTATGATCCTTCAGTTCCCAACAAGGTGGTGTATCATCAAACTTCTATTCATTCTGAGAAATTTGGAATTTACAAAAATGAGGACAGAAAGGGGAATAAAAAGTCCGAAAATAGTGGAGAAATTCTGAAGGGTGAAAATAGAATTATTAAGCAGGCTGTAAATTCTGAAATAGATTACAGGAACTTATCAGTTATCGAAAAGGCAATTCTCACTGAACTTGTAGGTTACAGTAAGCATACCTTGGATTCATTAATTGAAGGTCTGAAAAACACCTTCAAAAAAGCAGATATCATGGAAACAGTACATGATATGGAGGTTAAAGGATGGCTTGTATAAAATACCAGGCAAAGCTATCTAAACTTCCCAGGAAGCAAGTGGGATCCACCAGCAAACCTAAATTATTACTGAACTGGGAGGAAACCAGGCCAGAATTGAAGAAATTTATTTTATTGCATTTGGTAAGGGTTGTAGATGACTATCGAAGCCCCCACACCAAACTCACCCTTGAAAAATTAATCATAGATTTGAGCACCAATATGGGTGGCATAGTTAAATTGCAAGTGAAAATTTACGTTGAAAACCTCACCTACTATGGATATGTTGCAGAATCTTACGTGGATGGAATGGTAACAGTCACCGATAAAGCCTATGATGACCTTTTCAAAATTGATAAAATTTTATCAAATAAGAAAAAACAGCATAAGGGGGCTTTATGATGAAGGGGCTCCAATCTTTCTACCGTTCTTTTTACGGAAAAAGATTTTACAGACATTTCCGTCGCCCAGATGAGTTTATTCACGAAAATTTCAGGATCCAATTTAGAGTAGAAATGCCTAAACAGATCTATCTACATGTGCACCGAAATAGTGGCATCCGCCCTTGTCTTATCCATACCTATGATTATGGAAGCAGGGGTAATTTAAACAAGGGCAACTCAGACAAGATGGTATTTGATAGGGTCTTCTTTGATTTTGATGTAAGCAATGATCAAATTAAAAAAGTTAAAAATCAGCTGGTAGAACTACGAAGTCAAGGACCAGGTTATGAAAAGGATAAACAGGTGCAGCTGAAGGACCAGCTGCAAGAGATGATCCTGGAGGATAAACTTTCTAAACCAGCAATTGACGAGGCAAAAGACTTCGCCCGTAATTTCAAAGATGTTTTTGGGAAATATCCTGCTTTATTCTTTAGTGGGTGCAAAGGATGTCATGCGTATGCATTTTTTAACCAGTCTAAATTTATTAATCTAAACAGGGCAGTTTCCTGGTTTGCAGAACATGTTAAGAAATCTTTCAATTACCAGACAATAGACCTTGCAGTCACTAAAGATGCACAGGCCAGGCTATCCAGGGTTCCTTACAGTAAACATCAATTGACTGGACTGGCGGTTGTTCCATTTTCTGTACAAGATAAATATGAAATGATAATAGAGAAGGCATTAGCGCCTGAAGTAGAAAGCTTCTACCGGGAAGATTTCATCACAGATTTTCACTTGCACTTGCAGGAAATAGATAAAATAGAGGCACATAATGCTAAAATTAGGGATAATTTAAGGGAAGAGAATTTAAAGCGTTATGGTTCAAATAAAATTAGATCCATTGATGACCATCGGGTCTTCTTTAAGTCCATCCTGGGTGAGCCTGTTAAAAAATATCCTGAAAAAGAATATGTGATGTACCATTGTCCATTACCGGGGCACGCTGATAAAAAGCCTTCTTTTAGAGTCCACCGGTGTGGTTATTATTGTTATGGTTGTTTGAAGAAGGGTAATTATTGGCAGTTTTTGAAGGATTTCTATGGATGGAGTAATGAAAAGGTCCAGATATATCTACGTGGACTTTGAATATTAATAAAGAATTAAATAATTAATTGATAATAATAATTTTCATTATGAATTCTATGGATTTCGCTCAGATTATTGTTAAAGAAATTGTTGATAAAAATCCACCAGATTCTAGACTATTTTTATGTGGAAATGGTATTCGATTTAACAACTTGGATGATTCTGATGAGATATGGAAAGCTTTTGTAAGATATAATATTGATGCCGGCGGAATTAAATCAAGTATTGTGGGTAAATACTGGAATCTATTACCAGATAACGCATTAATTAAACAAAGAACCCCATTATTGGATAAGATTTTACTTTTAACTGGATTAAAATGTTATAAAGATTTTACACATAACTGTCCAGTGAAATACCTTAAAGATGAAGGATTTGTTGATGCGGACAAATGCCATGGTCAGGAATTTTTTAGCGAGTGTCCTGTAGTGAATCTTATTCAAGAGCTTAGCTGGCACAAAAAGCATCATGCGTTTGCTAAAATTATAGTAGAGACCGGTAAAAGATTATTGATTGAAGATAACTATGGTAAATCAAATGGAAATTTAAATGATGTGGTAATTGGGATCTTAGATAGATATCCGGATAATGATGAAGGAAAATGCGCTGCAACCTCTAAATTATTAGATCTATTCAAGAACATTAAAGGTTATGGAAACCCGCCAAAAGTTATAACCTGGTTCTTTTCTGAATTTAGTAGTCCTGTTCATCAGATAAATCATTGGCCTAGGTTATATTATAGGAAATTAAATCCTGTAGATACCCATGTCAGACGTTTAATGGTTCGTTTTGGATTTGTACATGATAATAAAGCTTCTAACATAGAAATAGATTTAAAATTAAATGAACTTTATCCTGAAGAGCCGAGAAAACTAGATTTTGGTTTATATAGGTTGGGTGGGGAAGAAAGTATCTGTGGTAGTACACTTAATTGTGAAATGTGCAAAGAAAAACATCCCATTGTATGGGAAAATTGTAAAATTCCATCATAAGATTAATTAATTGTATTTTGAGAGAAAATAATTGAATAGAGGGGGGATGATATTATGGTAGATATTTCACCTACGAAGATTTACGAAGAATATTATTGTCTTTTAAGATTAAGATTTAAATTAATTTATATTTTAGAAAATCTTGTAGTAAATGAGAGAGATGAACAATTATCTGGATTTTTAGAATCAATAAAATCGATATTGGATAAAATAAGTTTCAATAGAAGTGAATTTAACAATTTATTAGATGTTTATATAGAAAGCTCTAATAAAACTGATTTCAATGAATTATATAACTTTTGTAAACAACATTTTGAAAAGGTTGAAGCAAGTATCGCAGAAATTCCTAGCGATATCGCCAAATCTTACAATGTTTTAAGAGCATTAATTAACATTAAGGCTTATATACATGATTCACATCAGGGTTATGATGCAATTGTCTTATTAAAAGATGAAATATCTCCAGCTGTAAGAAATGAAATTTATTTAGATTGGAAAAAATCTGAAAAGGATAGTTTTGATTATTTAGGTATATATGACGCAGTGTCACATGCAAGGATTCAAAAAATATTTGGTTTTTCAGAATTTGATCCAATTTTCAATGATATTGATTCAAAATTAGAATTTAAACTTGTTGAAGATATTTTTTCTGAAGATTTACCACAATTAGCATATGATTTATGGTTATTAGATAGAATCCCTGATTTTGTCAATTATAATCGTGATTTAGTGAATATAGCTCTTAAATGCTTAGTGAAAAGTCAAGATACTGAAGGATTCTGGTTTGATATAAAAACAACACCTAAAATTCATTCCAGAGAGATAAGTGAGAAAGAATTTAAAACTCCTAAAGAATTAGGATTTTGGGAAACTACAAATTTACAATATAGCTCTGGAGATAATGGTATAATAGAAAATAAACTAGAATATCCCCCTAATAATTATATTACGGCTTTATGTTCATTGAATCTAATAAAAAATTCTATTTCTGATAATTTAAAAGAAAAAGGCATTATAGGAACTCAATGGCTTTTAAATAATCAAAATGCTGATGGAAGCTGGTTTAAAAGTAATAATGAATCTGAGTCTGATTTATTCACCACTATACTATGTTTGGAAGCTTTGTTTAGAAGTAATATTCCAAATATAGAACATTCTTTAAAATTAGGATTAGATTGGATTGAAGAACAACAAGATCATTTAGGAAATTGGGATCTTAAATTTCCGGATTTTTCATCAAGCACCCTATCAACAGTGATAGTTTTAGAATCAATAAAATTGATTTCTAATCATAATTATAATATTTCTAGTAGCTTTTTGTCTATAAGTAAAGATTTTCTAAATTCAAGTATGAGATTATTATCAGATGAAAGCTTAAACTCTAGAAGATTAGCTATAGTGTCTGCTTATCATGGAATTGAATTTTTCCTTTATTCAATTTTAGTAAAGGATGATATTAACTTAAATATTTATTCTAGAGGCGGGAAAACAATAGGGATGGTTGAAGCATTAAAAGAATTCGAAGATTATTTAAAATCAAAAAATGAATTAAATCAAGGAGCAAACATTGATTATAAAAATTCTCTTATTGATTTAAAGAATCATAGAGATGATATAATTCATAGAGGGCATGGAATTGATGAAGCAAAATGTACGTATTTAATTAATGAAGCTCGATTATTCACCTCTAAATTTTCCTTTAAAATATTTAAAATCGATATCTTAAATTAATAAAAAATATAGTTTTACCTAATAGAAGGATAGAGAACCTCCTTGAATTAATCCTTTTGCGACCGGCCCTCCGGATTTGATTGAAGTTGGTCTCGCTGCTGCTTATCGTTATGGTGCTGATGTTGTTTGTGTTGTTGCTGTAGCTGTTTTTAATTCTAATTATGATTTTAATGAAGAACCAGAGCTACCCGATCAACTCCTCCCGCCACCCTCCACAAGACTGCCGCTAGGACGGCATATTGATGACCCTATCGAGGAGTCCCGAGTGATTCAGTTCAACGAAGGACGGTCGGGCGGACCGCCTTGCGGCGGAGGCCCGGGGTCAGTACGTTGATAGAATCAGCGCGGGATGCCTACGAACGCTATCCAATTCTCGGCATATCTGGGGACTTTACACTGAAGCGCATTGACAGTAAATAAATCCCAAAACGAGGTACTTGCAACCTTTATGGGAGTAAATGGAGCCCACGATGGGGTTTTGGCAGTCACCTGAATACTCTTTTTTTCAAGCAGCAGCAGGGATCCCCAACTTACCAATCAAATCTCTCCAGGCCGGTCGCGATATCAAAAACATGGGGATGATAAAATTTAGATTTAAATAAAAGGATTTTTTAACATTTTATAATCGAAATAAAGCAAGGATAAACCGAAAACTTTAAATAATAATTAATACTAATATTAATTAGAGTAATAATAATTACTCTAGGCAATAGGTGACAAGAATGGAAACCAAGATACAAACTCAGAAGTTTAGCACGACTTTGATGAACAAAAAAGGATACGAGCCGTATGGATCCTTAATCGGAAATAGCAACACTGGAAAACTACATTCACCAGGTTGCACGGCTATAGATATGATGAAAGAAGACCATAAGGTCCCAACTACTGGTGGCCACTTTACTCCTTGTAAATGGTGTCATGCTACAGGACCAGAGCACCTTAACAACCCTACCCAAGATTATGGAGAAGACCATATGGGAATTGAAATTTGTCGGGACCCAAAAATAAACAAACTATTCCAGCAGGTAGGCTGCTTAACCTGTGGTTCCAAAGACGGGATAGTTAAAATGTTTTCTGATGAAAATGGAGCCAGACTTCTAGGTAAAGAAGGGCGCTGGTGGATCTATCTGGAATGCTCATGTGGATATCAAACAGCCTGGTGGAAGGCTAAAAGGCAGCTGAAAATAAGAAGGAAGTAAAGTTTATGTTCCAAAGAAAAAGAAAAGGTTCTGCGTAGACCTCCCAGGAAAGATGTATAATAAAGTCTGGAGAATGTCCGGGAACTTTAAAATAAACTTGGTGGCTCAATGCCTCTTAGTGGAGTTCATGACAGATCCCGAGTTGCAGGCTAGGGTGAAATCCAGGCTACAGAATAGGAGTCGATGACTCTTTAATTATTTTTTTTTAAAAGAATTATTTTTGTAAATTTTAAAAATAAGGGGCAATAGGTGGCACGATGGAAACCATCGCACCACTTACCATTACCTATTCATTTTTAAGTATAAGAATTATTTGATCTCATAGATGGCTTCGAAGATATTAATTTATTATCCATATATCAATAAATTAGAAATTGTGGGTGAGTCATTATGGATCCAGACGATTTAGAAGACAAATTCTTAGAGTATTTTGGTAGGGGTAACACTTATTTGGACGAAAAAAATTTTGAAAGCGCTATAAAATGTTATAAAAAGGCATTGGATTTGGGTTTAGAAAGTTCTGGTGTATTATATAATATTGGTTTGGCTTATCAGGAATTAAAAGAAAATAATGAAGCTTTAAAATATTATAAAAGAGCATTAAAATTAGATCCAAATAGTCCCGATATACTTTTAAACACAGGAAATATTTATTTTGATAAAAAAAACTATGATAAAGCATTAAAATGTTATAATAATGCGTTAAAATTAGATCCAAAAGATTCTGGAATCCGAAAAAATATAGGAAATGTTTTTATTGAAAAGAAAGACTATGATAAAGCTATAAAATATTATAAAAGAGCATTAAAATTAGATCCAGAAAATCCTGACATATTATATCACATTGGTTTGGCTTATCAAGACTTAAAGGAGTATAAAGAAGCTTTAAAATATTATAAAAGAGCATTAAAATTAGATCCAGAAAATTTTTCAATCCTAAATGATATAGGAACTGTTTATTACAATTTCAATGATTACGAAACCGCTCTGGAATATTATAATAAAGCTTTAGAGCACGAAAAAAATAATCCTATTGTTTTCCAAAATAAAGGAGATGTTCTTTCAGATTTAAAAGAATATAAGAAGGCTAGGATTAGTTATAGGGAATCTTTAAAATTAAATCCCAAAAATGTTGATGTCCTGAATAATTTAGGTGTAACCTATGACGATAATCCACAAGAAGAATTGAAATATTATGATAAGGCTTTGAAAATTGATTCAAAATACTTTTATGCCTTATATAATAAAGGAATTGTTCTTAGACGATTGAAAAATTATGAAAAATCACTGAAACATATTAATAAAGCTTTAAAAGTCCGTCCTAAATTTGGGTCTGCTTTATGTGAGAAAATGAGAGTTTTAAGAAATCTTAATAGAAATAGTGAAGCTTTATTAGTTGAAAAAGAGTTAAGCGACCCAGAGATAAAAGATATTTGTATAGAAAAAAACCTTGAAGATAAATTAGCAAATGATTTAAAGATTTTAAAGCCATTTGGATATTATTTGAAATTAATTCGCAGACAACAAGGAGTTATTAGGGGTGAAGGAAGTAGAGGAAGAATAGATTTATTTTGTGAGGATAAAAAAAATAATAACCTGGTTGTAATCGAGCTTAAAAATTATAAAGCAGATAAAGATACTTTTAAACAGATATCGAATTATATTGAAGGAATTAAACTATTTAAAAAGAGAACAATTACTGGTTTAGTTATAGGCCGTGGTTGTAATGAAGAATTTAAAAAATTATTAGAAAAATCGAAAAGTATTAAATATTTAGATTTAGTAGACTTAGGATTTGAATAGTAATTCTGAAAGCGAAAATCCTCTAGAATTTAATGAATAGAAAAAAATTTTAAGGTATAAAAATGGTAGAATGTGAAAAATGCTCTGAACCTGTTTTTGAAAACTCTCGTTGTATTTTACATATTGATTTACCAGAAGACGAGAATAGTAAAGAATTCATTAGAATAAATGGATTAAAAGAAGGGATTGTTAAAAAGAAGATAGCCGAAAAAGATTTTAACTTTGAAGGGGCCAGACTACTAGAATTAACTATTGAAAATCAACACGATTTACCCTCAATAAATTTAATTAGCGCCGATATTAGAAGAAATCTTAATATAATGAATTGTAATACAAAAGAAATTTTTTGCGGATCTTTATCTGTAGGAAAAGATGGTGAAGAAAAACATGGTCAAATCTCTTTTCGTGAAGTCAACGCCAAAGATGGTATTTCTCTTGTATGTGCTAATATTATCAATGATGTTTTTTTTGATAATGTTAAAGCACGTGATTTGATTTTTTCTAATGCTAAAGTTGGTAGAAATGTCCAATTTAGGGATTTTGAAGTGAAATCTGCTGCATTATTTAGTAATTCAACATTTAATGGCATGTTCACTCTCGATAATTGTGATATTCAGGGAATAGTGGGTTTTAAAGATGCTAAATTTACTAAACCCAAATCAAAAGAAGAAGCTTGTAGAGCTGCCAAAAATGCTTATGAAAGGCAGGGAGACAAAAATGAAGCTGATCACTTTTTTTATCTTGAAATGGGGGCTAAAAGACTTAGTAAACCTTTTTATTTTAAATATCCTGAGTTGTTAGTTCAATATTGTTTTGGTTATGGAGTTAAACCTGGAAGAGTTATGATCACGACTTTGATAGTTCCTTTAATTTTTTCAGGATTTTTCTGGTGTGGTGGTGGTTTACAGGGCGAAAACATCACGCTTCAAGATTATATTTATTTTAATTTTATAAATGCACTAAAACTTGGTAGTTTGGAGTTTCAACCAAGTTCTGGAACTTTTCAGCTTTTAGCTACTATAGAAGCGATAATTGGAACTTTTCTTTGGGCATGTTTTATAGCAACATTTGCGAGGAAATTCATGAGATGATATCTTGTAATATAAAGTTCAAAGGCTATTCTTTAACCTTAAATTAAATAATAAGTGATAAAAAGAGCAAAATTTAGTATAATCTGAATAAATTCTTCAATAGGCAGTATTGTGGGTTCTCATGGGATATCTAGTTTGTGACACTTGTCATGGTTATTATGAACTAAAAAATGGTGAATCACCCGAAGATTTTAGTTCTAATTGTGAATGTGGTGGTAATTTAGAGTTTAAAGACTCAATTGGTCACAATCATGGAAAGGTAAGTGAAGGACGAGATAAAATAGCCCATGGTTATAGTTACACAGATAAAAAGAGTTTTAACTATAAAATCGTCATTGTTTTTGGCGTTCTAATTATTTTTGTAGGAATAATTGCTATCATCACTTTGAATACTTTCGGTATATTTATTTTAATAGCCGGAGCCCTAGTTTTTTATCACGGGCATAATGAAGGCCGAAGTTGGATGAAAGGAGATGAAGGGGAGAAATTAGTTTCATTATATCTGGAAGATCTACCAAGTGGTTATTTCACCCTTAATGATGTGAATATCCCTGGTGGTAAAGGAAACTTCGATCACATAGTAATTGGGCCTGCTGGGATATTTTTAATTGAAACTAAGAATTATTCTGGCTTCTTTAAGATATATGGGAACGATTGGTTTAGCCGATCTTCAAGTCAAAAAATGAAGAGAAACCCTGGTAATCAGGTTAGATTAAATGCTTTAGATTTGAGTAAATTTCTAAATAAGAAATTTGGTAGGAAAATTTGGGTTAATGGTGTTGTAACTCTTATAAATAACAATTTTAAAGTAGTAAAACGACCTGAATATTACTCTGTCGTGGGGGCAGGGGATTTAATTCAGTTTATCTTAAGAAATGATAATAAAATTGATAAAGAAACTGTTAATAAAGTTGTTTATTTCATGCAGGACTATTGTACTGAAGTTCATTATAAAAAAGAAGATGTTGAAATAGAGTAGATTTACTTTTTTGCATGTTATTTACACTATTTTAGCTCATCAAGATGGTCTTTTAAATTCTTCACATTTTTAAATTCATAATCTTCACTCATTTTCAAAAGAGCAAATATAATAGTTCTAACAATTTGAGTTAAAATGCGAACGTCTTGATGAGATACACCTGTATTACCATAGTGTACTATTTGACTTCTTTTTTCATATAACTTCTCTAAATAAGTTTTACAGTCAATTCTTTGTTTTGGATCCATGCTAAATAGAAGAGGTGTTCTTTCCAATATAGATTCTGTTACTGGGTCCGTTTTATCAAAAATTAAAATCGCTTCTAAAGCTGTAAACAGTTTAATAAGTCTTTCACCTAGTCTAAAATATTCTAAATTTTGATGCTTTAGTTTCTTTTTTTTATAAACCACGTCTTTTTCTTCTTCTATAAATGGAGTACTTAATGATTCTCCGAACCAATAAATTGATGTTAGTAAACGAGTTTCAAGATCATTATTTCTAGATTTATTTAAAATCTGGTTTATCGTATTAAAATGATGCCTATTCATTAATTCTAGAGTTTTAGAAGTTATTTTATATGTTTTTGGAGGTCCAACCCTTCCCACAGAAATTTTCCATCCAGGATGATCTTTCGCTTCTTCATTTTCATAAGAGAAGATCATTCTAATATTAGGAGTTAATATTTCCCCTTTTATTCCCCAGACCGGATCATCTGTTCTATTATAAAGTTTTAGACTGTTCACTGCCAACCTTATTCGATTATATGCTTCGGTTTGGGCGAATATAGGTACTCCTTGAACACTAACTTCTGCACAAGTGGGGGCTAAGTACTGATAACGTTGTTCCAATCCTAGTTGAAGTTCTTTATCTCCATCAGGATTACCAATTTTTTCAATTATATTTTTTACTTCGTCCAATTTTTTGAAAGTAACATTCCCGATGTTAAAATTATTTTCAATTTTAAGATTAGATATGGGTATTATAAAGTTAAATTTTTTAATATCTTTTTTTAACTTTGATCTTAATTCACCAAGTTCATTTGATATAAATTCTGACCTATCAACTCCAGATTTTTGAAGAGCCTCTAATATTATATTTTGAAATTCATTTCTAAGATAAGAACGAGGAAAATTACTTTTAATATAATCATCGGTATATAATTCATCAATTGCAGCTTCGAATTTTTCTATTTCATTTTCGTTAAGAAATACAACACCCAAACCTTTTTTATACCACATATGTTCTAATTCTTCAGATCGATCTGATTTAACATTTGAACAAATTTCAACCAGATACTGTTCCATTTTTTTTATATCAGTCATTTTTCGCCCCTATCCTATCCAAATTTATTTATTTACTTAATCAAAGGATTAAATTTATTCTTTAACATCCGAAGTTGTTAGTTTAGCGTGTTCTACACCTTTTAGTTTCTGAATGTTCTCTGCAAGTTCTCGAATGTGCTTTATGTCCCCATTTACTACTATGACTTCCAGGCAGTACTTTTCAGTCATGTGGATGTGCATGACTGCACTTATGTACTCTCTGAAATCGTGTTGAATGTCTGTGAGATCTTCCATTACCCCTGTATAACCATGGTCGTAAATAACAGCAAGTATCCCGATACGCTCCCCCTCCATCTCATTCATCCACTGGTATCGGAGAATGTAATCTTGCAAAGCGTCTCTAATGCCTTTGGATCTGGAATTATACCCCCTTTCATCTAATACTTCATCAAATTCTTTTAAAAGTTTCTTAGGTAATGACATACTAATTCTTATCAAAATTTTTCCTCCCTATCTACAACTGTTAATACTCAATTTTATTTAAAAATTATTATTTTTCTACCACCGAAATTTCATGAATTTTAAGATGTGTGTTTTTTTAAATTATTTATATGGGGTTAAATCATAACTTTAAGTATGAATTTAATACAAATAAACGAGCAGATAGATGATGGGAACAACATTATCTTCTACAATAAAGATGTCTTTAAGTGTTATGATGAATTGATGAATGATTATTTATGTATTTACTTTAATGAACCCATACCAGTTAAAGGTAGGTTAATCGAATGTATTAACAAAGTTTCAAATAGAAAAAGGCCCTCATTAAAACGCCAAACAATGGCAGAACTCAAGAAAATATTAGTTAATGAGTTACGCTATAAAAAATTAGTAATAATTTTCAACCACTTTGAAAGACTGACCAAAAGATCTGTCCAGATATACCAGTACCTTAACAGCCTGAAAAACATACAATTCATCTGCAGTTTTACTAAAAATTTCAAGTCAGATATTTACCCATTTTTTAAGACATTTATTCTAGTTAATCGAGATGAATACGAATTAAATTGTGGTAAAAGAGAAATTAATATCACATACACTATTTATGCTATTTTAAGTGTATATTGCTTCTTTATTTATTTAAAAACTGCATCCTCGATGATAATGGCTATGGTACTTATAGGTGCAGGATGGTTTGCACTAATAATTTTCAGGACCTTAATGTACGCAGGGGGCCGTTCATGAAAAGTTACACTCATATAGCCGGCGCCATACTATTATTCATTACGTTCGCCTATTTGACCAATCTAAACAACGTATTAATTGGTATTTTCTTTGCAGGATGGGTATCAGTTTTCCCAGATATAATAGACAAATTAATGGGAAAACACAGAGGATATGGACATTCATTAATCTGGTTAATTCCTTTTTCCTTAATCTGTATTTTTGATGTTGGTATAGCAGCTGCGCTAGTAATTGGATTTATCTCTCACATTTTTCTTGATATTTTAACTGTTAATGGCTGCCCTGTACTGTATCCTGTATCAAAAACGAATTTTGTTTGTTTTGGAAAGAAAAGAAGAATAAAAACTGGCACAACACAGGATAAAGCTGTGTTTGTATTTATTTTATTCTTCCTAATTCCCTTACTGCTGTTCATGTCAGGTGTAGGGGCCATGTGGCAGGTTTCAGAGGATCAAAGTTTAGTATTTGCTACAGGGGGATCTACCACAGACAGCTCTAAAAATAATGATACAATAAAAAACAATTTTAATCTTAATTTTGAGATAAATCAAAACGTTAAAAAGAATATAACGGTAGAAAAAGTTAGCGATAATATGACAACCATAACAATTACATGAAAATCAATAATGGAGGTTGAATAATGAGTGGTTTTACAGAAATGATATTCTGTGATGCATATGGGACCTATATTAATCCGTCTAAATGCGAAAACTGCAGAATAAAAAAGGATTGTTTTAAAATAAAACTTCCTAAAAGCCAAATCTCGGAAATTAAAGACTTAGATTACAAGCACCTGGATTTCTTGTTAAAATAAAGGTGATGGAAATGATTAACTTAATAATTGGAATAGTGATTTTAATTAGCTTTTGCTATATTCTCTATGAATGCCTGAAAGAAAAAAGGAGTAAAAAGATTTGGATTGTTAATAGTTTTAATTTGGGACTTGCAATTATTAATATATCTATTTTTGCACTTTCATAAAAATATTTATATTATTTATGGATGTAAAATTAATGAATCATAAGATTAATCAATTTATATCTTCTTTAATTATATTTTCTTCTTTAAAATCGAATTTCCCTAGTCTAAGGAGAAGTAATAGTAATAAATGTGCAATTCCAATATAATATTTATCATATTGCAATAATGAATGTGCAACTTTATGTCTTAAGTTATAACCTGCCTTTTCTACCAATAAAAATTTGAAAAATAATATTTCATCCTCTGTAAATAAGTTTTTAATGGGATCCTCACGTAAAAGAGCGTCAATATCTTTTTCTCTAGTAATATTTCTATTCTTTTTATCCTGAGTCTGATAAAAAGTAGTTATCCCACTATTTTGACAAATATCTCTGAGAAGCCCTTCTATTTTTAAAACAAGAGAATCAATAACTAATACATAGTTTGGAGGACTAGAAGGGTTTAACAAATAATAATCCATTTGATAAAAATATTCATATAAAGAAGGTGATATTACATCTAACCAGTTATATTCAATAGTTTTATTGTTCACTGATTTTTGGATCGTTTTACCAAACCAGGAGTTTTCTATCAGATAATTCAAAAGAATATCATAGGATAATTTATTTTCTAGAATAGCAGTTAAAATTACTTCATTTAACAAGGTGATGGTGTTAATTTCAAGTTCAATTTTAAATTGTCCAAGTATTGCATGATATTTTATTTCATCTGGCTCTGAAAATCTTTGAGCAACATGCCCTGATTGGTCTAATGCAGCCACTGGCAAAATTTTTTGAATGGAATGTTCATGTAGTTCTTCAATGAATTTCTCTATTTCCCTTCTTTTTGGAAGAATATGATTGCTGTACATCAAATATTTTATAACTTTGTTAGAATCATCCTTCATTAAATCTTTTACAAATTTCCGTATCCTTTTGAAGGTTTCTGATAAATCGATTGGAGCTTCTATCTTTTCTAGTTTCTGCAAATTCTTTAGTGAATGGTATTTTTTTTCCATTTTAGAAATTTTAATTTCTTCTTCTGTTTTTTTATAGTATTCTAATGATTTTTCACAAAAATACATTGCAGCTGAATCTCCTTTACTATCTGCGGTTTCCATCAGAATTTCATATGATTTAGCAATTTCCATTAGCCAATCATATTTTCCTTCAGAGACTCTATTTTCAACTTTTACTCCAATTTCGAGTACTTTTATAGCACCATGTATATCATTCGATTTAATCAGAGACTTAGAGAGTTTCCATAGAACATCACTAATACCATTAAAATCATTTTTTGTGAAATTTTTCCTATCATCTAACATTAGTTCAACTAAAGATAATCTCCAAAGAGAATTACCAATTTTAAATTGATTAATCAATCTTTTTATTTCAGATTTACTCTCATTTACTTTATATTTGGATTGTAAAGCTATTTTATAAGCATTTTTCGCCGTTTCAACTATATCAATGTCGTGATCTTTTTTACCTTCTTTCTTATCCTTACTTTCATAGATTTTAATGAGATCTATAAATGAATTTACTGCTATTTTTGCGTATTTGCCATGCTTCTTTGGACTATTCCATAAAATCGTGGAATAACGGGATTTTAGCAAAACATTTTCAGTTCCATGTAGTCGTTCCTGTAGATATTCGAATGTTTTTTCATCGAAGTTGTTTAAATCAGGAAAATTAAGCACATGACCTTTTTTATTAGTCATAGACATTGATGGATTCAATTTTCCCATATTTATGCCGAAATAAAAAAAATCCACTTCCCATTGGGCTTTTTTGGCTTCAGAAAGTTTATTTTGGTCCTCTTTTAATAACCTTAATTTTTTGAATAAATCACCAATTTGATTTGTAGAATCAAATTCTAAGGCATTTTTCTCAAGATAATCATAAAGAGATTCTAAATCTTCGAAATCACTAGAAACGTGTATTTAAATACCTCCAAAATAATATTAAAGTTTATTTTACAGTTCTTTATTTGATTTGTCAAAGTATTCAAATTGTTTTTGTAATTCCTCTTCTGACAAATCAGGTAAGGATTCTATTTCTTCGACTATTTCTTTAACCTCTGGAGTATTGTCACTGATGTATTCAAGAAATTTTAATTCTTCTTCGTTTAAAATGGCTTTAGTGTTTCTAATCTGGTAATATTCTAAAAACCCTCCTGCAGGAGGGTTTAATCCAAATTTTTCAGATAAAGGAAGAGCTTTCATACCGATTGGATATTTAATTAATATTATCGTGATTAAACTAGAAATTACCAAAAACACATGGTTGAAGTATTCATTTAAAGCATTTTCATTAAATCTATTAAAATTGGAGCGATTTTTCGAGCTGGAACTGTATTGAAATCCCCTAGTATGAATAAAACCACTTAAATGGTCATATAGTTCTAATACGTTTTTAATATAATTAAATTGATTATCAAATTCTTTAAAGTAAGGAATTTCTTTTAATCTTTTCAATGCATGTTTGAAATTTGGAGTTCGCTCTTTGGAAGTAATCCATGGACGTACTTCATTATGTTCATTATCCTCTACGGAAAAGAATATTTGTAATATGCCTAATTCAAGTACTGATCTTAAAGCTGCAAACGCATAGCTGTAAAATCCTTCCAAACATAATTGATAAGAATTTTCAAGCTCAAAATAAGATTCAGAATATGGGAAATAGTGACCAGACGCGAAATTATCTGAAGTTTGGGGTATTAAATCACCTATTTCATAATAAGCTCTAAAATAAACGGCTATATCCTTATATAAATCGCCATTATTTTTTAAATATTTCAATGAATCATTAAATGTGATTAACATCTTTTCATGATTGTTGAGATTTGGTTTAAAAGTTTTGTGTGTTTTATCCAATTCCGTTTCTTGGACCATAAAATCACTTTACAAAAACAATAATACTTAATTTAATCTCGGGAGTGTTTTTAATATGTTATTATTTTAATTTCTTGAAATGTACATTTAAGTGTTTTTCGATTTTATTATGTTTGATTACAGAACAATCTTAACAAGAATTAAACAATTAGGAAGCATATGGGAGGTTTAATCTGAGATATAAGAATATTTATACTTGATTAAAATAGATCCCATTATTAATCTGATTTGGAAGCCTGGTTAAATGCAACATATATTTGGAATCGATATTAATAAAATTAATAAAGACGATTTAATTTATTTATTGGAATATGAAGTTGTAGAAGATAAAAGATTAGAATATAAAGGTGCTTTTGAACCCAATAATCCAGAATGGAAGAGGAAATTCCTTAAAGTTATTTCGTCTTTTGCAAATACTTCTGGTGGCCTATTAATATATGGAATTAGTGAAGAAAAAGGCGTACCAAAAAAATTTGAGCCTTTAGACATTGAAGATTTTGATAAAACACGAATTATTTTACAAGATATAGTAAGGTCTAGAACCGAACCTATAATACCAAATTTAGAAGTTGTTACTGTTGATATTTTAGATGAAAATAATATTGTTTTGATTATTAAAGTTTTAAAAAGTTGGAATGGACCACATAGAGTTAAAATGAATGGTAAAAGGGAGTTTTATATAAGAATTGATGGTAAAAGTACTGAAATGGATATTTTGGAATTACGTAATGCATTAACTTGTCAGAAACATTGTTTGAAAAAATTACAAATTTCAAACAAAATAGAATTTCAAATATACTATCTAACGATACACCGATCCCTGTCAATGAAGGCTCAAAAACAGTTCTGCACATAATTCCTATAAATGCGTTTTATTCTTTTAATAAATATATAATTGAAACAAGTTTAAACGATATTTATCAATTACTAAACCCTATTTATCCTGGTCCTGTTTATAGAAAATATACTATTGATGGTTTTTTAGCTTATGATCGTCCTAATGACAATAAGACAGAATCATATGTGCATTTATATAGAAGTGGAATTATTGAAGCTGTATCAACAGCACTATTTAACGATGAATATAAAAAAGTTTCACAAACATTCCATGAAGAACAATTAACTGAATCTATGACTAATTATCTAAACCTTTACAAGCAACTAAATGTAGAAATGCCCATATTTATTTTTTTGACGTTGATGCATGTGAAAGGTTTTTCGATGGAAAGAGAAGATGGAATTTTTTCTAAAAGATCTCGTGATTATTTTATTGCACAAGATATTTTGTTTATCCCTGAAATTTTCATCGAAAAAGAGGAATCAGATATTAAAAACATGTTAAAACCCATCTTTGATTCTATATACAATGCTTGTGGTTATGAACGTTCTATTAACTACCCCTAATCTTATTATTCTTAACCATTTCATATTCGTCTTCATAAATATACTTGCCAGCAACAGTAACAAATCTATTAGGTTTCACAGGGCTATTGAATTTTTCAAAATTTTCGAATTCAATTACAAACATTTCATTTCGTCCCTTTGAATAGTCTTTGAGTTCATTTCCAGAAATCATTATTTTATTCCCATATTTTCTTGAAATAGAACTTGGTGTCATTTTACTGATAAATTTTATATCACCCCAACCAGTATAAACCCTTATTCCTGGGACTCATAAATTATGAACTTATTCCCTTTTTTACCTTATAAACAACGTTTTCCTACAAAAACTCTTTTATTACTTTCATATATTCTCTTAGCAAATTTCTGTTGGTATTGGATGAGCAACGCCTTTAATTTTCATTCTATCACCAGCAAACTAGATATCATTTATAAACAGTGAAAAATTGAGGTCCATTAAAATGAATCATATGATTTGGATTTTCACTAATCCAGATCTCAGTATCCCAAGCAATATCATTAGCATGTTTCTTGAACTCTGAAAAATCAGGAAAAGCACTTATATAAATTCTTTTGGTAGGAGAATCTTTTAAGGTCTCTTCTAATTCTATTTGACGCTTAGGCGATAAAGGACCATGTGAAGTAACAGCTTCAATTAGAAATAATAAATTTTTTTTATCATCATATAAAACAACATCGGGAAGTTTATCATGCTGTGTAATAGGTATTTTTGTTTTTTCAATTAAATCATCATTTAAAGATAGAAGTTTCCTGGCAGTATCCCCAACATATACAACTTTACAATCTGGACAAAAAGTTGGTCGAAATTTTTGTATAATATCGGCTTGCAATTCATTGTGTTTACCAGGAGACAAATAAATGGGAGTTTCATCAGTTTCTACTTTAATTTGAAGGTCTTTTTTTCTCTTTTCATATCTCTCTATTAGGGTGCCTTTAGCTTTAATATATTCTTTAAGATTTAAATCCCATTCAGGAGTATTATAAGTTTTTAGTAGATGTAAAGCTTCATCAGAGATTATGTAATTTGTTTTAGGACTGTTAGTAGGCCTTGAAGGATCATCATAATTTTTAATTACTAAACCTGCTTGTTCAAATTGATGTATGGTTTGACGACGTATCGTTTCTCTTGTATTTTCTGCGTAATTAATTCCATAATTTTCTTTAACAAATTCTAATATGTCATGAATTATGACGGGTCTTTTAGTTGCATTTGACCATTCCGTATCAGGCTTTAGATTTAATAATGTTAAAAGCGTCAATGCAGAACGGTCATTTAATTGAGCTCTAGGAAATCCTAATTGATGTAATATTGATACTCCTTCCTTTATTTTGCTCATTTAGTTCACTTCCAAAGCTTTAAGTATATTTATATTTTTAAAGTTTGTAAAATTTGAAATCCCAATTATTTCTATAACTAATTTATCTAAATCAATTTCATCATCCGACAAAACCTTCTTACCAATTTTCTTAATAGTTTCTATGTCAGGTAAAGGTAAAATTCTTATTTCAGTGGCATTTACTTGAGTATTACCATTTATCGATCTAAAAAACTTGTCTACAAGTCGGGTATTTAATAAAGCTGCAATACCAAATGCTTCAAATTCATTTAGTTCTCCATTGGGGCGATAAATATAATTTAAATGATTTTCAATACCAACAAATTCATATGGGAAGTCAGATTTTAAAAGAACACCACTGTATAGTCTACGATTCTGTTCTTTAGAGCTAAAACGGTTGATTAAAACGTAATTTTTAACAGGAGTCAAGATTTTTTTAGATCTTTTATCAGAGATAATAGCAGATTCTTTTTTATTTTTTGCACGTGGCCAAACTACTTTCATGTTTTGAATATTATGCATCCATAAAAGAGGGACAGATTCCGGAAAATCTGTTATTTGATCTATCAATATCTGTTTGGAGCGGAATGGGACGACAGGTCCGGTTGAAATCTTCAAATTTAAATCTTTTAAAATTTTGGGCCAACTATCCATTATTTCTAACAGTTTTGAATCAGTAATAGAAGATGGTATTCTTATAAAAATTTCGTCATTTTTATTGTACACAATGTTTGAATAGCTTGTTTCGAATATATCCATATTATTGAAGTTTGTATTTTTACTTACACTTATTTTAACTTGATTTTTTTCTTGCCCATTTTTCTTTCCTTTCAAAATAATATTTTCTTGAAGGATCTGATCCTTTTCGAAAATTTCCTTTCGTGATTCAAAAATATGGATAGATTCTATCGATATTTGATCTAAAAACCATTTTCTAAATTTTTTATAGTATAAACCAGAACAAAAACTTCTAGGAATGATAAAAACAAGTTTTCCAGTTGATTTAGTCAAACTGGTAGCCATCGCCATAAAAAGGGCATAAATATTTGGTTGACCATAGATAATTTGACTCATTGCTTTTGAATGAGAGGAATCTTTTCTTAATTTAAAATATGGAGGATTAGAAATTACTATGTCATATTGTTTTTCCGGAATTTTAAGGATGTTCTTGTGGAAATAGGCATTATTAAAATAAGCTTCATTACTCAAAATGAAATCTTCATTGTAAATATTATATTTAACATCAAAATTTCCTTTTTCTAGTTCCTTTTTACATTCTTCAAGAGTCTTTGTTAGGTAGGGCAAAAGATTTGAATCGTTTTCATAAGCGTCAATAGTTAAAGAAATATTTTTATTTTCAGTTAATATTTTTTCACAAACGGCAGCTATTAATATTCCTGTGCCAGCACCAGGATCAAGAAGATTAATTTGATTTTCAAAAGAATCAAATAAATCAGCCATAAATGAACTAATTTTTATAGGAGTAAAAATCTGACCTCTTCCTTTCCTTAAATTACTATTGTAATTTGCCGAGTATATTTCTGAAAGTCTTTCAGCGTATTCAGGTAAAGATTCTTTCAAATTTCTTTCAGGAATGTTCATTTTAAAATCTCATTATAATTGTGATAAATTCCTTAATTTACCTTTCACGTATATGCATCTTATTATATCTATTATTTATTTCTATAGGATATATAAGCTCAGAAAATCACACTTAATCATTTAATGTAAAGCTAAGTCTGATAAAATCCTTAATAAATTTGAAAATGAATATTAAATATTGTAAAGTAGAGGAAATTTAAAATCAAATGAAAATATAGTGAATTGCCTTTGCTCAGGTATTGACATAAAAAAATTACTAAAATACCAGGATAGAAGGAATTTATATGCAAATAAAAGCCGCAAACCAAGAAAAACCAAGAATGTTTCTTGTAAAACACGATGCTAAATTAAATATTCCTGAAAAATTTATCAAAGAGTCAGTTGAAGTTTTAAAAGATTATTTTGACGAAAATTGGTTAAATCAGAGTGAAAATCATCCATTACAATTATTGTGGAAAAGAAACGATCCTTTAGCAATTAATGAGATTTATACTCTTGGAAACAGTATTAAAGCTGTAGAAAATATAGATGAACAATGGGTTAGGAAAAAAGTCGATAATTATAAGAAAAAAATTGAGATGGGTGCAGTTTTTGAAATTATAGCCGCCGCTGCACTTGAGAAGAGAGAAAACCAGAAGATTATACTTCCTCCACAAAAGAATCCGGGATGTGATTTAACAATTGATTATATTGACGGTTCAAAAATTAACGTGTCATGTAAACAACATAAAAAATCACACCACTATAAATTATTTGAAGAAAAATCAGAAAACATCAAAAACAAATTTATTTTCATAGGTAAAGCTTTAGGAGAGCTTTTAGGAGTTACTCAACTTTTTGCAACTATTTATTCATATTATCATCCCATTCCTAAAGACTGGGAAATTTTAGAAGACAATTTTCCCACAATATTACTATACGCATATGATAATGGAATTTCAACAAATACACATACGTTCAAATTAGGTAATTGGGTTATAATAATATCTGATTTTTCTAAATTTCAAATGGAACTTTCAGATTCCTTTTTTTCCTACAATATTGTGATTGATGCCCCATTTCATAAGAATGAGATCCAAAATTTTTTTAGCCATCTCAGTGATGGTTGCCATAATTTAGAAAAACATGGTGTTTTACAAGATGAAAATAACATCAATATAATCTTTGTAAGTATAGGTTACAATTATTCAATAGATGAATGTGCATTGTGGGCTAGAAAATATTTAGATGATAATATTAATAAACCTATAGCTGGTATTTATTTTATTAAACCAATTTTAAATAGGGACTTAGAAACAAGAAAAAATGGAATTATATATTCAACAAAGTTCATTAAAAACAAAAACTTTGATTATTGGAACTCTGAAGGAACTAAAAATATACGCATTGAATTACCTGTAGCCCAGGGGTTTATAGACGGTGATGGTAAACTTGTACATCTATACGAAAATAATGGGGAGTTTTCTTCTGAGCCTGCTAAAAATCAAAAGGTCTATTTTTTTCAAGAAGGAAAACATTTCCTAGAATGCACAAAAAACAAACAAAATTATGGGTCATTTGGTCCAAAAAACCGTAAATGTTGTGTTAAAAGAACAGATAAAGGTATTGAAATTCATTATTTAAATACAAATCTGGATCATGAATTTTTAATTTTATAAAAAGTGAATTTGACGACGATTACATCAAACAATTAAGATATGGGAAAGTGGGGAATTGAAGTGGTAGAATGTCAGTATGATGGATGTAATGAGAATGTGTTTGAGAATAATGATGAATGTATCCTTCATTTAGAATTTCCCGATGAAAATGATGCGGATTTTGAGAGAATAAAAAGTGAAAAGGATAAAAAAGTTCAAGAAAAGATTAAAAATAGAAATTTTAATTTTGAGGGTTCAATATTATATCGAATCAAGCTCGAAGGCTTAAAAACACATGAAATAAATTTTTGTAAAGCAAAAATAATTAATAATATTTACCTTGAAAAAATTGATGTATCTGATGTTTTATTTGATAATGCTACATTAAAGAGATTCACTTTTTTAAAAGAAGTAAATATATGGAGAAATTTATCATTCAAGGATACAAAAGCGTATACCATTATTTTAAAAAACGTAACAATTAATGAGGATTGGGAATGCGAAAATATTGAACTGGAATTCTTGCGTTTTGAGGAAGGAGGATATGTTGGGGGTTTCATATTCTTTGGCGGGATGAAAAACGTAAGAAGTATTCGTTTTAAGGGAAATGAGGACTTAGATAAGAAAATAGAAATTGTTGGCGATGTATTCCTAGGGAACGAACTTATGGGTAATTTAGATTTAAATTTTGTTAAAATTGACGGAACATTACATTTGGATGGATTGAAAGCCAATAATGTGTTATTAAATAAAACCGAAATAAAAGGAAATATCTGGTTCTCCAGATCTGAATTAGTTGACATCAATTTTAATGAAGTAGAAATTAAAGGAGAAACCAATTTTCATACTGCAAAAATTGCAGGAAAATTAGATTGTAAAAAAGTGAAATTTGAAAATCTAAGTGCTGCAGAAGAAACTAATAGAGTGGCAAAAAATAGATGGAATGTATTAGGAGATAGAGAAGAAGCTGATTATTATTTTTATCGTGAAATGGAAGCTAAAAGGGTTCAGAAAAAATGGTATTTTAGATACCCTGAAGTAATAATTCAGTATTGTTTTGGTTACGGCGTTTATCCTGAGAGATTTATAATTACATGGTTTTCTATTATTTTAGTCTTTACTGCAATCTATTCTACACAAAGTGGAATTAATGCTGATTTGGGGTTTTTTAGTTATTTTTATAGTAGTGTTGTGACTGCTATAACTCCAGGTTTTGGTACTTATCGTCCTGAAGGGATTTATCAACTTTTTGCGAGTATTGAGGCTATTGTTGGTACTTTTATGTGGGCTGCTTTTATTGCTACTTTTACAAGAAAATATATGAGGTAATAAGGCGATAGATATGGATGCAGATGAATTGGAAAGACTTGGAAACATTAAAATAGATAACAAAAGACATATTGTAGTATTTTTAGATATTTTAGGTTTTAAAAGTCATGTCATGAATTATATTGATCATAAAAAAGGAGATAATAAAGAAATTTTAAATAATATAAAATCTGCTTATGAGAGAGCTTTAAATTCAAATTATAGTTCAATATTTGAATATACTGGCCTAAATGTCCAATATAAACAATTTTCTGATTGTACTTGTTTGTCTATTCCAAATTTTAGTGGTAATTCTAGAGCAGCTGCCATGATACTTTGCAGTTTTATTTATCTCTTGAGAGAATTTTATTTTAACATGCTGACATTTGATTTATATATTAGAGGAGGATTATCTGTTGGCTTTCATTATGAGGATGATAATATAATCTTTTCAGAGGGTTTAATTAAAGCATATGAACTGGAATCAAAAGCCGTTTATCCAAGAATTATTCTCGATGATGAATTAATCATGCGTTTTAAAAGGCTCTGGGCAAATCATAAAGATACAATATCTCTTTTTGGGGTAGATAAGGTACTTATTTCAGATTGGGATGGATCAGTGTTTATAAATCCGTTCAATTTCTCGCAAGCATTGGAAAACATGATTTCAGAAGGACATACAAAAAAGCCATCTGTTTATGATGAAAGTAAGGATCTTAAGACTAATTTAGTAGAAATAGATTATAAAGCTCAAATACGTGTTTTGAAAAATTTAGAAAATAAAATAAAAAAGTTAGGATATGCTAATACGGATGATAATATCTTAAAGAAGTATATTTGGCTCAGAGAGTTAGTAAATTGGAATATAGATCCTGAAAGTGCCAAAATTAAATTTGAATATTTGTTAAAGTGATTGGTTTTATTCTTCTAAATATCTTTTTATGCATCATTTTGCATAGATACTTCTGAAATACCAAAAAGGGTAATTTAAGTGTTTTTTTAATAGCTAATCTGCCTATTTTTGATTTTCACTTCAAATCAATCATTTTTAATTAAAGATTTTTCTTCTAGAACAACACTCATTAATCATGGGGTTTTAATAATATTTTGTTAGTAATAAATTTTTAACGAAAATTATATCAAAATCGATCTAAATACCAAATAACTTTTATATTATGGGCTGGTTAATGCTTAATTCACCCATATCCTCAGGAGTTTCCCTGCTGTGCATGTTCACCGGGCTTTTTGGTGTAAGCACCCTACTCTATAGCCTTTCTGAAAGCTCGACAGTACCACCCC
>Ga0334883_1001886_pt1 | contig 28494 bp, 20 predicted proteins | sample GraSluR1_MG_6_FD_207230 | JGI IMG/M metagenome (GOLD analysis project Ga0334883, IMG submission 207230) | Sludge microbial communities from methane-producing bioreactor in Wageningen University, Netherlands - Granular Sludge_09_05-R1 | ecosystem: Engineered > Bioreactor > Anaerobic >...
AAAGAGTTTTTATTAAATGAGTTTAATGATAATACATACCTACCTAATGACACAATGTACTTGCCAGATTATTATCAATCATTTATGGATATGCTCATTAGTTATCAATTGATAGGTGAAAATACTGGATTGTTTGATTTAAGTACTTATAAATTTGCTCACACCGACACTTTTGCGGCTGTTTCAGTTGAAGTTACATTAGAGATTAATGATGTTATTGAGACATTCACCTTTACTGTAAACCTTGATACTGATAATGTAGAAGTGTTAACAGTAGCTGATATGATTGCTTCTATCGGTTCTGAAACAACTATTGAAGCAAAGGTTATCTCAATCGAGAGAACTGATTACGGTTACTATCTATTATTAGAAGATGAAACTGGAAAAATATTCATGCATATGGATAATTCAGTTATGTATTACAACGCAAGCTTGATTGGACATGTAATCCGTGTAACAGGAACTTGTTTGTTAACAAATGACAAATATGAAATTCAACTTGGCAACAGTTGGTATGCAACTGGTGATGTGATGTCTCCGATAGTCTGGTTCACAGAGATTGATATTGAAGATTTGATGAGTTATGATTTTACTGACGCATCAATTTATGGAGAACCAATCATGTTAACAGGATACCTTCATAGTGATGGTTTTGGTAGATACTATCTTGAAGCAAACGGTTATCTAATTGGGATAAATAAAGGGTTAGGTAATTATGATTTAGCTCAATTTGTTAATACAAGAATTATCATTAAAGGTTTCTTAGTAGGAACTAATTCGGTATTTACTGATATGATTTCTATCATGACGAATAACTATAGTTATGATGATGGATATCCTTTCTATCTCGATTACCATACATCAGAAGAGATAGCTGAATTTGTTTTGGGTAAGTTATTGCAATACGCTTACAATAGCCAACAAGATTTCTGGCCAAAAGATATGCACTTCATGTCTAAGAACACTAGTCCTTTTATGAATGTAACCGTGACTTATGAGATTATTGGCAATTCAGATTATTATAATTTAACGGTTCAGCCATTATATGACGATTATCTAGAATTCTTAATAGCTCCAGAAGATCAAATCTATACAGTGCAGATTTCTATTACACATGGTGATTATACAGCTGTTGGGGCTTATAAGTTACATTTAAATGGTTTTACTCCAGGAACTTTAGCTGATTTATTCTTAGTAGAACCGGGTACCAAAGAAATAGCACTTGAAGCAGAAATGATTTATAAGGGTTGGGGTTTTGCGTATTTCTTGATAGAAGATCAAATTTATTATCATGAAGGATATTTCGGCTGGATTAATGAAGGTACTAGTTTATATATCATCGGCAAGAAAGCCATAATTGATGGTGTAGCTGATTATACTTATGATTTCTTCTATATTGAATCTGGTTATCAAGGTAGTTATTTAACTCCTGTAGATATCAGTGTTGATGATTTATTAGCATCAGTTGATCTAGATCAATATCGTTCAGAGTTTTTGAATGTCTTTGGAGTACTAAGATATGATGATGGTATCGATATGTATTATCTAGAAGGTGAAACTGGTAGAATTTATTTGAGAATGGATATGTGGAACTGGACTTTTAGTTATCCAGACATCGATATTTATTTAAATATGGAAGTATATATGAAAGCTCTCTTCTCACCAAAAATGATTAGAAATGAATTCTATGTTTTAGACTTCAGAGGTTTTGAGGGCGAGATGAACATCAAGATTTTAAGCGATGAAGAAAAAGTTTTGATGACTAAGGAAATCCTTGATGATAAATTTAATGGATATACTCTAAAAGCAGGAGACATGGTAGATTTGATTGATTATTTATCAATAGTAGGAGTCGCTTTGGAGTATGAACTAGTTGACGAAGCTGATGCAGTATACTTGGATATGTATACATATTTAACGCATTTTGTCGAGGCATCGGTAACGGTTGAATTATTAGTAAACATCTACTTCCATCCAACATTGTTAGGAACACATAATATTACAATTCAAATTGAACCTAGACCATTTGAAAACATCAATGATGTTTTGGTTATGAAGGATAATTCTGTTGTAGCTATTACCGGATTAGTAGTTGCGGCTTCTAGTGGATGGTTTGTCTTGCAAGATGAGAGCGAAAGGATATATGTTAAATATACAACAGGAGATTTTGGGTTTGTTCCTCAAGTGGGTGATGAATTAGAATTAATTGGTTCAAAATCTAATTACTTTAATTATGGATTAATACCTTATATTAACAATGTATTCGATATGCGTGTTATTTCAAGTGAAAATGTCTTTAGTAACTTAGCAAATGTGATGACATTCATGGATATCTTTGCGATTGATTATAACAATCCATTGGCTAACTTAGAATATGTGATTATCAGTGGGGTTGTAGTAAGCGATGGATATGGTAATTACTATTTGCAAGATGTTGATTTAGGAGTTAATTACGAAATTAAACTTTGGGGACAAAACCTTAGCGATTTCTCTAACGATATGCAATCATTATTGGGAGAAGAAATTGCTGTAACAGGTTATCTGTTTGGAGTTGTAGATGTTGAAAATAGTCCGTTTGACTGGATTTTGATTTATGATGGACATATGTTGGTTTTCTAAATAGTAGGATGAATTGATAAAGGCTTTTTATTACATATTTAATCTAACTTTTTTAGGGCTTAAGCTTTCAAACTTAAGCCCTAATATATAAGTATTAGTAAAGAAAAAAAGGGTGACAATATTTCAGACAATATTTACTCACCCATTTTTTTATTTTCTTGTTGATAGATAATTGTTTTGTTTTTACCAGTTTGCTTTGCTTGGTATAAAGCCATATCAGCTTCATTTCTTATATATTCAAAAAGTTTAATCGTTTTCTCATTGTCGCTTATTCCGAGTGAAACTGTAAACCTTATTTCTTCTTGATTATATTTGTTTGATAGTTTTGTTACGGCTAAGCGAATTTCTTCAGATATTTTTTTTGTGAAAGTCTTGCTCTTATCAAGAATGATTATACCAAATTCCTCACCACCTAACCTGCCGATATAGGATTTTTCAGGTAGGTGTTCTTTGATAGTGTTGGCAAGAGATATTAAGATTTTATCACCAAAGACATGTCCAAATTTGTCATTTATTCTTTTAAAGTTGTCGATATCAAGAGTGATAAGTGAAATCAATTTCTTTTCACTTAATAAACTTTCATAAAGATTCTCAAAAGCAATTCGGTTTAAAGTATCGGTTAATCTATCGTGTGTTGCAAGATATTCTAATTTTGCTTCATTTAATTTTATTTGTGTTATATCTGTCAAGATGATGACAATTCCTAATATTTTATTTTGCTCAGTTAGGAAGGGAGTTCTATGAATTCTTAAGTATTCAGGAACTCTTCCTTCAAATTGCACTTCAAAAGTTCTTTCTTCAAGTTCTGTGTCGAGTTGAAAGTCTATAATGATGTCTTGAAAGAAATCAGGGAGGTTTTTACCGATTAGATTAACTTTTTTTTGATAATATAGTTCTATCCAATTTTTAGCAACTTTGTTGATATCGGTTATGATTTTATCTTTGTTCGTAATGATAATCCCTTGGTTTATATATTCAAAGATTTGATCTCTACCAATGGGATTGAAACTTAAGAGATTGTATTTGAACAGCGTGAAAAACATTAATAAAGCACCGGGAATATAGAGGATTGAAATGGAGATAAAAATCTTTAAATCGTTGAGAATAGCCATCTTAAGAAAAGCAGCAACGAAGACCAATAAAAAACTGATGATGATGTAGAGAACCTGTTTTTTCATAGTTTTATCAATTTTTCGTAAATAATCAATAAGAATGATGATAGCTATGATGCTTAGCATAAAATTGATACTGACAAGTACTGTTCCTAGCGCTGTTGATTGAATGACAAGTGTTTTGCCAAAAACTTCACTTTCAACAAAGGTGATACTATTTCTCATCAAGTGATGTAATGAATCGGTGAAGATTAATAAAACAGAAATTATCTGAACGATAATTACTAGATTTATGTATTTTTTAAGTTTAAAGTTAGCTGAATATTGAATTGCAAAAACTAATGAAATCAAAGGAGTGCCAAAGACACCAATTTGTTGGATATTTCTCCAGAGCAAAATAGATGATTCTTTTAAAACGACCAATTCCATAAATGATGCAAAAGACCATACTAAAGCAAAAATCATCAATAAGAAGAATGCAATTGAACCGTTTCTTTCCCTTTGCTTATATGCATATACTGCCATATATGCAATAAACAGCATCGAAGATACTAATAAAAAGCCTTGAGTAAAATCCATAGTCGTCTCTCCTTGATAATGATTATATATGATTTTACAGATTTTTTATATACTAGACGAAGTAAAATAGCAATTTGTCTTCAAATCATTGTATTATTTTTAATAAGATGTTAAAATTATAATAGAAATCGTGAAATCGGAGAAGATATCATGAATATTTTTTTATGGGTTGTTTATATAATTTCAGCTATAATTTCTTTTGTTCCGCTAGTTAGGCTGAATCTTTTTTCAGTTAATGATAAGTATCGGTATTTTAAGTATGTAAGTATTGTCTTGTTTATATGGGTTATCTTATCTGGAATGAGATTAACACTATCAAACCCTTTGTTTATCTATTATTCATCTTTAATCATCTATCCCTTGATTTATCTCTTAACTGTATTATTATTTGTTTCAACGATGAATCTACTCAAGAAGAAAGTCCATCTTGCTTTTATTGTTGCCTTTTACACTTTTCTTGTAATTGAGTTTATTGTTGCCTTAACAAATAATAGTCATTTATTGATGCTTGAGATAGCATATACACCTAATTTGATTTATCAGGATGTTTATAACTCAAGTCATGGACTATTCTTTTATATCCATATGTTTGCGTGTTATAGTTTATTGTTGCTGACAATAGTTTTAATTGCATCTTATCTTTATCGTGACCTCAAGCAACAACAAGATAGTTTTCCATTTGTGTTGATGGTTTTTGGGATGGCATTTGGGTTGATTATCAATTTCATAAATCTATTCTTTTATTCTTTTTTTCTTGATCCTACTCTAGTTGCATTTGTAATATTACTGACATTGTTGTATGCAGTAATCTTTATAAGAGATGTTAGGTTAATAATTAAGTATAAGAGTAATGATTTTATTCTCAATAATTTACGGGAAATGTATTTTATAGTCGATCAAAGAAATAAAGTTGTTGAAACATCTAAAGAATTGATTAACACCATTGATTTGAAAGAAGAAGATGAAGTTGATTTTGAAGATTTTATGAAAAAAATCTTAAAGAAAGCTATAGTCTATCGCAGTTCAAAAGAATTAACAGGAGGATATGTCAATAATAAATTATATCTTCATATGATGGAAAAACCGATTAAACTTCCCTTGTTTAAGTATTCAGCTAGATTCTATCTACTTTATAATGAAACTAAAATTCAAAAGCATATTCATGATCTAGATTATGTAGTCAACCATGACTTAATGACAGGTCTATATAGTAGAAACTATTATGAAAAGACACGTTTGGTGATTGAGAAAAATTATAAGAATTATACTTTGGCGATATTTGATCTTGATGGATTGAAACTTAGAAATGATAACTTAGGTCATGAAGCTGGAGATTGGATGTTAATAGAGTTTGCTAAAGCATTGGGTGAACTTTTCAAACTTTATAAGAATTTGAGCGCGATTAGGATGGGTGGAGATGAGTTTTTGCTTATCGCTCCTGATTATAGTAAAAATGATATTATAGCGATGATTGATAAAGTTAAGAAAAGAACTATGAATAAGGATATATTGAAGGATATTAGATTTTCTTATGGAGTTGCAACAAACCAAAATGGAGAGTTAAGTTTTTCTGAGACTTTAGCGAAAGCAGATAATTTGCAAAGAATAATGAAAGAAAGCAGATTACTAGAGAAAAAAGATTTTGAGTATTTCTTAAGAGATAAGTTTAGAAAGAAAACGTAATTGATTATCGGATTACGTTTTCTTTGTTTTTTTGAACAAATAATGTAAAATAGTACCTAAGAGAATTTTTTAAGATAAGGTGAAACTATTTGTGCAAACTATTCTAAGTAAAGATAAATCGGTAATTTGGGTTTGGTTAGGTTTTGCTATTCTAACTTTGTTTCCCATGTATTCACTAGTTAAGGCTATGATTAATGATTTTAGTATTTTAGATTTTACAATCATAATGATTATTATTGTCTTGTTCGTTTATGGAAGTATAAAACATGGAAAAAGTTTATTAAGTAAAGAATATCTAAAACCAGATTTTCTAGATTTTTTCTTTACAGTAATCTCAGTTGTTATTACTTATATTATTTCTAAAGAACTAAATATATCTGTTGTTATTTCATCAGCAATCATCGGTCTTTTAGGTTTTATCTTTTTGAGAAAATATCAGATGATGATATATTGTGGATCATTTGCTGGAATGGTATCTTCACAATTGTTCGGTTATTCTGAAGTTTTAGTTTTAGCTTTGGTTTGTGGATTAGTATATCTTTTAACAAAGAATGTATTTAATGGATTCGGTGGTAAACTGGGAAGTATTGCTTTTGTTTCATCTTTGGTTAAAGCTAATGTTTTTAATATATCACCACTTATTGCTTCTGGAGGATACAATTATCTAGTACTTGTTCTAGTTGGGCTTATTGGGGTATTATTAACTTTTTACTTAGTAAATAACAAAAATATCTCGTCAGTTTTAGCTTCAGCAGGGCCTTCCTTGATTATCTCTGTTTTTTTGATTTATATACTAAGACAATATTCACTGTATGCCTTTGTTTATTTTGCCGCAAGCTTTTTGGGCATGTCGAGTAAAGAAGTTTTAAAGAATTATTTTCAAGTAGTTTTAGGAGCGTTGATGTTAGGCTTGATTTATTATTTGCTTCATCATTGTTTTAACGGTTATGGTGGGAAACTTGGTCTGATGGCTTTTATTAGTTCAGTTTCAATTTTCGGTTTGTTCAGTTTGATTGAACAAACAAAATCAATTTTTGTAAAAAAATATCTAAAACAGGAGAACTGATATGTTGTATGATCTGATAATTATTGGAGGCGGCGCCAGTGGTTTAATGGCTGCTATAACTGCATCTTTGAAACTAAGTAAGGTCTTAATAGTTGAAAAAAATCCTCGTATTGGTAAGAAGATTTTAGTCACAGGAAATGGGAGATGCAATTACACCAACGTTTTGACTAAACCGACAGATTATAATAATCCTGAATTTGTAGAAAAGGCGTTTAAGCACTTTGATTTTCAAAGAACGCTTGATTTTTTCATAGAATTAGGAATAGTTCCTAAGATTGAAGCAGAGGGGAAAACATATCCTTTGAGCGAACAAGCTTCGAGTTTTTTGGATGTTTTCTTGTATGAAATTTCTAAAAGAGACATTGAAGTTGCACTAGATACTGAAGTTCTTTCAATCAAGAAATCAAAGGATGTTTTTGAGATTAAAAGTGTTAAAAATGAGATTTTTAGAGCTTCAAAGTTGATAGTAGCAACAGGAGGAAAAGCAATGCCTTCGACAGGAAGTAATGGTTTAGGATATGATTTGGCTATGCAGATGAATCATCAAGTTACTGATATTTTTCCATCTTTGGTTAAATTGAAAGTTAATAGTTCGTATTTAAAACAATTGTCAGGGCTTAAGATAAATACTCAAATAGATTTGATGCTTGATGAAGAGGTTATTCAGACCGAGAAAGACGATGTTTTGTTTGCAGATTATGGTTTAAGCGGACCAGCTATTTTACAATTGAGTCGTAAAGCAAATGAGTTGTTAAAAACCGGGAAGAAACCAAAGATTAGAATAGTTTTATTGACTTTGTTGTCTAAATCTGATTTGATAGAAAGATTCCATCGCTTTTCTGATAAATCAATTGATCAAAGTATGATTGGTTTGATAAATAAGAGGTTGATTAGTGTTTTGTTAAAAGAAGCAAGTATTTTTAAAACCGATGAATTGATAACTTCAATTGAAAAAAATAGAGTTTATAAACTAATCGATTTGCTTTTTGACTGGAGATTTGAGATAACTGATAGCTTAGGATTTTCAAATGCTCAAGCAACTGCAGGGGGAGTTAAATTGTCAGAGATAAATCCAGAGACGATGGAATCAACTTTATCAAAAGGACTCTTTTTTTGTGGTGAGGTAATGGATATAGATGGCAGATGTGGAGGATATAACCTTCAATGGGCATGGACAAGTGGTTATCTAGCAGGAAAGAGTGCAAGTGATTAATTATGAGCAAGATTAAGGTTATAAATATCAGATTAACTCTTGATCAAGCAATAAATCAAGAACAAGAAATGATGAGTTTAAAGAAAGCGGTAGTTAAAATACTAAAGTTATCTTTATCAGATGTAATAGATTTGGTAATAAAGAAAAAAGCAATAGATGCAAGAAAAAAACCTAAAATATCAATGGTTTATAGTGTTGAATTTTCAACTAGAAGAAGAATTAAACCCGAATATTTCGAAAGAGGTTTTTGTCAAATAGCTAAAGATCAAAGCTATAAATATCCTGATTTTGGCTCAATCCAGTTAAAGAATAGGCCTGTTATTGTTGGTTTTGGACCGGCTGGAATATTCAGTGCATATCTCCTTGCTAAGGCTGGGTATAATCCTTTGGTTATTGAACAAGGGTTAGATGTTGACAATAGAGATAAGGCATATTTGAAGTTTCTTGAAACTAAAAAGTTTTCTAAGCAAGCTTCGATTCAATTTGGTGAAGGGGGTGCGGGGACATATTCAGATGGTAAACTCACAACCTCAATTAATGATGAGAGATCAAATTTTGTTTTAAATCTATTAGCAGAACACGGTGCAAATAAGGAGATAACTTACCTGAACAAGCCTCACGTGGGGACTGATGTTTTAAAAAGAGTAATCAAGTCGATTAGAATGAAGATAATACGTTTAGGTGGTGAGTTTAGATTTAATTGCGAGTTGACAGATTTTATTGTTAAGGGCAATCAGATACAATCAATAATTGTTAATGATTCAGAGGTTATTCCTGTTGATTTAGTACTCTTGGGAATTGGCCACAGTTCTAGAAAAACATTTGAACTGCTCGTTGAAAGAAGACTTAATATTGAGCCTAAACCTTTTGCAGTTGGACTTAGGGTAGAACACAAGCAGTCGATGATAGATGCATCACAATATGGTGAGGCAATAAATCATCCAGGTTTAAAACCAGCTGATTATAAGCTTGTTCATCATGATGATTTGGGAAGGGTAATTTATAGTTTTTGTATGTGCCCAGGAGGATATGTTGTTTGTGGCTCTTCAGAAGAAAATGGAGTTGTGACAAATGGCATGAGTGAAAGCAAAAGAGATGGTTTAAATGCTAATGCAGCTATCTTAGTTAATGTAAAACCTGATGATTTTAAAGATTCAAGACTTCTAGCGGGGATGTACTTTCAACGAGACCTGGAAAGAAAAGCTTTTATTGCAGGAGGAAGTGATTATAGCGCACCAGTTCAAAGGGTTGTTGATTATTTGAATGATTCTAAGTCTTTAAGTTTCGGACAAGTTTTGCCAACATACTTACCTAGTGTAAAGTTTGCTTCTTTCAATCAAATATTACCTGATTTTATAAATAAAAGCCTAAAGAGAGCTTTGCTAGAGTTTGACAAGATAATTCCTGGCTTTGCAGATGAAAATGCTTTATTGACGGGTGTAGAAACAAGGTCATCTTCACCGATTAGAATCTTAAGAGATGATTCATTTCAAAGCAACATTTCTGGATTATATCCCATGGGAGAGGGTTCTGGTTATTCTGGAGGAATAATGTCTTCGGCAGTTGATGGAATCAAGGTTGCTGAGAGTATAATAAAAAAATATCAACCATTTGAGAAAAAATATGAGTAAGTTATTTGATTTAGAGATGATTTTGCCTTATGATATAAAAAAACCTGTTACAGAGAGAGTAGCAGCAAGGGCAGTAATAATCAAAGATAATAAATTATTAATGGTTAAATCAAAACATCACGATTTGAAGTTTCCTGGCGGAGGAGTAGAAGATAGAGAAACAATGATTAATGCATTGACTAGAGAAGTAAAAGAAGAAACTGGCTACTTAATCAAAGTATCAAATTTATTGGGTACGATTGTCCAGTTAGGACCTGACATTTATGATGACTCAAAATCTTTTAAAATGACTTCAAACTACTATTTGTCTGAAGTAATCGAAAATTTAGGTTCTTTAGATTTGTCAGGCTACGAAATAGATCTCGATATGAAGCCAATCTGGATAGACCTAGATAGAGCTATTAATATTAATGAAAATCTTGATATTAAACTTGATTGGGTTGATAGAGAATTACTAGCCTTAAAAGAAGTAAGAAAGCATAGATTGCAACTTAATATTTAAGCATAAGAGGTAGTACATGGATAAAAGAGCACAACTTCTAGGAAAAACAAATGTAAAAAAAGCGTTAATTGAATTGTCAATACCTGCAACATTTGCGATGATAGTCACTGCTTTATACAATCTAGTCGATACAATTTTTGTTGGCAGAGGTGCTGGAGATGTTGCGATTGGAGCTTTATCAATAGCAAATCCTGTTCAAATGATTGTTATGGCATTTGGTTTGATGATTGGGATTGGTTCTGCTTCAATATTTTCAAGAGCGTATGGTAGAAATGATGTTTTAACAATGAGGAAAGCTGTTAATACGGCGATTTTACTTGGAATAGTTCTTTCTGTTTTAATCGCTTTTTTTGGCATGTTGTTTCTTGAAGAAATGCTGAATCTTTTTGGAGCGACACCTGGAAATATAGATTATGCAAGGGATTATCTATTTTACATTTTAATCGGTTTAATACCTTTCTCTTTATCAGTTATCTTTAATAACTTAGCTAGAGCTGAAGGAAGAGCGAAAGTTGCGATGATCTCAATGATTATCGGAGCTGGTGTCAATATCATCCTTGATCCTATTTTTATTTTCGAGTGGGGATTGAATCTTGGTGTTAAGGGAGCAGCAATTGCAACAGTTATTGCAAAAACAGCTTCATTGATATATGTCATTTCAGCATCTACATCCAAAAAATCAAATCTACAGATTGATATCAAAAAACTATATCAAGTTGATTTTAAGATGATAGGTGAGATTAGTTCGATTGGTATTTCATCATTTTTCAGAAATGCACTAGCTGCAGTATTGGTTATTCTAATCAATAATTTGATAAGAAACTACATGCCAGATAATCCTGAAATCTACATATCTATATTTGGAATTATTAATCGATTAATAATGTTCTTGCTTTTACCAGGTTTTGGTTTAGTTCAAGGCCTGCAACCTCTAGTCGGTTATAATTTTGGGGCAAAACTATATGATAGGTTGTATGATGTAACTACATATGCTACTAGACTAGTCTTGATTTACATGGCTTTTGCTTTAGTTTTCACAATGATTTTTTCCAGGATACTATTTTCTCTCTTTACAAAGGAACAGAGTGAGATTCTTATGACTTCAGGTCCGATAGCTTTACGTATAGTAGCAATAGGTTTTGTGTTTATTGCCTTTCAGATAATTCTTTCGAGCGTATATCAAGCAATGGGTTATCCGGTTAGAGCATTTTTAGTTTCTATGTCAAGACAGGTATTTTTATTTATTCCTTTGGTATTCATTTTCACTCATAAATACGGGGTAGATGGTATTTATTATACATTTGTTGTTTCCGATGTAACAGCAGGTCTGATATCTATGTTTGTGTTCAATAAAGAAATGAAAAAACTAAAAACGATGTTTTAGTATAAATAGTGACAAATTATGAAGGAGGTAGTTTTGAGTAATGAAAAATATTGAAATTGAAAAACTTGAAAAGTGGGAGATTGAACATGATAAAAGTCTTGCAAAAAGAGTTTTAAAGCGAGCGCTCAATAAGAATGAGTTGAACAATATTGCTTTGAAACAAGAAACAACTAAAGACACAACTTTCATCTTCAGCAAAGAAATTAAAACTCTTAAAGTTACCAACCAACAAAAATCTGGAAGGTGTTGGATTTTTGCTGGTTTAAATGTTTTGAGAGAAATTATTGCTAAAAAATATGGGTTAAAAGATTTTGAGTTGTCACAAAACTTCATTGCCTTTTATGACAAACTTGAAAAAATCAATTATTTCCTTGAATCAATTGATGACTTTATTGACAGTGAAACGGATGATAGAACATTACAACATATTGTTACAACGGGCATTCAAGATGGTGGACAATGGGATATGTTTGTATCTTTGGTAAAGAAGTATGGTTTGGTTACTAATAATGCTATGCCAGAAACTGCCAACTCATCTTCAACGAGAATCATGAATCAGTTAATCAATGTTAAACTAAGACAATATGTTGCGAAGGTAAGGAAAAATCCAAAACTAAAAGAAGAATTTAAAGAAAAGACTTTAAAAGAGTTATATGGTTTCCTCATCAGCAATTTTGGTTCTCCACCAAGAATCTTTGATTTTGAATATGTTAATAAAGATAATAATTACAATATAATTAAAGGGATTAAACCCCTAGATTTCTATACGGAGTATGTTTCTGCTATGTTGGATGATTACGTCAGTATTATCCATGCTCCTACTAAAGATAAGCCTTTCAACAAGACTTACACAGTAAAATACTTAGGCAATGTAGTTGAAGGAAATCAAATTAAATATCTTAACCTTGAAATGAAAGATTTAAAAGCCAAAGTATTACAACAACTGAATGATGATGAAGTTGTTTGGTTTGGTAGCGATGTTGCATATTACGGTGATAGAGAAGCGGGAATCTGGGCAGATGATCGTTATGATTATGATGAGATATTTGAAATAGATTTCTCACTAGATAAAGCAGCAATGTTAGATTATGGCCACTCTAAGATGAATCATGCTATGGTTATTACAGGGTATACAATGAATGACAATCAAACTGTTCGTTTTAAAATAGAGAATAGTTGGGGTGATAAGTCGGGACTTAAGGGTTATTTTCTAGCTACCGATTCATGGTTCGATAAGTTTGTTTATCAGGCAGTTATAAACAAGAGATATCTAAGTCAAAATGAACTTAAGATTTGGGATGAAGAACCCAAAGTATTAAAACCTTGGGATCCTATGGGCTCTTTAGCAGACTGATATGGCTATATATAAAAGTTTGTCATTTAATCCGTACTTTAATCTAGCACTTGAAGAAGTGATTTTTCGATATATGCTTTCTAAAGAAGACATATTGATGTTATGGGTTAGCGACTCAGCTTTTATTGTAGGGAGAAATCAAAATCCTTTTATTGAAATCAATCGAGATTACTTAAACAAAGATATTCCGATTATTAGAAGAATCTCTGGAGGAGGAACAATCTATCAGGATAGATTTACGATTAATTTTAGTTATATGACAAGTGATTATCAAGAAAAGATAAATAATTATCATTATTTTCTAGAACCAATCATTAAACTGTTAAATGAACTAGAATTAAATGTAATTTTTATGCCGAAATCACATCTTTTTTTAGAAGGAAAAAAGATTTCGGGAAATGCTCAAGCATTTATAGGCAATAAGCTTTTACATCATGGAACCTTACTTTTTGATTCAAACATTGAGTTGATTGAAGATGCTTTAGTTAAGCATACTCAAACAGCAGTTGGAAATCAAGTGCTTTCTAATAAGCAGTTTTGTGTAAATATCAAACAGAAGTTACGTAAAAAAATTACCATAGAGGAAATGATTAACCTTGTTATGAGAGCCTTTATAAAAGAAAGAGCAATCAATGATAATGAGTTAGTTATTTCAGATGATATTTTACAAAGAACTAAAGAGTTGGTTCGTGATAAATACTTAAGTTGGGATTGGAATTTTGGAAGAACTCCGCGATTTGAAGTTGATTTCAAATCTAAAAAAGAAAATATAAAAATTGTGATAGATAAAGGTATAGTTACAGGTATATCCAATAATGATTTTTTAGGCTTGATTGGCTGTGTTTATCTCTCAGAGGAATATTTATCTTATTTAAAATCAAAACAGTAGTTGCAAAATGAGCGACTACTGTTTTTTTCTTATATATGAATTGGTTTATCGATAATACCTAGAGCTGCTTCATTATATATCTCTGAAATCGTAGGATGAGGATGGATTGCAGAAGCAATTTCATCTGCAGTACCTTCAAGTTTCATCGTCATTAAAGCCTCAGAAATTAAATCAGATGCATTATCAGCTAAAATATGTACTCCGATGATTTCATTATAGGGTTTAGAAGTAATTATTTTGATAAAACCATCTCTTTCCCCAGCAGACAATGCTTTGCCGTTTGCTTGAATCGGAAAAATCGAGGTTTTATAATCTAATCCATTGTTCTTAGTTTGTTTTTCGGTAAGTCCAATCTGTGCAATTTCAGGAAATGAATAGATAGCTGAAGGAACTTGGTTATAGTTCATTTTTTCTGTTTTACCAAGGATATGGTTAATTGCAATAATTCCTTGATGACTTGCTACATGGGCTAACATCATCTTACCGTTTACATCACCAATAGCATAGATGTTACCTTTAGAAGTTTGATAATGGTCATTGACTTTGACAAAGTTTTTTTCAAAATCAAGATTAAGTTTCTCAAAACCCTTGATGTTAGCTCTCATTCCAACTGATAGCAAGATTCTATCTGCTTTTATTGAGAATTCTTCCTTGTCTTTGTTTTCGTATACTACGTTATTGCTATCGATTGAAGTTACTGTACAATCTGTAAAAACATTAATCTTGTTCTTCTTAATAATCTTTAACATAGAGTCTCTTACATCATCATCTACTCCAAGCAATATATCTTTTTCTCTCTCGATAATGGTTACTTTAGAATTAAACGCATTGAATATTGTAGCAAATTCTAATCCGATAACTCCTCCGCCAATTATAACTAGATTTTCTGGGACAGAATCAATATCTAGAAGTTCTTTACTAGTCATCAAGATTTTATTCTTATAAGCATCATTTAATCCTTTTATTGGAGGAAGAACTGGCGATGCGCCAGTAGATAGAATAATTTTCTCGCCTGATATTAATTCATCATTAACCATTACTTCATGATTATTGATTACTTCACCGCTACCTTGATAGATGTCAACTTTGTTCTTTTCAAGTAACATCTTGACACCACTAGTCAACCTTTTGACAATTCTATCTTTTCTCTTTAGGATTGCATGCCAATCATACTCGATTGCTGTTTTATCATTTATATTGATACCATACTCCTTAGAATTAAGTATCTCTTTATAGATTTTAGCGCTTTTGAGAATAGCTTTGGTTGGAATACAACCCCAGTTCAAGCAAACCCCACCGATTGCTTCTTTTTCGATAAGCGCTACTTTAAGATTGTTTTGTGCTGCTTTGATAGCAGCAACATAACCTCCAGGGCCTGCTCCTAAAATTATTACATCATATTTTTTCACTTAGATACACCAACTAACTCATCAGTAGCAATAAAGGATTTTTCAGATACTTTTTAAAAGCAATCATGAATCTTCCTCCATCTGCTCCATCTATTATTCTGTGATCGAATGTCAATGATAGGGGGATGATATCAGCAATAGCGATTTGATTTTCTTTTACTATTGGTTTTTTAGTGATTTTTCCTATGCCAAGAATAGCTACTTCAGGATATTTGATAATTGGGGTTCCTGAGATAGCATCAAAAGCTCCAAAATTAGTAATAGTAATCGTTCCATTTTGCAACTCATTCAATTGAATTTTTCTTTCTTTAGCAAGACTTGCAAGCCGATCGATCTCTTTTGCGATTTCAAAAAGACTAAGACCCTCAGCATTCTTGATATTTGGGACAATCAAACCATCCGGAGTATCAACAGCTATTCCGATATTGATAGATTGATGATAAACTATCTCTTCATTCAACATATCATAGGAACTATTAAAAACAGGATACTCTTTGATAGATTTTATCAAAGCTTTGATGATAAAAGCCATATATGTCAATTTGATATTTTCTTTTTCAGCCAACGGTTTTTGTTCTGTTCTAAAGTTTACTAGATCAGTAACATCTAACTCGTCTATCAATGTTGTATGTGGGATTATTTGTTTTGAAAGAGTCATTGCTTTAACTACGCTTTTTCTTAAAGTTGAGATTTTTTCTCTTCTAGCACCATCGATAGCTTTAATATTGGGAACCTCAACTGTTTTTGAAGCAAATTCATTTCCTTTACTTTTGAAAGTTTCAATATCATCTCTTAGAACTCTTCCATGTTCTCCTGAACCTATAACTTTTGTGATGTCAATGTTTAAGTCGTTCGCAAGTTTTCTAGCGACTGGTGTTGCGAGAACTCTTTTGTTAGAGTCAGTTTGTTCATCATCTGTAATAGCTGAAGCGATTACTTCATCTGAAACCTCGATTTCTCCAACAACACCCGCTTCATCTGATTCATCTTCAACATTTTTTTCCTTTGACTTTTCACTTCCATCATCTATTACAGCCAAAATTTCCCCCACGTGTACTATTTCACCAACTTTAGGACCAAGCTGAACTATTTTTCCGTCAACAGGACTTGGGATCTCTGCATTGACTTTATCTGTTTCAATAACAACCAAGGTATCACCTTCGTTGATTTTATCTCCTACCTTAAAACTATATTCAAGTATTTTTCCTTCATGGATACCTTCGCCAATATCCGCAAATTTAAAACTGTACATATTCATACCTCCTCAGGCTTTAAAAGCCATTATCTTCTTGATTTCATAAGCGATTTGTTCAGGATCGATTATGAAGTGATGTTCTCCTTTAGGGAGAGGAACTGTCACATCAAAACCAGCTAATCTAGTTGGGGGAGCCTCTAAATATACAAAGGCTTTCTCATTGATAACACTGACAATCTCTGCGCCAGGACCAAAAGATTTAAAAGCTTCATGTACGATTAAAACACGACCGGTTTTCTTTACTGAATTAATGATTGTTTCCTGGTCGAAAGGTGCAATAGTTCTCAAGTCGATTACTTCAGCATTGACATTTGGAATTAAGCTCAATGCTTTTTCAACCTCTCTTACTAAAGCTCCCCATGCAATAACGGTTATGTCTTCACCTTTTTTAACTATTCTAGCTTTTCCAATCTCTACTTGATATAGTTCATCTGGAACTTCTTGTTTAAAAGCTCTGTAAATCCTTTTAGGCTCCATAAAGATGACTGGATCGGGATCGTTGATTGCGGCTACCATCAATCCTTTTGCATCATAAGGGGTTGAAGGTATAACTAATTTTAAACCAGGGATATGTGCGTAAAGTGTTTCTAAACTTTCAGAATGGTGCTCTAAAGCTTTAACACCACCTCCATAGGGCATTCTAACTACAATTGGTAAATTATATTTTCCCCTACTACGATTTCTAAATCTTGCTAAGTGAGTTACTATTTGGTTATATGCAGGCAAACTAAAACCTGAGAATTGCATTTCGATAACAGGCTTTAAACCATTTACTGCCATGCCAACAGCACTACCTGCTATTGCGGCTTCAGCAATCGGCGTATCAAAAACTCGGCCTTCTCCATACTTTGCCTGAAGACCAGCTGTAGTTCTAAACACTCCACCTTCAAAACCTACATCTTCACCATAGACAACTATTGTATTGTCTTTTTCCATTGCTTGATCTAAAGCTTCATTAATAGCTTGTAATATTGTTTTATTAGCCATTGTTTTCACCTGTTTCCTCTAGATATTTCTTGTAATAAGCTTTTTGTTCTTTGAGTTGAGGTGTCAGATTTTCATAGGTAAAATCAAAGATTTCATCTAAACTGACAAGGCCAGAAGCTTCGACATTCTTAAAAGTGTCAAGAACATATTGTTTATGCTCTTCATATAATGCTTCATCATCTTTATCACTCCAAAAGCCCTTATCGATCAAGTAATTCTTAAAACGATAAATCGGATCTTTCTTTGCCCATTCTTCAACTTCAGAATCTTCACGATAAAGTTTTGGATTATCAGAAGTAGTATGAGGACCCATACGATAAGTTACTGCTTCTATCAAAGTTGGCCCTTGTCCTTTAGCAGCTCTTTTTCTAGCTTCCTTCACAGCTAAATACATCGCTAAAATATCATTGCCATCCACTTGAACTCCTTTGATACCATAAGCGATAGCTTTTTGTGCTAAAGTCTTGGCTTTAGTTGCTTTATGTCTTGGAGTCGATATAGCGTATTGATTATTTTGGATGACGGTAATCATTGGCAGATCATAAGTTGCTGCAAAGTTCATTCCCTCGTGAAACTCTCCATGAGATGTCCCACCATCACCAATAAATACTAAAGGCATTTCATCTTTCTTTTGTAGTTTGCTGGCGTAAGCAATTCCTGCTGCATGATTTATCTGTGAGCCTATAGGTACATTGATTGGCAAGACTTTGACATTATCATCATAGCGAGAACCTGACTCATTACCATACCAATACAAAAAGGCTTGTTCCAAAGTAACACCCTTATAAAGCATGGCATTGAACTCACGAAAAGCTAAAACAAGCCAATCGTTATCTTCCATAGCAGCCATAGGGCCTACTTGAGCAGCTTCTTGACCGTGACTTGGAGCATATGTTAACATTCTTCCTTGTCTTTGAAATTGTAGAGCTTTTTCATCTGCAACTCTACCTAAAACCATTGTCTTATACATCTTTAGTAGAGTTTCCTTAGCTATTTTTGGTTCTAATTTATCATTTACGATTTTTCCTTGATGATCCAATATTTGTAGCATCTGTTCTTTGAGTGGATCATAGTTATCGAATAACATGTTAATACCTCCTAAAAAAATATCTTATTGATACAACTATATTATAACGAAAAAACAAGCTATTATGAAGTGATTTGCATTATTAGTTAGCAATTGCTAACACATTCAGAGTTTACTTATTTTTTATCAAGATGTTTCTTTTTTCTTATCTTTAAACTATAATTTAATAAAGGTGACACTATGGATAAAAATTGGATTCGAGGCTGCATTGAAAAAATTGAAAATAAGGATGAAACTATTTTGAAAGCAGAAGTAGCGAACGTTTTAAGAAGCAAAGGTAAACATCAACTAAGTGTTGAATCGTTCGATTTTGTCTTTGCTTACAGTTATTGGCTATATAAAAACGATCAACTTCAAGAATCATATGTTTGTTTAAAACAGCTATATCGATTAATCTGTGATTTAGTACCAGTCTTTAAAGAGCAGTTCGAACCAGGTCTAGCTATGGCAAGATATAATGAGATAATAAAAGAAAACCGGATTTATTCAAAAGTTTTTTTCTATACTTCGCTATATCTTGGAAAAATAGAGTTTATATTAGGGGAGTTAGATCTATCTAAGAATTACTTTCTAATTTGTCAATATCTAAAGAATGCTGATATTTCTAATAAGGAGTTAAGAACTATCCATACCCATCTTCAATTAATTAATTATCATAGATTATCTTTATGTGAAAAGACTATAAATGGGGATTTTACTATTAATGATATCATGGATGATATCATTGATTTGGCGGTAGAATATACAGGTTTGTTAGAGAGTTTTCAAGAAGATACTCTCTACAAATATCTAATCTGTTTATCTGCTTCATATCAAGAGTTTCCAAGAGAAAAACTAGCTTTTGTTTATCGAAGATTAGCAGATTATTACTATCTATCTAATCAGATGAGTTTAGCGCTTAAGTACTATGAGGTTTTGATTTCATTTGAGGATTCACAGATAGGTTTAGACAATATGGATCTTGGAGCTTTAAAGACAAGAATCGGTTCTTTATATCAAAAGTCAAAAGAATATATTCAAGCAGATAAAATGTATAATGAAAGTTTTAGATTGCTATATGAAAATGAAAAAACGAGTAGCAATTTTAGATTGTTACTCGATATCATGGAAGGTTTTTATTTAGAGATTGATGACAACGCCGCCTATCAATCAATTATAGCTGTAAAGAATCAGTTAGGTATTTAAGGTTGAATCTATATTTTTAAAACAAACTTCTCTAGCAGACTCTAATTGTATTAATTTAAATTTAAAGTCATATTTTTCATATATTGATTTTAGTATCTGGTATGTTGTTTGATACTTATCGATTATTTCAGGGATATTTTTAAGAGCTAAGCCATAAAATCTTAAAGCACTTTCATAGTTATTAATCTGCTCATCAAGTCTCTTTGGAATGGTTTTAGCATACTCAAAGAAAACCTCGGCATAAAACAAATAATTTAAACCGTCCAAATCATCATTATTAATATAACGGTTTTCAGAAGCAAGATAGAAATAATGCCTTTTTTTCTTGATGCTTTTCTTTGCTTTACCAATGCTAAAAGCTACTTTAGCAATGTCATACCTTAATTTATCATCTTGATATAGTTTTAACATAAGAGGAAAAGCTTTCTCTAGATACTTAAGATATTTTTTTTCTTTTCCAAAGCATCTATAGACTTCAGCTAACTCTAAGTACGGCTTAATTAAGCGATTTTCATCGCTTTTGTTCATTTTAATTGCAATTTTTAGTGCTTTTTTTGCGGCTTCATGATTTTCCATAACTCTTTCTAACACTCCTAAATATAAGTATGTATTACCAATGTATTTTACTTCCTGATACTCTTTTTTATTTTTTATTATAACCATGAATTTATCTAGTTCTGATTTAGCCAGACTAAATTTCTTCCTTTCAATTAGAAATGCGATATACTCATCCATAAAAACCATTGTTCTACTTAATGCAGTTTCAATTTTTCGATTAGTAGATTCTATCAAGATTCTTGATTTTTGTTGATAAAGTTCTAATAGTTTATCTGAGTTATTATTTCTTTTATTGATGGTAATTGAGATGCCTAAAGCATCGGATAGAAGGAGACAATGAGCTTCAAAACGAGTTTTAATCAAGAAGTAGTAAACAGCAATCGCGCTATCAATTAAGACTTGAGAGTTCTCATAATCATCGTTTTCATAATATAGATATGCTAAGTTTTTATAGATATGAGCATATTTTGTCCCATGTTTATCTAAACTTGCAGTAGCTAAATCATAGATGTATGGCTTAGCTATCTCATAAATTTGTTCTGATTCAGAAAGTTTATTTAACTTTAAATAGTAATCACCTAGCTCAATGCAAGCATCTATCAAACTCAACAGATACAGTTTTTTAGTGATGGTCACAGCTTTTTGATAGTGGCTGATTGCTTCTAAATAAGCACTTTCATATAACCAATTATCGTCTTGTATTTTATAGATTCTGCCCCTATAATCATGACATAAAGCAATAAAATAGTCGAACTCAGTATCACTGGATTGATTTGATTTGAAGAGTTTAATCGCTTCATCATAGCATTTCAACGCTTCAAAGTAATTATTTTCAAGAAAGTGGCAATCAGCTAAGTTTTTGTAATCATAAGCTAGAAGTCTCTTGTCTTCTGATTTGTTAAGATTCAATCTTAGTTTGATCGTTTTTTCTAAAATAGAGATATCATACTTCTTTTCTTTTTCGTAAAGGATTAAATTATACTTGGTATAAGCAATAGATAGTAAACTATCTTCATTTAGCAATTGAGACTCAATGATTTGAATTGATTTTTTAATGTAAGATAATGATTTTTCCAAATCAGCCTTTTTCATAAAAATATCAGCTAATAGATATTGATTATAAGCAAGGTCATATAAGTCGGTTAGTTTATTGTTTTGATACAAGTAATCAAGGAGATCAGTTTGGTTTATCAAAGCTTCATAACTGCTTTGTAATAATCCTGTTTCTTTATAAACTTTCGCGATACTACTAAGAATCTGTGAAAGTTGGTAAGCAATTTTTAAGGGATCTTGCTTCAAAAGATTTTCAAGTTTCTTTTGCGCTTCAAGAAAGTATTCTAAAGCCTCTTCAAAACGGTTTATAGCTAAGAGATCTTTACCAAAGTCATGATATAGTTCAGTTATTTCAAAGACATCATCACTTACATCTTCAATTTGATTAGCATAGAATTTATAGAGATAATCATATGCGCTATCATATTGCTTATAATCTTTAAGATATAATGAATATTCATAATGAAAACGATATGTCAGAAGATATTGCTTCTCTAAGTTTATACCCATCTCATAGATTCTAGGAATATAATCTAAATCTTTTTGCAAAGCCACTCTTGAAGTGTTTGCGTGCGATAATAACTCTCTAAAGTCATAAGCTCCCATTAAATCGTCGTTCTTGGTTAAGAGATGATATGTTTCTTCTAAATACTCTTTAGGTAATGCAATAAAAGCAATATCATATTGCTTATTTTTAATTAAGATAGAGATTTCTTGGAGTTTGTCAGAAATCAGCATACTTAAGAATGACCTTGTGTTCTTGACGAGTCATTAAAGTAAAAATCTTCCAACCAGTCCTTGGCAAGAGGATAACCGTTATCGTAACTTAAGGTCATCCAGGTTAGACACTCGTAAATATCTTCCTCAACTTCAATGCCCTCAAAATACATTATTGCTAAATCATATTGAGCTAATGCATTTCCTTCTTTAGCAAGCTTCATGGTCTGATTAAACAGTTTGGATTCCATGTTCGATACCTCAATCAAATTTTGCGTTATTCAAAATAGCAGGTGATACCCAATCTAGATTGTGTTTTTCATTTAACTCTTCTTTAAGCTTAGACCAAAATCCATAAACATATCCCATTTGTCCAGGTTCACCGATTTCTTTATGAATTGTTTTTTCAATATCAGGGTAGACCTCATTATACTTGCTTGATAACTCAATTGGATCACGTCGTAAATGCTTTTTATAGTTAGTTTGGTTTTTGAGAATTTGCGTAACATCAAAATTTTCAGCTTTTTCAATATAATTAACTATATCTTCTAAAGTGTTATTAAAAAGAGCAAGAAGTCTAGCATAGGTTTTTTCGATTGAAGTCCGATTATTTTGCTTCTTGTAAAGTGACAATAGTTTTAGCAATACATCATAACTATCTTGTAATCTGCCAATTATCGATAAATCTAAAAGGATTTCCTCGTATTTTCTTATTTGCCATTCGATGTCATTATCTAGTGATTTAAGAATCTCAAGCATTTTGATACAAAATCGATTGGAGTTAGTCAACGGCTTATAAGCTTTTAACTGTCTATTAGCAATTGAATATGCTTCAACCAAATCTGCATAGTCATCTGTGGATACTAGGTTTTTCTCGCAGAAATCAACTAAATCTAAAGCTATTTCGAAAGATTTCTGATAGTCTTGTTTGATTTGAGCTTCTCTTAACTCATTTATTTTTTCTTGTTTGAAATTTACGTTAATTTCTTCCATTCCATCTCCTATGTATTATCCCTTACAAAATACGCCTTGTGAAAGAGAGCTTTTTTTAAATCTTTTTCCTTAATAGCAAAATAAACTACTCCATCCATATACTCTAGAAACTCAAGGTTATCATTATCTAGTGGGTCATATTGGAAAAGTAATACTTCGTTTTTCAATAAATCACGATTCAATGAACTAGGTTTTCCTAAAAGCTTAATACCATCACAATTAGGCTCTTGGAGAAATCTCATCTTGAATTGTTGAAAAGGTATTTTTTGTTTAACTCGAAGAAGTTCACTGCTTTCTTCTAAGTAAACTACTCTTCCGTGATATCCATCATTATCGACTATGAAATAAATAAAACCTGATTTGACATTAAATGTCTTTTCAGGGAGTTCAAAAATGTCTATTTGAGCTAAGCAAAATTCGCCTTTCTTAATCTCCAAGTTTAAATCAGCTGGTACAATTAAGTCCCCAAATAACGTTGAGTTTATCATCGATAAATCATGAGAGTTTGTTAGGGTTATTTTCACAGAATTCATTTTTATTTCCTCAAAAACTCATATTTTCTTTTGGGCTCTTCATTACTAGGTGTTAATTCGTGTTTGAAGAAATCAGTGATTTTATATTTTCCCGATTGATAAAGTTGATAAAAGTTTGCAAAGTCATAACATCTCACAGGCCTAAGCTTTTGTTCAGCAATCACTTCCACCCGGTGATTCTTAAAAATTTGGTAATCATCAATGTCTGCTAAATAACTTATGAAAGGGTTATTCCTTCCTTGAAGAATTAATGCTTGACCTTTGCTTTTATCAAGCATTTGCAATTGGGAGATAGAGATAAGCGGTTCTTCTCTGTCAAAGACCATTCTCTTGCCACATAATGTTTGTAACTCTTCGAGTAAAACTCTTTCTCTTGAGGTAAGAAATATCCAGTTTGTGCAATTACCCTTGATTGTCTGTGCTTCCTCTTGGTAGATATTGAATAATTGCTGCTCTGACTGGACGATTAGGAAGAATCTCATGTTTCGACTCCTTGAAGCACTAATAATTGCTGGCATATCAGTTATCTCTGGCATATTAGCAAACTCATCGAGGACAAAATTAACTCTGATTGCTAATTCTCTATTCTTGTTCTTTGTAGCTTCGTCAATCAAGATCTCGTAACCTTGCTTAATGAAAGAAGAAGCTAGAAAATGTAGAGTAGTTTTTTCATCAGGAATTACCAAGAATATAGCAGTTTTATTTTTATTGATATCTGAGATATCAAAACTTGTTTCCGATAAAAGACTTGTTAATGAATGTGAGTTCATGAATGGAGAAAGCATTGTATCGACTGTCCCTAAGATGCTTTTTCTTGTGTTATCTGCATTCAATAGAGTAGAAAGCATTTTGATAGCAGCTAAAGATTGCTTTGGTAAATCCTTGACAAATTTGGCAAGGTCAGACAAATCTACTTCATTGGTCTCATGGGCATAAGCAGCAATTACAACTACACTTTTCATATTTACTTCACTGATATCTTTAGCTAGTTCAAACAGCAATAAGATCACTCCGACAATATAATTAGAAGCAGTTATTTCCCAATAAGGATCTTTTTCACTTCTTACTTTGGCTTTTAATGTATTGACGAAATCAGCTACCATTTCGGTTGCTTTATCAAATTGTTGAGCTTTGTATAATAGATAAGGTTTGCTCAAGGGATTCCAAAACATATTGCTTTTTGTGGGTTCTCTAAAGTTTAGGACTCTAATATTGTATCCTCTATTTTTCATGTAACCGGAACACTTTTCAAATAATTCACCCTTGGGATCGGTTATTATCATCGATTCATTGGCGTGAGCTAAAATATTTAATAATGGCATACAAAATAACCTAGTTTTCTTTGAACCAGTAGATCCTAAAATCAATGTGTGATTATCTAGATTGTCAACATAAACAGTTTTGCCATTAGAGATTATTGGAATACCTGCACTTAAGGATTCTTTGTCTGAAAGGTCGATTCTTTTGAGATGTCTTTTCATCTCTTCTTCGCTGGCAAACCGTGAACCGGTAACTAATTGTTTTAGGTACATATCATATTGATGATCATCGACTACTTTGCTTTTTAATTGATCATTCATTCTTTTTCCTCCCAAACATCTGATTTACGGTAAAAACCACTTTTGAACTGATTTAACCATTCATTTCCAAGTTTGAAATACTCGATGTCACTTAAGGTAATAAGGCTATTATTGTAATTATCTTGTCGATACTTTTCAAAAGCGATATCTTTAGCTAAATTCTTAATTGTTTTAAGTCCATTGAAGTTCTTTTCTTTAAGCAAGGCTTCAATTGTTTCTATCAGTTGTTCTTTTGCGCTTATTTCAATCTTTAAGCCAAGGTTATTGCAATACTCTTCTAACTTATTAAAAAGAGAAATTGCTGAGTTCTTTTTAATCTGAACTTTTTTGATTCTTAAAATTGAAGAGATAACACTCTCACAGTCTTTCAGGTGATTTGTTTTTTGACAATTTGATATGAAAATAATCATTTGGATATCATCGCGCTTAACAAGATAATGCAAAAATCTGATGAATCTTTTTTCATAACAGGCTAGGTTTTCAACCCAATCAGTTATATCAATTGCCAAAACACCAGCAAATGGTTCTCCATATTGTGATAATCCATTTTCCAACATGTTGTATAGCCTAGAAAAAGCCGGAAAAATATCCTTATCCTCATGATACTCCAAAAGAAACTCTATTGCCTTTCTTTGGTTTGAGAAAGGAATCAATCCTAAAGAAGAAAGTTTCTGAGCTATGATATCGATTAAATGACTGACACCCGACCCAGTTGGTGAGATAAAAAAGTAATTTGGTATAATAATTTTTCCATCTTCAAGATGGTCACTGATGTTATTAGCAACTTTTTCCCATTCAGCAATCATTTGCCTAACTTCGCTATATCCAGGTAGATTTAGCAGATCAGTTATATCAATATTTTCCAAGATTTTTCCTCCATTTGATATTATATGTTATTTGAAGCCTTTTCTTTTTTGTTCACCCCAAGCTCCGGTATCTTTTATGGTTGTAAAAAAGGAATAGACACGGTGCATAGAAACTAATTGGCGGTATCCAAAGTTTTCTAACAGGGAGAAAAATATAAGGATAAAAACATCTTTTGTTTTTGTATATTCAGTTACTTCTTCAGAAATATATAGTGAGGTCAATGATATTACAGTTCCCATTATGACAGAGGCTAAGAAAATTCCAAATACAATTTCAGCAGCAAGAAAACCAAAAATAAAACTAATAATCAAGGCTAGATACCCGAAAAGTTCGAAGAAAGGCCCCAATATCTCAAAGATATAAAAGTAAGGAAAAGCTATCAAACCAATTTGCTTATATCGAGGGTTTAATAGCATTCTTCGGTGATAAGAGATTATGTCAATCAAACCTCTATGCCAGCGGTTTCTTTGCTTGAGCAGTGTTTTCATATCGCTAGGGAGTTCAGTAAAGCAGTTTGCATGATAAATATAGTCAACAAGATATCTTTCTTTAGCAGCAATTTTGTTATAGGTAATTCTAACAACCAATTCCATATCTTCGCCAACACTGTCTTTTTTCAGTTTTCCACTAGAAGTTATATAACCTCCTATTTTGAGAATATCTTTCTTTCTAAATAAACCAAAAGCCCCGGAGATTATCAATAAGCTATTGATACTAGCCCAACCTATTCTTCCAGTTGTAAAAGCTCTAAGGTATTCTAAGGATTGCAAACGGGTCAAAGTCTCGGTTGGTAGTGCTTTTTCAACGATATGACCATATTCGATTTTGCAGCCATTAGCTGGGATGATATTCCCTCCTAAAGCTACTGGCACGTTGGATTTATCAAGTGTAACAGAAATCAATCTTAAAAGAGCTTCTTGTTCTAAAACGCTATCTGCATCTATACCACAAATATATGGGTTTCTTGCGATATTGATTCCAACATTTAAAGCATCTGCTTTACCACCGTTCAACTTATCAACGACTACTAGATTAGGAATCTCTTTTGTCCGATAAATACCTCTAATCTCTTTTGTTTTCAAAGAGTATTCATAAGCAGGATTTGTTCTGCTAAGGTTGAAATGAGTAATAAGCTTAAAAAGAGTTTCGTCTTTTGAACCATCATTGACAACAATGACCTCATAACTTGGATATTTAAGATTGAGAAGAGATTGAATACTAGTGATGATTGACGCTTCTTCATTGTAAGCGGGAGCAATAATAGAGATAGGTGGTAGAAGGTCTTCAATATAAAGAAGTTTTTCTGATTTTATTGACCAAAGATAGTTCTGTTTCCTTGCACCGACAAGAGAGATTAATAATAGTAATAAATATATTAGATTGGCAAAAACGAAATACCAGATAAGATTAAGATTGGTATCTAAGATAAAACGTTCAAAAGATATAAAAATATTTTGGTTAAATACTTTCAATCCCTGTTTTATGAAAGACAATGCGGGATAAAAGATTAATGCTAAAAATAGCGTTATCCAGATAAACCTAAGCTTTGATATCTCTGGTGGTGAAGGAGTTTTCTTTGTGATAGGTGGTTTGATTGGGAGATAGTCATATCTAATTAGAATTTTGGGTTTAATATAAGTTAGAAAATCAGTCATAGCTATTTTGTTTTTTGTAAGGCTTAAGGCCAATACTGAAAAAATCATTTTTTCAAGTTCGATATCTTTATTACCATTGATAAAAGCAATAATTCCAGCAGCATGGTTTTCATCAACTAGAAGTTCAAGAATTTTGATAATTTTTGATTTTTGGTTTGTTTTCAGCAATAAGATTAAATGATCTGTTTTAGCTGATAAAATCTTAGCTAAAGCATTCTTTTGACAAGGTTTATTAAAAGTAGTAACCATACTAAATAATTCAATAAAAGTCTTCGTAGATTCAATAGAATCCGTTATTGCCTCAACGATGATATTATCATGGACAATATCCCCATTTAAATAGCTGAGCAGTCTCTTGATATCATGGATTTCCTTGCTTTTAGCTAATGCTTGATAACCGTATTTTCTGACCATCAAATTTTGAGAATTAAGTATTATCGGCCCCTTTATCAGTGGTGAGTTTCTGATTTGCAAAGCATCTAAAAGAGCAACCTTTGTAGAAATATCAAGTTCACATGTAAAATTATCATTTGTGAGATAGTAAGGAAGATTGCGATTCACAAAACTAGATGCATCAAAACTA
>Ga0334883_1001890_pt1 | contig 28481 bp, 22 predicted proteins | sample GraSluR1_MG_6_FD_207230 | JGI IMG/M metagenome (GOLD analysis project Ga0334883, IMG submission 207230) | Sludge microbial communities from methane-producing bioreactor in Wageningen University, Netherlands - Granular Sludge_09_05-R1 | ecosystem: Engineered > Bioreactor > Anaerobic >...
TTTCCCTGCGTTTCCCTGCGTTTCCCTGCGTTTCCCTGCGTTTCCCTGCCCCTACTCCGATCCCGGATGGAAGAGCCTGGTGTACTCGGACTGCAGCGCCGCCTGCTTCTCCGCGTACTCGTCCCATCCCGCCTCGGGGGCCATCAGGGGCATGTCCGCCAGGTCGGGCAGGCCCTGAGGCGGGTGTACGTCCGGTCGCGGCGAGTACGGCCCCACCGCGGACTGTAGCGCCTCCTGGCCTTCCTTGGAGAGTACGAAATCCGTGAACAGCTTGGCCGCGTTGGGGTGCGGCGCCTCCCGCAGGATCGCCGTCGGACCGATCATCATCGGCACGCCATCCTCGGGCCAGACGCCCCGTATCGAGCTACCACGCTGCGTGGCATCCCACACGCTGTACCCCATGGCTCCGCTGACAAGATCCACGTCGCCGCGCCGGAGCGCCTCGATGCTCTCATCCGCCGTCTTGTAGATGCGCGGGCTCTGTCTCCTGGCCATGCGTTGCCAGTACGACAGCCCATACTCCTCGCGCAGGAAGTAATACTGGGCGTAGGCGGACCCGGCGGTCTGCCCGTCCTTCTGGGCAACGCGACCGATCCACTTCTCGTCAAGCAGATCGGACCAGTACTTCGGAGCTTCCGCGGCGCTCATCCGAGCACTGTCGTAGGCGATGCACAGGTCCACGCAGCGGAGCGCCACCCACCCGCCCGCGTCCTTGTACTGCGCCGCAATCGTCCTGGCTTCCGGAGACTGGTAGGCGAGCAGGGCGCCGTCCTTCTTTAATTGGACAAATATAGCCACATCTAGAACATGCAGTACGTCTGCCTGCACTTTTCCGCCGTCGATTTCCCCTCTGATTCGGCGGATGATGTCGAAGGTGCTCTCGCGGACGAGGCGTGTGCTGATGAAGTCGTACTTGCCCTTGAACCGGTCGAGGAGAACGCGGGCGCCGTCTTCGGGGAGCGACGTGTACCAGGCCAGTTCGCCCTCGCGCTCCGCGAGTTCCCGGGTGCTTCCCGCTTGCTGGGCACCTGTGCCCTGGCCAGAGCCGTCCTTGACCTCGATCCGGATGGGGCCGTCATCGCGGGGACCGGGGCAGCCACAGAGCGCGAGCAGCGCCGCCGCCACCAGTGGGGGTACCGGGCTTCGGCGCACGACCCGCCTGAGTTGCCTGCAGCCGGACGCAGGCTCTAGGGATTCTCTTCTCACGGCCATAGCGTCAGCCCTCGTCGTAGGAAGCCAGTTGGTCGGTGTGCTCGTGGTCGACAACTCCCAGCAATCTCCATAGCCCGGCGTCTCCCAGGCGTTCGGCCTGTACGAGCTCTCCCAGACGCTCCACGGCCGTCTCCCCCAGCACAACGACGTCCGGAGAGCCGGCGGGGGCCACGGCCTGCAGGGCCTGCACGATACCGGGCCCTGCATCGACCCCGAGACGCAGGCCCGGGGCGATCTCCGCCAGTCGCAGGGCGGCAAGGGAGGCGAACAGCAGGTCCTCTTCCCCACCTCCCTCCCACACGGCGGCGATCACCCCACCGTCGCAGCGACGCACCTGGCCCCCATGGGCGATGACGGTGCTCACGATCGCGCCCGCCAACTCCTCGGTCCGACGCGCGTCGTGGTCGGCGCCGATCGCGCCGAGGATGACCAGGGTGGCGGTACCGTCGCCTGCCCCCGGCTCCGGCGCTCCGCGCAACTGGCCGGCCACGCACGAAACCAGCGACCGGCGGAGCGTTGTCCCCAGACGCAGGCCTTCGCGGAGGGCCTCCAGGGACTCCCCCATCTGCCTGACCTCGCCTTGCCCCTCGGCATACAGGGGCAAGTCGACCTCCCCCCCGGACAGGCGCTGCATGGAGGCGGCCAAGCGCTCGAGGGGATTGGTGGCCCGCTGCACCGCGAAGGCGGCGATGCCGGCGGCGACGAGCACCATGAGCACCACCAGGGCGGCGTTGCGTGCCGCCACCTCGGCCAGGAGACGGTTGGCAGTGCTGCGCTTGCAGCCGACCTCGACCATCGCACGGGCGGAGACATCCGCATCGGAGGTGCGTAGCTCAGCCCGTACGGGGATGATGTTATACCGCCTGGACAGCAGCCCCGCTTCGGACATCTGCAGCAATTGCCGGGCCGCCCTGCGGTCTCCGGACCGGTACGGGCGGCCGCTCTCGTCCACCAGCGCCAGGTCCTGGTTGGCGGCGAAGGCGACCACTCGGCCGCGATCGTCAACCATCGCGATGTAGATGATATCCACCGAGAACGTCTCGCCCTCGATACGATGGCGCACGACACGATCGAGGTACTGCTGGATGCTCCCCCTGTCGGGAGGATCGTCGAGGCCTCCGAGCTGTACCAGGACGGCCGCGACCTTCCCCATCGTGAGCCGCGTCTGATCCCGGATCATGGTGTTGGTGTGCCGCACCGAGAGCGCCGTGGCCACAGCGACGGTGGCGACGGTCAGGCCGATCACCATCAGGGTGAAACGTACGCGAATACCTTCGACCTGCTGATGGGGCGCAGGTTGCTCCGCCCGGCTGTCCTCCGGCGGCGGCCCCCCGGCCTGTCCCTCCCGCGCTGCGCGCAGGACGAGCAGGTACGCCCCGGAGATCAGGACACCAATCCCCGCAACGTGGTAGAGGTTGAGCCTCTCCTGAAGAACCACCCATGAGACGATCACCGTGACGACGGCGCCGAGTATCTTCAGACTGACGGCGACATGCACCGGGATGTCGGCCGTGCCCTTGTAGTACAGGTACATGCTCACGGCGGTGCTCACCACGCCGAGGAGCACGAAGAGCCCGATGGCACTGCCGCCAGGGTGCAGAAGCTCGCGATAGGCCCCGGTGAAGCCGGCCACGCTGCCGGTGACCAACAGCCCGCCCAGGAAGCGCCAGAGGGTCACGGTTGAGGGCCGGAACCGTTTGAGCGCGTTCTTGGCGATGATCTCGGACGTTGCCCGCGTGATGCCGGCCAAAAGCGCCAGGCCGTCGCCCAGGAGCCTGGAGCGAGCTTCGGCCCCGGAGAAGGTGAGCTCTCCCAGTCCGATGAGGGCGTCCGCCCCAACCATGGCGCCCACCAGCGCCAGTCGTCCCACGGTGACACGCTCGGCAAGGAGCAGGTAGCCGAAGAAGGCCACGAAGATCGGGGCCGTCTTGGAGATGGCATTGACGATGCCGGCGGATGAGTACTCCAGTGCGGCGGTGAACAGCAGCGCCCCGACGCCCGAGCCCAGCGCCCCCACCAGAAACAGCGCCAGCCAATCCACCGGCCGCGGCTTGCCTGCCGCGAGGCTACGCCTGGTGCTGGGGATCCCGAAGGGCAGCAGCGCAAGAACGGCCAGGATGTACCGGCCGCTGACCACGGCTTCGCGCGAGAAGCCGTCCATCAGCAGCATCTTGGTGAAGACCGGCGACAGGCCCTGAAGCAGCACCCCACCGACCACGAAGTAGTAGGGCTTCAGCCGCCACCCGGCGCCGTCGGCTCTGCCCTCCGGCGTCTGCGTCACTGTGCATCCTCTTCCCGTCGCGCAGATCGCGGCCATCGCCTGTTATCCCGAGCGCCCCCCATCGGCCCGCGGCCGCTAGCGCCGCTCGAGATCGCTTTGTCGCACCCACGCGCGCTTGCCGGTCTCAAGCTTCACATCAACCCACAGCCCGCTGTCGGTCACCGGCGTCACCGCTGCGCCGTCGGGGAGAGTGCCCGTCACCTCGAAGTGCTCGCCGGGCCCGGAGCGCATGGTCGTCGAGGCGACGGCCACGAAAGCCCGGGGGTGCAGGTAGTCTGCGCTATAGCGCGAGTAGACGGCTACCCAGGCCAGGCACGTGAGCGTGATGGCCGCGGCCAGCGCGATGGCGAGGCGGAGGGAGGTGCGACGCCGGCGCAGTGCGCAGACCCCCAGGAGCGCCGCGGCCAGTAGGGCGCACAGCGCAACGATGGTGAGTTCGTTGAGCGTGTGGCGGGTCACGAAGGTCTCGCCGATTGTGGCCAGCCAGCCCCGGGGCAGCGGCGGAATGGGCTCTGCGCGCAGGGAGGCCACATGCTGGATGTTGAACAGGAGGTCGGGGTCTCTGGGCGCCAACCGTCTGGCCCCGTGGTAGGCGGCCAGGGCCAGGCCGATCTGCTCCTGCCGGGCGTAGGCATTGCCCAGGTTGTACAGCACATCGGCGCCCCGGAATCCGGCTTCATAGCAGCGGCGATAGGCCGCCGCCGCCTGAGCATACTGCCCGGCCTCGTAGTGATCGTTTCCCTGCAGGAAGAGCTGCGCGGCGTCGGCCGAGGGCGCGGCAACGGCCGCGCCGCCCCAGGATAGCAGGAGGACACAGCTCAAGGCCAGGGCGCCGATCCACCCCGCCGCCCCGGACGCTGAGCCGGCCTGCAGGGCAGGCAACCGGCAGGCAGATCGGCCGCACTGCGACCTACTGCTCCTCATCGCTCCGCCCCCCTCCCCGCTCGCAAAGCAAGATGACCTCGCCGGCCGCCTGCTGAATGCGCTGCCGCGAGGTTGCCTCGAGCATGCCCGGTGCGTAGCGTGAGGCATGACAGGCCAGGAGGATCTCCCGCGCCGCCTCGGCCGCTCCCGGATCCACGCCGCGTGCCAGCAGCCCGTCCCTCATCTGCTCGGCGGTCAGGCCCGAGAGCGGGAGCCCAAACCTGTCGGCGGCGTACTGTGTCACGGCTGCCTCGACGCGGAGGTGAAACTCGGCATCCGGCGCCCTGTCGGCTCTGGCCAGGGCCCTGTGAGCGGCGCGGGCCGCTCCGTGAGCCAGAGCCAGGTCAGGCGCGGACCTGCGCCGATTGTCGCGCACCCGCGTCGCCGCCGCCCAGAGCACGAGCAGCACACACGCGCCCACCACCACGCCCGGGACGGGCCCGAACAGCACCACGGGACGGGCCTGCAGTCGCGGACGCGAGGTCTTGATGTGGTGCAGGGCCGAGGTCTTGGCGTCCTCGGAGGGCTCCTGGATCACATCCCCAGGCGTCACCGTCACCAGCGCGGCCTCGCTGGGAGCCGTTACGTAGCGGCCCTCGCCCGGGTCGAAGTAGACGAACTGCACCGGTCCGATGGCGAGAGACCCGGCCCGGCGCGGCACCAGCAGGTAGTCGAAGGTGGCCGTCCCCCCAATGGCCTGTCTGCCCCCGTACGGGCGGGTCTCGGTCTTGCGGTTCTCGGCCGAATCGTACACCTTACACCATTGGGGCACCTCGAGGGCCGGACGGCTCACCGGACTCACATCGCCAATCCCGTCGATCCTGACCGTCGCCGTGACGCCCTCGCCGGCCTTGACCTGGCTCTTCTCCACACTGAGCCGCACGGCGAACGTCCCCACGGCGGCGGCCCCGCCACCGGGATTGGGCGGTAGCGGGCGCACATCCAGGGTGATGCTGTTGCCCACGAACTCCCGCCCCTGACCGCCGGTTTCCTTCAGGATCACCGGAGCCGTGACCTCCTGCTTCCCGGTCTCAAGAGGCATCAGGGCCCACTCGAAGCTCGCATGCTCGTAGGGCATACCGTTGATCGAGACCCAGTCGGAGGTGCGCCTCCCGGTCTGCAGTTCCTCAATGATGAACCCGCCCGCCGGAGCGCCGGGCTCCAGCTTGGCGTCCACGTACTGTGACCGGTACAGCTCGGCGGTGAGGATCACCTGCTGACCGCGGTAGGGGGTCTTGTCATCGACCTCGCAGACGATGGCGCAGGCCGGCGTGCCCTCGAACGGCGCTCCATCGGGTGCGCTCGGGGAAGACGCGCCCGTGTCCGGAACGCCGCCGGAGGAGGGGGCGGCCCCTCCCCCACTTCCCGGGTTCACCTGCACCTTGATGGGCTCGGTCCTGTACTCGGTACCGGCCACCGTCACCGTTGCGGTGGGCGTGCTCAGGACGCCCGACCGCAGTGGCCGCAGAGCGAACACGTACTGCGACCGCTTGCTGATCCGTGTGCCCACGACACTGTAGCTCACGCTCTGGCTTGGTCTTCCGCTCACCGCAAAACCGGCGCTGCTCGCCAACTGGGGCTCACCCGACGCTCCGGCGCCCGATGTGGACAGAGTCACGGTGAGATACAGCAGATCGTCTGTCGTGAGAACGTCTGTATCGACGTCTGCGCGGAACTCGACATCCGCGACGCAGGCCGGGAGCCGGCAGAGGGCCAAAAGGCCCAGTAGCGCCGCGGTCGTCGCCAGGCCGGGGGAACGCAACGGCCGTGTTCCAGTGCGGACAACACACACAGGCTACCAATCCTTGTCGGTGGGCTTCTCCGGAGTCATGGGCGCGCGCCGCATGAGCTTGTGCAGAGTTGCGTCCTCGCGGGCCAGAGCCCCCAGAAGCTGTGCCGCCTGCTCAGGCGTCATGGGCTGAGCCTGCTCCTGCTTCGCATCCGAAGCGCCCTGCCCCTTCTGCTGATCTTGTCGTTCTTGTTCCTGCTTCTGCTGTTCCTGCTTCTGCTGTTCCTGCTTCTGCTGTTCCTGCTTCTGCTGTTCCTGCTTCTGCTGATCCTGTTTCTGCTGATCCTGTTTCTGCTGATCCTGTTTCTGCTGATCCTGTTTCTGTTGATCCTGTTCCTGCTGATCCTGTTCCTGCTGATCCTGTTCCTGCTGATCCTGCTTCTGCTGATCCTGGTTCTGTTGATCCTGCTTCTGCTGGTCCTGGTCGTCCTGGTTCTGTTTCTGGTTGTCCTGCTGCTCTTGCTGTTGCTTGGCCCGGAGCGCCATTTCGAGGTTGTGCTTGGCCCAGGTGTCGGCCGGGTCCAGTGTCAGGGCACGCTTGTACCGCTCGATAGCATCATCGTATCTTTGCATCCTGTAATCGCAGTTGCCCGCGTTGTACTCGGCATGCTGCTTGAGAATTCCGGTGGCACCCCGTGTCGCCCCGGCGAAGTCCTCCAGGGCGGCGTCGAAGTCGTCGGACTTGTAGCGCGCGGCGCCGCGGTTGAAGAGTGCCTCGGGGCTGTCGGGGGTGACCTCAAGCGCGTTGCCGTACCGGGTGGCCGCGCGTCTGTAGTCCCCGCGGGAGTAGGCCTTGTTCCCCGCCTCGATGAGCCTGCCGAACTCCCCCGGGAGGGTGAATCCCAGGAGGATGGGCAGACAGAGGGCCAGGACCGCGAGTGCCGCGACGGCGGGCCGTGGTCTCCTGGGCGAAGGTGCGCTAGCCGGCATCCCCGTCACCCGCCTTCCTGCGCGGCGCGGCGCCGGTGAGACACTCGATGGCGAGCAGGAGGAGTGCGAATCCCAAAGGCCACTGGAACCTCTCCGCGTACTGAGTGAACTGGTAGCTCCCCACGACGCCGGACTCCATGCCGGAGATGGCCTGGTAGATGCGGTCCACGTTGGCGCCGCTCTCGGAGCTCTTGACGAACACCCCGCCCCCGGCTCGCGCCACGTCCTGCAGCAGCTTCTCGTCCATACGGGTCATGACGATGTCGCCATTGCGGTCTTTCTTGAACTTCGACTGCACGCCCGCTGCCGGGTCGACTGAGCCGAAGAACTCCTCAAACAGCCCGGTGGGGCTCTGCGCCTTGGCATCCTGGCCTGAGTCGGGAATGGGGATGGGCTCGGGGTCGGTGCCGCCGAGGCCGACCACATGGACCACGACGCCGGCCTGCCGCGCCGCTTTGACCGGATCGAGCTTCACGCCCGGGTGATCCTCCCCGTCGCCCAGCAAGACGACGACCTTGTGGCCGGTCTCGGCGCCCTCCAGGATGCGCATGGCCGAGCGCAGGGCGCCTTCGATGGCCGTTCCGGGGGCGGGGGCCGATCCCCTCTCGATGCCGGAGACAAAGGTGGCCGCCGCGTCGTGGTCGATGGTGAGCGGGGCGTACATATACGAGCTGCCCGCGAACACGACGACGCCGATGCGATCGCCGCCCAGACGCCCGATGAGCGCCAGCGCCGCCTCCTTGGCGGCCTCCAGACGATTGGGGTGTACGTCCTGCGCCAGCATACTGTCGCTGGTGTCGATGCACAGGACCACGTCGACGCCCTTGCGCTCGACCTTCTGCACCTCCACGCCGATCTTGGGTCTGGCCAACGCGATCAGCAGGAGGCCGAACGCCAGGACCAGCAGGACATCCTTGGCGATGCGCCGGCGTCTGTGCCAGCGCCACTGAGACGGTATGTAGCGGGCACCGAGAAAGGCGGCCAGGCCGGCGTGCCGGGCCCGAGTGGCGTACCATGCCAGGCCCAAGAGCGGGATCACCAGCCAGAGCCACTTGAGCGCACCGGGGCTCTGCCACGTCAGGTAGTTATGCATCCATCGTGTCACCCGGATCACAAAGCGGCGGCCGGTCAGTTTGGCGCAACGGTGCCGGCTCCGAACGGCCACGTCCCGCCGCATCGCGCCGCCCCAAGTCGCTCTCAGGGCGCCTTCCGCGCCACGGTGGCCCCCAGGACGATATGTGCCAGCAAGAGCAGCAGCGCCGGCCATAGATAGCGGTGGAACTCCTCCACCACGGGGCGTCGCTTCTTGATCTCGAAACGGCTCTTTTCCATCTTGCGCACATCGGCGTAGATGCGCGCCAGCGCCTGGGCGTCGGTGGCCCGGAAATACTTGCCCCCGGTCAGGTCGGCGACCTTCTTGAGAGTGTCCTCATCCACACCGGTCAGTTGCAGGGTGCCGTCCGGGTTGCGGCCATACTGCTTGCCCAGAACCCCACGATAGAGTGGGATCGGGGCGCCGCCTTCCTTCCCGACGCCGATGGTGTAGATGCGGACGTTCAGGGCCGCCGCGGCCTTGGCGGCCGTGATGGGGTCGATCTTCCCGGCATTGTTCATGCCGTCGGTCATCAGGATGATGACCTTGCTCTTGGCCCTGGACTCTCGTAGCCTGTGAGCGGCGGTGGCGATGGCCATCCCGATCGCGGTGCCGTCGTCGATCATGCCCTGCTCCACCTGCCGGATCAGCTCGGCCACCATCTCGTGGTCCAGGGTGAGCGGACACTGGGTGAAGGCCTGGCGGGCGAAGATCACCAGGCCGAGGCGGTCGTTGATGGTCTCGTTGGCGAACCGCTCCAGGGTCTCCTTGGCGACGATGAACCTGTTCTTGGGCTCGAAATCCTCGGCCAGCATGCTGCCGGAGATGTCCATGGTCAGCATGATATCGATCCCCTGGCCCTCCTCCTGCTCGACGGCGGCCTGGCTCTGAGGGCGGGCGAGGGCCACCACCAAAAGGACGTAGGCCACGAGCTTGAGCCAGGGCAGGACTGAGGCCAGGGCGGGACGGAGCGAGAAACCGCGGCCGGGAAGGAGCCGCAAGTCGGAGAACACGACGGCCGTCGCCCGGCGCCGTGGCGAGGACAGCGCCTGCAGGACCATGAAGGGGACGACAATGAGAGCCAGGAAGGCCCAGGGGAACGCGAAGTGCATCATGGTGCCGCCGCGGGCGACGGCGCTGCCTCCTCGATCGTGTCTACGGCTTGCGGGCCGGACGCCGCCACCACTTCCCGCGAGCGTCGCAGGTCTTCGACGGCCTCCTCCGGCGCCACCTCCTGCCGGGCGAACTTGACGAGGTCCGCGCGTCTGAGTGTCGCCACCAGATCATCGCGCCAGCTCTGTGGGACCTTCGCCCGCGCCAGGTCGCGGTCGATCATCCAGGTCGTCTGCTCCATGGCCGGGACCTCGTAGCGGGCCTCCAGATACTCCCGGAGGATCTCACTCAGCCGCGTGTAGTACGCCTTGAGCTGGCCGGCGGCCAGCAGACCGCTGTCGTGCAAGGATGCGAGCTGGGAGAGCGCGTGCTCGTGGGCGGCGATGACCGCGTGGCGCTGCACGGCGGGCCGCGGCCGCGACAGCCGCCGGTACAGCAGGTACCCCAGCAGCGCCAGAGGTATCAGGATGGCCAATGCCACCAGTGCCGCCGCCAGCCACTGCTCGGGCCCCATGCGGGCCGGCACCGGCTCACGGATGTCCAGGATGTCCTTGGCATCCGGCGGCAGGACGCTTTGGACCTTCACCTGCACCGAGGGCACACTGATGCTCGCCGGTCTCTTTGCGTCGGGCGTCTGGTACTGTAGCTTCAGGCCGCTGATGGCCTTGTCGCCGGTCTCAAAGACCGCGACTTGATAGGTGAAAGTCACCCGCAACCGGCCGTCCTCTGTCCGCCCCTGCTCGGTGTGCACATCGCGCAACTCGAAGGGCGCCAGGTTCTTCTCGGCGTCGGGGATCGAGACGGTCGTGCCTGCGGGACCCAGCACTTCCACCGTATAGGTCAGTACGTCGCCCACGGTGATCTGTTGCTTGTCCGTGGCGGCTTTGATGTCCACGGGCACGGCGGAGGCCCCCTGAGCCAGGGGCGCCAGGGCGAGGAGGGTCATCCACATTGCTGTGAGGAGGGTCGCCATAGTCTCTGCAGGCTACCTGCGCAGACGGCGTCGCCGTCTGGCGAAGAACTGCACCAGTGGGTCCACCGGTGACTGTGCGGTGCTGACCTCGATCACATCGATGCCCTGGGAGCGCAGGGCGTGATGACGCTCCTGGGCGCTCTTGGCCTGCCGCGCCGCCAGTTGCTTGTTGAGTCCGAAAGCGGTGGTGTCCACGGTGATGCGGCGCCCGGTCTCGGCGTCTTCCAGCTCGATCAGGCCCGCATTGCCCAGGCTCAGCTCCCGGGGGTCCCGGAGCTCCACGGCGATCACGTCATGCCGGCGGTCGGCGATGGCCAGGGCGTCCAGATAGCCCTCGTCACGGAAGTCGGAGACGACGAAGACCACCGCCCGCCGGCTCAGAGCCCGTGTGGCGAACTCGATGGCACCGCGCAGGTTCGTCCCGCGGCTTCTCGCCTGGAAGTACAGGACCTCGCGGATGACCCGCAGGACCTGCTTGCGGCCCTTACGGGGGACGATGAATAGCTCCACATCGTCCGTGAAGATGAGCAGGCCGACCTTGTCGTTGTTCTTGATCGCTGAGAAGGCCAGAAGCGCGCAGATCTCCGCGGCCGTCTCCTCCTTGCTCCGCTCCTGCGTGCCGAAATCCAGACTGCCACTGCCATCCACGACCAGCAGGACCGTGAGCTCCCGCTCCTCCACGTAGCTCTTGACATGGGGCGACCCGGTGCGAGCGGTGACATTCCAGTCGATGCTGCGCACGTCGTCGCCCGCCACGTACTCACGCACTTCGTCGAACTCGATACCGAGGCCCTTGAACACCGAGTGGTATCCCCCGGCGAAGAAGTCCTCGGAGAGCCGATCGGTGCGGATCTCGATGTGTCGGACCTTGCGCAGAAGGTCATGGGTGTCGGGCATTGAGAGCCTACCAGACGACGACCCGGAGAGCCGCCGAACGAGATGGGCCGGATGGGCGACGAGCAGGGAGCCAGAACAAGCACGCCGGTGGCCGGGACGATAGCAGATGGCAGTTGACGGCTACGAGCGGGGCATGCTCAGCGTCACAGGCCCGGTCACCGGCAGCAGGCGTCAGGTGCCCGCCGTTCGCCCGCCGTTCGCCCGCCGTTCGCCCGCCGTTCGCCCGCCGTTCGCCCGCCGTTCGCCCGCCGTTCCCCCGCCGTTCCCCCGCCTCTCCCCCACCGTTACGGAATCTCCACCGTGCGCAGGATGCGATCGATCACATCTTCGGAGCTCAGCCCTTCGGCCTCGGCCTCGTAGGAGAGCAAGAGGCGATGGCGGAGGACGTCGTGGGCCAGTGCGATCACATCATCGGGGACCACGTAGCCGCGGCCCTGGATGAAGGCGTAGGCCCTGGCGGACAGGGTGAGGCAGATGCTGGCACGGGGGGAGGCCCCGTACTCGATGAGTTCGCGGCAGGCTTCCAGCGTCTGGATGCCCTGCTCCCAGGCGCGTCTCTGCTCTTCCGTAAGGTCGCGACGCTCCCGCAGGCGTTGTCGGGCATCCTCGGCGGCCCCTTCGGGGTCGCGGGTGGCGCAGACGAGGTCGACGATGTACTGCTCGATCTTCTCATCCATGTAGATCTCGTGAACCACGTCGCGGGCGTGGAGGATGTCCGCCGCCGTACAGACCACTTCGGCTACCGGGCCTTCCTTCTTGGCCCAGCGTCGCAGGATCGCGAGCTCCTGGGCCTTGTCGGGATAGGTGATCCGTAGCTTGAGCATGAACCGGTCTACCTGGGCCTCGGGCAGCGGATAGGTCCCCTCCTGCTCGATGGGGTTCTGTGTGGCCAGAACCAGAAACGGTTCGTCAAGCTTGAAGGTCTGCCCGCCGATGGTGACCTGCCGCTCCTGCATGGCCTCCAGAAGCGCACTTTGCACCTTGGCCGGAGCGCGGTTGATCTCGTCGGCGAGAATGAGGTTGGAGAAGATCGGGCCCTGCTTGGCGAAGAACTCCTTGGTGCGCTCGTCATAGATCATGGTGCCGATGATGTCGGCGGGGAGCAGGTCGGGGGTGAACTGCAGGCGCTGGAAGCCGGTATCGATGGCTCGGGACAGGGTGCGCACCGCGAGCGTCTTGGCAAGGCCCGGGACGCCCTCGACCAGCACGTGACCGTTGGCCAGGAGCGCGACCAGTAGCCGCTCGACGAGATAGTCCTGGCCGACGATGACCCTGGACATCTCGGCCTTCAGGCGGGCGACGAACCCGGCCTCCTGCTGTACTCGCTCATTGAGCGCCGCAATGCTGGCTTCCACTGTGATGACCTCTTTGTCGGCTGAGTCGGTGGCGGCGGGCGTCGGGTGACAGTTCGGTGGCCGCCCGTTGGCCTCGAAGGTCAGTAACGTGCCGCCGCGGGCCGTGGTTCCCGTGCAAGCCACCGGCCCCGGCGCGGTTGCCGGGGCCGGTCACGGCGCATGGAAGGCCCCGTGCGGGCAGGGCACCGCGGGGCCGGGAGCGCGGTCAGCAAGCCCACATTCGCCGGGAAGCGCCAACCTGAGCGCGTCTGCTTCCGGCAAGAGCAGCTCGAGGAATCTCCTGGGATGTAGCGAGATCCTTCGCTATCTCGCTGCGCGAGATTGACGCTCAGGATGACATTTCCACGGGAGGCCCGGCTTTCCGGCCGGACCTTCAGGAGATGTGCATCCCGCAGTCTACGTGCAGCACCTCGCCGGTGACGGCACTGGCCATGTCGCTGAGGAGGAACACCGCCGCATTGCCCACCTCGTGCAACTGCACATTGCGGTGCAAGGGCGCATAGGCCTCGGCTCCGCGCAGCAGAGTGGTGAACTGCGGGATGCCCCGGGCCGCCGGTGTGCTGATCGGGCCGGAGGACAGGGCGTTGCAGCGGATGCCCCGGGGGCCCAGTTCCGAGGCCAGGTAGCGCACCATGCTCTCCAGGGCCGCCTTCACCGGTCCCATGGGACCGTAGGCGGGAACGACCCGTTCGCTGGCCAGATAGGTCATGGCCATGATGCTGCCGCCGTCCTTCATCAGCGGTACCGCGCCGCGGGAGATGGCCGCCAGCGAGTAGCTGCTGATATCGTTCATGAGCGCGAACCCGTCCCTGGAGGCGCCGAGCATGCCGGCCTCAAGGTCGTCGGCGCCGGCGAAGGCGATGCTGTGGACGACGAAGTCCACCTGGCCCCACTCATTGCCGAGACGCTCGTAGAGGGCCGCAATCTCCGCATCGTCACTCACATCGCACGGCACCGTCAGCGCTCCGCCGATCTGTGCGGCCATCTGCTGGGCCCGGGCCTGCTCGCGCTCTCCGCGATAGCTCAGGCATAGCGTGGCGCCGTGGGCGTGGGCCGCCTCGGCGATGGCCCACCCGATCGTGCGCGGGCTGCGGATACCGAATATGACTCCCCTTTTGCCGCTAAGCATAGAATGCAATCGTCTCCTCCTGTTCATGCACACAAGGTGCCCCGCAGAGCACTGCGGGGCACCTTACCGTAGGCGTATTCTATTCGACCGCGCTGCTATCGTCAACGGCGGGGCCCCGCCGCAACGGGCGCCGGCCCTCCTCTACCCCTCCGGCGGTCCCGGCTCGTGCATCCCCTCGCCGGGCGCCGTGCCGCCGGGTTCGCCGTTCCTCAGGGCCGCCGCTCGTTTGCGCCGCCACCTGACCACGAGGATAAGCACCAGCAGCGGCACCCACAGCACCGAGCCGGAGATGAGCACATAGATGGTGGTGGTCAGGATGGCCCGTGAGATCAGCGCCAGGCTTCGCACGGCGCTGCGCAGGTGGTAGCCCAAGTCGTACTTCGTCGTCTCAGCCACCGCGGCCTCGCCCCGCTCGAAGAACCTCACGGTCACGGTGCTGAGGCTCACCTGGTCCTTCATCACCCGCATCTGCCCCTCGAGCTGCTCGATGCCCCCCCGAACCTCCGCCAGGCGGGTAGAGACCTTCAGTACGTCCTCGAGCTTCCCACCGCGGTCGTAGAGCTTGGTCACCTCCTGCTCTTCACGCCTCGCGTTCTTGATCCGCGCCTCCAGGTCGACGTACGCGGCGGTGACGTCCTCCACACCGGTGGCCCAGCTCTGCACGCGCCCGATCTCCCGCACCTGCTGCAGAGCCGCGTCGAAACGGTCGGAAGGGACTCTCAGGGAGATGTTTCCGCTCTGGCTGCCGTCGGGGGCGCGGTTCACCGAGGTGTCGGCGACGAAGCCGCCCAGCGAGGATGCGATCTTCTCCAGCCTCTGCAGCGCGCTCTGGGCGTCCTGTACCTCGACGGAGATCATGGCGGTGCGGATCAGGTGCCTGGCCCCAGGAGCCTGGGGCGCCGCCTGAGTGGCCGGCACCTCCGGGGCGGTGGCCATCTCCTTGTCGGCGGGCATGTCGGGACCACCGCCCGCCATGCCCGGAACGCCACCGCCCATGGGAACCGAGGGCATCGGCGAGGCCATGGACGGTGCCGCGGAGTCCATCTCGGCCCGCTCACCGGGGGCCGACCTGCCACAGCCGATCAGGGCCACCGCCGCCAGAGCCGCCAGTCCGACCGCAACCACGCCTATCTTGCGGAGCGAGGCACATCCATTTCGCGGCATGACGGCACCTCCGAGACGGTGTCTGGGACGAACAGAACGACGCGAGCGCGGCTGAGCGTCGTCAGTCAGACGAGTGCGCGCGGCGGCGGGTTCCGGAGACACATGGCGTTTACAGAAAGCGGCGCAGGTACTCGGCGGCCCGGGGCAGGTCGTCCTCGGGCGGCCCGGGCACGCGGCACTCCATGGCCATGTAGCCGTCGAAGCCGATTTCCTTGAGCGCGGCGAACCCGGGGCCGAAGTCGGTATGGCCGTACCCGGGCAGCCAGCGGATGGAATCGGCCAGGTGCACGTGTTTGACCCACTTGCCCGCCCGACGGATGCTGTCCTCCATCCGGGGCTCTTCGATGTTCATGTGGAAGAAGTCGGCCATCACCGCGACGCCCTCGGGCTCGCCGGCCAGCTCGATGATCTCCACGGCGTCCTCCAGGCGGTTCAGCAGGTGGGTCTCGTAACGGTTCAGCGGCTCGAGCAAGAGCAGAGTATCGTTCTCGGCGGCGGTCTGGGCCAGCTCCCGGATGATCTCCACCAGCAGGGCCTTCTCCAGCTCGATGGCGTCGGCGTACGGCGACAGGTCCGGGATGCGCGGGGCGCCGAAGATAGGGACGAAGATCAGGCCGACGGCCCCGATCTGCCCGGCGCACTGCAGAATTGTCTTGCTCTGGCTGACGGCCAGATCGCGCGCGGCCCTGTCGCCGTCCAGCGGACAGCCATCGAACCCGGCGCAGATCGTGGAGGGCTTCACGGGGCTCTCCGCACAGGCCTGCCGGATCTCGTCCACCCGGTCCCAGATGCCCTTCCCGTAGAACTCGATCCCCTCGTAGCCCCACTTGGCGAGATTGTCCAGCTTCTCCGGCAGCGTCTGTCCGGGGCAGAGCCCCTCCTGGCATGCGAGCTTCATCTCAGTGACCTCCCGGTGACGGCGTGGTCCGGCGCGACAGGACCATCGGTATCGGTGTCGACTCGGCCTGGATCGGCACTCAGTCTTCGTCGCGGAAGCACAGAGCGTCCAGATGCTTTGTGATCTCGCGGAAGGCGGCGATGCCCCGTGCTCGGGCCGCCTGCTCTCCGCCCAACCAGCGTACGTGCTGCGCGTGCACGGTCTCTTGGTAGCGTGCGCAAAGGTCCCGCTGCGAACGGCTCGGTGCCCACGGAATCAGCAGCGAGCGCACCTCCTTGAAGCTGATGTTGGGGGTGCCCACGCCGTTGATGAGCCGGTGAACCTGCGCCCAGACCACCTGCGACTTCATGCAGATCAGGGCGTAGACCGGGTCGACATCCCATACGGCGATGCGGTCGACGAAGGAGCCCACCACGGCCGGAGCATCGTCCTGGTAGATGCACACGCGGTTCTTGGCCACCGAGGCCACGCCGGAGCGGGGCAGGAGGAGGTCGCCGCGCCGCACCCGGGCCCGGGGCCGGCAGTCCCACTCGCTCCCTACGGGCACCCTCACCGCCTGTCGCAGGTCGACCCCGGTTGTCGTCACCTGCCCCTGGTGAACCACGGGCACGCCATCGGCACTCCCGGGCGGGACCCTGCCGGTCACGATGGGTCCGTAGGTGATGTCGGCGATGAGATCACCCAAAGGACGCAGCGGCAGCCGGCACCGGGTAAGGAGCGCCTCGTAGGCGGGATGCCGAAAGCCCGGGTCCAGGCGGTCAACCAGTGCCGGGTCAGACTGCTGGCAATGAGTGGTGAACACCTATGGCACCAGTGGCTCGCCGTAACGGTCTAGGAACGCGATCTCACTCAGTGCGAGACGCGGACGCTGCCGGGGTGTCTCCGCCGGCCGCCCCAGGGGCGTGAAGGCCACGATGCTCAGCCCCTCGGGGATCCCCAGGATCTCCCGGGCCGCTGCGTCGTCATAGGCCTTGAGCCAACAGGTGCCGTAGCCCAGCTCCGTGGCCTGCAGCATCATCTGGGTGATGGCGATGGTGGTGTTGAGCGCCATGTAGGCCGCGCGCTGAGACGGCGGCATGGCGTCAAACCGCGATCTCATCAGCCGGCCGGTGCGCTTGGCGATAGTCGGCTCCGCCGCGGTGGGGTCGGCCTGGGACAACTCCACGATCCGGTCGGGGATGTCGCAGTGCGCGTCGGCCACGGCCAGGCAGGCGATCATCACCGAGGCCTGGCGGCAGATGGTCTGGTTCTGCTTGAGGGTCATGGCCTCGGCGGCCAGACGCTCCCGGGTCTCGGGGTCCCGGATGACGATGAAGCGCCAGGGCTGGGAGTTGCAGCCCGAAGCCGCTAGGCGCGCCGCCTCCAGGACGGCGAGGAGGTCGGCTTCCTCCACCGGCTGCGAGGTGTCGTACTGCCTGATGCTGCGGCGCTCCGAGACGGCCTGTCGCACAGTCATTGCCGTTGCTCCCTGAACATGGTAACCTGTGGTCTCGTCTACATACCGCGGATGCCGGGGTATTATAACACCGGACGGGTCGGCGGAAACCCCGTGCGCTCCGCGGCGACGGTCGACACAAGGCGCCATGCGTCACAGCACACATCTCGCAGGAGGACGACAGATGAACCGGAAGACTCAGGGCCTGTTGCTGATCTCCATCGTGCTGGCCTGCTCCACCGTCTGGGCTCAGGACGTGGAAGGCGACAAGGTGCTATTGCAGTACAAGCCTCAGGTGGGGGAACGCGTGGAGTGCATTGCTTCCAGCGCCATGAAGGATGTCCAGATGAATGGCGTGTCTCTGGGCCTGTTCGGTAAGGCCTCCGGCACCCTGTCAATGGAGGTCGTGGCGGTGGATGATGAGCGGGGACAGTTCACCCTCCAGGCGTCCTTTTGCGACCTGAGCGCCGACTTCCAGGGCCAGGAGCGTGAGCCGGCGCCGATTGCCCCGCTACTTCTCACTCTCACCAGTACCGGCAGTCTGCAGGAGGTCGCTCGCGAGCCGCAGGCCGGCGGCGGCGGCGATGGTCTCTCGGCGTTCACGTCCGGTGGCCTGCCCCTGGATGTGGTCTCACTTCTCGGCGCCACCGTGCAGTTCCCCACGACCCCGCTGGCCGTGGGGGACAGTTGGGAGCTGGAAGACACTCGCGAGCTGCCCGTCGTCGGTTCGGCGACGCTCGTGACCACCAACAGGCTGGTGAAGATCGATGGGAACGTGGCCTTCATCGAGACCTCCATCGCCTCCGAGTTGCCGGGCTTCGAGATGGACAGCCCGATGATGGCCGGGGCGAAGATGAAGGTGCAGTCGGCGCGAGTGGTCAGTGAGAAGATCGCCCGTGAGTACGACATGAGCCGCTCGCTGGTCACGCGCGCCAAGGGCGACCTGCTCATCGAGATGAACGCCGATCTGGGCTTTGGCCAGACCAAGTTTGCCCTGATGGGTGATGTCGATCTGCGGCCGGCAGATGAGCCGGAGGCCGAGGAGGAGATAGAGACGGCGCCGGAGAAGGTTGAGACCGCCGGTGCGGCTGCCGCAGGAGCGGAGCTTCGGAGCGTCCGGCTCGGCGCCCTGGCCGCCAGCGGAGCCTACAATCAGGGCACCGCTCGTGTGGGGCTGGGCGTCGACCTTGCCAAGTCACGGCTGGCGGCGCGCCAGGACAAGTACGGTCTGCTGGCCAAGACCACCCGCATCGGAGGCAGCATTGACGCCGGCGTGGCCGGTGAGCGCGCAGGAACGGTCACGCTGGAGGGCGAATTCGCGGTGGGGCCGCTCTACCGTCAGGGTCAGGTATCGGTCGACCTTCGCACCGTGGCCGCGCGGGCCCTGGAGCTGGCACGGCAGATCACCGCAACGAGGTAGCGCGCTTCGCGCCCCCATCCACGGCCCGTCGCCGCAAGGCGTCGGGCCGTCCTGCTTTGCAGCGGCAATACTCAGAGACACCCATGCACAACCGCGAGCCTCTTCTTCTGCCCACGGTGCTGCTGCTACTGTCCATCGGTACCCTGGTGGCCGGCCACATGGCCGCGCGCTACGGCCTGTTCTGGCCCCGACGGCTGCTGGCCCCGCGGCCACCGGGGATCATCCTCCACCACAGCGCCTCCCCGGCCAAGGAGGGCGGCCGGCAGGTGGACGCCGCCCTCATCGACCGCTGGCATGCCCGGCGAGGCTGGGGTATGCAGGGGCCGGACGGCGAGATCCATCACATCGGGTACCACTACGTGATCCTCGCCGACGGCACCGTGGAGCCGGGGAGACCGGAGTGGATGACCGGCGCCCACTGCAGAGGGCACAATGACCACCTCGGCATCTGTGTGGTGGGCAACTTCAGCTCCAGCGCCAATCCCCATGGAGCCGCCGGGCCCAGGCGCCCGACCCCGGCTCAGCTCGAAGCGCTCCACCACTTGCTTTGTGACCTGTGCATCAAGTACCATCTGCAGCCGGGCGCCGTGCGCCGACATCGCGACGTGGGCGCCACCGCCTGTCCCGGCGATCGATTCCCATACGCCGATGTGATCCGCAGGCTTGAGAAGGACGACCGTCTTCGCCGCCGGCGATAGCAGCGCCCCGGGCCCATCTCGGGCACGTGACGGGGGCTGTGCGGCTCGGCGCGGCGACGGGCGCCCGGCGCATTACCCAGGCATTCCCGACAGGTCTCCTTGCGATGAGCCAACACGAGCAGCAGCCCAGGACGACAGCGCGAGGTGCCACCGTCCGGGCGATCGTCATCGGCCTTCTTCTCATCGTTCCCCAGGCTCTGTTCTCCCTCTATGGCTTCGTCTGGGGCCAGAGCCACCCGGCCACCGTCTCCTTGTACTTCAACGTCGTCATCACACTGCTATTGCTGGCTCTGGGTAATGCCCTCGTGCGCCGGCTCGCCCCCCGGCACGCCCTGGGCCAGGGCGAGCTGGTGGTCATCTACGGCATGCTCACGCTCGTGACGGCGCTGTACGGCCACGACCAGCTCCACAATATGGTGCCTGTGGTGGCCTACCCCGCCTGGCACGCGACTCCGGAGAACGACTGGGAGACGCTGTTTGTCCAGGACATCCCCAACTGGCTGACGGTCAAGGACGAGGACGCGCTGCACGCCTACTTCGACGGTCGCCAGCCGATGTTGCAGTCACTGCACTGGCGCCCGTGGGCCACTCCGGCCCTGGCCTGGAGCGTCTTCATGCTCCTGATGTGCTGGGTGTTCCTGTGCATGAGCGCCATCGTCCGGCGTCAGTGGACCGAGGAATCCAAGCTCAGCTTCCCCGTGATCCAGTTGCCCCTGGAGTTGACCACACCGCGTCTGGGGCTGATGCGCCGCAGCCTGTTTTGGATCGGGTTCTCCGTCTCCACCTGCACGGCACTGCTCAACGGCCTGCATGTGATCTACCCCCAGGTGCCCACCATCATGGGCGAGACCGGTGGCGCCTGGGACCTTGGCCAGCAGGTGCGCACCATGCCCTGGCGGTCCATCGGCTGGACGCCTCTGGCCGTGTTTCCCTTCGCCGTGGGGCTGGCGTTCTTCATCCCGCTGGACCTCGCCTTCAGCTCGTGGTTCTTCTACATCTTCTGGAAGGCCGTGCGCATCGCGTCGGCGGCCGTGGGACTGCAGCAGCTCCCCAGGGCGCCGTGGGTGGATGAGCAGAACTTCGCCGGCTACCTCGTCCTGGCGGGGAGCTCGTTTTGGGCCACGCGGCATCACATCGCCGCGGCCGTGAGGAAGGCGTTCAGCGGCACGGGGAGCACTGAGGGCGCGGGCCACGATACCGCCGAGGCCCCTCGCTGGGCGATCTGGGGCGGCCTGTTGGGGATTGCGGCCATCATGGCGTTCTGCCTCCAGGCGGGGATGACCTTCGCCGGTGCGGGCACGTGGCTCGTCTTGTACCTGCTGATCTCCCTGGGCGTCGCCCGCATTCGGGCGGAGCTGGGCTCTCCCGTACACGACCTGCACTTCATGGGGCCGGAGGTGGCCCTGGTCGAGGCGGCCGGGGCCGGGTTCTGGGGGAAGAAGAACGCCATCATGTACACGTTCTTTTTCGCCTTCACCCGCGCCCAGCGCAGCCACCCCATGCCCAATCAGATCGAGGCGATGAAGCTCGCCTCTGAGGCGGGCATCAACCAGAACGGTCTCGCGCTGGCGCTGATGCTGGCGGCCATTGTCGGCCTCCCGCTGGGCTGGTACGTGATGACGGATGCCTTTTTCCGCAACGGCGGACAGCCGTCCTATCCGGGCCATGGGGCGTGGACGCGGCTGCAGTCATGGCTGGAGGCCCCCTCCGGCACCGACTGGCGGGCCCTGGCGGCGATGGCGATCGGCGGCGCCGTGACTGTGGCACTCACGGCGGTGCGCAGTCGTTACGCCTGGTTCCCCTTCCACCCGGCGGGTTTCGCTGTGTCGGGGACATGGTCGATGGCCCTGTTCGCCCCCTCGATCCTCGTGAGCTGGCTGATCAAGGCGATATTGCTGCGCTATGGGGGCATGACCACCTATCGCCCGGCCTCCGTGTTCTTCATGGGCCTGATCGTGGGCGAGTTCCTGATGGGAGTGTTCTGGGGCACACTGGGGATCGTGACCCATCGGAGGATGTACAACTTCCTGCCGTAGACGCCGTGCCGCCGCCGTCGCCGTTGCCGTCGACACGCGACTCGTGACTCGCCGACTCGTGACTCGCCCAATCACGTCAGGCCGCCTGGAGGTGCCCTGCAATGCCTACGTCCGCGCAGGTCAAAGAGTTCGCCAGGTCCTACGGTGCCGACATCGTCGGCATCGGGTCCATGGACCGCTTCGAGGGCGCTCCCATGGAGATGGACCCGCGGTACATCTTCCCCGAGGCCAGGGCCATCGTCGGATTGGCCTTCCGCATCCATCGCGGATGCTTCCGGGGGATCGAGGAGGGCACGTTCTTCGGGGCCTACCCGTCCATGGGTTACGCGGGCATCAACTATCGTGACGCTCCGGCGACCTTGCGGGCGCTGTGCAGCGCCCTGGAGGACGAGGGCTATGAGGCGGTACCGATCCAGAACATGCTGTTTCTCAACCCGCTGGATCCCCTGAACGGCACCCCGCGCCAGGTGAGCCGCGCGGTGGCGGCGGACCGCCCCGCCCCGGACGTCATGCTCCACTATCGCATCGCCGCCTACATCTGCGGCATGGGGCAGATCGGTTACAGCAAGGTGTTTTTGACCCCTCAGTTTGGGCCCAGGCAACGGTTCGTGTTCCTGCTCACGGATGCGCCGCTGGAGCCGGACCCCATCTTCGAGGGCCAGATCTGCGACCGCTGCATGCTCTGCGTGCGGGACTGCACCGTTGGGGCGCTGAGCCAGGACGAGACGGTGAGGGTGACGGTGGCCGGACACGAGCTGGAGTGGGCGAAGCTGGACGAGATGAAGTGCTCCAGCGGCTATCAGGGCGCCAACCCGCGCTACTCGCCGTTCACTCCTGAAGACTACGACATGGAGCAGGCCATGAGCCGCCCGTACGGCGCCGCGGAATTGCCGTACAACAGGGCGGGGCACGGCATGTTCCACCTGCCGGGAGCGATGGAGGGCGCCCGCGGCTGCATCCGGGCCTGCTTCATCCATCTGGAGGAGACCGGCCGGATCAGCAACGTGTTCAAGAGCCCCTTCCGCAAGCGCAAGCCGTGGGTGCTGTAGGGAAGGGCATGCGGTGACCGTGGCCCCCCGGCCGCGAGGAGCGTGCCGCGAACGGAATGGCCCGGCGGGGAAGCGCTATCCGTGCCGTTGGCCGTTCCCGTCGCCGTTCACCCCTCGCCTGAGCGGTCGCATCGCGAAGGAGAGGGGACGGGGGTGAGACGTCATCAGTGCCGTGCGCCGTGGTCGTTGCCGTCCAAGACCCGCCGGGCGTGAGGCGTCATTAGTGAGATTGGCCATCCCCGGCTGCTCAGTCCTCCCGCGTCACCTGGGCCGCGATGTCCCTCGTGAAGGTGGGCGGCTGGAGGGGCAGCAGGCCATCGGCACAGGTGGCCCGGTCTGTCCGCACCACCTCACCCGTTCGCGTGTCCCACCAGTGCACCCGGTACTCGCCGGCCGCAAGGCCCTTGAGTTCCAGCGAGGCGTCCGCGATCGGCTGTGGCGGCTCACCGTAGCGGTCGTTATACCAGGTGCTGGTGCGGTCATGCAGCCACAGGACCGCAAGGTCATCGGTACGCAGGCCGTAGGCGTGGGCGCGGACGAACCGGGGGTCTTTGTAGTCCCGGAACACGTACTGCGTCACCAGTACCCAGTCGTCGCCGTTGTTGTCGATCTGGATCGTGTGCTTGCCGGCCGGGATGGGCACCTCGTAGTCTCTGTCGTACACGCACTGCCAGATGCCCCACTGCTCCTCGAACTTGGCCTCCTTCCACTCCCCATCGCCCGGGCCGCAGGGGAGTTCCCTGGTCCAGTGCGGCCTGCCGTCGAGCAGGACCTCCAGCTTCCCGCGGGCGCTGACCTTCCCCACTCGCACCACCATCACCCCGTCCTCCCCGTAGTCGACGTGGAAGCGCAGCGGGGCCTTGAGGTCCTTCTTCGAGTCGGCGAAGAGCGTCTGGGAGAAGTCGCCTTCACCGGAGATGGAGCCATCGTGGTTGACGGTGAAGTCGGTTCCGGTGTGCCGGGCCCAAAACAGCCCGCCCGTGACCACGGCGTCCTGTGCAGGGGCGTCCGGCGCCACAGGCACCGTGGGCAGCGTGAAGGTTGCCGGCTGCATGTCCAGCTCCGGCCAGGGGATCTGGTCGACGAAGCGGCGGATGGGCGTGAACTCGCGGTACATGTTCAGAGGGTCCACATATCCGTCCCAATACCACAGGGCGGCGGTACCGAAGGAGCGCGTCATGACCGAGACCCACATGCCGTTGTGCATGCTGGTTCCCAGGCCGCTGGGGTCGTGCTTGCCGTCACTCGCCTTCCAGTCGATCCCGAACTCCCCCACCATGAAGGGCTTCGGCCACGAGGCCGTGTGGGTCTGAGCCAGCGCGGCGATGTGCTCCGTCGTCGAGGTGCGGGACTCGTCGCTGCCGTAGGTGTGCGCCAGAGTGTAGTCGATGCCCGGGAGCCGCCAGACCTCGTCATAGCCGTAGGTTGTCGTCACCAGATGGTCGTAGGGGTCATGCTGGGCGAGGTAATCCGCCATCTCCTCGACCCAGGGGGCCGGGGCGGTCACCTCGTTCCAGAACTGCCAGGACAGCACGTGGGAATCCCAGCCCCAGCGGGCGATGTAGTAGCGCAGCTTCTGCCGGTAGAGCCTGCGGGCGGTCTCGTTGGTCCAGAACTCCGCCGGCTCGGCGCAGGGACCGCCATTGGCGGCGTTGTAGGGGCTCTCGTGCCAGCAGTTGGACTTGAAGTAGTCCTCCTTGTCCTGCAGCTCCCCGTGATAACCCAGACACAGCATGCAGTAGATGCGGTTTGCCCGGGCCTGCTCCATCACCCAGTCCAGCCGGTAGGCGTTGTCCAGGCTGTAGCGGCCCAGGCCGTAGAACCACCCTGAGCGTCGCCCCTGGTTGGTCCACTCCAGCCCCATGTTCCAGCGCACCAGCCACAGGCGGCAGTAGTTGCCCCCCGCGGCACCCAGCCGGCTCATCCACCGGGAGTAGTCATCCATCGCCCCGCCGGACCAGCACATGTTCTCGCCCACGGCGAAGTAGGGCCTGCCGCTATCGAAGCGCAGGTAGTACGGCGTCTTCTCCGCGCGCCGCACATAGCCGTCCGCAGGGCCTGCGGCGCAGATGAAGCGCACCGGCTCGGAGGTCACGGTGCCGCTGCGGTCACGGGCGGTGACGATCGCGCTCCACGGGCCCGTTGTGTTGGGGGCGAACCGCACCTTCCACGCAGGCCCGCCCCGTGTGGCCAGCCAGCGCTTCTCGGTCTCCCCCACCCAGTCGAAGTCCTGGTACAGGAAGCCGGGCACGAGCATCTCGCGGCCTTCGGGACCCACGAAACGGGCGGTGACGTCGATCTCGTCAGGGTCGAAGGGGTTGTCGTAGGTGGCGTGGAGGTCCAGGTCCAGCTCCAGCTTCTCGTATAGCGCAACGGTCTCGGCGCTGGGGGTGATCGCGCCCAGCGACAGCGGCCTGTCCGAGGCGAGCTCGACCCTGGCGGCTTCGGACGGGTCCATTACGGCCTCCTGTACGGCGCGAATGTCATCTTCACTCATCAGGGCGAAGTCCAGGCCAAACTCATAGGTCCGCCCGGCCTGCAGGATCCTGCTGTCCTCCACAGCGAACTGGGCCTGGAACGCCTCGATGCCAAACTGCCGGTTGTCCTGGAAGCGCACGCCCCTGATCCCGGCACCATCGGGGGTGACGCGCAGCCCCGCACCACCGGCCAGTACCCAGCCACACCACTGCATGCTGCCAGAGCCCGCCAGGTGGTAGGGATCGGGGAGCTCGGCGGGGAGAGGCGTCTTGAGGGTCACGCCGCCGTCGTGGATGGCGAAGCTGCCGGTTCCGGCGCTTCCGGAGGCGGGCAGGTCCACCATGACCGCGATGAGCTCGGCCTCCAGGGTCTCCGTGGGCGTGATTCTGTAGGCAATAGAGAACCCGTCCGGCCGTCGGGTGATGGTCTGCTCGAAGCGGCACGGCCTGCCCTCACAGGCGAACTGTCCGCTGAAGTGCTCCTGCCCGTCGACTTCGGTCTTCTCCACCGACAGCCCGGCCGGGTCGGTCTGGGTGCCGAAGGCTCCCTGCCACCCGGGCTTGACCAGGCGCACGTGGACATCCTGGGCCAGGGTGATGTCGCCGGCCGTCACTTTCTCCACTCCCCCCACGGCATTCGAGGCCACCTCGAGCTGGGCCGAAGTCGGACCGGCGCACAGGGCAGCAAGCAGTAGGCAGTAGCGCATGTTGACTCCTTGGGAGGGCCTCAGCTTGCGGGGGCGTGGCGGGTCGGCACGTCGCGAACGGCGGCCCGGGCGACGGATAGTCGCTCAGCCGATCTCCGGGCCGGCGACGCCGTAGACGAGGCCGGTATCCCCCGGATAGCTGTTGACCCCGCGGTACATTCTGATGAGGTGTCGCTGCTTGGAGAACCCGCACACCGCCACCATGGTGGCGGTGTGCGGGTTGGCCAGGGAGATGTCGACGTAGAGCTGCTGCCCGGCGCACCGGTTCAGGGCGCTGTGTAGCAGCGCCTCGGCGGCCTCAGGGCCGCACGCGACCCAGGGGCCGAGGTAACGGGCGTTGGTGCCCGGGCGGACGAAGGCGAAGCCCGCGAGAGCTGTGCCCTCAAGAGCCACGAACCCGTCGACCCCGGTCGCCAGATGAAGAGCCCGCAAGACACGGCTCCTGTCGGCCCCGAAGGCGGCGAAGTCTAGCTCCAGCACCGCGGACAGACGCTCGGGCGAGAGACTGACCACGCTGCCGGCGACAGTCTGCGGCTTTGCGAGCACGGTGTGACGCTCCAGCAGGTACTCGTCGTGGAAGCCGATGGTGTCGTACAGTTGCTTGCCCATGGGGGTGGCGTCCAGCTTGACCGCCGCGACGCCTCGGGCCTCGAGGTACTCGATGCAGGCCATCAGGAGTGCGCGGCCGATGCCTTTGCGCCGCTGCTCGGGGTCCACCAGTACCATGCCGACCCAGCCGAAGCGATCGTCGTAGCCGATGGCGATGGCCGTGCCGGCGGGCCGGCCGTCCCAGGTGGCAACAAAGCAGCCCTCCGGCTCCCAGGCCAGGAACCTCTCCCAGTCCTCCGGAAGCTGGTTCCAGCCGGCCAGTGTCTTCATGTGCATGCCGAAGTCGATGTCCTCGGTCGTGAAGCGCCGGATCCGCAGGTCGTTCTGGGGCTGCATGGTGAGCTCTCCCGAAGCGTCAATGGTGCTTACTGCAGTCTCTGCATCCACCGCTTCTGGACCGAGAGCAGTTCGCGCTGCACATCAGGGCTCAGCCTGCATTCGGCAGGCCGGGCCAGAACGTCGGCCACGCGCTGTCTGGCCCGGTCGCGCAGGCTGCGCCGGCCCTGTTGTCGCCAGGCCTCCCATCGCTGGGTGAAAGCCAGTCGGGGCATGAACAGCTCGTCGCGGAAGTGGCACAGCGTGTGCTCGTGGGCCAGGTAGTCGGCGCTGTGTCCCATCGTGGCGATGACATCCTCGGCCAGCGTGTCGGCGTCCACCTGCACGCCCCTTTGGATGTGCAGGATGGCGGCGGCGATCTCGTCGTCGATGACGCCCTGGGTGAGCGAGATGGCCCGCTGAGTTTCCAGTTGCCCGACACCCCAGATGATATTGACACCGGCCGCGGCATGGGCCGAAGCGACCAAAGCGAACTCGGCCGCGGCCTGGGAGTCCTCGGTCATGCTCTCCGTGCCGGCCCACGAGGCGCTGGGGAGGCCGTGATAGGCCGCGAGCTGCGCCCCGGCGGCGCCCAGTAGCGCATTCTCGGGGCCTCCGGTGCGGGTGATGGCCGACCGCATGTCCAGCGTATGGGAGAAGCCCAGGTTGTACACCAGCGGCCTGCCGGGCTCGAGCAGTTGGGCGATCACCACGCCGCTGAGGGCCTCGGCATTGGCCAGCGCCAGCGTCCCGGCCAGGGTGACGGGTGCGGTGGCGCCCGCCGTGGGCTCGGCATTGATCATCAGCGGAATCCCGTGCCCGGAGGTGATATGGAACAGCTCCATCGCCGGTGCCGACCACTGTAGGGGGCTCTGGATCGTGTAACCGAAGCTGACGATGGGACGCTGTGCAGGCGCGATACCGCCCAGGAGGACCCCGGCCATCTCGATGATCGCCAGAGCGCCCCGGGGCGTGTAGATGCACGGCCGCAGGTGTTTGGTGGAATACTGTGAGAGCAGGCGGAAGCCGACGAAGTCCCGGAACTGAGCAGGATAGTCGGCGACGCTGGGCGCGACCGCGGCGAACACCGACTCGAGGCTGTCCGTTACCCGCACCCAGTCGATGAAGTCCTGTTCGCCGATTGGGCGGATGGACTCTCCCTCGATGATGTTCAGGGCATTGCAGGTCCAGAACGTCGACCCCGCCCCGGGCCCCAGGAGGCGCTCTTGGCCGCCCAGCGTACACAGCCGCACTCGGCGCGGTGCCATCCGCAGAGCCTCCTCCACCAACCCCGGCGGGATGCGCACGGTGTGGGCATCGGCGGCGTCCACGCATCCGTGCTTCCGCAACAGTTCCAGCACGCTGTCGCTTTGGACCCTCACCCCCAGGGTCTGAAGAATGCGCAGGGAGGCGGCGTTGATGCTCTCGATCTCGCCCCGGCCAAGTGGCATGTGATCGCCCCAATCACCACAGCTCAGCCTGAAGATACTGAGCATTCGCCCCGGCAAGACTCTGTACCTTCATGCCGAGCCTACCGGCCCCGCCGGGCTGCAGGGAATGCGTCCGGAGGTGCGGCCGGGAAGTCCACATTCGCCGGAATGTGTCGCTCTAGAAGTGCCACCGGGAACCCCGCCTGCGCCGGGAATGTCATTGTGAGGGTGTCCGCTCCCGCCGGGAGCAGCCCGAGGAATCTCCAAGGGCCGGGAAGAGATCCTTCGCTATCTCGCTACGCAAGATGGACGCTCAGGATGACAGCCGCACTGCTGCGCGAGATGGTCGCTCCGGATGACAACCGCACTGCTGCGCGAGACTTGGACCGCTGAGCTTCGCCGTCCTTGTGTTTCTGAGGGCGTCCGCTCCCGCCGGGAGCAGCCCGAGGAATCTCCAAGGGCCGGGAAGAGATCCTTCGCTATCTCGCTACGCGAGATGGACGCTCAGGATGACAGCCGCACTGCTGCGCGTGATGGACGCTCAGGA
>Ga0334883_1001894_pt1 | contig 28460 bp, 25 predicted proteins | sample GraSluR1_MG_6_FD_207230 | JGI IMG/M metagenome (GOLD analysis project Ga0334883, IMG submission 207230) | Sludge microbial communities from methane-producing bioreactor in Wageningen University, Netherlands - Granular Sludge_09_05-R1 | ecosystem: Engineered > Bioreactor > Anaerobic >...
CTTCCGTTGCTCTCCACCCCACCTCACGGTGACGCAGTTACTTCAGGCTACGGAGCTTGACGATACTCCGGATCGGACTTTCACCAATCTGATATGCAATGCTTACAGGCGCACGATTGCAGACGTCCTCGTCTGCACAAGCAGCGAAGCTGCTTTCTTTTTCTCGGCCTGCGGCCTCGCTCGACACGAGACGTGTCGAATCCTTTGGTTTTCATGTAAAATGTCGTCCCGCTGGGACTATAAATCATTCTGAGCCATAGCTATACGAGATGTATATGTTGCTGTAATGCAAACAGTGCGGTACCAGTAGTAGCTGGTATTTATTATGCGAGTTTCCTGTCGCATGGAAATGTTCAAACTCCAGTCGTAGCATCGGTATGCTACGTTACGTAGGGGCGCAAGCTTTGCTGAACATCGCCTTTGCTCATCGCACCGGCTTTGAGCTCTGCTATGATTTTTTGCACCAGGGTCATGCCATGGGTCGCAGGATATGATACTCTTGCCTTCCTCCCCTCTTTACTCCGCTATTACCCCATGATCCCCTCCTGCCATGAGAGGATTATGGGCTAAACTTCAGGCAAAATTGAGGTTAGATATCCATCGCCAATCCTACTGATGGAACCGGCCAGAGCAGAATCATCAAAAAGTTATATGGCATTGATAGATGGCAGAATCGACCGATTGTGCTTGACAGGATTTGACGCTTTCAGAAAGAATCTGCGCAGGGATATTTGGCATCCTGGTATTTAACCTGGATTGTCGCTATTCGAGGATATTAAGCTAATGAGGTTTGCGTGTGAAGATAAGCAAGAAGACTGGGGAAGCTGCCCGGAGCATCAGATTATCGATCCGGACGATAATGATCCTGAGCTATCTGATCCTGGTAGTTTCAGTTGCCTTAGTGACGACTTATCTATCCTTTAGAAACAATCATCGTCTGGCAAACATGCTGGTGATGAGGAGTGCCCGCGAAACAGGCCTCAGAATCCAGGATCGGATCACGGCGTTTTTTGAGAAACCAGAATTGATAAATAACTACAATGCGGAGCTGATTGAGGGAAAGCTGATCGATCCCCGAGCACAAAACACCTTGATGCAATACTTTCAGAAACAGATCAAGGCGCGTCCCACCGTGAACAGCATCTATTTTGCAAATCCGGAAGGCGGTCTGGCAAACTCGGGGATTGACAAAGCCACTGATAGACCCTATGTGATATTCACGGAAGGCTTTAGGAGCGGAAGATTCCTCAAATACGCCTTGGACGACTCCAATAATAGGGCGGAGCTTTTGCACCAGATCCCCCATTTCGATGCCCGCAATCGACCCTGGTATATTAGAGCTACCCAGTCTGAAGGCATTGTGTGGAGCGAAATCTACCCGATTGCTACAGGAAATAACCTCAGCATCACCGCCAGCCGGGCCGTAAGGGATGATGCTCAACAGCTGATCGGGGTCTTGGGCGTGGATATCTTTCTCTCTGATATCAGTCTTTTTTTGCAGAGCCTGGATCTTGAACCCGGAGCCAAAACCATCGTCCTGGACAGCGAAGGATATCTGGTGGCCTCTTCGGGAGGAAACAAACTCTATGCCGAAAATGCGGAAACTAACACCAAGACGCGCATCAAAGCGACAGATTCGGAATCTTCCTTTATCCGAGCTATAGCCATGGAATTGAATGGCTTAGACCCTGATCCGTCTCGACCTGAGGATGTGATCCAGTTCACTTCTAAGATCGATGATTCGGCCTTTTTCGTGTCTGTGTTGCCTTTCAAGGCCATCCCTTCCCAAAACTGGTTGATCGTAACTGCCATCCCCGAGGCGAGTTACATGACCATCGTCGAAGAGAGCAATCGAACCACGAAATACCTGATTGTTCTCGCTGCCCTGCTTGCCACAGCTTTTGCGGCATTTTTGGGAGGCAGGATCGCGCGTCCGGTATTGAGACTTGATCAAAAAATCCGGGCCATTTCCTCCGGAGAATGGGATGTGCAGCCTGCTCCCTCACATATCATCGAGTTTGATGATCTTGCTTCCGAGATATATAAGATGAAAAACACCATTGGCAGCTATATAGAATCCCTGAGTAAAGAGATTGCCGAGCGCGCTCAAGCCCAAAAAGAGTTGGCACTGGCCAAGGAAAAAGCTGAGGACGCGAATCGTCTGAAATCCAGCTTTCTCTCTAATATGAGCCACGAATTGCGAACACCGCTAAATGGGATTTTGGGCTTCTCGGAATTGCTCAAGAATCAGCTCAAAGACGAAAGCAGCCACAGCATGGCCGCCATGATCCACAGCTCGGGACAGCGCTTGCACAAAACTCTGGACATGTTGCTGGATCTTTCCCGCATCGAAGCTAACAAGCAAGACCTCAATATGCAGACTTTTGATGCTCTGACTTTGGTGCAAGATTGTGTGAAGCTCTATCTGCCCTTGGCAATCAAGCAGGGTTTGCGCCTGGAGTACGCTCCTGAAAGCGCCAAGATGTTCCTCAAGACAGATGCTCATCTCTTGCAGCATATGCTGAATGAACTGATTAGCAATGCCATCAAATACACGCCCAAAGGCAGCATCATTGTGAGTGTTGCCAGGGATAACAGTAGTCTGCTTTTCTCTGTCGCAGACACCGGCATCGGAATCGCAACCGATAAGCATAGCACTGCCTTTGAAGCTTTTAGGCAAGTGAGCGAAGGCTGGGGACGAGCATACGAAGGCACCGGGCTGGGGCTCACAATTGCCATGAAATACGCAAATCTGCTGGGTGGGGAGATCACCCTCGAGAGCGAAGCGGGAAAGGGAAGCACATTCACCGTGATCCTGCCCGCGACGCTGTTGCATAGCCCCATTCAGGCACAGGATATCGCAGACGACACTCCTTCTCCGGAGCAGACAATCATGGCAACGAGGAAGTTCAACCTTCTGCTCGTCGATGACGATCCTGCCTGCAAACTCCTGGTAGAAAAGATGTTGCAAGAACAAGCCGACATCCAGTATGCAGCTGCCGGAAAAGAAGCTCTGCACATGCTGGAACACAGAACTTATGATGCCATCCTGCTGGATATAAATCTGGTAAAGGGGCTAAACGGAACTGAAGTGCTATGTGAATTGCGCAAACTTCCCGCTCACCGCGATACTCCGGTGATCGCTCTCACAGCCTATGCCATGGTCAGTGATCGCGAGAACCTATTGAATATGGGCTTCGACGCGTATATCTCAAAACCTTTTGACATCAAGACTTTGCAAGATACTGTCAGCGCAGTATGCACAGAGATGAGCTAATAGTGCTTTTAGGACATGATATCCGATAAGCGCGGACGAGACATCCCCATCTGGGTAATTTGGCATCAATGCTACAGAACAGCGTATTGTGAGGATCGCCGCTGTCATAATCGCTTCGCTTAATCAGGAACAAATAAGACGGTATCTGATTTTTGGCAAATAGCAACAAAGCACTTGACAAGTAATTTGCCCCTCAGTTTCTTTGACTTGATAGTATAAACTTCCAGGAGTATAGTATGAACAGGTTCCAAATGATGGCTTTGTTTTTGTTTTTTGGGGTTTTTACCCATGGTCACGGACAGCTAGTATTAAATGAGATTTTGGCTTCGAACCAAGCTGTAAACGCAAACTCATTTGGTGAATATGGGGATTGGATTGAGCTTTATAACGCATCAGTGGATGCGATAGACCTGACAGGCTACTTTTTATCTGATAGTTCCAGCAATTATGAGCTTTGGAGCTTTCCTTCCGGCCAGATCGAGCCGGGTGGGTTTTTACTGATCTGGGCTACCTCGCGTGACACAGTAACAGCTGAGGGTGAAATCCACACGAGTTTCCGCGTCAGCAACCAGGAAACCATTACCTTGTCCGATCCTCAGGGGCAGATCTTGGATCAGAGCATATTGCCGGTGCTACAATCTGATAACTCTTGGGGCCGCATTACCGATGGTGATGGCGATTGGGCGTATTTTCTGCAGCCCACTCCCAATCTCAGCAATAGTGGTGAAACCGGATATTTCGGCTTTTTGGGGATGCCTGAGTGCAGCCATGCCGGGGGATTATATCCACAAGCTTTTGAGCTGAATCTCACCAGCAGCGATCCCGAAGCTCAGATCCTCTATACTTTGGATTGCTCCATCCCGGTTTTGGGAGCCCCGAGCACTTACATCTTTGATCCTGATTTGCCCATTAACATCTATGATCGCAGCTTTGAGCCAAACGAGCATTCGATGATTCGCAGCACTATCCCCTGGGATGGGACCGCGCAAAATGAACAGAACGCATGGTTCCCTCCCAATGGACTGGTGCGCAAAGCAAATATCGTCCGTTACAAAGCAATCAGACCCGGCTATCTGGATAGCGAATTGAGAACTGAGAGCTATCTGGTGGGCAACGAAGCACTGCAAAGCTATGAAGGGATCCCGATCTTATCCCTGGTAACCGAGAGAGACAACTATTTTTCGGACACACATGGTATTTATGTGCCTGGAACCGATGCTGAAGGAAACCCCAATACGACATTCGAGACCGCAAACTTCACGCAAAACTGGGAACGCGAGGCCTATCTCCAGTTTTGGGAGGCAGACCGCATCAATGGCTTTGAATCAAGGGTGATCACCCAAGTCCATGGTTTTGGCTCTCAATCCTTTAATCGCAAGGGACTCAGGATGGAGTTTAAGGGTAGCGAAGGTATATCAAATCTGAATTATCCCATATTTGGGGACGGGATAATGGAATCCTTCGATAGATTTGTGGTGCGAGCATCAGGTCAGGATGCTCATCGCACCAGTTTCCGCGATGCCGTGGCGCATTCATTCTTTTTGGATAAGGACATTCTTGCCTCCAGGTCACGACCGGTTGTGGTATTTATCAATGGCGAATACTGGGGGATTCACAACATCCGTGAACGTGCTGATGAGCGCCTGGCACAACGAGTGTACCAAACAGACATCGAGCAAATGGACTGTTTGGAATTCTCTCAAGCCGTCATGAGCGCTCGCACCGGTGATACCCAAAGATGGAACGCGATCAGGGATTTTGTGCATCAAAACGACCTTGATGTACCAGAGAACTATGCTGCTATAGCCGAAATGATCGATCTGGATAACTTCATTGAATACTACATAGCCCAGATCTTTGTGGCCAATGTGGGATGGGCAAATTGGAACAATCGCTTCTGGAGACATAAACCGGAGCAGGATCTTCCGGGACAGTATTATGATCCTGACGCGATGAACCCATATCGGGACGGCAGATTTCGCTGGATTTTCTTTGATATCGATAAGGGACTGGGCTTCCAGCAGTCTGTAACCACCAACACTCTGCAATATGCCGGATCGGTGGGAACCTGGAACGACCGCATCTTCGTGTTCTTCCGCAAACTGATCGGAGCCACCGACTCATCCGGTAACCCTGTGAGTGATCCACATGGGCTGTATTCCAATGGCAGTCAGGCTTTCAGAGCCGAACTTACTAACCGCATTTGCGATGCGCTAAACACAAATTTGCATCCATCCAGAACTTCGGCCTTGATCGATTCCTTCCAGGCACAATATGCTCCCTATATAGCAGAGCATATCGAGCGGTGGACAATGCCGGAGACCACCACTTCCTGGAATAGCCACGTAAACAGCATGCGGAACTTCGTGAACAACAGACCTACCCAAATGCGCAATCACGTTGCCAACAAATTCCAGTTCCATAACGGGACGGCAAATCTGAGTCTGGATGTCAATAACTCCAGCATGGGTTACCTCCAGCTAAACTCGCTCACACTGGGAGCCAATCCGGGCTGGGAGGCTTTGCCCTTCACCGGCATCTACTTCAAAGACAATCCTGTAAGCCTCAGAGCCATCGCCAATCCAGGCTATAGATTCATTGGCTGGATCGGGATCGAAAGCAGTTCTGACAGTTTGCACCTGGCTCTCTCAACTGATCTGCAAATCTCGGCAGTGTTTGAGCCGGATGAGCAAGATTTTGAAGGGGATGCGCTTAATCCGGAACCTTATAACCTCAATCTGGGGCCCTATAGCTTTCTGGGTTTTAGCCCTGATAGCCCCGCCGGCACTTATCCTCCGAACATGCGCTTTTTGATGGCAGCAGGAGGAGACCCCAACCTCAATGCCGAAATGACGATTCCCTACGACAGCCCCTATAATCTCGAATCTCGCACTCGGATCGAAGGGCTCGCTTATGATGGCATTGCCATGGTCAATACCGGGAATCCGCCTTCCACCGGTTCAGCCGGCTATTTGGGCGCCATGGTCCTGGGCTTAAAAACCACGGGACTAAGTGATGTGAAGCTTAGCTTCACTGCGGAAACGATGGAAGTGAATAGCCGAATATATGGTATAGCCCTGCAATATCGGATAGGGACAGAAGGCCTGTTCAGTGATGTCCTGATCGATGATGAACCGGTACGCTATATCCGCAATGAGCAGGCCGGTCATCGTCAGACTTTCTTTGGCATACCTTTGCCGGCTGTATTGAATAACCAGGCTTATGTGCAACTGCGTTGGAAGTATTATTATATCTCCGGCAGCAGTGGAGCACGCCCCAAATTGCGTCTGGATGATATCTTCGTTTACGCAAACAATCACAATCTTCCCTCTGGGGTGCTGATCAACGAAGTAATGTCATCCATCGATAGCTGGGATCATTCCATGGCAGAAGATGACCTGGGGACATTCTCTGACTGGATCGAGCTTTACAACAACGGGGATCAGCCCCAGAATATCTATGGCTGCTACCTCAGTGATAATGAAGCACACACAGGAAGATGGCTAATCCCCAATCTCAGTATTGCTCCACACTCCTTTCTGCTGGTGCGGGCATCAAATCACAACCGGCAACAGTACAATCAAACGCTACACACCAATTTCGCTATCAGCAGCGCCGGTGAACCCATATATCTTGTTGCGCCAGATGGCACAGTATTGGACTTTGTGGCAGAGCAAGCCATCCCCACCGATCATTCTCTGGCCCGAATCCCGGACGGAAGCGATAACTGGGTAATAAGCAACAACCCCAGCCCCATTGCCCCAAATCTTGGTATCATGCCTCCGCAGGATGTTCAGATCGTGCATGAGGAAGGAGTTTTCCGTCTTTCCTGGCAAGCAGAAATCCCAAATGCCAGGTATCAGGTGTATGCTGCTGATAGTCCCCAAGCTGAAATCTGGCAATTGATCCTCAGCACCAGCGAAAGCTACGCGGAATTTGATACTGCTGAGTTGGGTGATCGACAGTTTTTCATGATACGGGTGCTACTTGATGATTAACAAAAAAGGCCTTTAAGACTCCCATGAGCTTGCTGCCCAGACTTTTAGCGAGGCTAAATAGCGAGAGACCGCAAGAAGCACCAAGAAGGCAAACAACTCCTGGACCGGAGATGAAGAACTGGATGAGCTGATCGACGGTAAAGCGTCTGAGCGCAAGGCCAAAGCGGATGAGCCGCTTGATCCGGGTTGTCTGTTTTTCTTCCTGCTGACTGTGATGAGCATCATTATAATCCTGGGCATATTGCTGTGGGGATATCTCTCAGCTGCTTTTACTGCATAGGAGCTTCTTTGGCTACTACGCGCGGTCTTGCCAAGAAAATATTTGACAGGAATTCCGCAACCTATCCAAATGGCCAAAACGACTGCATATCGCTCGCAAAACGCGTGGCAAGGATAGGAAATGAAGATTCTTGAAGCACTAAAAGACCCAAAGTCCCAGCTGTGTGTGATCCTGGACAGCCTTTATGATGGCGTTTACATCGTGAATCCACAGCGCATCATTCTCTATTGGAACAAAGCTGCCGAAGAGCTCACCGGCTTCAGTGCCGCTGAGGTTTTGGGCAAAAGCTGTAGGGATGACATCCTCAATCACATAGACGAGAATGGCATCCTGCTCTGCCGCGGCGCCTGCCCACTACTGAGAGCCATGCAAAGCCGAAGCAAAACCAGTGCCAAGGTCTATCCCAAACACAAAAGCGGCAGAAGATTTCCGGTGGAAACCCATGTCTCCACCCTCATCGAGGAAGATGGCACCTTGGTGGGAGCCATTGAGGTCTTTCGCGATATCACGCTGCAGGAAGAGTATCGCATACTGCAAGAGAAGTTTAATAGCATGCTGCGCAAATATGTCTCTGATGCAACCTACAGCAGCATCGAGGATTCATTACGCGCGGACACAAGCAATGGCCAAACCCGGATGGTGGACATGAGCGTGCTCTATCTGGACGTGGTGAGCTTCACCACATATTCTGAATCCAATCCCCCCAATGAAGTGGTTAAAATGCTCAATGATCTCTTTGGCATTTCAGAAGTAGTGATCCGGGAGCACTTTGGCGATATAGACAAATTCATCGGAGATGCCATCATGGCGGTCTTTCACGATGCTTCCGATGCCGTGCGGGCCGGCATGAAGTTGCTAAACACCGCTTTGCCGGAAATGAACCGCATCCGTAGCGAACAGAACAAAGCCGAAATCGCCGTAAGAATCGGGATCAATAGCGGGCTCTTGCTGCAAGGCGATGTGGGCACGGAAGTGCGCAAGGATCTCACCGTGATCGGAGACACGGTGAACGTGGCTGCCAGAGTGGAAAAAGCCGCCATTCCGGGACGCCTGATGATCTCAGAAGCCTGCCTGGCCCGGCTCTCGCCCGAGCTGGCAGCTTGCTTCGTGCATCACCACTCCGAACTGCTCAAAGGCAAGACGGAGGAGATCAAGCTCTATATCTGCGAGGGCAGTGTTGATTATGATGAGTAGTAGATCCCATAGGCATCGACACGTCTGTTCCACCCCATGCCCTGCCATGACTATGTCAATTCGGGAATGAGTTGCGGATTGGATCAGATTTTGCAAATTGCATTAGCATCAAAGCACGCATAAGGAGCGAAAATGAAGTATGTTCTGATTGTTATGATTGTTATGTTCTGTACTGCCCTATGGGCAAAAGACGGGGTCTATACTTTTCATGGAAAGGAAGGAGCCATCATTGGTGTTTGGGGCTTTGCTGAATATGCCTATGGCAGTATCAACAATGTGAACATGCAAGGCATGCAAAGTGGTCTGGCAGTGGAATTTCTAAGTCATATCCAGGTAAAAGTATTCAAATCACGCTATGCTGGGCACACGCTTTGGTTTGACGCAGCCAAATATTACTTTAAAGGCTCCGGCGTGCGATTGAGCCCAGTGTTCCACGTCATCGGGCTTGACTTTTTGCCCTCCATTGGATTGGAAAATGGCACCATCGAAATTGGCGAAGGAGAGTACACACACTGGTTATGGGGAGATCAATACATGGACTATCGCGAAGAGACGATCTACTATGTCCCTATCTCGCTGGAAGTTCAAGCCAAGATTGGTAGGATATTGCTGCTATCTGGAAGATACTTTGTGACTACAAATTCAGATTATCCTATGAATGGTTTCTGCCTGATGCTGGGCTTAGGCTGGAAGTAAATAGCTGAGTATAACTATTTTTGCTGTTGCTTCTCCGCTTTTTTGCGCAGGTTTTCTTCCCGTTCCTTGCGGTGATAGATCAGATGCAGCTCAAAGCCCACAAAGGCCAGAAATAAACCCAAAAGTGCCTTGAATCCGATCCAGCCACTGAGGCCAAAGCCATCCCAGATCAGCAGTAGTGCCAGCGCTATCGTGGGAAACTCCACCGCCGCGATATAGTATTTATGCATGTTTTCTCCCTGTCTTTTTGTCAATTGAGCAGTCGATGTCGCGTGAATCTAGCTGCTCGTGAAACTTCTTTTTCTTGCCCTTGATCTGTCAAGCAATTACTGTCGGGGCTTACTTCGTGCGGCATCATATGTGCTGAAAAGAGTCACTGAAATCTGCAAATTGGGTCACCGAAAACTGCAAATTCCAAAATAGATACAAATCCAAGACTCTAAATACTACCTAACGAAACACGTACTGGTATATTGCATATATCATTACGGGAATTGTTATCTTGATTTGAAGCTGATTATAGTGACAACCACTTGGACAAAACATTGCCCGATTTGCAGGTTTTGGTGATCAAAACAATGAAATTTACTAAAACTATGTCCAAGTGGTTTTCTGCAAATGCTTTTCGGATATCCTATTCTCTCTTAGACTTACCTATTTTGTCCAAGTGATCGCTATTTGCAGATTTCAGTGACTCTTTATACTAAACTCATCTTGAAGATAATTAGAGACAGCCCTGGATTCTTATACTGCATTAAACAGATATCAGAAAAGATCAAAAGAAAGATCACTGGGCAGACCAAGGAAAGAGCAGTTCATATCACACTGCTTTCTGCCTTTAGACGGTTAATCACATCCTTATCCCCCCTTAATCAAGCCTTAATAATTAAGACTTGATTAAGGGGGGATAATCACTTGTTTAAGGATAGTAAGGCAGGAATAGGTATAAGTGATTATAAGTGATCACTGAAAACTGCAAATCTGATCACTGAAAACTGCAAATGGCATTTTGGGGCAAGATTCTGATCACCGTTTCTGCAAATTTGATCACCATTTCTGCAAATGAAGCGAACCAGTTTTGATCACCGTTTCTGCAAATCTGATCACCGTTTCTGCAAATGGCAGTTCATCAGGCTCAGGTTGAAGGATAAAAAAATACCGTGGGGAGCACCGGGCGGTATCCCCAACGACTCGGAGGGCATTCTATGATTTCAATATCTTGTATAGGTCTATGGCATTAAAGTACATACTGCTAATATTTTCTATCGATCCGGAGTCGAGACTGTTGTAGATGCTTTCAAAAACTGAATCTTTGTAATAGTCTTCGCCGAGTTCATACTGGTACATATTGGATAGAATCTTCAGGTTGATGTGCTTTGCCAGATTCTCGAATGCTATATAGGGAACGCGAAGATTATCTTCTGATACCTGGACTTTGTCGAGAGTGTGTGGCTTGAGGATGTGTGTACCTATTTCGTGCGAGATAAAATGGTCAAAGTAATACTCGGTGCAATACTCAGTAATGGCAGGGAAGATATTAACACCATGATGCAGTGAATTTGCGCATGGTCCGAACTGCAGAGATGGAACAATAATCAACTGGTACTGATCTGCTAACAATTCAAATCCAGTCAAATCTTCCCACTTCCCCACAATATCGTTCTTGGCGAAGATCTTGTGTATATAATCACACGTTCTCTCAATAAGCGCTTTATCTGCGTCCCAGTGATATTGCATGTATTTATGATAGTGTGCTTTGTAAATGGTGCTAAGAAGCTTAATCTTCAGGAGCATATCGTCTTGTTCCAAAAACGATCTATTGGATAGAGAGCCGGGATTGTACTCTTGTAATCGATTGATATGATGGCCGTACCCATCGAATAGAGGCGACATACTCTGAGCGTCGTGGCATTGTGCCAAACAAGTAAAGTATCCATTGAGACCTTCGCTGTTTTCACGAAAAACATATGCTGGGAAGAAATAAAAAAGCTCGGTTAAGGAAGAACCTGATCCGTCACCGAAACATAAATCAGCGGAACAAGACTGTATCAAGTTACAGTCTTCTTCAGATAAAAACCCTTCTATGTGGCCTGTATCTTCAACCTTCCAATTTACACCACAATAAGCTTGAATGTAGGTTAGATAGTTTACTGCGGGGCTTACAATGGGGACGACAGTCTTAATCATTTGCATAGCTTCCTTTATATACAACTTACATCAAGTCACGTTCTTTGAGTTTTATCATTATTGTCAAGAACGAATACTGATAGAGTACATTCTATTGAGCGGAAAGGACTTGACCACGGTTGCGAGGGGTGTAGTGTAGACCCATAAATTAACAGTCGGGCAACCGAGAAGGAGATCAAGATGACCAAGCAGAACAAGAATCGCAAAGGGCAGGCAACGCTGGAGGAGATGGTTCAATCAGGCAGCCAACTTATTCTGATGCATGATGATGGGACAGAACAGCCAATTGAGGAGATAATCGAATCCCAGCCCGGATTATGCGATTATCCTTTTGATAAGGACTTCCACTTCAAGAACTGGTGGAATCAGTTCCGAGGCCCCTGGCTCAAGTCGGAGACCATGACCGAGGAGCAGATCAGGATCAAAGCAGACGATGCCTGGGAATGCGGAGACTACAAAGAGATGATCAACCTGATGGCAGAGCTGATCTGCAGACTCCAGAAGTAAGAACCTATACCTTATATATAGCCCGGTTGCTTACCGGGTTTCTCTTTCGGACAGTTTAGGGTTTATCGGTGGCAATGGCAAGGATCTGGTATTGGGCTACTTCTCCTTCGAAGTGAGCACCGATGCCGATGGTGACGGTTACCTGGGACTTGTCAATCTTAGAGCTATCTATGAAGAGATGGGCATTGCACATGTTGGTCAGGATTATGTGAGGTGGATCATCGTATTCTTTATCAAGGGTGTGGGTGATCATCTGATCGTCTCTGATCCGGGCAGGGCTGCCTTGGGTTTTGTTTCCCACTCCCCGATACTCGTTCTGAATCTCGTGCTGTAGCTTGGTGAGCTTGAAGGTGCCATTATCGAAATGATTGGATATGATAGAATGTTGAGCAATCTTAGAGGCGGTTACGGCTCCATCTTCGATGTGATTACCGTAGATACAGCGGTTCTGCAAGCCTCTGGCATCGAGCTTGCCAATAGTGCAGTACTTGCCACTGAAGCTACCAAAGGGGTCGTTGCGGTTGTCCCAGATCTCGTAGAAGCCGCAGTCTTTATCATCTTCGATAAAGCACTCGTAGTAACCGGTATCCCCGGTCTCGATGAGTGGGATTCCGGTCTGCCAATTGCCTCCGGGTCTTAGTAGACGGACATCCAGTCCCGATAGAGGCTTTCTGTCATCTTTTTCTGGATTATTATTCCATGCTTTTGATGTATGATATTGAGAATTGCAACGATCTCTCAAGCCTCAATTCTTGGTTTTGAAGAATTTGGGATTGACAGTTACTCAGAAGTCTGGATTATGTGATTTTACATCTAGGTTGGAATAAGGATAGTAACATGAAAGAAATCGACTTTATCTCAATGAATAAAAAACGATATGATGAAATTATCGGATGTGTCAGGGAACTGACTTCACAGAGATTCTGTTATCTGAATCTTTCTGACGATATCGCCAACACCATTTTGGTAAAGCTTATGAAAAGCACAGCTTTCGCCGAACCTATGGGGATTTCTGCTGACTTAATCAAGTCTGCTTTCCCGAAAGCAGTTGAAGATGTGTTTAACTACTATCAGAAGGTATCTTACCAGTACTGCTATGCCAAAACCAATGATCACACCCTATCTGAGGATACTTCCCAGGAGGCTATTCGCCAGTTGCTCTCATCCAATCGAAGAATCAAAGATGCTTACTACTGGTTAAGACAAGTAACGCTTAACTTATTGTGCAAGCATTATGAACACAGAGCCAAAGAGAGGGAGGTTTTAAAGAGACTAAATAGAGAAACTTATGTAATCCAAAGCTTCGTTTCGCCTGATCACAATTTTGAGATTGATGGACTACATCCAAGCCAGAAACAGGAAATTATCGAGAGCCAGGAATACAAAGAGTATGAACAGGCAATCTCTTTGAAGAGTACGAAAGAATTTGCAGAATGGCTACAAGTAAGCGATAAGGTAGCTCAGAAACGAAAGGAGAAGGCTATCCGTGACCTCAAAGCCAAAATACTGCTTGCTATGGGATGGGAGGCTAGCCGGGATATTCTCAATTTTAATCAGTATAATGCCATCCAGAAATTCATTAGACATCTTCTAAAGCTTGGTCGTGGAAGTGATGAAAGTGCTGAGCCCAGATGGGACGCTAGACTTAAACAGGCGATGCAAGGCATAGAGAGGATTGACGACTGGGGAATAACGATGGTAGCTAACCGCAGATTCAGGCTCCATGTTTTTCATTTAACACAAGACAAACGACCGCTCGCCGCTACTTTCTTCATCGTTTTGGATGAAAGAAATCACATAACGATAGAAAACTCGGTGCAACACAAAAACATCATATCTCATCCAATACCGGCTAACGTACAGATACCCAAGGAGATGGGTAAGTCCATGTGGACTTATGACAAAATTATTTCTCTCCTAAACGCATAAATCTTCGATTCCAGCATCTCAAATCTCCCGATTTTGACACTTATATATTAAGACCAAGACGAATGGAGTGTCAAGATGAAAAGATTTATTTTTTATGCAGTTCTGGCTGTAATTAGCCTGAATGTGTATTGTGCAGTAATCGACTACACAATGATTAACCCACAAACTCTTCCAGTGTATTCAGGATCGTTAAGTGATCCCAACGTTAGAATCGTCTACGAGGATCCCAACGGTATTAATTTATTTATCGAATATGAAGGAGTATTGTACGTAATCTACCTCTGAAAAGAACGTACAATCAATCACTGTGATTTGTTTGGTAGCCAAACACATGATTGGGATTTGGCAGAAAAGTCTAAACTCATCAATCAACACAAGCTAAAGGACAAAATAGGAGTAAAAATGATTACACAAAACACTCATCACTCCACAAAGTACACTCTAGGAATAACACGGGTTTTAGTGGTGCTTTCGCTATGTTTACTTTTCGTATTATCAGCCCTGTATGGCAATGAAATGGTCTATGGCTCAAATGTGATTGAGAACGAAGATACCCCAAAATCGTATGATTATCTACTAAATTCGAATGGCGGGCTTAGCGTAAACGACGCTTTATCGCAAATTCAAACACGATTCAACAACAACGAGCAGAACAGCTTTACGATTCTTCTTGCCAATGGAACATACAGCATGCCCATTTTCATGCTTTTCTATGACGAAAGTTCAATGTTTTCAGATCTCTTTATTGAAATAAGGGGACTTGGGACGACAGTCCAAATCCCTGGCGACAATTTCATTATGACTGATTTCGGCAATCTACATCTAAAACTCAATAACATCTCGATCACTGGAGGGAGCAGAGGGATAGAGGCACACACTGACATTGCTGCAAACGGCATCACCTTCTTGGAACTAAAGAACTGCAGGATTTACGGTAACATCAGTACAAATTGGGGAAGTCAAACCTGCATGGATGGCACAGGCATATATGCTAACGGACCCACAATAATATCTGGTTGTGATATCTATAACAATATTGGCTACAATTGGGTCAGCCCAGGCCTTGACAACTATTCACGCGGTGGAGGCATTGCTGTAATTAACAATACTAGTCATACAACTGAAATAAGCGACTGTAATATCTATGGCAACGAAGCCAATGCTGGAGGAGGAATATTCGTTAGTGGCTCTGCCCCTATTGAGATTGTTCGAAACAGGATATACGAAAACACCCGGAAGTTTTATGTTAGCGGTGGCATGGTGAATGAGGGGGGATTCGGTGAAGGGGTTTATGCCTACGATTGCGATAATCTCAATTTCAGCGATAATGTTGTCACAGGGCAAATAGCCGGATCGGCAGATTACAGAGTGCCCATGCCAATTTCTTCGGCAGTTGTAGTGGAATCATGTGGCTATTCTCAATCTGTTACCAGTGTGGTTATCGAAAATAACAGCTTTATGGACAACGATGAATGCCACGGCCTCTGGCTTATGATGCCCGCGGGCGGAACTCTTGTTAGGAATAATCTATCCTGTGGCAACAAGTTTGGAATCTATCTATCAGATTTCGACGATGGATATATCACCTTGAAACATAATAATGCTCACGGGAATGGCCTTCTAAACAACGAAGTTCAGAATTACTATATTACATACCCAAGCTTAATTGTTTCCAGCAACAACTACGAGCTGGACCCACAAGTCAATTCATCTTACGCTCCGCTATGGAATTCATCGGTTATCAGTTGGTTGATTGATGGTGGAGATCCTGACTTGATAGATGCAGATGAAACACCGAGTGACATCGGAGCAATCAGGGTTGGAGAGCACCAGTATGATATCTATGATATGCCTACCGGGCTTGTTAGTAATGGCATCAAATGGATGTCCTTCCCGATCATAAACAGCATAACCTCTGGCTACAATGTAAGCCAGAATTTCTTTGGCCCCATCGTCGATCAAGATATCCTTGAATGGGTGCAGTGGAAGGAACTGGGAGATCAAATCAAATATATGACATTTGTACAGGGGATTTTGGAAAATGGAAATCATGAAGTGACCAGCATACAGGGTTACAAGCTGAGAGTTCAGGAGGATGTCTTAGACCAGTATACCTTAGCAGTTACCGGTTACAGGCAGGCTCCACACACGGTAATATCGCTGGTGGGTGGCGGAGAAGAGAATTGGATCGGGTACTTCTGCAAGGAAAGTTCTAGTGTCTTGGATGCTTTCTCACCGATTCTGAGCAACATTATATCGATCGAAACTCAGTATTGGAGTGCCACTCAAGTATTCCCCGGGGTCTGGCTGGGCAATATCGGTGATAGAGTACTGAATCATGGTGACATGGTAATCGTGAAATGCACTCAAAATACCTCATTCAGTTGGAACAACAACCAGCCGGTAGACCCTAAAAGCAAGAAACTACCCAAAGAGTTCAGCTATACGGAAAAACCGGCTTACACTCCCGTCTATATCAGTGTAGATCAGAGCAACAACCCAGACCTGCCTTCCGAAATCGGATTGTATGTGAATGGGGTCTGCAAAGGAGCAGCGGTTGTCGATAGTCCTGAGATTGATATCTGTGCTTATCTGGATGCCAATGAGACGATAACGGAGGAAAACTCTCAGCTTGTTTTCTACTATCCGGCAAAATCAGCAGCAGACCAAAGAAGCATATACCCAATAAGAGGAAAATCGCTAAAACATAACACAAAAGGGACAGAATACTATGCGATAGATATATATGACTTGGAAAGTGCGGTGCCCGTTTCCAGCACTTCTTTACTGTCGCAGAACTATCCCAACCCCTTCAATCCCACTACTACGATATCCTTTGAAATCCCCAATGATGCTCATGTAAGCCTTGAGATTTACAATGTTCGTGGACAGATGGTAAAGCGCCTGTTAAACACCCCTAAGGCAATAGGCAAGCACAGCGTGACATGGGATGGAAAGGATGAACAGGGCAGAGACTGCTCATCGGGGATCTATTATTATCGTCTTAAGAGTCATGGGATAATCCATACTCAGAAAATGCTGATGTTAAAGTAAATAGAAGATTGGCGCAGGGAGAGTTTACTCCCTGCGCCCTAAGGATTTGATATGACATTAAAGAACACAATATGTATTGTATTGATGCTCTGTAGCATGGCACTATCAGGGCTTACTCTGACGGTCAGCCTTGATGGCAGTGCCCAGTATACATCTATTCAAGCCGCAGTGGTGGCTGCCTCGAATGGAGACGTTGTTCTGGTCTATCCCGGAACTTATTATGAGAATGTAGACTTCCTGGACAAATCTATTGCCATCAACAGCCTGGAGGCCAGTACAGGAGATAGCACCTATATCAGCAGCACGATAATCGATGGAGGCAGGCAGGCTCCCTGTGTCAGCTTCAAAAACGGGCTGCAGAACGCTTCTCTGAGAGGCTTTACACTCACTAATGGCCTGGGAGCTGTTCACTTTACGAGCCAGATGTCGGTGGGAGGTGGCATTTTGATATATTACAATTGCAACGTGACCATCACCAATTGTGATATCTGGGGAAACTATGCCCTGATGGGTGCCGGAGTACACTTGTACAGAAGTTCCGCTGTCTTTAGCGGGCTGAAAATTCATCACAACTACGCAGCTAGCACCAGCGGAGGAATTTTTCTATTAGGACACCAAACATATTACCCCAATATCATTTTTGATCCCAATAACCTGTGTTCCATCTATGAAAACTATGGTGGCAACCCCACGGATATCCACGTTCTCGATATCCATCAGAATATTCAGATCAACCTTGATATTGTGTCTGTGGAAAATCCTTCAGATTTTTATATCCAGAGGAACAGCAATTTCATCGTTACTTCAGACTATCATGATACCATCAATTATCAAACAGCTTATAGATCCGAAGTAAACCATGATCTATACGTTAGTCCCGAAGGCAATGATGATAACAGTGGACTCAGTCCATCACAGGCTCTCAGATCGATTACTCTGGCAATGCATAAAATCAAGGCAGATAGCCTAAACTCAAAAACTGTCCATCTTTTACCGGGAGTGTATTCGTCTAATGATCAGATATTTCCTATACCTCTCAAGTCGTATGTAAATTTAGTCGGATCCGGATCGGGGTATTCTATGATTCTATTTGACCAGAGTAATGTGATTTATGGCACAAGAGTAGTCGGCTCACTAAAGGCAAACAATAGTCTAACAACTGGTTTCTCTATTCAGGGTGGAGTGAATCTTGGGTTGGCAGAAGTGTATCCAATACAGATAAACATGTTATTGGTAGATTCTGAAGTCTCTGATATTGTAATCGAAGGATTCCATATTTATTATAGTGGCATCTTTATGAAGCCATTACGAACAACATATTCTGGTTTAGTCATTAGAAATTGTACTACAGCTAAGGTTGCTGTAACTACATTTAGCGATTGGGTTTCCGGTACCTTAAAAGATTGTGTTTTCGAAAATATCGAGTCCCTCAATACTGGTGATCCAGAAGACTTACCCACGGTCATTGATTTCTGGGTTAAGGAACAGATCAATATTGAGAACTGTGTATTCAGGGATATTCGGGTACAGGATCAACAGATGATCTTTCATGTTAGCAATAGCAGGCAGGATACACAGCCTGTAGATATAGTGATTAACAATTCCATCTTTGATGATCTCCGTCATAATGGGGAATATCCGATCGTGTTTGGGAACAGAGATATTGATAATTTCACGGTGAGCAACTGTACCTTTGTAGGCAACTATGGGACATTTGCTACCATCGGTACCGGGGGCAGGCTCAAGTTTCGCAACAACATCATGTATAACCCCGATGCCCCCAAAGAAATGTACATCTATAATACATTTCCCTATGGGTTTAGATCGCGTATCGACTTGGACTTCAATCTAATACATGGAGGTCTATCAGGTATTTCAAATCCCTTTATGACCAATATCCTGATTTATGGACAAAACAACATCAATGCCGATCCCTTGTTTGAAAGCACAGATATTGACGACCCGATGTACCTCCGGCTTAGTGCAAACTCTCCCTGTATCAATGCAGGAACTCCGGATACAAGCGGCTTGAACCTGCCCTATTACGACATGGCAGGAAACTGGAGAATATGGGATGGCATCATCGATATGGGATGTTATGAATACGGCTCAGAGCCTTGGGTAAGCAATGATGATCCAGTGGTGCCGGAGATTCCAGCAATAAAACTTATTGCATACCCTAATCCATTTAAGGCATCTACCAATATCAAGGCATCAATTCCAGTTGAATACGTTGATAGATTAAATGGCAATAGTGTTGCAAGCATAGACATATATAACCTCAAAGGACAGAAAGTTAATACGATATCTCTTGATCTGCGAGGTTCCCCCGAACAGGTTATCGTATGGGATGGTAGGGATCATAATGGGAATTATTGCGCTACTGGTTTATATTTCCTAAATCTCAAACTAGACGGCAAGCAGGTAGTGAGTAGAAAAGTAACACTAATAAAGTAGTAGATTAGATTAGAATACGCTTTATCTTAGAGGAGAATGGTTGCACAGAGGGTGGAGATATCTGTCTTAGCTTAGAACTGATCACGAAGTAAACGTGATCGGCAATCAGCACATCCTTGTGCTTGCTGAACTTCAGATCACCTTCAGTCATATTTGCCGGATAGGTAGGCTTGTTGATGGGTGGCATCAGAATACTCCTTTAATGGCTTTGCCGATACTGAAGAGCCACTTACGGTTATGGAACACGTATTCTACGGCTCCTCCGACTGTTCCGAATACCTTCATGACCAGACTGGTCTGCTTGTCGGGAAGGCTCTTGGTGGCTCTCTCGACTGCCAACTGCTTCTTGGCATAGTCATCGAGTTCTCTGGTGGCAGGATTGATCTTGATATCCTGGATGATGTCCAGAATGATCGCCAGGGCTGCATTGATCTTGGTCTTATCCAAGTTCTTGCCTGTGATGCGGAAGATGATCCATACGATCAGCGTGGTCAAGAGACCCAGGATAAAGGCTTGATTGGCAATGATGAAGTCCATGAATGCTCCTTATGCTTTCTTAGGTGGTTAGTTTGAAGACTTTGACGAAGCCGTCGATATAGGTGATGCCGGGACGGATACGGATATACCAGTGGTACTTCCAGTCCGCACCATGATGCTCGACCTTGAGTTCTGCATCGGTTCGATAGCCGATGATGATGAACTTGGGCAGACCGCCGATGATATAGTCATCAGGCATGAGACGGGGCCTGATGGGAATACCCGCAAAGGAAACGTTGCCACCCTCGAGCAGCAGCCTGGCTCCGGCATTGGTCTCACGCTTGGCAAGCTCTGCTCTGATACGGATCAGATCCTTGTGATTGACGTAGAACTTGAAGCTTTCCTGCTCCTCGAGCATCTCATCGGAGAAAGCCAGCAGGGCCGCTTCAAAACGCTTTGCCCAGTCGGTATAGGTGGTCTTGGAGAGGTTAGTCACCTTGCTTGCGGCAGTGGCGAGCTTGATGATGCCATCCAAAGCCTTGAGCTTGGCAGTGGCAGAAGCCCTGTCACCTCTGAAGAGCAGGAGCCGGATCGCCTTCTCGGTCTTCTTGGCGATGTGGTTCTCCACATAAGCTCCGAAGGCATCTTCACCATACTTGTCCTTGTAGAACTCGACCACGTCTCTGCCTAAGGTGAACTCAGCATTGAGGATACCGGATGGTATGGATATGTCTCCGGTGCCCACGTCTTGAGCCGTAAGAGCACCATCCAACTTGTTCTTGAAGACGAGGTCTTCCACCAGACCGATGTCGAGCAGTTCGTCTTTCAATAGTGGAACGATGGTGATATCGGAGTGACGTAAAGCCGCCCCTGAGTGCCCATTGTTTCACTCTTGAACTTGGTGGAGTTGATCTTGTGTTCAAAGCTTCTGCCAGAGGCATTCTTGACCACAAAGCCTTTCTGATTGGCAGGATTCATCTCGTCAAAGAGGAGCGAGACTAACTCGACCTCTACGTTGCGCAGTTCTCCCTTCTGCACGATCTTGCTCTTGTTTCCGAAGATATTCACTGTACCTCCTTAGGGTTAGTGATGGGTTGATGATTTGATAGGTTGTTTGATTGACTGTTTTCTAATCTGTTGTGCTGTTTCATTATTCTATTCCCTCTACAGATTGCGATTCTGCATAAAGAGTTGTTCATCCGCAGACTGGAGCTTCTCGGTTAGATTGCCGAAGTTGAAATCGTCCGGAGTGACATTCCAGTTGAACTCAAAGTTGAACTCTATTGCCAGGGTGAGTGCCAGGCGATTCTGCAGCGGTTTGACTACGAAGTGGTAGAACATCAGCATATCACTCTTATTATCGCCACCCAACTGCCCTGGTATAAGCTGGGAGACAATCCTTGCCGGGACCCGGTGATAAGCGAAGATACCTTCCCTCAGGTCTTTCTTAAGAGTGATAAAGCCACCTTCCCTGTCCTGCTGGCGCAGAGGTTCAAGGCGTATCTTTACATCTCTGCTTTCACTCTCGATCAGAACTGTAGAATGGCTCTTGGCATTGCCTTTGACTTCGGTAAGTGCCTTTTCGATCTCGGTATAGGCATCGGTCAGCACTTCATTGCCCTGCTCATCGGTTACTGTGCCATCACGTAGAGTGCCGCCTTCCACAATCACGAAATAATCGATCATCAGACCGTTCTTGAAGTTGTTGTAGTCGAAGGTCTTGATCTCGGATAGTATCTCGACATTGATAGCTATGGGTAAACAGGCTAAACCCCAGGCATTGCTCTTATGAGTGCTCTTCTTGATGTGGATGATATCGGCATAAGCAAAGTCCTTCTTCTGGTTGTTCTTCACTTGGATGTAGTTGGGTCGAAAGAACCCGAACTCGTCATAGTTCTCTACGATCTGCACTTCACTGGGAAGCATACGTTCCAGTCCCATCCACTGCCCCTGAGCGTTACGCATCTTGATCAGAAAGCCATTACCACAGGCAAGATAGAACTTAATCATCTCAGCTAGGATAGTGGTCTGGTCTTCACAGGCAGGGAACTCGGCAGCTTCCATCCAGGCTTTTACCTGGCTGTTCTTGCAGTCGAACTCCATCACGGTTGCCATAGACAAGGCATCCACACAACCGGAGTGGTACTCATCGGTATCCAGGAGATTGAGCAGATTGCTCATGGAGTAGGGCTGGGAGACCACTTTCTTAGTCTCGGCTGCCTTGGAGATCAGTTGCTTCCCGACCCGGCTGCACTTTGATAAGTCAATCGGCTCAGGCTTGTACTTGGTATCCAGAAGATCAGTAGCAGAGCTGATTGCCAGGTTGTAGCCACCCAGTCGCATTACTCTCATGCAGATGCTCCGGTTCCTGCCTTGAGCAGGTCTATCTTGGCAATACGTACAAGACGAGTGCCATCGATGCGGCTGGTATAGTATTCCACACCGGGCAAGTCTCGGTTCATCAGCTTGAGATAAAAAGAACGGAACTTCTCTTTGAGTTGGTACAAATCGGAATCAGGATCAGATACGTTCTGGGCATTGACGATCAGGAAGACTGTCCATGCCAGGTCAGTACTCACATACTGTCTTGAAGTACCGTTCTTGCCAGTCTCAGAGTCTAGGATCACAATAGCACAGGGTAACTGCTTGGGGATCACATCCTTGTTGAACTGGATAGTGGGGATATCGGAAAACCCCAATGCGTCGACAATCCGGTTCCGGTCTGCGATAAACTTGTCATGAGCGTTCATAGACTTACCTCGATTGAATTGAGTTGTTGATATATCCACTGCTCCCGGTTAGCAATAACCTCAGCAAATACATTACGGGCAGCGATGCCTTCCCGTTTGATCTTGCCCCGGATGAGATAGGCGATCTCGGCTACGGTCAGAGCTTTACCTGTCTCTTTATCAGTCCAAGACAGGTGCTTGCGTTCGACCCAAGCGATAAGGGGAGCTATCGGAGTCCAGGAAGGCACTTTACCGCCCAAAACGAAAGGCTCGTGACGAACGTTCGAGCCAACTCTGAGGATCATAGCATCAGGACTGGTCTCGACCAAATATCCCGTATTGCCATAGAAGTCACCCTTGTCATAGATCTGCTGCGCCAATATCTCCTTACGGGACTCGGCATCGAGAACCGAACCGATCAAGTGCAGACGGCTCTCCAAGGCAGCATAGATAGCCCGGTAGATCTCCCGCATCAGTTCGTCCGGAGTGGTATAGCTATCAGGCATCAGATAACTCCCACTCGAATCGGACGAGCTTGTCTGGGCTTGAGTTCGTTCAGTCGATCCAGACCGGTTGGATTGAGATAGGAACTTAAAACGGACAGTGCTCTCAGCTCAAGGTTGGCTTTGAATGCGTCTATTTCGCTCCCTGTGAGTAGTTCGGTAGCGGACTGGTCTAATCCTACGGTCTTGACTATTCCCTCGCCCAGGGTCTTCAAATTGAGGAACTCACATGAGCTGTGAAGCATCAAGAAACAGAACCCAAAACGAAAAGAGATCAAAAACGGATCATCATCAGGGTAATCGTAGCGTATTGCATCCTGGTAATGATTATCCAAAACAAGGGTTCTGATCGTCTCCATGACGATAGCCTTATGTTCTTTGAAGATGCCGATATCGCCCATCTGCTTGGGGAGGTTGAGAATAGACAGCATGGTATCAATCTCGACCGGGATCGGAATCACTTACCTTTCCTAATCAGTTCAGATAACTCAATCGCCCTGCGACCAACCTGCTTTGCCCACTTGGAAGCAAGCATGCCATTGGCAGCCCGTTCCCAGTCTCTGGCAGCTATGAAAGCCAGAGTGTTGTTGAATTCAAGGAGCCCACCGATACCCAAGTTGAAACACATGTTCAGTAGCACAGACTTGCGGACTTCATCTAAGGGATTGTAAATCTCCGGAATCTCATCCAACATCTGTTTCTCGCAGTTCTGGATATCATTCTCCAAGAGCACATAGGCTTCTGTCTGGGATATACCACAATCATCGAGATTGCGACCAATACCGATGGTTAGCTTACCTGCCGTACAGCGGTATGGTTTCAGTCGCAGACCTTCGTGTCTAACCAGTTGTTCTTTGATGCGTTCCAGTAGCTTGGCTTCCATCGTATCTCCTTGGTTCCAGATGTGATCATTGATCCAGAGCCAGGAAAGCACTATCCTGTATGCTGACAAATCAGGATGGGCAAGGATGAGACAGTATTTTGGGGTTGACACAAACTGACTATCCTGATTGCTTGTTGCCATGTTCAATCAGTCAATCTTGTTGTTGACTTGGGATATTTTACCGAGAAATCATTATTGAAACTTTAAGCTTCTCACTACGTTAGCAAAATAAGGAGAATAATACAAGCGGTGGTACAGAGCCAAAACACACCTTTAGCAATAGATAATAAGACCTACGATTTAATTGTAGATCAGCTTTCTTGTATGGTACAAGGCAGCTTTGGCCACCTGAACATCCTCGATGAAGTAGCCAATCCCATCCTGATCCGCATTATTAAAATGCCTTTGATTGAAGAAGAAATCACAAGCACAGTTACTGCATTGTATCCCCAAGTGATAGAAGAGCTGTTTGCCAATTATCACAATACTGCTTATAGATACTGCTTACATCGAACTAACCAAGCTGATCTTTCAAATGATATTGCGCAAGAAACGATATATCTTTTGTTGACTTCAAAACAGGTCATCAATAAAGCTGAGTTTTGGATTAGGAAAGTAGCTCACAACCTGCTTTGCGAACACTATAAGAGCTTAAAGAATGAACGAAAGCTATACAGGGGTCTAATGAATGAAGCATCCTTGATTAAGCAGATCACGAATAACTCAGAAGAATTCAGCTTCAGTGATCACGAACAGGTTATTCCTAAGTCTGTATTAAGTGGACACAATTACGCATCATATCTGGAATTGAAGCAGTATGACAGCCTGGCAGATTATGCAAAAGCAAAAAGCATAAGCTACGAAGCGGCTAAAAGCCTAAGTAAGAAGACAATCAGAAATCTAAAAGCTGAAATTCTTTTGGCTATGGGGTGGCAGGTCAGTCCAGACATCTTGGATTACAAACAATACAAATCCATACAATCATTCATCCGGAACTTGCTCGCATCAATATACGCTACAGAAAAGGGTCTGAGTGATTTGCACAGATTACACCCCGATTTACCTAACGCGTTGGAAGGCTACCAGAGTGTGGAAGATTGGGGTATTTCTATGATTGGAGAAAGAAAATTCCGCTTATATCTTATGCATCTGGGAACAGCTCCAATCCCTTTGATGTCCACAATTATAGTTACCATCAACAACAGAAACCATATTAAGGTGGAGTCCTGCAAGCGAAACCAGCACGCAGGATCGCACAATATTCCTGCTAATCTGCTGATACCAAAGGAGAAAGGAAGAGCATTGTGGCCTTACGACAGGATAGTTTCTCTCCTCAACGAAAATAATCGCTAATCTGCAACCCCTAATCCAGGCATTTTGACACTTGTATATTAATAGAAAAATTCATGGAGTGCCAAAATGAAAAAGCTCTTTCTAATCGGGATGGTATTAGTCTTATACTGCAGCTTGTTAATAGCTGAAATAGACTATACCCAAGTAGATCCCCTCAGCCTGCCGACCTATTCTGGCTCATTGTATGAACCGTCAGTCAAGGTTGTGTACGAAGATGCCAACGGCCAGTATATCTTAGTCGAAGTTAATGGCGTATTACATGCTTATTATTTGTAAGGAGGAAATATGAAAAACCATGACGAAGTCTTTTCATCATCCGGTATCACAAGCACACCGAGAGCATTCATCTATATGGCTATGATGATATGTATTTTCATATCGAGCAGCCTATTTGCTGGAGACATTTATGTTAATGGAGACCAAGCTGTATATGGTGACGGGACAATCAGTAATCCATTCAAAGCGATATCTTCAGCTATCACAGCAGCCCAAAGCTGTACAACGGCAACTACAATTCATATCAAAGGCAGGTACAATGGACAATACTACAATCAAAACCTGAGCATCAGCGGATTTGATTATCCCTTAACCCTGAAGAGATGGGATATTGATAGTTACGAATTGATCATCAAAGGGACTGGAAACACAATCTCAACCATATCCATAGGGTCTAATACTGCAACCATTAGGATTGCAGGGGCCACCATATCGAGAGCATCAAATCCCCCAGCCCAATCTTACTTGTTGGGTGGAGGTATTCGGATTTATTCCAGTAACTCTGTAATCATTGAAGATTGTGTCATTCATAATTGCAGAGCATGGAGAGGTGGAGGAATTCATGCAGATCAATCTTCTGTCCAGATTGTTAAATCGATCATGCACAATAACACTGGAGTCGGAGACTTCACATCTTTAGGCGGAGTAATATATGGAGAAAACTCTGATATTACTATTGAAGAATCTATTCTATATGACAATGCCAGAGCCATATCAGGACAAAATATCCTATGTGAGTGGTCGATTCTTATGCTTGGAGGATTCCTGGATTGCAATGCATCAACTATTATTGATGATTATTCGGGGGGAATAATGGTGGATGGACCTGCTGTACCTGCGGCAGTCTTTCAAAACTGCATCATTCGAGAACCGTACATGTTCTCTATGGCAACCTATGAATTCTGTCTAGCCTATAACACCAACATGCCCGGCAATTTTACCGGTTTGGGCAATAAAAAAGAAGATCCTTTGTTTGTTGACAGGCCCAACGGTGATTTCTCACTTAGCAAAGGCTCGCCTTGCATTGGAGCCGGCTATTCCCCCGAATATTGGGATTATATGGGAGCTACCGGGAATCAAGATTTGATAACACCTCACGATGAGACCCAGGATATTGGTGCTATGCCTTATAATGGAGATCGAATCATTACTTATAGTTTCGATGATGATGCACAAGGGAACTGGATGTGTTTTCCGGTGCTTGACGACTTCTCGTATGTAACCATTGGCAACAATGCTTACCGTGCTGATAATATGCGAGCAGTCTTTTACGATTATGAGGGAACACCCTCTGAGATGAACCGGGTTGATTTCAAATGGTATGATCCCAGTAATGTGTTTAGGACAAACAACCATTTACCGGATGACGTTATTACTTGGCACCTCATGGCAGGCCAAAACAGTGATGAATGGTTCCTTGGTTACAAAGCTCTCTTCAATAGCCCTTCAGATATGGAGAGGATTCATGGCTATCATATACCTCTTGATCAGTTTGTGCAGGTACCTGAGCATTCTGTTGAGAATTGGATAGGCTACTTCCTGCCTGAAACGCAGACTCCCTATGCTGCTTTCGGTACTTACCTGGATGAATTACACTATATTCAGCATAAGGATTGGACAATGGCCAGAACAATGGTAAAAAGAGGAGCTCCTTGGATAGCAATCGGAGGTAATGTTACCCTATCTTATGGTGATATGGTGATAGTAAAAAGATTCGTCCCTCCAAGCATAAGTCAGTTCCAATGGACCAGAGGGTTTCATACCAAGGAGTATGTTCGTGAAGTACCTGAGTACTTTGAATTTGCTAAAGAGCCCGAATATACTGCGGTTTTTGTTCAATTAGATTCTCTTACAACCATAAAGGAGATTGCCATCATGAGCGATGATCAATGCTATGGGGCCGCGGTGGTGAATGGAGAGACTGTTATGATTCCAGCCTTTATTTCCTCTCTACCGGAAGGTTCGGGACTGGAGCTTGTGGCTTGGGATGGAGCTAAGTCAGGCACTGACGCAATACCCCTAAAGCTGTTTGATCCGGCCAACGATACCTTTATCCAGTGCAACTCCTTTGTTAAAGACAAGTCCGATTATTACTTGATTAAGACGGGTTCGACAATTCAAGACACAGATACTCCAATGGCTCTGGGACTGAATGTAAAAAACTACCCCAATCCCTTCAATCCCAGTACTATGATCAGCTACAGTGTTCCCACCGATGGTGTGGTAAGCCTGTACATCTATAACGCCAGAGGCCAATTGGTAAATACTCTGGTAAGCGAACACAAGAACAGAGGAAACTATCAGGTAGTATGGCAGGGGAGGGACATGAGTGGCAGATCAGTTGCTTCCGGTCTGTACTTTACCCGCCTGGTTACAGGTGGAAAGTTCATAAGTAACAAAATGCTGCTGATGAAGTAGTATAGATAGTGTATGGAGCGGTGCCGGGCACCGCTCCATACACCGATAAACAGGAGCCTACATGAAGAAGTATTTGCTGCTATCAATGCTACTGATCCCCATATTGGTATATGGTATTACCCGACGCGTGTCCCTGGATGGAACCCAAGCCTATGCTTCCATTCAGGAAGCAATCAATGACGCTCAAAGTGGAGATGTGGTATTGGTATATCCGGGACGCTATGTAGAGAACATCGATCTTT
>Ga0334883_1001895_pt1 | contig 28458 bp, 22 predicted proteins | sample GraSluR1_MG_6_FD_207230 | JGI IMG/M metagenome (GOLD analysis project Ga0334883, IMG submission 207230) | Sludge microbial communities from methane-producing bioreactor in Wageningen University, Netherlands - Granular Sludge_09_05-R1 | ecosystem: Engineered > Bioreactor > Anaerobic >...
GCAACAGAAACGATTGTGTTGGCGCCCACGACCTATATTGCTTGCGGGTACTCATGCCCCGAGTAGATCATGATTCCGGCGCCTTGTCGATCCTCTGGAACTATGCGCTACACGCTCCTAGGCTTGGGTGTGCTGGCGCTGGGCGCGGGCTGCGCCTTCGACGACTCGACGCTGCAGCGCTGTGACCCCGATGGGGCGTGTGCCGAGGGCTACGTCTGTGAGCCGAGCTTTGGCTTCTGTGTCAAGCGCGACGAAGTGGTGGTGCCGCCCGGCCCCTGTGAGCGATGCAGCGAAGGTGTCGTCTGTTGCAACGATGTCTGCTGTGGCGATGGTGAAGTGTGCTGCGGCGATCAGTGCGTAGAGGAGGCCCAGTGCTGCTTGAGTGAGGTGTGTGAGGGTACGGAGATCTGCTGCGACGGGCGGCTGTGCGTGGAGGCCGACGCGTGTTGCCTCGACGTCGAGAGCAACGTCGAGGTGGCCGTGGACCTTTTGCACGACCGCAACAACTGTGGCGTCTGTGGGGTGCGATGTAACGAGAAAGAGCATTGTGTGACCGGTGCCTGTGTGTGCCGCTCGCCCTGGGACACCTGTGGGGATGACGAGCGCTGCGGCACGGATATCAGCGGCGACCGAGATCACTGTGGTGCCTGTGATCGGAGCTGTGGCGAGGGCGGGAGCTGCGTCAACTCGAGCTGCGCCTGCGGTCCGAATTTCCTCATGTGCCCTGGCGCTGCCAGCGTGTGCGTCGACGCCTTGAACGACCCCGATCACTGTGGTGCTTGTGGCAACGCCTGTGTCGATCGCTGTGTTGGCGGTGTGTGTCGCTGTGGCGATGTGGTGTGTTCTGGTGGTCAGGGTTGCTGTGCGAGTGGCGGCGGCCTGAGCTGTACCGACCTGGACTCGGTCGTCAACTGTGGCGGCTGTGGGGTGCGCTGCGGCGTGGGCGAAGCGTGTGTGGATGGCGCCTGTCGTTGCAACGGTTTGCCGGCCTGCGGCGAAGGCCTGGAGTGTTGCGCTCGAGACGGCCAGGTGGCCTGTCGCGCCGCCAACGACTGCAACTGTGGCGATGGGTCCTTCTCCTGTACTGGCGGCCAGATCTGCTGCGGTGTGACTTGTGTCGATGTCATGTCCGACGGCGATCACTGCGGTAGCTGCGGGCGCCGCTGCGAAGGGGAGCAGGTATGCTTGGGTGGGGCCTGCGGGTGCAGCGCTGGGGTCGCCTGCACTGATGATGGCGTCATCCGCTGCGTGGACACCAGCAACAGCGTCACCCATTGCGGCGGCTGTGGCTTGAACTGTGCCCAGCACCCCAACGTGGCATCGGCGGAGTGTGTGTCTGGTACTTGTCGCTACGCTTGCCAGCCTGGCTTTGGCGACTGCCTGCGCACCCCAGATCAGCCCGGCTGTGAGACCGTGCTGGCGACGAACGTGACCCACTGTGGCGGATGTGGCCAGACCTGCTCGAGCCAGAACGCTACCCATGTGCAATGCGCGGGCGGGATCTGCAGCGGGACCTGCTCGCCTGGCTGGGGCAACTGCGACAACGATTGGGGCACCGGCTGTGAGACGCCATTGACCTCGCTCGCCAACTGCGGTGCCTGCGGCCAGAGCTGTCCGGCCTACCCCCACGCCCAGAGCGTCTGTGATGGGGGGCAGTGCAGCATGGTTTGCAACCCAGGGCGCATCGACTGCAACAACGACCCCGCTGATGGCTGCGAGGCCACCACCTGTCGCACCCTTAACAACCTGCTTTTACTCTACAACCTCGCCCATGACGGCAGCAACTCGAGCAACAACCGCGCGCCGGCGGCGACGGCTCTGGCCAACAGCACGTTGATCGTCAAGCCAGTCACCCACCCCAACCTCCAAGACTGGGCGTGGCTCAACCCCGGTGGGCACACCATTAGGCGCGACGGCTTAGTGAGCAAGCAGCCCGTGGTGCGCTTCAACACGGCGGCCACGGACGCTGCCTTGGTCACGGCCCTCAAGGCCGGGACGGGGTTCAGTGTCGAGGTGTGGGTTCAGGCCGAGGAGGAGAACCCCCCCAACAAACCGGCGCGTATCGTGGCGATCACCGAGAGCAACGATAGGAGCAAGCAGTCTTTTTTCCTCGGCCAGAACAACGTCGGGCATGGTGAGGTGCGCCTGAGAGTGGGCGCGGATAACGCCACGGAGGTGACCGCCGACGGGCTCTTCCCGCTCAACACCAAGGTGCACGTGGTGGTGACCTACGACGGCACCTGGGTGCGCATCTACAAAGACGGCGATCTTTTCAAATCGGAGTCGCGCTCGGGTAGCCTCAGCGGCTGGAGTACGGCTCACAAGTTCAGCCTCTTCAACTCGCCTGAGGGCGGCTTTTTGTGGCTGGGACGCCTTTATCTGGTGGCGATCTATGGCGACGTTTTGACAGCGACAGAGGTCAGAACGAACTTCGAGCGCGGACACGATCCGCTTTAGTGAGAACAGCCCATGAAGAAGGCGTGGCTAGGCATTGGTCTCGTGGCGCTCCTGTTGGCGAGCTGCTCCTTCGACACGTCGTCGCTGGATGCGCGCCGCTGCGAGAGCGATGCCGACTGCGATCAACCCAACGAGTATTGCGGCGCTTGGGGCCTGTGTGAGCGGCGCGACGGCGCTGAGGTGGTCGACCAGCCTTGCGATGGGCGCTGTGCTGGCACCGAGATCTGTTGTGAAGGCGTGCGCTGTGTGCCCACCGAGCAGTGCTGTGAGGGGCTCGTTCTCTGTGACGGAGAAGGGCAGGGGTGCTGTGGTGACGCATGCGTTGCCCAGGAACGCTGCTGCGGTGGCGAGGAAAGCAACCTGGAGGACGACCCGGAGAACTGCGGTGCCTGTGGGAACCAGTGCGCCGCCGTCGAGATCTGTGTCACAGGCCGCTGTACTTGCCCAGCCGGCTTGGTCACCTGTGATCCGTCCGCCCCCTGCGCGGTGAATCTCTCTGAGCATCCTGCGCATTGTGGTGCCTGCAATGTGGTCTGTGGTGCCGGGGGCGTGTGTCAGGGCGGTTCCTGTGTCTGCGATCGCTATCGCACCTACTGCGAGGGGAACCCCGGCTTGTGTGGGACGGAACTCTTGAGTGACGATGCGCATTGTGGCGCCTGTGGCCAGGCTTGCCCCGACGCCAGCGGGTGCGTTGCGGGACAGTGCCGTTGCGGCGCGTCCATCTGTGGTCCCGGTCAGCGCTGTTGCGACTGGGGGGGGAGCCCGACCTGCACGGCTGTCGACACGGTGCAGAACTGCGGCGCCTGCGGCCGGAGCTGCTATCCAGGCGAACGCTGCCAGGGGGGCTATTGTGTATGCGGCGACGCCGATCCGGTGCAAACCTGTAACGCCGAACAGCGCTGTTGTGATGGCGCCTGTGTGGGGCGCGACGAGGTCTGCCCCTGCGGTGATGCCGTGGACGGTTGTGCCGAAGGTTGGTGGTGTTGCTTCGCCAGCGGCGGCCAGGAGCAGTGCGTGAACATCGACGCCGACGCCGAGCACTGTGGGGCGTGTGGTAACGTCTGTGAGTCACCTCTGGTGTGCCGCGCTAGCGCCTGCCGCTGCCCCGATCCTGAATGGCCCGATCTCTGTTGGTCCGACACGGGGGCGCCCGTATGTAGATCCTTGGCCACGGACACGGCCAACTGCGGCGCCTGTGGCGTCGATTGCACCACCCATGAGCGTGCCCTCGCCGCGGGCACGCGCTGCGAGGGCAGCCTCTGTGTCTACGCTTGCGAAGAGAACTACGGGCACTGTGATCCCCTCGCCCTTGGGTGCACCACGGCGCTGCTCAGCGATGAGGAACACTGTGGCCTGTGCGACTTGAATTGCCGCGGTCCCCACATGATCGTCAGTGAAGAGCCCCCCTGTGTGGATGGGGTGTGCCGCTTCACCTGTGAGACGCAGTGGGGCGATTGCGACGCGGACCTGCGCAACGGCTGTGAGCAGGATCTGCGGGAGAGCATGACGCATTGCGGCGCCTGTGGCCAAGCCTGCGTGCTGGCCAACGCGACGTCGCGCTGTCGCAATGCAGAGTGCGAGATCGTCGCCTGTGACCAGGGCTTCTTCGACTGCGACGGCGTCGACGCCAACGGCTGTGAGTCCACTGCGGCGTGCACCCGGGTGAGCAACGGTTTGTTGCTGCTCTATACCTTTCGCGAAGGGACCGGGGTAACCACCTCCGATAGGGCCGGCCGGCTGAGCAACGCCTCCCTGCGTTTTGGCCGGGCCGAAGACATTTGGCGGAGCGCGTCGGGGTGGGCGTGGATGAGTCCCCAGGGCGTCGATGTGTCCAGCCGCGACAGCGATAGCGAAAAGCAGGTCATCGCCCGCATGGAGAACGGGTCGACCACGGTCAACGTCACCAACGCTGTCAGGACGGCCGAGAGCTTTAGCTTGGAGTTGTGGCTGGAAACGCGAGAGGCATCGCCACCCAGTGGGCGACTCGCCCGGATCATGGGTATCCAGCTCGACAACGACTATTTCAATTTCCTACTCATGCAAGGGTCGTCTTCGCAGTTCAGGATTTGGATACGCACGAGCACTAGCTATTACAACGATCGGGCCATCGACAGCTTTTTTACCGTGGGGACCCTGCACCATGTGGTGGTGGTCTTCCGCAAGCCCCCCAGCGAGGGCCCTAATGTTTTCGTCTACCGCGACGGTGTTGAGGTGTTTTCGTACCGCGTCAACAGCACTCTCAGCGGTTGGAGCACCAACAGCGCCCACTATTTCAGTCTATTGAACCGGATTGGCAGCGGCAACCGCGGTTGGCTGGGGAAGCTGTATTTGAGCGCCGTCTACGACCGGGCGCTCACGCCGAGCGAGGTGCGGCGCAACCACGGCGCCGGCTACGCGCTGCCTTGAGGGTGGTGGCACGGGCCACTTGGGACTAGCGCTGCCACACGGGGGTGCGCAGGCCTGGGTTCTCGCTGAGGCGGGTCTGCCAGCGGCCGTCGGCGCTCATGATGTAGAGGCGCGGCTGCCGCCCGTCGCGGGTGGACTGGAAGACCAGGTAGCGGCCGTCGGGTGACCAGGTGGGCTCCTCGTTGTGGCCCTGGTCCTGGGTGAGGCGGATGATGTCGCCGTTCTGGGTGTTGACGGTAAAAATGTCGAAGACATTGCGTTCGTCGCGGGCGGTGAAGGCCACCCGATCGCCCTTGGGAGACCACTCGGGGGTGGTGTTGTAGTTGCCGACCCAGGTGAGGCGGCGCATGTTGGTGCCGTCGGCTTGGACCGTATAGATCTGGGGGCGGCCCGATTGATCCGAGACGAAGGCGAGCTGGTTGCAGCCCGGTGCCCACGAGGGGGAGGTCTGGATAGAGTCGGGGAGGTTGGTGACCCGGGTCACTTCACTGCCGTCGAGCTTCATGGTGTAGATTTCCGGGTTCTCGCCCATGGAGACGGTCAAGGCGAGGAGGCCGCGGGAGGGGCAGTAATCCATGCCGCTGCTCCAGCCAGGGAAATCGGTGATTTGGCTCTCTTCGCCGTCTTGGAAGAGGTAGGCGAAGTCTCCTTCATCGGCCAAGCGAGTGTAGAGGATGGCGTTGGCCGGGCCCCAGGTGGGCAGGATGTTGAGACCTTCGGGGACCTTGTAGCCGGAGATGCTGCCGCCGTCGCTCTCCATGGATTGAATACGGCGGGTGTGTCCGGCGCCGGGCGCGCTGTAGAGGATGCGGGAGCCAAAGACCCCGCGCTCGCCGGTGTAGTGCTCGATGACGGCGTTGACGAAGTCGTGGACGATGCGGCGATGGCTGCCGATGCGGGCGGTGCTCGGGGTCCAGTTGAGCTTGATCTGGCGGCCGGCGTCGACGTCGAAGAGCTTGAGGTCGATCTCGACGGTGGTGCCATCGCTGCGATAGGTGCCTTTGACCACGGCGGCGGCGCCGACCATGTACCAGCCGTCGAAGTTGACGCTGCTGGTGGTCATGCCGTCGCGTTGGAGGTCGACCAGGCCGCCGTAGGTGTCGATGGGGGGGACCTCGAAGAGGCCGCTGATTTCGAAGTTGCGCCGGATGATGGCGGCGATCTCTCGCCCCATCTCGTTGGGGTCGTCGGCTTCGGCGAGGGAGACGGCGTCGGGGACGGCGATGGGGATGCGCATCGGCGGTCCGCCGGGGACGACGGTGATGAGGCTCAGGGGGTCGACGAGGCTTTTACCTGCCGCAGGTGTGGCCTCAGGCGGGTTGGGCTGCGTTTCTTCTTGGGCCCAGAGTGGGTGGCTGCCAGCGGTGAGGGCGAGGCAGGCGATGGAGCAAGCGAGGAGGGTTGCGCCAAAGCGCCAAGTGAACGTTCGCAGCACAGGGAGACTCCATGGGGGAGAAGACGCCGGGCCGCAGGGGGCGGTAGGCCGCGGCGGGAGAGCTAGTGGGTCTTGAACTCGGCGCGCCGGTTGAGGGCATGGTCTTGCTCGCGGTCTCCGAAGGCGGCCGGGCGTTCTTTGCCGTAGCCGACGACGGTCATGCGCGGGGCATCGACGCCGAGGGTTTGCAGGTATCGCTTGACGCTCTCGCCGCGGCGTTGGCTGAGGGCGATGTTGTATTCGGCGGTGCCGCGGGCGTCGGTGTGTCCTTCGATGCGCACCTTTTGGGTCTGGTTGTTGAGGAGCCAGCGGGCGTTTTGATCGAGGGTGCGGCGGGAGCCTTCGTTGATACTGGATTCATCGAAGTCAAAGTAGATGGTTTCGAGAGAGAAGGTCTCCGTCTCGTTGGTGGCGGTCACGTTGTGGACGACGGTCTCCGTGCGGGCTTCGACGGCGCGCAGGGCATTCTTGCGCCGCTCACACTCTTCGGCGTTGAGCTCGGCGTCGAGCTTGGCTTGTTCGGCCAGGCGTTGGGCGGCTTCGGCCTTGCGCTTGGCTTCGTCGTGGCGACCGGCGGCGGCGGCTTCTTGGGCTTCGCGCAACATGCGCTGGGCGGAGTTGTAGGTTTCGGTCGCGCAGTCTTCCGACCACGCGGCGGAGAGGAGGGACTTCTCCGCCGCGTCAAGGGCCTCCGTGGGTGGTCCCCCACAGGCGCTGATGGCGAGGGTGAGGGCGATGGCGAGGCCGAAGGCGAAGCGGCGACGGCTCAGCAGACGCAGGGAATAGATGAGAGAGAAGACATGTGACATCGAGGTTCCTCCGTGATGATCACCAGCTCCAAGCTGGTGTTTCAAAGCCGCCCGCGTCCGTGATGGGGGCTTGATAGCGTCCGTCTGCTGTCATGATGAAGAGGCGCGATCCTCCATCGCGGGTGGAGGTGAAGACCAGATAGTTGCCGTCTGGGCTCCATGACGCCTCTTCGTTGTTGCCTTGATCTTGAGTGAGGCGTTCGACGTTGCCCGTCTCGAGGTCGAGGACGAAGAGATCGAAGCTATTGTACTCGTCTCGGGCGGTGAAGGCGATTTTCCCGCCTTTGCGCGACCAGGCCGGGCTGGTGTTGTAGCGTCCGGCCGTGGTCAGGGCGCGGGCGCCAGAGCCGTCGGCGTTCATGACGTAGATCTGGGCCGAGCCGCCGCGATTGGAGACGAAGGCGATGCGGCTGCAGTCGGGGGACCAGGCGGGCGAGGTGTCGATCCAGGAGTTGTCGGTGAGGCGGCGCAGGTCCGAGCCGTCGGCTTTCATGGTGTAGATTTCGGCGTTGTCGTCTTTGGAGAGGGTGAGGGCGATGCGGCCGTTGCCCGGGCAATAGGCGGCGCCGGTGTTGAGGCCGCTGTGGGAGGAGAGGGTCTTTCGCTCCGAGCCGCTGGCCATGATGAGGTCGGGGTTGTCCCGGTCGTAGGAGGTGTAGAGGATGGCGCCGTTGGGCCCCCAGGCGGGCAAGATGTTGATGCCCGAGCCGGAGGAGATCTGGGTGATGCCCGTGCCGTCGGTGTAGAGGGAGACCACGTGGGCGGCGCCGCCGCGCTTGCTTTTGCGGACGGCGAGGATCTGTTGGCCGAAGAAGCCATCGTTGCCGGTGAAGTGCTTGATGACGGCGTTGGCGAAGGCGTAGACGGCGGGCTTGAAGTTGTCACCGCTGGTGGCGGGAGGGGTGTAGGAGAGCTTGATTTCCTGGTTCTTCAGCACGTCGTAGAGGCGGAGGTCGAGGCGCAGGTTGGCGCCATCCCGGACGTAGGCGGCCTTGACCAGGACCTCGGCGCCGGAGTTGAACCAGCCGTCGAAGTTGGTTTCGCCGACGGCCAGGCCTTCCTGGGCGAGGCCCGGGAGGAAGGTGGGCGGAGCGGTGACCTCGAAGATGAGGGCGATCTCGAAGCAGCGGCGTAGGGTCCTGCCGATTTCCACGCCCACTTGGGCGTCCGCGCCGTCGCGACCGATACCATCGGCGACGGCGATGGGGATGCGCTGGGCTGGCAGGGGATTGACGACGATCTCCTGGGCGCCGGCCATGGGGGCCGTGGGGCCGGCGAGGAGGAGGAAGAAGAGCGGGGCGAGGAGAAGAGCTGGGGCGCGGTGGCGTTTGGACATCAGTGCGAATCCATCTTGGAAAAATCTGGGCGTTAGCGAATCTCGGAGCCATCGACGAGGATGGAGATGCGTTGCAGTCTCCATTCGTCTGGCGGGGTGTGGAAGCGGAGGTCGCCGCCGATGACGAAGCGCTGGATGGTGCGCTCGATCATGTTGTCGAAGGCGCTGTTGCCACTCTTGCTCTCGAAGGACCAGTCCCACACGGAGCCGTTCTCGCCGATGCGTATCCACAGGCGCGCCTTGAGCTTGCGCATCTCCGTCCTGGGGATGGAGGCCGGGGCATTCATGTTGTTGTCGAGTCGGGCCTTGACGCGTTGGAGGTAGGGGTCACCCGTGCCGGTGGCGCTGGTGGAGTAGCGGGAGCCGTCGGGACTTCCGCCGCCGTCTTTGCTGCTGACGGGTCGGGCCTCGTCGAAGGTGTCGAGGGCGCCCATGAGGGCATCGAAGGAGGTGTTACGGCGCAGTTCTTTGCGCGCGCGATCATCCTTGGGGTTGGGCCGCGGGGTGTCGGGTGGGGTGGTGGCTTTGGGATCGACCACGTTGAGCTCCGCCGGGGGGGGCGTGTTGACCAGGCGCGGCAGGGCGGTCTGTTTGGGTTGGGTGCCAAGGCGCGGTGGCTGGACGATCCCGATGTCTTGTAAGACCGGGGCAGGGGCTGACTGGCTTGAACAGGAGCAGCTCTCGCGGTGGGCTGCCAAGAGGCGATCTTGGCTGGGTGTGAGGGTGAGAAGGGCGTAGCCCTTGAGGAGGGTCGGCGGGAGGCGGACGTCGCGCAGGTGGGTCCCGCAGACCTGCTCCTCGGCGCTCTGCCAACTGAGGGCGACGACTTCGACTTGAAAGAGGCGTCCTGCTTCCATGTAGCGGCAGAAGTGGGTCTCGCCGCCGCTGAGTGGGTCGTTGGCCGCGGCGGCGATGGGGTCGACGTCGCCGCGCATGTGGCCAGCCCAGAGGATGCTGACGGCGAAGAGGAGGTTGAAGGCGATGGCGGTGACGACACCAACGGTGGTTTGCGGTAGGGTCGTGCCGTGATCCTGCTTCATGGTTGGCTCAAGGGGTGGCTGCGTCCGCTCGAGGGGGTGTTTCGAGCATCTCCCGGGCGAAGCTTGGATTGGTTACAATGTCGACAGACTCCAGACCTATTCCTCGCAGGCTTTCGAGTACGCCGCCGACGAAGCCGTAGGGGGCATCGGCGTCTCCTTGGAGGTAGAGGCCCTCCTTGAGGAGGCGGCGGTTGCCGCGCAGGGCGTCTTCGACGAGTTTGAAACAAGGCTCCCAAGCGCTGCGTTCCGTGGCATCCCTGGCGGCGGAGCAGTCGGCGATGGGTTTCTCGCCTGCGGCCGCCGTCAGACCTCTGACAACGAAGACGCGGAGGTTATGATCCACCACGACCACCAGTTTGCTCGTCTCCGGGTCGGCGACGAGGGGGTTGTCGGGGGTGACGGGGAGGTTGAGCTCAACGAGTGACTCCGTGCGCTCCTGGAGGGAGTCTCGTTTGAAGCGCTCGGCGCGTTGCTGCTCAGAGATGGCGGTGGTGACCATGAAGACGATGAGCAGGACCAACAAGACGTCGACCAGAGGGGCGACGTTGATGTCGCTCATGTCACCGCTGCCGTTGGAAGAGAAGGCCATGGTTAGCGCTCGTGCGAGGGAGGTGGGCTGGGATGGCAGCCGGGGCTATTTGAAGAAGTGCCTCTTGACGATGTTCAGGAAGTCGCTCGAGAAGCTCTCCATCTCGGCGCTGAGGACCTTGATGCGCTGGGAGAAGTAGTTGAAGGCCATGACGGAGGGGATGGCGGCCAGGAGGCTGATGGCGGTGGAGATGAGCGCTTCGGCGATGGGGCCGGCGATGGCTTGGATGCCGAGGTCGGCGCTATCCCCGCTGAGGGCCACGAAGGCCTGCATGATGCCCCAGACCGTGCCAAAGAGTCCGATGAAGGGTGCCGTCGCGCCGGTGGTGGCGAGGAAGGGGACGAGGCTCTCGAGGTGGGTCAGCTCTGCCAGGTAGGCGCGGTGCAGGGAGCGCTCGACGTTCTCGATGCCCGTGAGCTGGCCGCTCATGGTGTTGCCCCCCTCATCTTTGCTCTGACTCTGACTCTGGCTCTTGAGCTTGCTGAGCTCGACGTAGCCCGCCTTGAAGACCTGAGAGACGGGGCTGCGCTTGAGGCCCTCAGCCTCTTTATAGATGTTGTCCAGGCGCTTGGAGCGCCAGAAGATGTCGAGAAAGCGCGTGCTCTCTTTGCGCGCTTTGCGCAGGTAGAAGACTTTGTAGCCGATGATGTACCAGGAGATGATCGACATGGCGACCAGGACGATCAAGACGCCCATGACCACCCCTGTCGTCTGGGTGATCAGCTCGAGCATATCGATTTGCTTGTTGCCGGCAGCTTGCGCAAGTCCAGTCAATGACCGAGTCCAATCCATCCTAATCCTCCCTGACGCTGATGAAGGGTGCCGCCGTGTTCGTTTTTTCGGTCCAGGGCTATGTGATGGCAAACGCTGTGTTAGCCCACCCCAGTTTGCTTGGCTATCACGGGCTGGTAGGGTCGTCAACAAAGCGCGGTCGCGCCGGCATTCCGCGCTCTTTTTTGGGGGTCGCTTTTCACGGGCGCCTTGCCAGGGGCGCCGCTTTGCGCCAGGATGCGCGCCGGAGTGGAGATGGGGATGTGGCCGCTCGCGCTGTCGCGAGACAGGGCGGGAGGAAAGTCCGGGCTCCACAGGGCGAGATGGTCGTTAACGGCGACCGAGGGTGACCTCAGGGAAAGTGCCACAGAGAGCAGACCGCCTCAGCCTCTCGAGTCTGAGGTAAGGGTGAAAGGGTGAGGTAAGAGCTCACCGGGCGCTTGGTGACAAGCGTCGCAAGGCAAACCCCATCTGGAGCAAGATCGAACAGGAGACGCCTTAGGGCCGGAGTGCCCGCTCCGATTCCAGTCTTCGGGTAGGATCGCTCGAGGCTGGCGGCAACGTCAGTCCCAGATGAATGGCCACAGGGTAGCGCAAGCTGCTTCACAAAACCCGGCTTATGAACCGTCTCCACTCCAAGCGCCCGCCTCAGAGGGGGTGGTCCCCCAGGCTGCTGGTGAAGGCCGGCAGGGTCGCTGGGGAGAAGGTCTCGGGAGCGTCGTAGGGAGCGACCACCTGGAGGGGAAGGCGCAGGCGGCCGATGATGGGGTTGTGGTCGCTCAGACCTTTGAAAGGTCCTTCCTTGCCATAGGCTTGGGTGGCGTCGAAGTCGATCCACGCCAGGCTGGGGCTGGAGAAGACGTAGTCCAAGTGCATTTTGAAGCGCATGAATCCCGCAGAGGGGAAGCGCCGATAGTCCTGGGCTGCGAAGGCGCAGTGTTGGCACAGCGGATCATAGAAGAGGCCCGAGTCGAGCACCTGTTGGTAGACGGGCGACCCGGGCAGGGCGTTGAAGTCACCCATGAGGACATAGTGGGGCGAGGTGCGGGCGCGTTCGACGTAATCGAGGACCGAGAAGAGTTCGATGAGCTGATTGGCGCCATAGCCGAGCTGTTTGGTAAAAGCGAGGCTCGACCAGGACAAAAACTGCGGCAGGGAGAGGTGGGTGTTGAAGAGGTCGAGCTGGGCCCCCGTGGCGATGTGCCGCAGGGACTGATGGACGCAGATGCGGGTCTGTTTGAGGCCGCGGGTCATGCGCAGGCGGCGATGGGTGACGTCCTCTACGGGCTGGGAGCACGCGTCGTCGATGGCGAAGTCCTCGGAGATCAGGAGGGCGAGGCCCGTGGTGTAGAGGGCGGCTTTGGCCTCCAGGCGGTAGGTGTGGGAGGGGTAGTAACGGGCTTGATAGCGTTGGGGCAGGCCGAGGGCGTCGAGGGCTTGGTGGAGCTCGACGACGAAGGCATCGAGCTGGTGGGTGTCCTTGGCGCTGGGGCGCAGCCATCCGGCGCGCAGAGATTGTGCCTCGACCTCTTGCAGGGCGATGAGGTCAGGGGGCGGGTCGAGGGCCGCGATGGCCTCGGCGATGCCCCGGGCGGCGCGGTCGGTACTGGAGAGGCCTTTGGACGGCTGGCCAAAGTACCGCACATTATAAGTCATGAGCCGTAGTTCTAAGTCATTCATAGCAGGTCCCGGCCGTTCAGGCGTGCGCGGAGGTGCGGCGCCGCTCAGCCACTTCTAACCAGCGAGGCCGGCTCCCTATTCAGATGCGGTGCACTTTGGCAGCGCAGGGGAGCGAGGCGCAGGCCGATGGGCCAGGGATGATGATAGGGATTCTCGCCGAGATCGCAACGCTGGCCGCCTGAGCGCGGGCGACGCCACGGCGCGGTGCCTGGCACCGCGCCGTTCTTTGCGGGTTCATTGGGCGGGCGCGACGCTTGGGCTCACGTCTGCTGGCGCTGCTTCTTCCGTGGCCGTGGCATCGTCGCACGGCGCGTCGCCTTCACAGACGATGAAGGCGGCGGAGCTCAAGAGTTGACCGGACTCATTGAAGACATCGCAGCGCCACTGGCCGGCCATGGCCGAGGTGAGATTGAGCTTGGCCCAGGTGCGCCAGATGGCGCTGCGGCCAATGCTCAGCTCGTAGGTCTGGGTGATGCCGCTGTTGTGCACCCAGCGCACGGTGAGGACACGTTCGGGCCCGGCGAGGTTGGTGGCCTCGACGAAACAATAGAGGGTCCCGTCCTTGACGGAGAAGGCCTCGGCGACGCCCTCGGGGCGCCGTTGTACGACCGTGGTGGCGATGACGTGGAGCGGAACGATGAGGCCCTGGTTGTCGCGTTCGCGGGTCTGGGGGGGCTGCAGCGCTCGGTGCTCAGGGGTGGTGGCCTCTGCGGCGGCGCGGGCCTGGGCGTCGCCGCTGCGGGGTGGGGTGAGGGTGCCGTGGGCGAGGGTAGGATCGCCATCGCTCTGGTTGGACCGGCGCACGGCCTGTACCTCCGTGCCGATGCGCACGAGCATCTCTTCGCGCAGCTCGGCTTTGAGTGAAGCCTTGAGATCGGCGGCGATGCGCTCGCGCAAGATGGGCTCGAGCTCGGTGAGGAGATCGCGTTTGAGCTGCTCGCGATCGGCCTGGCTCTCACAGCCGCTGAGGAGCGGTGAGAGGAGGAGGAGCAGGGTCCAAGTCACGGCGCCTAGTCGCAGACGCGTGGCGGTGAGGTTGTGCTGGGCCCACGAGGTAGGCATCCGGCGTTCTGGCTCCACACAAAAGGGAGAGGTCTAGCGGGCACCTCTGGTGAGATGGCCTCGAGGGTCCAAGGCGCCGGTGTGTGTACGTCTTGCGCTGCACCACGGCCGCGCAAGTGACAGGTCCAGGCCAGGTTTCCCTCCTGTACCTAAGCTTTTTGATCAGTCTTCCATTCCGTGTCAACCTCATCCGTGAGTGTATACCGGGAGAACCACGACGGGTCTCCCATGCGGCAGAGCACGGCGCGCTGCTCTGCTTTTGACCAGGGAGGGTGAATCATGCACTGCCCAACGTGTGGCCGTGAAAATCAGCGCAAACAGTTTTGCGTCTATTGTGGCAACGCGCTCGTGGTTTCGGCCGGGGACTTGTTCGCCATGGGTGATCCGCACCACCGGCCGACCCTGGAGACGCCCATGGCTGCGGCTCCGTGCCGCGTCCCTTCTCCCAGCCACAGTGATGCGGCCCTCGCCGCGGGGCTGAGCCACGACAATCTGCCCGTGCTCAAAGAAGATGCCGAGGGGACCACGGACCATGGTATGCGTGGCGTCGTCAGCGACGTCAGCGTCCCTGCGGCTTTCGATTTCGATGCGCAACACGCCATTTCCCATCTCGATCAACGTAGTGAGCTTCAATTCTTTGCTCACGAAGAGCCAGCCGAGGACGTTATGGAAGACGCCAAGGGACCTATTGTTGCCCCCCAGGATAGCCACGATGAGTTGCAGGAGATCCTGGCCCGAATCACGGAAAAAGAGCGCCTGGCGTCCATGAGCATGGGCGACGTGGTGAGCGAGCCCATCGTCGAGTGCGGTGGACCGAGTATGGAGCTGGGCGCTTACAGCCTGGGCGACTCGGGGGTCCACGACGACGGGGCTTTCAGCCTCGGCGATGACGATGAGCTGGGCGAGGACTCCGGGCCGGTACCGCTGCCGCCCGAGGCGTTCGACGCCGGCGGTCGTCGCTGGCGCCTGCCTTCTTTTGCCATGCGGGTGGCTTCACCTGAGCTCTTCCGGCGCGCCGCTGACGCGGTGCAGGTCGGTGGCCAGCGGGTGCGTGCCATGATCCGTGGGCGCCGCCGGCAGACGGTGGATCGCCGTCGGCAGGGGGTGATCGCCATCATCGCCGCTATCGCCGTCATCGGTTTGGGCTATGCGATTTTCTCCGGCGAGGGCGCCCCAGCGCCAGTGGAAGCCGCCACGACCCCAGCAGCGGTGGAGACGCCACAGATGGCGGCAGCGGCGCAACGGCAGGAGAGCAACCCGGGCTATGAGTTGGTGCGGCTGAGCGATGGCCCTGACCTGCCGGTCTATGACGAGATGGACGATCCCGTGCCCGCTGCGGCGCCCGCCTCGGCGCCAGCGCGCAGCAACAAGGCGCGGACCTTGGCCAACACCGAGAACGCTCTGGGGGCCAACCCGGGCCAGGCGGAGAAGATGAAGCTCAAGCGCCCTTGTATCCTGCGGGAGGGGCCGGCGAGTCGCTTCAAGCTGGTGCGGCAGCTCGACCAGGGGACGCAGATTTCCGTGCTGACCCAGAGCATCCCCGATTGGACCTTCACCAGCCAGGGCAATTTCCACGGCTGGGCCAAGGATTGCCAAGGGAGCCAATGCGCGCTGCGTCTGGGCCCGGGTGAGCAGTTCAAGGTGGCCGAAGGTGGGGTGTCGAACGCGCGCCCCACGGGCCGGGTGATTTCCAGCGGCAACTGGCGCTACGTCCAGAGCGGCGATCTCTTTGGCTGGGTGGGCCCGGCTTGCTTCAAGTGATGCCTTAGGCCGCGAGCATGACGCTGGCGGCATCGACCAAGGCCTGGAGCGCGCCGCTGGCGTCGGCCAGGGCCGCAGCGACGGCGGCCTGCCCCATGGGTGGCATGACCACCCCGACATAGGCTTTGATCTTGGGCTCCGTGCCCGAGGGGCGGATGGCTATCCAAGATCCGTCGGCCATGGTGAAGCTCAGCATGTCCTGGGGCGGGAGGGCCGTGTCGGGTTGGCACTCGCCGTTGATCGTGACCCGGCGCTGTAAGAGGTCACGGACCTTGACCACGGCCTGGCCAGCGATGCTGGTGGGCGGCGTCTGGCGCAGCTTGGCGAGGATGGCGGCCATGGTGTCCTGGCCGGTGTGCCCTTCGTAGTAGCGCTCGGCGGCGCCCTCGAGGTGGACGCCGGCGCGGGCGTAGATTTCAGTGAGGAAGTCGAGGACCGCGATGCCGCGGTCTTTGCACCAAGCGGCGATTTCGGCCCACAACAGGACGGCGGTGACGCCATCTTTGTCGCGAGAGTCGCCGAAGGTAAAGCCGAAGGCTTCCTCGTAAGCGAAGAGGAAGTGCTCACCGCGCTGGACCCGCGCTTCCGCAGCGTTGCCCATCCACTTGAAGCCCGTGAGGGTCTCCTGGAAGGAGATGCCGAAGACCTCACAGATGGCGCGGGTGAGGGGGCTGGAGACCACGGAGCAGATGGCGAAGGTCTTGGGGTTGACCTGCTCCGGCGGCAGGGCCTGGATGAGGTAGGTGAGCATGGCGGCGCCGATCTGATTGCCCGTGAGGATCTGGTAGTCACCGGCTGGGGTCGGTACGGCGACGCCCAGACGATCGGCGTCGCCGTCATTGGCGAGGACGATGTCGGCGCCGGTCTGAGTGGCCAAGGCCAAGGCGCGGGTCCAGGTCTCGCGGACCTCCGGGTTGGGGGCGTCGAGGCCGGCAAAATCCGGCCCGGGCTCTCGCTCTTCGGCGACCACCTGGACCTGGGTGAAGCCGGCTTTGGCGAAGGCCGCCTGGCAGATGGACCAGCCCGTGCCGCCGAGCGGGGTGTAGACGACCTTGACGTCGGTGTGCTGGCGCGGGGTGGCGGTGGCGACGGTCCAGGCGACGTAGGCGTCGATGGCCTCTTGGCCCAGGACGATGAGGCGGCCCTTGGCTTGGGCCTCTTCAAGGCTCCAGCAGGGGATGGCGCTCTCATCGAGGGTGGCCATGCACTGGGAGACCTGTTGGTCGACGGGGGCCACGATCTGGGCGCCGTTGCTCCAGAAGGCTTTGAAGCCGTTGTATTTTTTGGGGTTGTGGCTGGAGGTGATCATGATGCCGGCGAAGGCGCCCAGACGGCGCACCGCCGCGGGTACCAGGTTGGTCGGGGTGAGGCGGTCGTAACACATGACCTTGACGCCCGCGGCGGCCAACACCCCGGCGGTCACTTCGGCGAAGTGGGCCGAGTGGCGGCGACAGTCGAAGCCGACCACGACGCCGCGCTCGGCCGCGCCGGGGTAGTGCGCGTTCAGGGCGTCGGCCAAGGCGCGAGCGGCCTTGGCGATGGTGTAGCGGTTCATCATGGCCGTGCCGGCCCCCATCACGCCGCGCAGCCCGGCCGTGCCGAAGACCAAAGCGCTGCCGAAACGGTTGATGATCTCGTCGCTCGCTTGGGTGTCGAAGAGGTGTTGGACTTCGGCGCGGGTTTCAGCGTCGAAAGGTGCCTGGGTCCAACGACGGGCGATTGAAAATGCGGGATGTTCCATGGAAGTCACCACTCGAGTTGAGAGAGGACAGGGCGAAACGCCAGGGGGATAGCCTGGACGAGGCCAAAGCCTAGCCCCACTAGCATATCTAGGCCGCCGCGCCTAGGGCCGACAGCGAAATTTTCCCGGGAGATGGCGCCGCGATGCCGGGTCGCCAGCGGGGTCACATGAAGGGGCGCGACAAGGTGTCGAGCTCGGCCAACTCCTCCGGGGTGAGCTCGAGGCGCATGGCGCCCACGTTGTCCGCCACATGCGCCACTTTGGTTGCGCCAGGGATGGCGACGACGGACTCGCCGTGGAAAGCCAAGAGCCAGGCCAGGGCCACCTGGGCTGGGGTCGCCGCGTGAGCGGCGGCGATGCGGCGCAGGGCCTCGATGAGGGGTAGGCTGCGCTGCAAGCCCTTGGCGCGAAAGGCCGGCATATAACGCCTGAAACCAGGGCGGGAGCGGATGAGGGAGGGATCGTCGTGGAACTTCCCCGAGAGCAAGCCCTGTTCGAGCGGAGAGTAGGCGATGATGGTGATGCCAAGCTCCTTGGCCGCGTCCATCACGCCGTTGCCTTCGATGGCGCGGTTGAGCAGGGAGTAGTGCATCTGGTTGGTGGCCAAGACGTGGCCGCGGGCTTGGAGGGCCTGGTGCGCCGCGCGCATGCGCCGTTCGGAGAAGTTGCTCACCCCGACGGCGCCGATGGCCCCCTGCTCCAAGAGATCGGCCATGGCGTTCATCTGCTTGGCGACGGACGAGACCGAGAGGGGCTGGTGCACCTGGTGCAAGCCGATGTGGTAGCCGCCAAGCCGTTGCTGACGCTCGCCGATGGTGGCGGTGATGCTCTTGGCGCGGCGCAAGGTGGGCCACCACTTGGTCGCCACCAGGACCTCGCCGTCTTGCTTGTCGGCGGCGCGCAAGGCCACGGCGAGGGCTTCTTCCGAAGCTCCCTTGCCATAGACCTCGGCGGTGTCGAACCAGTCGATGCCGCCGTCGAGGGAGGCGCGGACGATGGCGTTCATCCGTTCCTGGTCGAGATCCTCCCAGAACTTGCCGACCAGGCCGCGGCGGCGCGAGAACTGCCAGCAGCCGAGGCCGATGGGGGAGACGTGGTGTGCGGTCTGTCCGAGCTGACGGGTGGGCATGGGGGGCTCCGGGGTGTGGGGGTCGCTGCCGCATCCTTTGTAGTCATGGCCACGGCGGGCGCAAGGTCAGCCCCGCCGCCGCCGGTAGTCGCCCCGGCGCTGTTGTTGTTTGGGCCCCTATTGGCGGCGCCGATCTTGGTGTGGGCCGCGCCGGGAGGTGGGTGGGGGAGGCAAGAACACCGCTGACCCCAGAGACGCAGTGCATTGGGCGGACCTCGAGAAGGAGCTCGTGCGCCTCGGGATTGCTTGCCGTGAGGATTGCTGCTTTAGTGAAGGCCACGAGGACGAGACGGGTGCCGGCGATGGCCCCCTGGGCGAGAGGATGAGGCGATGGCACGATGGCACATAGTGGCGCTTGGGTCGTGGTGGGTCGTGGCGGTGTTGGGGGCTTGGGCCTGCAGCGAGCCGGCGCCCTTCGAGGCACGGGAGACCGCCGAGGGCGACGGCGACGCGCCCGAGCTGGTGGAGGTGGAAGGGGATGTGCCCGAGAGCGACCTGGACGTGGCGGACTTGGCTGTCGATACGGCCGAGGTGAGCGTGGACGCGGCGGAGGTGCAGGTGGACACCGCTGAGGTGAGCGTGGACGCGGCGGATGCACAGGATGGCGACCTGCCGTTGGTGTGTCGCGATGAGTGCCCGGGGGAAGGGGTGCGCGAGTGCCTCACGGGAGTGACTTATCAGATCTGCGCCCGGCACGAAGACGGTTGTTTTACGTGGAGCGCTGAGCAGGCATGTGCCGACGCGGAGGTGTGTACTGGGGCGGGGCAATGTACGCCGGGGGTGGCGCGCTGCCCCATCGGCTTCAAGATCATCACCGCGGGCGCTTTCCTCATGGGATCGCCCGATGACGAGGTGGGGCACGGCGATGACGAGGTGCAACACGAGGTAGCGTTGACCCGTGATTTTTGTATGGCCGCGACCGAGGTGACTCAGGCGGACTTCCAGCGTCTGATGGGCTATCAGCCGGCAGCCCACGGGAACTGTGGACCGAGCTGCCCAGTGGAGCAGGTGAGCTGGCATGAGGCGGCAGCTTACTGCAACGCTTTGTCCGTGGAAGCGAGCGCCCCCCTCTGCTACCAGTGCAATGGCGGCGGCGCAGACGTGACCTGTAGCGCGAGCAGCGGCAGCCCTTATGACTGTGCGGGCTTCAGGTTGCCGACGGAGGCGGAGTGGGAGTACGCGGCGCGAGCCGGCAGCAGCGCGGCCCTGTCCAATGGGCCCCTGCTTCAGAGTGGCTGCTCGCCCTTGGACGTCAACCTCGATGCCATCGGTTGGTATTGTGGCAACACCCAGCCTGCCGGGACGCGGCCCGTGGGCCAGAAGGCGGCCAACGCCTGGGGGCTCTACGATATGGCGGGCAACGTGTGGGAGTGGTGCCACGACTGGCACGCGCCTTATGCGTCGACAGGAGGCGTGGATCCCTGGGGTCCCGCGGTGGGTGGCAACAAGGTGGCGCGAGGGGGCTCGGCTTACGACGGCGCGAGTCGCTGCCGGGCGGCGACGCGCGACTCGGCTGGGCCGAACGATACGAACAACCGGCGCGGTTTTCGTCCTGTGAAGCGCTATTAAGGGGGGCTGTGTTGGATCGAGGCATGGCCAGAAAGTAGACAGGGGATCTTGTCTACTTTTCGTACATCCTGAAGCGTGGCCGAAGCCGGTTGTGGGCCGGTCGCGGTGCTGCTTTCACCGGGAAAGATGTTGAATATTGAACTTATATCACTTTTCTGCGAGGGTGGGCACTGTCGTTGCAGTACGGGGCGAGCCTGGTTGAACGGTTCGGCCAGTTCTGCAAACGTGCTATCAACAGGAGCGCTATCATGCAATTCTCCCGTACATTGTTCGTCCTAGTCGTTGTTGCTTTGACGTTTGGTCTGTGCGCCGTGGCCTTTGCCGAGACGGACACGGACGATTTCACCGTGAGCGCCACCGTGACCGACGCCTGTACGGTCACCGCAGAGGATCTGAGCTTTGGTGATTACGATCCCTTCGCCGTCTCGGCGCACGACGCGACGACGAGCATCACCGTCCGCTGCACTTTTGGAACGGGTTGGGAGTTGAGCTTGAGTGAGGGCGTCTCAGCGAGCTACGCCGAGCGGACCATGATGTTCGAGACGAACCCCATGGCCTACAACCTCTTCATCGACGCGGAGCGCCTCTCGGTGTGGGGTGATGGGGAGGGCAACGCCACGGTCAGCGACACGGGCGATGGCGACTTCCAGGTGTCCACGGTCTATGGGCGCATTCCGGCGGGCCAGACCTCCCTGCCTGCGGGGGCCTATCAGGACACCATCACCGCGACGGTGACCTACTGATGTCACGCAACCTTCGCCACCCTGGCGCTGGGGGCGGGTCCGCGTGGCTCGTTGAGGTGAATCCGGCGCTAGTCTGCCGCGCTTTGGGTGACTCGGTCTCGATGTGGAGGGGCGACAGGCGATGTTAGGTCAATCCCATGGCATGGCTTTCGTCGCTTTCTTGATGGCGAGCGTCCTGGCGTCGACAAGCTGGGCGAATGCCTTCAACGTCAAGCCGGTGCGGGTCTTTCTCGGGCCCGGGCAGCTCACCCAGACCCTGGAGATCACCAACGAGAGCGGACGGACGCTCTCCTTGAGCCTGAACGCCGTGAGCTGGAGCCAAGACGCCGCGGGCGGGCAGCTCGAGGCGGCTACGGAGGAGGTGGTCTTTTTCCCGAAGCTCTTTTTGTTGGAGCCAGGGGCGACGCGTAGCGTGCGGGTCGGCTTGAAGTCGACCACAGCCGAGGCGTTGGAGCGCACCTACCGGCTCTATATCGAAGAGCTGCCGACCCAGCGGGAGGAGCAGGGGACGACCCTCCAAGTGCTGCTGCGGGTGGGCATCCCCATCTTCTTCGCGCCCCAGCAAGATCGCGTCACGGCGAGCATCGACGCGGTGACCCTGCAGGGGTGTGCCCTCTCCTTCGTCGTCAGCAACACCGGGAGCAGCCACTTCCGCGCGCAGTCGCTGCGGGCGGAGTTCTTGGGGGCCGACCACACGCTGCACTACACGCAGGATCTCGGCGGGCGTTACTTTTTGGCGGGCGCCGCAGGCCCCTTCGCCGTCGAGGTGCCGGCGGAGCCGTGCGCCGAAGTGCAGCGGGCCCGCATCGCCCTGGTCGCCGACAAGGTGCAGACCCAATACGAAACGGACCGCGAGTAGTGGAGCGTTGAGCGCATGTGGCTGCGACGACACTGCATGTCCGTGGGATCGCAGCTCTTCCTTTTGCTCTATTGCTGGGGATCCACCCTCGCCCAAGAAGCGCCTGGCGACTTGGCCTATCTCACGGTGCGCCTCAACGGGCTGCCCCGGGGCGAGCGCTTGCTGTGGATCACGGCTGACGGGCAGAGCTTCATGCGCCTCGAGGAGCTGGCGGGGCTGGGGGTCGATGTCGCGGGGCTGCCCGTCGAGACCTGGGACGATGCGCAGTGGGTAGCCCTGCCGGCGGCGGGCGAGTCCCTGTGGGCCTCTCTGTCGCCAGAGACCTTGATCCTGGAGCTGAACGTCGACCCAGCGCGTTTGGGCTACACCCGGGTGGGGGGCGGCAGCGCGCCCACGCCCACGGCAGAGCATGGCACGGCCGGGAGCGCATTCATGAACTACGGCTTGTCCGGTCAATGTGCGGCCCCAGCCGGGCGCTGCGCCCTTCAGGCCTCGACAGAGCTTGGCGCGACCTTTCTCGACCTGCTGGCGGTGACGGAGCTGCGCTATCGCACCCCGGACATCGGCCTGGTTCGCGGTCACAGCTACCTCAACAAGGATGTGCCATCGTGGCGGGCGCGGCTGCGGGTGGGCGACGTGGTGGGCCACTCGGGCGGCTTGGGCAGCGGCGGTGTGCTGGGGGGCATCGGGCTGTGGACGGAGAGCGCCGTGGCTCCCCATTTCGCGCGCCATTTCCTCGCCCCCTTCTCGGGGACGGTGGCGACGCCGGCGCAGGTCGAGGTCTTCATCAACGATCGCTTGGTACAACGGCACCAGGTGCCGGCGGGTCGCTTCGAGATCAGCGACCTGCGCCCCATCATGGGGGTAGGGGAGCTGAAGGTGCGCACGCGCGATGCGAGCGGTAGGGAGCGGACCTGGGTCGAGTCCTACCTGCAAGCGCCGACCTTGCTCGGACCGGGGGTGCAGGACTTTGGGATCTACCTGGGCGCCAAACGGGATCGGCTCTACTCGGAGAGCTTCGACTACGGTGGCCCCACCTTCTTTGCCCACTACCGGCGCGGTTTGCTGCACGGTCTGAGCGTGGGGGGCGGCGCCGAGGGCAGCCTCGAGGTGTTGCAGGGCAGCGTCGAGGCGAGCGGCAGCCTCCTCGATCGGTGGCTGCTCTCAGTGGTAGGCGGGGCGAGTGTTCAGGAAGCGGGCGTGGGGGCGGCCGCCCGCTGGGTCAACGAGTGGCGCTGGACCCAGTGGTCCCTCGGGATGGACCTCGCCTATTTCACGCAGGCTTATTCAACGGTGGCCCAGCCCAGTCAGCGGCACGGCGGCGAGCGCCGTGGCCTAGGGCGGCTGAGCGCGGCCTTCTCGCAGCCGTCATGGGGGTCCGTGCGGTTGGCGGGGTCGGCGGCGCTGGACTACCAGGACGATGTCAACGTGCGGGTCAGCGGGACCTACACCAAGAACCTCTTCAGCGGCGCCAACCTCAGCCTCATGGCGTCGTTGGATCGGCCTATGGCCGGGGGGCAGTGGCAGGCCGTGCAGGGTCAGGTCATGGCGAGCTTGTCCTACGTGCCGACGCGCGGGGTTTCGGCGCTGATCAAACAGGAGACGGACCTGGTGGAGCGCGTGCGCACCAGCGTGCGGGTGCAGCGCCAGGCCGACGTGGAGCATCCCTGGGGCGGGAGCTTGACCATGAAGGTGCAGCATCCCTTGAGCCACGCGGGCACTTCTTCGTCGGAGCTGGAGGGGCGCGGCAGCTACCGCGGCCAGGTCGCTGTCGCCGATGTGGAAGTGTCCCATAGCAGCGCCGGGCGGACCTGGGCGGCGGCGAGCGTCTCGGGTGGCGTGGCGTGGGTGGGGGGCTCCCTCTTCGCCAGCCAGCACATCCACGATGCCTATGCCCTGGTCAAGGTCGGGACCTTGCCGCGGGTGCGGGTGACTTACGACCACCGCACGGTGGGGCTGACCAACGACGCAGGGGAGCTGTTGGTGCCACATTTACGGGCCTATCAGGTCAATCGCTTGGGGGTGGATCAGCGCGACATCCCGTTCACTTACGAGGTCGCGCGCGCCTCGCAGCAGGTGGTTCCCCACTACCGGGCTGGGGTGGTCGTGGACTTTGCGGCCCAGCCCTACAGCGCGGTGAGTGGTTGGCTGGTCGATGCTGAGGGCAGCCCCTTGGCTTTGGGCACGGTGCGGGTGGTCGCTGGCGCCGAGTCCGCCTTGGGGCCTACTGGGCGGAAGGGTGAGTTTTTCCTGGAGAAGATCGCTCCAGGCGCGGTGGATCTCGCCGTGTTTGCCCAGGGACGGCGCTATCGGTGTCGCTTGGTGGTCGCCGAGGTCGCTGAGGTGGAGTACGAGGTCGGGGAGGTAAGCTGTGAAGCGGTGGAATAGGGTGCGGGTGGCGCTGGTGGTGCTGGTGGTGGGGACGCTCTGCGGGCTGTGGAGCGCCGTGGCTTTGGGGCAGAGTTGCAGCGTGAGCGCCAGTGGGGTGTCTTTTGCCGGCTACGACCCGTTTGCCCTGAGCGATGTTCTGGCCAGCGGGCAGATCGAGGTGCGGTGCAGTGAAGGTACGGCCTACGAGGTGAGGCTGAGCCCGGGGGAGCACGGGAGCCTCTTGCAGCGCAAGCTCAAGCACCTGAGCCTGAGCTGGACCCTCTCCTACCAGCTCTTCACCGACGCGGCGCGCACGGTGATCTGGGGGGATGGCAGCGGCAGCAGCGGCTGGGTGAGCGGGGTGGGGCAGGGCACGAGTGCGCCACAGGTGCACGTGATCTACGGGCGGCTGCCGGCGCGGCAGAACGTGCACGTCGGGGACTACCAAGACCAGATCGTGGTCACGGTGAACTATTGAGGGGCTGGCCTAGCCGAGCCACGCCGCGAAGCGCGTTCGCAGCGCATCGCGGGTGCGGCGGAAAGCGTCGAGGCGGGCTGGGTCACTGCCTTGGACGCTGGCCGGATCGTCCAGGCCCCAGTGGATACGGGTGGCTTGGCCCAAGAAGAGGGGGCACTCCTCTTCGCCGCAGAGGGTGATGACCAGGTCGACTTGGCTGGCCGGGATGTCGCCCACGGCCTTGGATTGGTGGCTGCTGATGTCGATGCCGATTTCCTCTAAGACCGCCACGGCCTCGGGACGCACGCGCGTCGGCGCCGAGCCAGCGGACCACACGGTGACCCCTGCCGGGGCCATGGCCCGGGCGAGCCCTTCGGCGATCTGGGAGCGGGCGGAGTTGGCGACGCAGAGAAAGAGCCAGCCTTTGGGGGCCATGGCGCGCAAGAGGGCGGCCTCGATGCGCCAGGCCGGGGGCAGGGGGGCGCCGTCATAAGCGCGGCAGGAGAGAGGCTGGTCGGCAGCGTCCAAGCCTTCGAGATCGCCGCCGTCGATGCGGATGGTGGGCGAGCCGAGGAGCAGCGCCGCCTCAGGTGCCTGGGGGTCAGCCACGACGTGATGCTGCACCGTGGCAGCGGGCACGACCTGCTGGGTGACCGTGCGGAGCAGGGTCAGGGCGGCGTCGGCGTGGGGGCAGTGGGGGGTGGTGTAGAGGTCGATGGTGGGGACATGGGTCATGGCGTCGGCTCCTGGCCTGGCGTCAGCGGAGAGGGCGGGCCTTGGCCGGCGCCCAGGGGGTGAGATGGCAGCCTCCTGCTCATATCGTCGAAATACGATGGGGCGGCGACCGCGCGGTGTCAAGGGGGCGGCGGGCCCGGATCAGGCGAAGGCCAGGCAGCTTTTGCGCGGGTTGTCGGGATCGTAGAGGACGCCGACCTTGTCGCCGATGCCGAGGTAGCGGGCCACGTGGGTGGGGTAGTGGCTCTGGTTGCGGTAGCTTTGGCCGTCGACTTCGAAGTCATAGGTCAGGGTGGCGCCGCCCTCGTTGCTGGTGGTGGCGGCGACGAGGCGCCCTTCGGCGAAGGCGCCGTCGACGAAGAGGGGGTGGTGGCGCTGTTTGCGCCGCAGGCCGACGAGGACGCAGATCAGGGGCCACAGGCCGACGGTGACCAGGGTCATGAGGGTGTAGAAGGCGTAGTCCATGGGGTTGGGCGGGCGCGAGGGCTTGCCGCCGGCGACCTGGAGGGTGCGCAGGTGGGGCGGGACCAGGTTGCGGTAGACCATGGCGAAATCGCCCCGGGGATCGCGGCCCGGCGGCCCGAGGTGGACGAAGCGGGGGGCGTCGTCGTCGGCTTGGATGATGGCGGGCGGGGCGTCGCGGGTGGGGACGAGGGCGGCGCTGTTGGGGGTGGCGAGGGGCGCTTGGAGGAGGATGTCGCGGGCTTGGCGGGCGCTCTGGGGGCGCTGGCGTGGCGCGGGCTCGAGGAGGGCCACGAGGAGGGCGCGCATGGGGGCGGTGCCGGGCAGGTCTTCGGGCACCTCGATGCGTCCGGATTCAAAGGAGAAGTCGCGGGGGAGGCGGCCAGTGAGGACGTTCAAGAGGGTAGCGCCGAGGGCGTAGAGATCGCTGGTGGGCCCCACTTGGCCGAGGTACTGCTCCGGGGGCATGAAGCCGTGGGTGCCGACGATGGTGGAGCCCGCTTCGTCGGCGGGGCGCCAGCCGTCGCAGACGCTGCCGAAGTCGATGAGGACCGGGGCGCCCATGGGGCGGATGAGGATGTTCGAGGGTTTGATGTCGCGGTGGTAGACTGGGGGTCGGCAGCCGTGGAGGTAGTCGAGGATGTCGAGGATGCCCAGGACCCACTGGATGACCTCGGCGTCACCGCAGCGGGCACTGCGGGCGATGCGTGTGGCCAGGGACTCGCCTTGGATGTACTCTTGCACGAGGGCCAGGCGCGGTTGTCCTTCTTCCTGGATTTCGAAGAAGTCGAGGAGCTTGGGGATGCCCGGGTGGTCGAGGCTGGCCAGGACGCGGGCCTCGCGTTCGAAGAGTTCGAAATACTTCCAGTCTTGGAGGCGTTCGACGCGGAGGAGCTTGAGGGCGACCTGGCGATCGCTGGCGTGGGTGTCGGCGCAGAGCAGGGTTTGGGCCGAGGCACCGGCGCCGAGGGTGTCGATGATGCGGTAGCGGTCACCGATCAATGCATGCCTCCGCCGGTGGCGATCATGTGGGGGTTGATGCCCATGGCGCGCAGGGCCCGCTCCCAGACTTCTTTGCGGGGCCACTCGAAGAGCATTTGGGGGTCGATGGGGCCGTTGATCCACGTGCCTTGGGCGAGCTCTTCTTCGAGCTGGCCGGGGCCCCAGCCGGCGCAGCCGATGCCCATGATGAGGGGTTGAATGGCCCGCTCACACAGGGCTTCGATGGCTTCGGGCGCGCGGGAGGCGACGATGTGCTCGCCTGCGGGGATGGCGTCGTCCATGGCGAGGGAGTCGGGGTGGAGGACCCACAGGCCGTGGGGATCGACGGGACCGCCCCGCAGCAAGCGGGCCTCGTGCTCGCCGTGCCACGCGAAGCCGAGGTGATCGATGACCTCGCGGCAGAGGAAGTCCGTCTCGAGGTTGATGATGAGTCCCAAGGCGCCCTCTTGGTTGTGGAGGAGCATGGCGACGACGGCGCGTTCAAAATGCGGGTCATCGAGCTGGGGTACGGCGATGAGGACCCCGGGGGCGCTGGAGAAAGGTCGGTCGTCGTAGGTGCTCATGGGCGAAGCCGCTGGTGTGACGAGGGTGGATCCCAGAAGAGGATGACGCCTTGGGAGCGAGGCGCCTGGGGTGAGGGTAGGTTAGCAGATGTCGTGGACAAAGGCAGGGGCGCGGGCGATGCGGCGATGGGTGTGCCCGTGGCGTTCAGGGCAGAAAGCCTTGGTGTGGCGCCCGGGGTGCACTAAGATGTTCGGGTTGATTGGGCGCGGCGGCGCGTTGAAGGAGGGACTATGGCTGGGCGTTGGTGTGGCTGGTGGCTGGTGGGGGTAGTGGCCGCGTTGGTTTTGGTGGCCTGTGGCGATGACACGGGGCGGGTGACCGTGCCGGACTCGGGCGATGGTGATGCGACTGAGGATGGTGTGGATGGGGCGTTGGACGCGGAGGACGTGGCGCCCGACGCGGAGGTGAGCGACGGTGAGGATCTGGCCGAGGTGGCGCCCGAGGTGGAGGACAGCCAGGATTTGGCGCCCGATGGTGCTGACGACGCGGTAGAGGTCGAGGACGTGGGCCCGGATGAGGCGGACGTGGTGGATCTCTGTTTGGGTGGCACCATGTGTGGGTGGCCAGCGACGTGCTGCCCCGCCGGGAATGAGTGCGTGGATGGGCAGTGTCTGCTGGCGTGTCCCAGCGGCGTGCGTTGTGGTGCCGCGGCGTCGATCTGTTGTTTGAGTGACCAGCTCTGTGTGGCCGGCGCCTGCGCCGATCCCGGTGCGGCGTGCAAGGACTCTTACGATTGCCGGCAGCCGGGTGAGTTCTGTGAGCCGACGCTGGGTCGCTGTCTGCCGCAGCCGGCGGAGGTGACCTGCCAGGTGGTCCCCGATTTCGATCATCTGGAGACGGTCATCGAGTGGTCTTACACGGACTACCAGATCATCTCGTCGCCCTTCGTGGCCGACGTCAACGGCGACGGGGTGCAGAACGTGGTGGTCAATGCCTCGCGGGTGGATGGCACCTCGAATTGGGAGACGGGGATGGTGGTGGTGCTCAATGGGCAGACGGGGGAGGTGGTCTTCGAGGTGCCTCACAACCCGCCGCACACCTTTGGTTCGCAGGGGCGCGGGACGCTGGCCCTGGGGGATGTCAATGGCGACGGCTTGCCTGACATCATCTATCCCGGGCGGGGCAGCCGGGTACACGCCGTGGATGGTTTTGGCAATCACTTGTGGACGGCGCGCACCCCAGCGGGGGTGGAGGTGAACCTCAACGTGCAGAACGGCGCGATGACTCTGGCCAACTTCGACGATGACCCCGAGGCGGAGGTGATCATTGGGGCGACCCTCATCGACAACGACGGGGTGGTGCTGTGGAACCAGGGTGGGGATGGACCGAATTACGGGACGAACAACACCTATAGAGGCGGCATTTCGACGGTGGCGGACCTGGACGGGGACGGCAAGCCGGAGATCATCTCGGGCAAGCACGCCTGGTCGGTGCAGTGGCAAGCCGGGGTAGACGGTGCGCCGCCGACGGTGACCGTGACG